>OGJJ01000390.1_pt1 | contig 40711 bp, 35 predicted proteins | sample 1572081 | NCBI WGS metagenome assembly OGJJ01 (sample SAMEA2582122, study PRJEB24529) | metagenome | biome: Human gut stool | place: China | collected 2011
AGAACACCAGCCTTCCAAGCTGGATACGTGGGTTCGATTCCCATCACCCGCTTTTGTTACAGCCACTAAAACCAGGTTTCCAATGGAACCTGGTTTTTTTAGTGGCTGTTAAAAAGCGGGTGATTGCACCCGCGCTTTACCTTTTCCAACGGGTGATTGCACCCTATGTCCTGCTCGACTGCAAGCCTCATGCCTCTGTGGGCATATAACTCAATTACATTCAATTTTGCCCAAGCAGGTTGGAAAATTTCTGAATTTTAAGTACTTTGAAATAGGATTTGGAAGGCTCAGGGGCAAAATACTTCGTCTTGCTTTATTTTTGCCCGTGAAAGTGCATCGATGCTGGGCAAAATTTTTTAACAACGACGCTAGTTGCCCTTAAGGTTTACATAACAAAAGAAAACAGCCTTCTGTCTTTCAAAAATCATACCGTGTATGGGCAAAAATGAAAATAAATTTGCTATATGCCCAACGCTCGGTCTATGTATGTATGACTCATACCGGCAGCTTGCAGCAAAGAAACTTGCCTTTAGTGGCTGTTAAAAAGCGGATGATTGCACATCATATACCCCATGTCCATTCCAAGCATCACCAAAAGAATAATAGCTCCATAGGCTACCAGATAGCCGGGATTACCGAACCATTTCTCCAGGAGTACAAGCGGGGAGCCCGGGGATGGAACATTGATAAACAGGTAGTTTGCATGTACAATCTTGTTGAAAACATAAATAGGGGGCACAATCACGCAGAGAAAAATCATCGGCTTCCACAATGCCCGCAGACTGGGAATGATATCCCGACGCAGCAAGGCCAGACAGATATACAGCACTACGGTTCCATGAAATACAAAGCCGTGGATGGTCATGAAATGGATAGGCGGGTAAGTGACCCAGTCAGGAAAGAGCAGAGCGGCCATAGCACCCGGCAGGCACAGAGTATACAGTACCTGTCCCATCCATTCTTTGTGAAACAGCATATGGAGGGTGCAGAGAAAGCCTGCCATAGAACATAAATGTAAGGGTAATTCGTAAATCCCATAATGCCCGATTAATATCAGCACCACATCCCGGTACAGTTCCATGGCAAGCAAGCTCCAGCCCAGGATATGAGCCAGTTTCTCACCGAAAACCGCACTGCGCCCAGCGGCAAGCTTTAGCAAAATCAGGGAAACAAGCAATAACCCTGCCAGCCATAACCAATGTGCCTTCCCCAAAATGGGAAAGCCCATTCCTGTGTGAATTTCTGATTCATAAGTCCAAAACAGGGAAATCCAGTCTTTCAAGCCTCATCGCATCCTTTCTGTTTTTCTTCCTGTTTTTAGTATAGCACAACGGAACGCCCTCATACTTGAAGTACGTTTTTCCCTCGTTTATACTTAGGACAAATTATGGAATATCTGCAGAAAATGATCTGTATCTGCGTTTGCTTTAGAAAATAGTACCTACTGCGTACAGGCTTTTTACCAGATCCTCACGATAATCCGGGGCTTCCGGATTCAGACTGTTGATGACCACACCATTGGAGCCGGCACGGGCGGTAGAATGAATATAGGAACCATCCCCCAGATAAAGAGCAATGTGACCGGGGAAGTAAAGGGCATCGCCGGGTTTTGCATTCTCCAGGGAAATCTGGTGCATTGGCCAGCCTTCTACGATCTTGGCATCACGGTAGATATGGATACCACAACGACGGTAAGCAGTGGAAACCAGACCGCTGCAATCAATACCGGCACCGCTGCGACCACCCCAGCGATATTGTGTACCCAAATATCTTTTTGCTATGTCACAGAGTCCCATGCGGAATTTCATTTCGTCGTTATCCCAATAGTTTTTCAGACATGCGAAGCGGAGCTTTTCTATCGGAGTCTCTCCGGCATTCCATTCACCGGCTGCTGCTTCATCGAAATTTCCCGTTCCGTCGAAACGAAATACCGTTGTTTCATCATAACGGATTGCTTCCAGAAATTTCGTGGGAATATATCCGGTGCGGCCATCCAGCAATGCTACGTGACTCCATCCATTAGCCGGTTCTCTTTCCGGTTCCCAGGGAAGCATCTCTAAGATTGCTCCTGCATGGAGGGTCAGCAGACGGATCCCGGTTACAGAAGGAATATTCATGACATCGGCGCAGGCAGCGGTAACGGTGAAACGCTGGGCTTTCAGTGCCTCCACAGCATCCGTTTCCCTTATCTGCAGAAGCTGACCTTTGGGGGCATATCCTACGTAACCGATATCCATTACAACCTTTGCGTAATCGCCCTCCTCGGACAGGATACGGCAGATTTGTCCATAACAGGTTTCGTCGGAGATGGCACTTTTCTCTGGTGCATCTGTAAAAAAAGTGTTTGGTTCTGAATAAATGGTTACCAGGGATTCCTTAAAAAATGCATAGTCAGGCATGAGATGATTCCTTTCTGAAATGATTTATAAAAAACATTCTAGCACACCGTCCTAGCCGTGTCGACAGCTGATACCGCCATTTATTGCTGTTTATTGTGACTGTGACTATGCTTCGACTCCGTATTATGGGTATATAAACAACATAAACACACGAAGGTTTACATAATTTCAATTAAAACCTATAAACCAAATGTAAAATAATATCTTATAGGTAGTTTTTGAGTAGTTTTGACTTGGTATGACCTATAAGCGGCATTAAAATTAGCGCTTATAGGTCATATTTTCTATAAAAAATGTCAATAAGGTCTCTAAACGACCTATAAGAAGGAGGCGTAATCTGCTTTTATAGGTGTCCCTTTGGCGTAGGTGACGAAAATAGACCTATAAGGACTGCAGTTACATGGAACTTATAGGTTCACCCAGAAATAAAACACTTGATGCGCTGGTATGCAGGATAGTGCTCCGGTTGCCTGCCCCTTGTTTATGAGCCTCTCTTGCAAAAAGTGGACAATCATATGCCAAATTCATATGTAAAATTAGTGTAAGTACAGAGTGGACAATTCTGTAGAGAATGCAGTAAACTTTAGAATATGTGGTAGGAGAATGTATTATATATGAAACAATTATTACTGAGAGTTACCTATACTGCAAAACCTGGAATGAGAGAAAAATTTGTTGATGAAATCATTTCCGGCGGATTGCTTGAAACAATTTTAAAAGAAGACGGATGCATCAGCTATGACTATTACTATTCTGTTCAGAATGAGGACGAGATTCTTCTGGTAGAGCAGTGGGAAACAGAAGAACAGCAGAAGGCGCATCTGAAGCAGCCGCATATGGAACAACTGCGATCCATTAAGGAACGCTATATTGTTGACATGGATATTAAAAAATCCTTACTGGCAGACAGAGGATAGCATTCAGAACAGTAGAAAATCCCGGTAAAAAACGCTATAATAATGCCGATATAAGGAGAGACTGAGCATGAAGCAATTATATTTGGAATGTAATATGGGAGCAGCGGGAGATATGCTCAATGCTGCATTTTTTGATATTTGTACGGAGAAGCAACAGGAAGGATATCTGGAAACGATGAATCGGTTATCCGATCATATCCGGGTAACAATGGAAAAGGTGACCAATTCTTCTATTTGTGGTAATCATATGCATGTGCTGGTGCAAACGGCGGAAGGTGAGCGAGAGGAAGGTCATGACCATCGGGTTATTGCCCATACCCATGGGGACCATGCCAATGTAGAACACATTCATACCCATGAGAACCACACTCATGAAGAGCATACTCACGCCCATGAAGATCACGACCATGCCCACGGAGAGCATCACCATGAACATCATTCGATGGCAGACATCCATCATCTGGTAGATTCCTTTCCGGTGTCGGAACAGGTCAAAGCGGATGTGAAAGCTGTATACCGGGAATTGGCGGCAGCAGAATCCAAAGCCCATGGAAAACCGGTGGAGGAAATTCATTTCCATGAAGTCGGTTCTATGGATGCGGTGGCAGATATTACCGGAGCCTGCCTCCTGCTTGAAATGCTTCATCCCGATGAAATCATCGTTTCCCCCGTGAATGTGGGAAGCGGTCATGTACATACAGCCCATGGCGTATTACCGGTACCGGCTCCTGCCACAGCTACGCTGCTGACCGGAATTCCTTCCTATATGAGTGATATCCGGGGAGAACTCTGCACACCTACCGGCGCAGCACTGCTTAAGCACTTCGCCACCCGGTTCGGACAGATGCCGCAGATGATGGTTTCTAAGATCGGCTATGGCATGGGAACCAAGGAATTTCCCCGTCTGAACTGTGTTCGTGCCTTTCTGGGAGAAAGTGCGGCGTATAGTGAGACCGCTCCCAATGATAAGGTGGCTCAGCTCACCGCCAATCTGGACGATATGACCGGGGAAGAATTAGGCTACTGTATGGAACGTTTGCTGGAAGCCGGAGCACTGGATGTGTTTGCGATTCCCATGTATATGAAAAAGAGCCGTCCTGCCTACGAATTGAACTGTTTATGTAAACCGGAAGAGGCAGACAGAATCGCCCACGCCATTTTGCAGTACACTTCGACCTTCGGGGTACGCAGGGCAGATATGGATCGTTATCGGATGGACATCCATTTTGAAAAGATAGAGACAGAAAACGGAACATTCCGGAAGAAAATCGGAACCGGTTACGGAATTACCAAGAGTAAGCTGGAATACGCAGATGTGGCAGAGGCTGCCGCACGCGAGTCTCTGCCACTTCGGGGAATTACTATTTCCAATCCATGAGAGAAGATGATTTTCTGACTTTCTTTTCGATTGAATAAAGGAAGTTTTCCAGATCGGCATCGGACATTTCAGCCCATTCACCTCCCAGCTTTTCTTTGATTTCTGCGCAGGGAAGCCTCAGAAACTGAAGCATTTTGGCAGGATCATAGTTCATAAGCGTGCTTTGGAAAGCACTGGGATTCAGACAGGCAGCAGCGGCATGAATGAAGCGCTCCTCCTTTTCCTGTGCCGGATTGTTTTCTTTTTTCTGGGAACCATCCATCAGCTTACGGAGTTCATTGATTGTATCCATCGGAATAACCTACCCTTCTTTCGCCATAACAGGCGATACCTGATAAAAATAATGTTGAACATGGAAGCATGTTAACGAATCATTACTTATAGTATCATAATTACGCAACAAAGAAAAGGTTTTAGAGAGACTAAAGGACTAGACAGAATATGAATAAAAACCAGACAAAAAAGTATGAGATTGATATGATCCATGGCCCGCTGTTGGGCAAGATTCTTTTATTTACCCTGCCCCTCATGGCATCCAGTATTTTACAGCTGTTGTTTAATGCAGCAGATATTATTGTGGTGGGACGATATGCAGGAAGCGATGCACTGGCAGCGGTAGGCTCCACCGGTGCGCTGATTAACCTTCTTACCAATATGTTCATCGGCTTTTCTGTGGGGGCGAATGTCCTTGTGGCACGCTATTACGGAGCAGGAAAACCGGATGAGGTCAGTGACACGGTACACACTTCTGTGATGCTGAGTATCATCGGAGGTGTTTTGCTGGCAGTGATCGGCATTATCTTTGCTGCACCGCTGCTGGAATTGATGGGAACACCGGAAAATGTCCTGCCGCTGGCGGCACTCTATGTCCGTATTTACTTTGCCGGAATGCCGGTGATTTTATTATATAATTATGGCAGCGCCATTCTCCGGGCAATCGGAGATACCAAGCGACCGCTGTATTATCTGGCAGTTGCAGGAGTGTTAAATATCATCCTGAACCTGATTTTTGTCATTGTCTTCCAATTAAGTGTGGCGGGTGTGGCACTGGCGACTATTATTTCCCAGACATTATCCGCGGTTCTGGTAATCCGGTGCCTGATGCATACGGAAGGTGGCTGCCACCTGGATTTACGCCGGTTAAAAATCCATTCCCATAAATTATGGAAAATCTTACAGCTTGGTCTGCCTGCGGGGTTACAGGGCTCGATTTTTTCCCTGTCCAACGTACTGATTCAATCCTCGGTAAATTCCTTCGGGGCCATTGCCATGGCAGGCAATTCCGCAGCTGCCAATATCGAAGGCTTCACCTATGTGGCAATGAACGCCTTCTATCAGGCAGCCATTACCTTCGTCAGCCAGAATATGGGAGCCATGGAATTTAAACGGATCAAGAGGATTGCATGGCAATGCCTTGCCTGCGTTACCGTGACCGGTCTGCTGTTAGGAAATCTTTCCTTCTTCTTTGGACATCAGCTTCTGGGGATTTATTCCGATGAGGCAGAAGTGATTCAGTATGGCATCTACCGTATGGAAGTGATTGCAACCACTTACTTTTTGTGTGGCATTATGGATGTCTGTGTGGGCTGCCTGCGGGGAATAGGCTATTCCTTCCTGCCTATGGTGGTATCACTGCTGGGAGCCTGCGGCTTCCGGATCCTCTGGATTTTTACCATATTCCGGGGACACCATGATCTTCATACGCTTTATATCTCTTATCCGATTTCCTGGGCCATTACGGCGAGTGTACATATTATCTGCTTCCTAATCCTATACCACCGGATGGTGAAAAAAAGCAGAACGGCACAGGCAGAAAATTAATGTGAAAGGCAATTACCATGGGATCAAGATTGGTTCGGACAGAAAAACAACATGATAGAAAAAAGATAAAAGTGAACTGGAAACGATGGGGGCAGATACTTTTCACATTACTGCTTCCCATGGCGGATTTTTATCTGCTGGAGGCTTACACCCACAATCCCTTTACTACCATGGGGTGGAAACCACAGCTGTGGAACATTCTCTTTTTTGAAGGGTTCCTGCTGTTTTGGCTCTTTGTCACTACCAGAGTATGGACAGCACTCACGGTGACAACGGTTCTTAGTATGGTCGTGGGCCTGGGAAACTGCTATGTCATGCGTTTCCGGGAAAATCCCATTGTACCCTGGGATATCTTTTCCATAAAAACAGCAGCAAGTGTGGCAGATAATTACAGCTTTGTGCCCTCTGCCCGTATGGTATGGGTGACCATAGGCTTTCTCATTTTACTGATTTTGGGCAGAGCGGCTACCGCTCATCTATGTCTTCCCTGGAAAGAACTGTGTAAAACCAGAGCAAGCCGAATCGGAGTGCAGGCGGGGACGATATTTCTGGCAGCAGCGATATTGGCAGGCTTTACCGCTTGGATTCAGCCGGAAAAAAATCATTACAGACAGGGACTTTATGACAAGCTTTTTACTCCCATTGCCATGATGGAAAAAGACGGGTTTGCCGTGACCTTCCTCATTGATCTGCAATATCTCCTGGTGGAAAAGCCGGCAGGATACAGTGCAGCGGAAGAACAGGCAATTCTGGAAGCGTATGCCGATACAGAAACGACACAGGTGTCAGATACAACGGCTTCCCAGGAATATCCGGATATTGTGGTGATTATGGATGAAGCTTTTTCGGATATGGGAATATTGGGAGAGCTGCACTGCAATGAGGATTATATGCCCTACATCCATAGCCTGCAGCAGACGGATGCCGCCAATGTGGTAACCGGATATCTGAATGTTTCCGTACTGGGAGGCAATACCGCCAATACAGAGTATGAGTTTCTCACAGGAAATTCCATGGCATTTCTTCCGGCGGGAAGTGTGCCCTATCAGCAGTATATGCGAAATGCATTACCTACCCTTGTGTCACATTTGGAAAAACTCGGTTATACCACCACAGCCATGCATCCTTATTATGCCAGTGGGTGGAATCGGGAAAAGGTATACGGCGACCTGATGGGCTTTGATGCCAGCTATTTCCTGCCGGATTTCTACAATATCCGATATATCCGCAAATACACCAGTGATGCCACCTGCTTTAACAAAGTTACAGATATTCTGGATGATGACACCCAGCCGCAGTTTATTTTCAATGTGACCATGCAAAACCATGGCTCCTACAGTAAGGATTACGATAATTTTATCCCGGATGTGACGGTGGAAGGCTCTGATTCTGCCATTCTCAGCAAATACCTGTCCCTGGTGAAAAAGACAGATGCAGCCTTTGAACAACTGACACAGCAGCTGCAGGAACGGGAACGCCCGGTGATTGTTCTTCTGTTCGGGGATCATCAACCGAACAGTACCGTGGCAAATCCGGTGTTGGCCTTAAGCGGACGCAGGGTTTCCGTTCTGTCAGAAGAGGAAGAAAATCTGCAATATATGGTGCCTTATGTCATGTGGGCAAACTTCGATCTGGACAAGACAGCAGCAAGCTTTGCTTCCAATGGAGCAAAGAGTGAAGAAAACAGTGGGCTTCTCACAGATAATGACATGAGTGTCAACTATCTGTCAGGAAAGCTGCTGCAGGCGGCAGATGTGCCCCTGTCAGACTACCAGAAATTTTTACAGGATGTGCAGGCACAATATCCGGTTATTTCCGGTTGGCGCACCTACGCAGTTCCCGATGCAGATGCCACGATGCTGGAGTCTTATCGGAAAATGGCATATTACCGCTTGCTGGATGCGGAAAAATAAAATCCGGCAGCACCAAAAGGTGCAAGCGATTTGAGGAGTAATAGTATTATGACAGCAAAACTTGTACGGAAAGATCGGGTAAAGAACCCAAAAGCAGGATACCCTTCCGGGGAAAACCTTTGGAAGAACGGCCCTTTATGGTTATCCTTTTTATTACCCGTTTTCATTATGTTCATCATTTTTATGATCCGGGGCGTGTATCCCTTTGGGGAACGTACCTTCCTGCGAACGGATCTGTATAACCAGTATGCACCGTTTTTCTCTGAATTTTGGAGAAAATTGCGAAGCGGTGACAGCCTGGCGTATTCCTGGAATGTGGGAATGGGCTCCAATTTCTGGGCATTATATGCCTATTACCTGGCAAGCCCCTTTAATTTCCTGGTGGTATTTGTTCCCCAGACTCATATCATTGAGTTCATGACGGCACTCATTGTCATCAAAATCGGTCTGAGTGGCTTCACCTTTGCCTGGTATCTGAACCGGCATTTCGGAGAGCCGGGTCAGAATCCTTCCTACGGGATTACCTGTTTTGGTGTACTTTATGCACTGTCCGGCTATATGGCAGCCTATAGCTGGAACATTATGTGGCTGGACTGCCTGATACTCATTCCCCTGATTATCTGGGGACTGGAACTTCTGGTAAAAGACGGAAGATGCGCAGTCTACTGTGTCTGCTTAGGCTTATCCATTCTTTCCAACTATTACCTGTCGATTATGATCTGTATCTTCGTGGTGATTTATTTTATCATGCTGATTGTCAACAGTTCTCCGGAAGATGAGATGGTGGGCAAAAAGCTGGCATTGACCTTTGGCAGGTTTGCGTTGTACTCGCTTCTCGCAGGAGGCTTTGCCGGAGCCATTCTGCTGCCGGAATTTCATGCCCTGCAGATGACCAAATTTTCCAGCGTTTCCTGGCCTTCCACCATGAAAGCATACTTTTCCACCATTGATGTATTAAGCCGTCATTTTATTAATGTGGATGTGGAAATCGGCTTGGATCACTGGCCCAATTTATACTGTGGCGTGGCGATTTTATTCCTGTTTCCGCTTTATATCATGAATGATGAGATCTCCTGGAAAGAAAAGACCATCAAATTATCCGTGGCAGTAGTGATGCTGATCAGTTATTCCAACAATATTTTGGATATGATCTGGCACGGCTTCCATTTCCCGGATTCGCTTCCTGCCCGGCAGTCTTTTCTCTATATTTTCCTGCTGCTTACCATGGGATATGAAGCCTTGTATCGCATCCGCAGCAACAGTAACCGGGAAGTTGCCGTCAGCTTCTGGGCAGCCATCGCGGTGGTGATTTTGTGTGAAAAACTGGTCACAGAGGAATTCATTGGCTATGACAGCTTCCTTTTAACCGGGCTGTTTCTGGTACTGTATGCCTGGATGTGCTATCTGTATCGCAAGAAACCCCGGTGGAAACGATTCGTGGTCATTGCAACCGTGGGAATTGTAGCGCTGGAGGCGGCTGTAAACATGGAAGATACCAGCGTGGCAACTACCAGCAGGACTTCTTACATGTCGGACTGGAATGGCACGGAGAAGCTGCTGGCAGATCTGGGAAAAGAGGATACCGATTTTTACCGGGTGGAAAAAGCGTTCCGTCGCACGAAAAATGATGGTGTGTGGCTGGGATATCACGGCGCTTCTCTCTTTTCCTCCACAAATAACAGCTATGTGGCAAACTTCTATAAAGAGATGGGCATGCTGGGAAGCAAAAACTCCTATGCCTTTAGTGGAGCCACTCCATTGATGTCAGCCCTGCTTTCTGTGAAATACACGTTATCGGACGAGGAACTGAACGAACCTCTCCGTACACTGGTGACACAACAGGACAATGTATATTTGTATCAAAATAAATATGTGCTGCCCATGGGCTTCATGCTTCCGGAGGCCATGGAAGAGCATTGGGATTATGATGCAGGCTCCCCGATTTCCTGCCAGAACCGACTGGCAGCAGAATTGATTGGTGGCGATTTTGACGAAAACCGGTTGTTAAATGCCATGGACTGTGAGGTGACAGCGAATACAGCCAGCTTTACCGCGGAGCAGGATGGGTATTACTATTTTTATATGGGAGATACGGCTGCCGAGGATATAACCGTATCCGTTCAGGCAGGCAATGAAACCGGTGAGGAATTGTCCCGGGAACGTAAGTATACCCAGACCAACCGGGAATATTTAATTGAGACGGGATATGTAAAGGCAGGAAGCCGTGTGCTTCTTACGGCAAAAGAGGTGGATTCCATCAGCCCCACCCTTTATCGGCTGGATGAAGAGGTTCTGGCAAAGGCCTATACGGTACTGGATGAACAGCCCATGACAGTGGAATCTTATGACAGCACCCACATTAACGGCCACATTGATGTAAAAAAGGCAGGAAAGCTTGTGCTTTCGGTTCCGGAAGAGGATGGATGGACCGTATGGGTAGATGGCGTGGAAACCGAGGCAACCTATTTTGCGGATGCCTTTATCTGCCTGGATCTGTCCCAGGGAGCGCATGATATTGCACTATCCTATCGCCCCTATGGAATTTATACGGGAACCTGGATTACCCTTTGCAGTGTTCTTGCCTTTCTGGCAATTATGTGTTATAAGCATAGGGATCGACTCCCGAAATGGCATAAGAAAACGGTAAAAAAGGCATAAGATACGAATGAATTTATGACGAGTGAAAAGAGGAATGGCATGCAGAAAATAGCTTTTTTTGATATTGACGGAACCCTGACTTCGGAGGTGGACGGTTCCATACCGGATAGTGTAGTGATAGCGATTCGCCGTGCCCGTGCCAATGGACATTTGATGTTTATCAACACAGGCCGATGCTTTCAGAATGTGGAGCAGCGTTTCAAATCCATTGGATTTGATGGATATGTGGCAGGCTGTGGCACGAATATTTATTATCAGGAGCAGGAATTGTTTCACAAAGGACAAAGCCATGAGGTAACGCTGGAAATCGTGGAAACAGCCAGAAGATTGAACGTGGATGTAGTCTTTGAGTCCCGGGAGGAAGTGGTGTTTGACTCGAGCCGGAAACTGGTTTCTCCCAATGCCAAAAGACTGTATTATACCTTTTGTGACAAACATTACGATATGTCCCACGAGGTAACGGCAGAAGACTTTACCTGCGATAAGTTTGTGGCGTGGTTTCAGGAGGACAGCCAGATGGAAAAATTCATTGAGGTGAGCGACCGGTATTTTGATTGCATTGACCGTGGCGTGCGCTTCCGGGAATTCGTACCCAAAGGTTATTCCAAGGCAACGGGTATCCGGTTCTTATTGGAGCATTTCCATCTGCCGCTGGAGCAGGCGTACGCCTTCGGTGACAGCAATAACGACCTGCCCATGCTAAAATTCGTGCCCCACAGCGTGGTAATGGGTAACGCAGAGGATCAAAAACTACTGGAAATCGCAGATTATGTCACGGACAAAGCCAGTCAGGACGGCATTGCAAAGGCACTGGAGCACTTAGGGTTTTTGGACTAAATCCTCTCATCTTTCTTCAAAAGCTGATACAGAGTAGGGACTACCCGGAATTCCTTTAGGGTGGTTTCAACCTCCCGACGGCATCGTTCCATTGTGGAACGTGGTGTCGTCGGTCTTTTTATGCCACGAATCAGAATGTTTTTCGGAGTATGCGCCAGATCGATAAACTCCAGCACTTGTGTTTTGTAACCGCAAAGCGCCAGTAAATCTGCCCGTAAAGCATCCGTGAGCAGTGCGGAAATCCGTTCCTGGATAATGCCGTAATGGCTGATCAGGGTCAGATTTTCCGGTTTCATCGTGCTATTGATCTCATGCTGGCAGCAGGGAACAGAAAAAATCATTCGTGCGTTCCAGCAAATCGCATTATAAAGGGCAAAATCCGTTGCGGTATCGCAGGCATGCAGCGTGATCACCATATCTACCGGGGAATCGCACTGAAAGCCATTGATGTCGCCCAGTTCAAAATGGAGATTTTCGTAACCATACTTTTCTGCCGCCTTGTTGCAGTTCTTAATGACTTCTTCTTTTAAATCCAAGCCCAGCATCTGCACGGGGATATGACGGATTTCCGTGAAATAATAATATAGAATAAAAGTGAGGTAGGATTTCCCACATCCAAAATCAATGATATTCAGATGTTCGGGGTTTAACTCGCGTACGGTATCATCGATAATTTCCACGAAACGGTTAATCTGTTTGAACTTGTCGTACATACTCCGTACCACCTTGCCCTCGGCAGTAAAAATTCCCATATCCACCAAAGGTGGGATAACGGTTCCTTCAGGGAGCAGGTAGTTTTTCTTACGGTTATGGGAAAGAGATTCGGCTGTACCTGGATTAGTTGTCTCTTTACCGGGTGACATCATTTTCTTTTTATAGGTCACATTTCCCTTTTTGGAACACAGGATGATATGTTCCCTTTGGGTGGAAAAGCCGTTACACTGACCGAAACCGGATTCCAGAAGCTTCCGACAGGCATCCGCACTGTCCTGAAAAGAAATATTTTCGTGGAACACCTGTTTCTCAGTATACTTTTCTACCTGATAGTAGTCCTTTTTACGAACCAGAATAATTTTGCGATAGGGCGTATCTTTTCCCGGCTTGCTCAAAATTAATTTTGACGGCTCATCAGCAAAAACAGTGGTCAATACCTGTTCCAGTGTCTGCATGGGAATCCTCCTGTCTGAACACTCTTTTGATGGATCCAAAAGGAAATATGTTTCTGAGTGACAGTAATCATTGTACCATGAAATAAAAGAACAGGGGTAGGGGTTTTAATTATTTCGGAAAAGGTGAAAAATGTTTAAAAAAAATTCATATATCCCCTTGACAGTTGCGCCCGCTTCCTGTATACTTTGAAAAGTCTGATGCAGGAATGCAAGACATATGCGCGAGTGGCTCAGTTGGTGGAGCACGACCTTGCCAAGGTCGGGGTCGCGGGTTCGAGTCCCGTCTCGCGCTCTCAGAGAAAACAAAAAAGACATCCAAGTGGATGTCTTTTTTGTTTTTCGAGTGCCGTCAGCACTCAAAGGATCGAGGTCTCGCGCTATTTTTGTGTCCAAAATTCTCCAAAGCATCCATGCAGGACATCCCTGGCTGAATATATTGCCTGTAAAGTAGAATTTGGATATAATGAATAAAGATAAATAATAAAAGAACAGGAAGCGACAGCGTGAAAATAAGTGACATCCATAAACAGAAAAAACAGGTTCTTTCCTTTGAGATTTTTCCGCCGAAAAAGGACGAAGAACTGAAGAACATTGACGAGACACTGGAAATTCTCTGTGCCTGCAAGCCGGATTTTATCAGTGTTACCTTTGGAGCCGGTGGCAGCAGTAATAACAATAAGACCATTGCGCTGGCAAAGAAAATCAAAGAACAGTATCACGTGGAACCGGTGGTGCATCTGACCTGTCTCTGCTATTCCAAAGAAGAAATTGATTCCTTCACCTATATCCTGAAAGAAGAAGGAATCGAGAATGTACTGGCATTGCGCGGGGATCGGAACCCTAATGTGCCGGAAAAGCAGGACTTTCTACACGCAGATCAATTGACCGCCTACCTGAAACAGCGTGGCGATTTCTGCATTGCGGGAGCATGTTATCCGGAGAATCATCCGGAGTCCGCGAATCGGGTGGAGGAGATGCGTTATCTCAGAAAAAAGGTAGATGCAGGTGCAGAGGTTTTGCTATCCCAGCTCTTTTTTGACAATGATTATTTCTATCGTTTCGTGGAGGACTGCCGGATCGCCGGAATTGACGTGCCTGTTACACCGGGGATCATGCCGGTAATCAATGCGGCACAGATCAAACGTATGGTGACCATGTGCGGTGCTTCTCTGCCGGAGCGCTTTGAACGCATCATTCATAAGTATGAGAACAATAAACAGGCACTCTTTGATGCCGGAATGTCCTATGCTTTATCCCAGATCATTGATCTGCTTGCCAACGATGTAGACGGCATTCACCTGTATACCATGAATAATCCTACGGTGGCACGGCGTATCTGCGAGGGAATCCAGTATATTATTTAAGAGAGAAGGAAGTGATCCCATGCCGTCAAAAGACGAAATTTGTACTTATCCACCCCTTTATATGAATCCCCTGGATGCAAAACCGGAAGACATTGTCATTGAAGATATTGCCCATGCCTTGTCCCTGATGACCAGAGCTAATGGACATTTTCCCGAGTTTTATTCCGTAGGGCAGCATTGTATCAGCTGCCATGATGAGGCAAAAGCGAGAGGATACAAGGACCGGGTAGTACTCGCCTGTCTGCTCCATGATGCTGCGGAGGCTTATCTGTCAGATGTAACCCGTCCCATTAAGCATCATATGGATTATTATAATGAGGTGGAGAAACGCCTGCTTTCATTGATTTATACGAAATTTCTGGGAAGCGATCTGAATGCAGAAGAGGAAAAGCTGGTAAAAAGTGTGGATGATGCCATGCTTTATCATGAATTTTTACATTATATGGATGTTCCATTGTTTCTTGACGCACCGGAAATAGCCAATACACCGGTTTATGGCTTTCAAGCGTTTCAAAACGTGGAAAAAGAATATCTTGCAAGATTCCATGCATTAAAAGCTTGATTTTTTGAGAGAAAAGTGCATATATAACAGAAATCATGCATCACAGGAAAGGAAATTAAAAAAATATGAAAAAAGGACTAATCCTGGAAGGCGGTGCCATGCGGGGACTTTTCACAGCCGGAGTCATGGATGTGATGATGGAGCATGAGATTCCGTACGACGGGCTGATTGGTGTCTCGGCCGGTGCCGCTTTCGGATGTAACTACAAATCCGGACAAATTGGACGAGTTTTAAATTATAACACCCGTTTTTGTAAGGATAAACGCTACAGCGGACTTTCTTCTCTTATCAAAACCGGAAATATTTACAATACGGAATTCTGTTATGGAGAAGTACCTCTGAAGTTTGACAAATTTGATTTTGATGCCTATATGAAAAACCCAATGGAGTTTCATGTAGTCTGCACGGATGTGGAAACCGGAAGGCCGGTCTATCATCAGTACACCGGCTGGGAAGACCATGGCTTCGATTGGATTCGTGCCTCTGCCTCTATGCCGCTGGTATCCCGGATTGTGGAGATTGACGGTCAGAAGCTGTTGGATGGTGGTATTGCTGATTCGATTCCGGTGAAATATTTTGAAAGCATCGGCTATGACAAAAACGTGGTGGTTCTGACTCGCCCCAAGGGATATCGCAAGGAAAAGAATTCAGCTATGCCCCTGGTTCGCCGGAAGTATCATGACTATCCCGCCTTTGTGGAAACTATGGCGAATCGCCATCTGATGTATAATGCCGAACTGGATTACATCATGGAGAAGGAGGCAGCAGGAGAATTGTTTGTCATTCGCCCGGAAGTTCCCATTCCTGTGGGACATGTGGAAAAGAATCCGGAGAAATTGCGACATGCCTACCAGATGGGACGGGATACGGCAGAAAAATGCCTGCTTTCCCTTCAAGACTTTTTGAGAGAAGGTTAAACAAGCCGGAAAAATTCGTAAGCATCTTAATCGCATGGTTAGGATGCTTTTTTATTTCATAGGAAAATTTTGTTGTCTTTTGAAGAAAAACGGAAAGCCACATCGTTCTATTGGATAGAGCGATGAAAAACAGAGGGAGGTGGAGAACATCACGGAAACAGAATATTTGGAAACGTTGATCGACCGGTACCAAAATCTGGTGTTCTCCCTTTGTTACCGGCTGGTGGGTGATTATTTTGCTGCCCAGGATCTGACCCAGGAAACCTTTCTTTCCGTATATCGTCACCTGAAAGAATTTGACGGGCAGCATGAAAAAGCCTGGATTTGCAGGATTGCTTCCAATAAAAGCATCGATTATCTGAAAGCTGCGGGACGCCGGGCTGTTCCAACGGAGGCGATGGGAAGCAATCGGGGAGAGATGGATGGAAGAGGGGAAACGAAAGGATTAGCGGATATCCCCAGTCCGGAAACCCCGGAGCAGCAATTTCTGGAAAAGGAAACCAGAGAAATCTTGTTAAAACGCTGTCAGTCTTTAAAACCTCCTTATGATGAAGTGGCGGTTCTTTACTTTTACGAGGAACGCAAACCGGAGGAGGTTGCGGCAAAAACCGGACGGAATCTTAAAACCATCCAGACACAGATTTACCGTGCCCGGTCGCAGCTGCGGGAGCTTTACCGCAGGCAATGGGAAACCTACAGCAGAAAGGAGAGTGGATAGGATGGAAGAGCTAAAAGAGTCTTACTTAACAGATGAAGAACTGGAGCGACTGATTGCCCAGGTGGAACAGGAACCGATGCTGCAGGCACCTTCCTACCTGAAGGATGAAATTCTCAATTCGCTTTCCCAACAGGATGAGAAGATGAAACAGTGGCAGGCAAAAGCAAAATTCTATGATCGCAGCCAGTCCAGAAAACAGCTTTGGTTCTACAGTGCAAAGGTTGCGATTGGAGCTGCTGCCGCGCTGGCGATGCTGTGGATCCTTCCGGCTAACCTGGTACAGCTTCCCGGCTCTGCAATGGTGGAAGCACCGGAATCGTATATGGAAAGCCCATCACCCTGGGAAGAACAGGAACCACTCTCCATGGAAGAATGGGAAGCCCAGCTAAAAGAACAGGTTCCACAGCCCAGTGCGTTTTCCGGTCTTCTAAAGGATATTAACCGGGTAGCTGGCAAAGTCTGCCAGGGCGTATCGGATACCGCCGGTATATTTTTAAATGAATAAAAGATGATTGTGGTATGAAAGGAGAAATCTTATGTATCGGAAAAAAAATAAATTTTTAACCTTCTTATTTGCATTACTTCCAGGAGCCGCAGAAATGTACATGGGGTTCATGAAAATGGGACTGACTCTTCTGACACTGTTCCTGGGCATTATAGCGATTGCAGGCTGGATGGGAATGGAATTTCTGGTATTTGCAGCATTGATTGTATGGGTTTTCAGTTTTTTCCATGCGATCAATCTGACATCCCTGCCTGATGAAAAATTTGCGCAGGTGGAGGATGATTACCTGATTCACCTGAATAGCCTGGGGGTAAAGACCAGCAACCGGAAAACCCGTAAAGTGGTGGCGGCTGTATTGATTTTTGCCGGAACTATACTTTCTTATAACGCAGTTTGCGGCATCATTTACTGCATCTTCCCGAAAAACTGGCTTAGCTATCTGCTGCAGATCATTAACACGCAAATTATTCAGATCATTTGTGGAATTGCAGTGATTGTTGTGGGAATTTCTATGATTCGCGGCAAAAAGCGGGAATTGGATGAGGAGGCACAGGAAGATGGAAACAACAGAATTGACGAAAACTAAGAGAACGCATCGGGTGGGCAGCATAACTTTCGGTGTCTTGTTGGTTCTCTTCGGAAGTCTGTTCCTGCTCCATGTCTTCGTGCCGGCACTGCAATATACCATGATTTTCCGGCTATGGCCCTGCATTTTTATCCTTCTTGGATTGGAGGTGTTAGTCAGCTCCCGAAAAGAGGGAACAACGTACACCTACGATGGCATGGCAATCTTTCTTACGATGCTGCTGACTTTTTTTGCTTGTGTGATGGCATTTCTGGAGTATGGTATGGAGCAAGGGTACTGGCAAATTTGTTTTCATTCTTTTTAATTTATTTTAAATTATTTTTATAGGTCCAGAGTACCGGTTTTTCACGGAAATGCATTGCAACAGCGGGAAAAGTCCGCTATAATAAATGCATGAAAACAATGAATGTTGCGCTGTTTGTCAGCGAATTTGAAGATCCGTATATTAATGAAGTGGCCAAGGGCGCTGTTCGCGCAGCGGAGGAATTGGGATATAATCTGTATCTGTTTCCGATACGCTATGTGGATGGGCAAGGTATGCCTCCCATTGAATACGACTGTGATTATCAGAATAATGTAATGCTTCAATTTGTGGAAAATACGGGAATTGATATCGCCCTGCTTACATTGGGAAGTGTAGGGACAAAGCTTTCCGATGAAGAGCGCAGAGATTTCCTAAGCCACTTGTCCGTTCCTGTGGTTTTGATTACCAATGACATGGAAGGTTATACAGGAGTCAATGTGGACAATGAAGCCGGTCTGATTCAGGGAATTGAGCATCTGATCCATCAGCATAAACGGAAGCATTTAGGATATATCAGCGGACGCATGTCCAATCAAAATGCCCAACTGCGCCGGAAAGTCTTTGAAGAAGTCATGGCAAAAAACGGCTTCACACCGGAACAATACCACATTGTAGAAGGGGACTTTGCATCTTCTTCGGAGGAAGCGTCGAGAAAAATGTTTGAGGAATTTCCGGAAGTGGATGCACTGGTTTGCGGGAATGATGTCATTGGTTACGGCGCTTATCATGTGATAGAGGAACGTGGGCTGCATATTGGTGAGGATGTTGCCGTATTGGGGTTTGACGATTCGCCATATTCCCGGGAGATTAAGCCGGGACTTGCCACAGTGCGGGTTGATTCAGATATGCTTGGCTATGAAGCAGTAAAGGTCTGTGAGCGGGTATTAAAGGGAGAAAAACCACAACTACGCATTCCCACAGTGTTTGTACCAAGAGAATCCTGCGGATGTCATGGGGTCTCTGACCGGATTCAAAGAGATGAAATGATGAGTCTGTTGGAAAGGGAGGCATCCATCAACTACACGCTCATGTCGGTATCCCGCAATATTACCAACAGTGAAGAGGAAAATGACCGGATTTATGCCATGATTCTGAAAAGCTTATGCCGGATGGATCTGAAATCCGTATATCTTTACACCTTTCCTCAGGAGATTGCCTTCCATAGAGGAGATATCTGGGAGAAGCCCAATTATGTGAAGCTACAGGCATATTATCAGAAAAAAGGAAAGCGTACGCCTCAAATTCACTATCAGCCTATGCCGATTTATACTTATCCGGTAAAGGATCAGGATGTGATACAGGTGAAGGGCGAAGAAAGAGAGATTCATTTTTCCGATATTTTCCACAATGCATTTCTCACAGCACAGGAATCCGGCGTTTATGTAGTGACCCTGCTTTATGCCGGAGAGATTCAGTATGGTTTTCTGATATGGGAAGTGGAACCGGAATACTTTTGCCAGATCAGTAAGATGTCTTATCAGGTGTCGAATGCACTGAAGATTGACCGGTTGTTATCCAGTCGTAATCAGCTGGTGGAACAATTGGAGGAAGTATCCCGTACAGATCCGCTCACCGGAGTTCTTAACCGCCGCGGTTATATGGAAAAGCTTGGTCAGGATGTGGCGACTGCAGAAAATGCCGGTAAATTCGCGATTGCGGTCTATGCCGATATGAACAATCTTAAGGTGGTTAATGACCGTTATGGACATGAAGAAGGCGATGCGGCTTTGCGGGCTGTTGCGATGATCCTGCAGGATACCATCCTGCATTTCAACAAGAAAGGGGAAGTGGGAAGGCTTGGAGGCGACGAGTTCTCTGCGTATTTGATTTCGACTGCAATGATTCCGGAAGAAGAGTTTCGCCGTCAATTGAAGGAAAGTACGCAGAACTTTAATGAGAAAAGCGATAAACCCTATCAGGTGACCATGTCTGCCGGAATCTGTCAATTCCGATGCTCCTGGAGAGTGGATGTTGATACGGAACTGGACAAAGCAGACCGGAAATTGTATATAGATAAGAAAGAAAAACCTCTGAGCATTGTGAAAACTACTCAAAATTCATAATTCCCATTGACATACTAGGATATAGATGCTAAAGTAAGCACAGAATAAAAGAACGCTTACTTTGGCATCTTTTTATGTAAAAGGAAAGCATTGATTATATTTTTTACAGGAGGTTTTATGATTATGAATTATGTATATGCAGATCATGCAGCTACGACGAAAACCTGCGAAACCGCAAAGCAGGCAATGATCGCTTGTATGGACGAGTATTATGGGAATCCTTCCAGTCTGCACACGGTGGGACAACTGGCAGCAGAGCAGCTGTTAAAGGCCAGGGAGACCGTGGCTGACCTTTTGGGAGCGGATCCCAAAGAAATCTATTTCACATCCGGTGGTAGTGAAGCAGATAATCAGGCAATTCTTTCTGCCGCCTATTTTGGCAAAAGAAAAGGTAAAACCCATATCATTTCCACTGCTTTTGAACATCATGCAGTACTGCATACTTTAAAGAAACTGGAGAAAGAGGGCTTTGAAGTTACCCTGCTGGATGTACATGTAAACGGTATTGTAACCCCGGAACAGGTAGCAGATGCCATCCGGGAAGATACGGCACTGGTAACCATTATGTATGCGAATAACGAAATCGGGACAATCCAGCCCATCCGTGAGATCGGAGCAATCTGCCGCGGGAAAAAGGTTCCCTTCCATACCGATGCAGTACAGGCTGTGGGTCATATTCCGGTGAATGTGGAGAAAGATAACATTGACATGCTTTCCCTGTCCGGTCACAAATTCCAGGGACCGAAAGGTGTAGGTCTTCTTTATGCCAGAAAAGGAATGCCCCTGGTGAATGTCATTGAAGGCGGTGCCCAGGAGCGCGGCAAACGTGCCGGTACAGAGAATTTACCCGCCATCGTAGGAATGGTTGCAGCCTTGAAGGAAGCAACGGAGCACATGGAGCAGGATGCACCGCGAATCAGCGCCATGCGGGATCAGCTGATTGAGGGGCTGTCCCAGATTCCGCTTTCCAGACTCAATGGCGATAGAGAGCATCGTTTGCCCGGAACCGTTAATTTTGTATTTGAGGGAATTGAAGGAGAGTCTTTGCTGCTTCACTTAGATGACAGAGGAATTGCAGCATCCTCCGGTTCAGCATGTACCTCAGGATCTCTGGATCCCAGCCATGTGCTTTTAGCCTTGGGACTGCCTCATGAGGTGGCACACGGTTCTTTGCGGCTTTCCATTGGAGCGGAAAATACACCGGAAGAGATGGACTACATTGTAAAATCCGTAAAAGAAGTAGTAGAGTATCTCCGCGGCATGTCTCCGGTCTGGGAGAAAATTGAAAAAGGTCAGCAGAAATCCTTTTTTGCCGTATAGAAAATTTCTCTAACCGGAAGAACTTTTAAAATCGAAATAAAGAAAGGTGGAATTATCATGTTATATAGTGAAAAGGTTATGGATCATTTTAAGAATCCGCGAAATGTAGGCAAAATCGACGGCGCAGATGGCGTAGGTGAAGTAGGAAACGCAAAGTGCGGCGATATTATGAAAATGTATATTAAGGTGAAGGACGGCGTGATTGACGATGTGAAGTTCAACACCTTCGGTTGCGGTTCAGCCATTGCGACCAGTTCCATGGCAACCGAAATGATCAAAGGAAAACCCATTGATGAGGCACTGAAGCTTTCCAACCAGGCAGTCGTAGAGGCACTGGACGGACTTCCTGCTCACAAGATTCACTGTTCCGTACTGGCAGAGGAAGCAGTGAAGGCTGCAGTGAAAGATTATTATGACAAGAATGGCATCCAGTATGATGCCTCCCAGTTCCGGCAGGTTGACTGTGCACATTGTCAGGATGAATAAATAGGCAGGGTGCCGTCTAAGTTTTTTCGCATAGAATATAGAAAACTCTTGAGGAGAATTCTATGTTGGAAAAACAACCCGACGCCTATGCAGTACTGAAGGGGAATGACAGGCATCCGGGAATCCGGGGAAATGTACTCTTTTATGATACCGGTGATGGCACGATGGTCTTCGCAGAGGTATGCGGTGTCGTGGACAAGGATGGAAAGCTTTCAAATCGTTTCCATGGCTTTCACATTCATGCCGGCAGTTCCTGTAGCGGAAATGCAGAAGATGCATTTGCTGATACAGATGGACACTTTACTCCTTTTCCCATGCCACATCCGGATCATGCCGGAGATTTACCGCCGCTTTTGATGAATCGCGGTTGTGCCTGGATGCAGGTACTTACGGAACGATTCAGACCGAAAGAAATTATCGGGCGGACAGTGGTATTACATGATATGTCGGATGATTTTCACACACAGCCGGCCGGTGATTCCGGTGAAAAAATTGCCTGTGGTGAAATCCATGCTGTTGCAGCACCCCTGCAATCATAAAAAGATGAAACATGAAAGGCTGTGAAAAAATGAGAAATCATTTTTTCACAGCCCTTTTTATCGTATAGGAAACTTCGTTTCCGTATGATCAAAACGCTCCGCGTGGATTGCACTGCGATCTTCTGCCGGCGGGGATGTATTTCCTAGCGACATGCATACTCTTTGGTTGGCATGTACTCTCTGGCGACGCACATTTCTGTGACAGACATGTACTCTCTGGCAATGCAAATACTCTCCGGCGGGCATATAGCCGCAGAAATGGAAATTTTGCCCGCGGAGGTCTTGCAATTGCTATCTTTTAATACCATTCTTGGAGTGTTATGTAAACTATATGGGCAAAAAAAGCAGTATTTAATCATTTATGCCAAGCTTTTTGCTTAATTGCAGGGCAAAAAGTATGACATATGTAGAACCTTGCCCATTGCCCCTTAGACGACATATTCATTGGAGGAGTGTGAAACTGAAACGAACCCAACCAAGCCCAACAGTGCCAATACCCCGCGTATTATAAATGGCTCGGTTCCGGTTTGGGCATTTGTTTCACAATATCCTCATATCGCGCCAGAACCGCTTTATAGTTTTCCCGCTTGTGAGGAAACTGACAATTCGTGCAGTCCTTGCGTCCCTTCTCTGTATAACGAAAATTGCCGCCACATTTGTCCCCGAGCACATACAGCGGACAATAACAGAACAGACAATTAAAATTATCCGGGTCAGCTCCCTTATGACAGGGAAAATACTCACACTTTTTATGGGAAAAATAAGAATACTCCTGAGACATCGTGTTCCTCCTTTTGCTTCATTATACTATACTTTGGGTTTAATTTGTGCAGATTGACAACCCTATTTTTCTCTACTTATAATGAAAGTGGTTCTTATTGAAACGAATAATGTCCACTGATGGGGAAGATTGGGAATGAAAAATTTTAAAGATTTATCAATTCAGAAAAAACTATTTGTAGCAATGCTTGGCATTTCCATATTTATTATAACAGTAATCACTGGAACCGCTATGAGCAATACTTATAAGACTATGAGAGAGCAGTTGATTTATAATAGGCGGATGAGTATCGGATGGCTTAAGGAGAGACTGGGGCTTGTGATATCAGATTATCAGGAGCAGTTTTACGAATTTGAAGTGAACCAGAGCTATAAAAAGGCAATCGAATTGTGGTGTATACAAGGAGAAAAACTGGATTATGCATCCAAATGGAAGCTGATTACTGCAATGAATGAAATGATTAGTATGGACAGTAATCTAAATAGTATAGAAATATTTAATTTAAAAAATAACGAAGTATTGGTTGCGGAGCGCTCAGGAGCAAAGATGCTGGAGGAGGGATACAGTATTAATGAGTGGGAGCAACGTGGAATGGAACTACAGAACAATCTTGTTTTTCTGCGTACCGACAGGGAAATCCTGATTGTTCATCAAATGAATCGTTTTTCGGATAAGGAACCCTATGCAAGAATTGTCATGCATGTACGACCATATGAATTGCAGGATATACTGGAAAATATCAAAATGGCTGCTGATGAAACAGTGCTTGTGTTAAACGACGAAGAACAACTGATAGAAGCTGACTATGGAAAGTTGACTGATGCAGATCTGGAATTGGTGCAGAGAGTTTCACAACGGATGAAAGAGACGGGAAAAACAGAATTTATATTAAATGGAAATTACTGGTTTTACTGTCCTGTCAACGGAACGAAACTTCAGGTTATTTTATCCGTACCGGATTATACCGTAAGAGATTCTCTAAAGGGAACTTTGATGGCGGCGCTAATTGTGGGCATTGTGGTAACAGTAATCAGCGTAGGAAGTGCAATTTGGTTTTCCCATTTCTTTTCCAGACCGTTGGTACAATTATCAGATACAATGAGGCACTTTACGCTGGATGATTATCAGAACAGTGATGATACTGGGGCGGCCGCTTCGCAGAGGCGAGCAAAGGAAAGCGGGGATGAGATAGCAATATTGCAGGAAAGCTTTAAACTGATGGTAGAACGTAATCAAAGGCTGATAACACAGGAATACCAGAAGGAACTGGAAAAGCGGGAAGCGCAGGTACATGCTCTGCAGGCACAAATCAACCCCCATTTTATGTATAATGTGATGCAGGTTATTGGAGGAATGGCATTAAACAAGAACGCACCGGAGATCTATAGAGTCACTACTGCCTTGGGAGATTTGATGCGATATTGCCTGAATTTTTCCAGAGAAATCGTGGCACTTAGGGAAGAAATTCATTATCTCCAAAGTTATTGCATGTTACAGAATGAACGTTTTGACGAAAGAATCCGTTTGAATGTAGATATGGAAGAAACGGTAAAGGATTACTTAATTCCCAAATATATTTTACAACCACTTGTGGAGAATAGTTTTCAGCATGGTTTGGTAAATAAGCCGGGAAACTGGATTTTAACAATTCACGGCGAGATAACATGTGAAAATGATGGGAAAGAGGTTCTTGTTCTGACAGTTCAAGATAACGGGGCCGGAATAAATCCAACCAGGTTAAAGGAAATTCAGGATAATTTAAAACTGGATGCGAAATATGCATTGAAGTCAGATGCCCATATCGGACTGGGAAATGTAAATGCAAGGATAAAGTTGATGTATCCGGATGGAAATTATGGTGTCACAATAGATAGTACGGAAGGAAAAGGGACGGTTGTGAAAATTCGTATGGAGGCTCAAAATGCTTAAATATAAGGCGGTTATTGTAGATGATGAAAAATGGACAAGACAGGTCATACGTGGTCTGGGAGAATGGGAAAAAAATAATATTATCATAGCGGGAGAGGCATCTGATGGAGAATATGGTTTGGAACTCATTCGTCAGGTGAAGCCGGATATTGTCCTGACAGATGTATGTATGCCACATTTAAGCGGATTGGAGCAGATGGAGCAGATAAGAAGAGAAAATGAAAATATACAGGTTATTTTTATCAGCGGATACGATGATTACGACTATATGAGAAATGCAATGAAACTGGGTGCTGTGGACTATTTGCTGAAACCGGTGAAAGAGGAAGAACTTAACCGTCAATTGGAAATTTGCATTCAAAATTTACAAAAAGTCCGGAATGAAACAAAAGAAGATTTGTCAATGAAATTTCTTAATGAAGAATGGGCAGAAGAATACTATTGTTATCGAGACGAATTATCAGAAACACTAAGTTCCTGGAATGGTGAATTATTAAAAAACAGACTGCAAGTATTAAAAAAATTTTTGGAAGACAGAATGGGTGCAGAGCCGGCGAAAGGCGATATGATCAGTATCTATTTTTCTTTGCTGAATATTCTTCAAAGATTCATTTTCAGCTTTAATTATTCCATGGAAGATATTTTTCAAAAACAAGACACATCCTTTGTTTTTGCGCGGGATTGTACGTTGGATAAAATGATGAACTACATCAGCGCTTTATATGAACAGGCTATGGAGAGGGTGCATGATAAGATCAAAGGACGTAACCGACTGGATATTGCTAAAATCCAAAAATATGTACAGGAACATTACCGAGAGGGAATCACACTCGAAATGGTAGCAGAAGATTTTTTCGTGAGTAAGGAATATTTGAGCAAGGCGTTTAAGACAGAAACAGGAAAGGGATTTTCCGAATATCTTACCAGTCTCAGGATGGAAAAAGCGAAGGAATTGATTCTTCGATATAATGTACCGATTAAGGAAGTAAGCGAGAAAGTGGGTTATATTGATCAGGCACACTTCTATAAGACTTTTAAAAAATATTTTCAAATGACACCGGGAGAAATGAGACAGGTTTAAAAATTGACAATAGAATAAAACCGTTTCGACAAATGTAAATGCTGATTACAGAGAGTATCATATAACCATACCTGATAACTACTCAGTAAATGTAAGGAGGAAATGTATGAAAAAGAGAAAGTTATTAACATGGATTATGGCAGGGTGTATGGTAATGGGATTAACAGCATGTGGTAGTGGCTCTTCTGCGGAAGACAGCCAAGTGTCTACTACAGATGTAGCAGAAAAAGATGCAGATACGAATGTGGAACCTGTTAAAGAGGCTGAACTGAATATTATGATGAGCTTTCCACAGTATATGGATCAGTGGGAGACCTACTGCAGACAATTTGAAGAAAAAATGCTGGCAGAAGAAAATATTAAGGTTAAGGTGAACCTTGAAATGCCCAGTTCAGACCAGTATGAAAGCGTATTGCAGGCAAGATTGACCGGTGATGATGCACCGGATCTTTATACCTTACATAGTAATAACATTGAAACCTACTATAAGGCGGGAAATCTCACCGATTTATCCAATGAGGAATTGGCAGGAAAGATTTATGATAGTGTAAAGAATACCGTTACCGTAGATGGCAAATTGTTAGCCGTTCCCATCGAAAGTCAGGCATGGGGCGTACTGTATAACAAGGACATCTTTGATGCGTGTAACATAAAAGTTCCGGGTACGCTGGATGAGTTGGAGCAGGTATGTGAGGATTTGGAACAAAATGGATATACACCATTTATGTTAGCATTTCAGGAACAATGGGTACCACAGTTGATGACGGCTTTAACCATCGGAGGAAAGGTATCAGGAGAAGCTACGGACTGGTTAGACAGAATGTATAAGGATGATGCTTCTTATGAGGAAATTGCAGATATTTTTGATGTGATAGATTTAATCATGGCACATGGAACAGAGCGGGCAATGGAAGAAGGCAGTGAGGCCGGAAGCGCAGACTTTGCCAATGGAAAGGCTGCCATGTATGTGCAGGGAACCTGGGCATCAGGTACAATTATGACAACCAATCCGGATATGAAGCTTGGGGTATTTCCTCTTCCGATCAATAATAACACAAATTGTACTCGGGTAAACTTATCCACATCTACAACTCTGGCGGTTTATCCGGAAAGTTCCGAGATGGATTTAGCCTTAAAATTTGCAAACTATGTTTTGGATGATGCGGATTCCGCAGCATTGTTCCAGGCATGTTCCTTCAATCCGCTGGCATCCTGCCATAACTATGAAGCCTCCTCATGGGTTAATGAAGCTTCCGAATATGTAGCAGCAGGAAAAGCTTACCAGGATCTGGTGCTTCCTTCCGCTGTAACAGAAGAGCAGGGTAAATTATTGCAGGAGTATTATGTTGAAAGTGTAACAAAGGAAGATATTATAAAAACTCTCGACGCAACATTTCAGGAAGCAAATAAAATAAACCAGTAACTTAGAAAAGGGGGAATGTTCGTTCATTGAACACTCCCTCTCATTTTTCTGAAAGGGATGCGAGAGGAGAGAAAAGTTATGTTGAACAAGAGAAGGGAAAACATTACACTTCTGTTATTTTGTGCACCAGCACTTCTTGTTTTTTTAATTTTTAAACTGTTTCCTGCTTTTTCGGGAATTTTTTATTCACTTACAAATTGGAACGGATTGAATAAATCTTTTGATTTTGTAGGCATAGAAAATTTCCGGGAAATCATGAGGGATACATACTTTTGGAAAGCCATGCTTTTCACACTTAAATATGTTGCTGTTTTGTTGATTACTGCAAACGTAACTGCTTTGGGACTGGCTGTTTTAATTGAAAATAGGAGAAAAGGGAAAGGCTTTTTCAGAACGTTATTCTATATGCCTAATATGATCAGCATGATTATCGGAGGATATATGTGGAATTTTATTTTTACTAAAGTTCTATATTATATGGCAGATAATTGGGGAATGACTTTTCTGGACAAATCATGGATTGGTAACCCGAAATATTCTTTTATTGCCATCATTATAGTGGCATCCTGGGGCGTTGTCGGCTATCTTATGATTATTTACATGGCAGGATTGCAAGGAGTTCCGTCCCATTTGATTGAATCAGCAAAACTGGATGGGGCGACTGGCTGGAAATGCTTTCATTATGTGACATTTCCAATGATTAGAAATGCATTGACAATATGCATATTCTGGACGCTGAATTCCGGTTTCCAGGTTTTTGATGTTATCTTTTCACTTACAGGAGGGGGACCGGGAAGAGCTACGCAGTCTGTGGCTATTAATATTTATGAGGAAGCATTTAAAGGAAACATCCGGTACGGTTATGCAACGGCGAAATCCACAGTTCTGTTTTTGGTTGTATTTTTGATTACCGTCGTGCAGCTGAAAGTAATGAAGAAAGGGGAGCAGGAATTATGAGAAAAAAGACGAACAAAAGAGATTTCATTTGCTATTTCATACTGACGATTTTGGTGCTGCTTTGGCTTTTCCCATTATTTATGGCATTAATTAATTCGTTTAAGACGAATGGGGAACTTTTGACCAACGTGATGTCCTTTCCATCCAGCTTTCATTTTGAAAATTATAGCAGGACGATTGAAAAAATGAATTACTTAAGAAGCTTTTGGAATACCGTGCTTCTTGCCGGATTAGGCGTGTTCATGATGATCTTATTCTCTGCATTGGCAGGATGGAGGCTGTGTCGTACGAAAACAGCGCTGTCTTCTGCTATATTCAGTTTGTTTGTGTTTTCCATGCTGATTCCCTTTAGTTCCATTATGATTCCCCTGTATAAGGTTGTATTAGCATTAAAAATCAAGAATTCATTACCCGGTCTGGCATTTGTTTATGCAGGAATGGGTGTGAGCATGGCTGTTTTTCTGTATCATGGTTTTGTGAAAGGAATTCCCAGGGAACTTGAAGAGGCAGCAGCCATAGATGGGGGAAGTAAGGTTAAGATTTTTTTCGAAATCATTCTTCCGTTATTAAAACCAATCACTGCAACGATTTGCATTACCAATGTACTGTGGATATGGAATGATTTTCTGTTACCACTGATTGTTATTTCAAATAATAAGAAATATACCTTGCTCTTGTCTACCAATACCTTGTTTGGACAGTATAGCAGCGATTGGACGGCAATTTTAAGTGCATTGATTCTGGCAGCACTGCCGGTAATTATCTTCTATGCATTGTTTCAAAAACAGATTTTAAAAGGAATCGCTGATGGGGCGGTGAAAGGATGAATTTTCTATGAAAAACAAATTTTTGCATGCAGAAGGAACCAAAATTGTAAACGGAGATGGTCAGGAAGTACTTCTGAAAGGCTGGGGGATGGGCAACTGGCTTCTGCCGGAGGGCTATATGTGGCTGTCATCAAATGAAAAATTTGACCGCCCTTCCAGAATCCGGAAGGTGATTGAAGAACTTACCGGAAAGGAATATGCAGAAAAATTCTGGCAGTCTTATCGAGAAAATTATGTTAACCGAAATGATATTCTACGACTGTCGGAACTGGGATATAATTCCGTAAGAATTCCCCTGCATTATGAATTGTTCCTGTCTGATGAACAGCGGATTCAATGGAAAGAGGAAGGATTTAAACTTCTGGATCGTTGTCTGGAATGGTGCGAAGAAGCAGGAATCTATGCATTCCTGGATCTTCATGCTGCTCCGGGAGGACAAACAGGACACAATATTGATGATTCTGCTGATGATATACCGCATCTGTTCATGGAAAATGAATATCAGGAAAAATGTATTGCTCTTTGGGTAAAACTAGCGGAGCGTTACCGTGACAGAGAGATTGTTGGTGGTTTCGATCTGCTCAATGAGCCTATTGCGCCTCCGCGTGTACAGGATTTTGATTATCTCATCCCGGAACTTTCCGGATTTTATGAACGTTTGGTAAAAGCAATACGTGAGGTGGATGCGTATCACATGCTCAGCATTGAGGGTGCACACTGGGCAACGGATACCAGAATTTTCCGATGTAAGTCTGATGACAATATGGTACTCCATTTTCATCGCTATGCAGTGATGCCTGATACCAGATGCCTTCAGGAATATATAGATGTTGCAAAACATCTAAATGTACCTTTATGGTTGGGAGAAAGCGGAGAAAATCTGGATGAATGGTATACAGCTATCTATCCCCTTGCTGAAAGCCTTGGTATCGGGTATAACCTGTGGACATGGAAAAAGATGAGTTGTACCAATTCGCCATATTCCATTAAAAAGCCGGCAGAATATGACAAGGTCATAGAATATGTACAGCATGGAATTCATCCGGGAGAAGAAAAAGCCAGAGAAATCTTTGATGAGTATCTGGAAAATTGCAAAATTGAGAACTGTGTGGAAAATCTGTCGGTAACCAATCATGTAATGAGAAAGATCCCTTTTGGCATGCGGGCTACCGATTTTGATGAGATTCCCGGAAGAGGAAGCTCCTTTCTGGGAACAGGTCAGTTGATTTCGGGAAATTATCGCGGTAATACCGGCATGAGGATAGTGGAACTACGGGAAGAGCAGGAAAAGCGCTTTTACTTTGACTGTTGCTGGGATCGTTTTGGGCTTTTGCTGCACCAAGGGGAGTTTGCCTGCTACCGAGTGAATGCGGATAAGGATTTTATTCTGGAAGTCTCCGTGAGAGGAGGAGAAAACGGAAGGTTGGAGATTGGCTGGAAAAATGATAAGATGCAGGAAATCCAGATCAAGCCGGAGGACACTTTATTTAAGGTGAAACTCGCTGCGGGCAAAGGCTCCATTAAAATATGCGGTGGAAGCGGTGAAATTTGTCTGGAACACCTTTCCTTTTCTTATGAATAAGGGAGTTTCTGGCACTTCGCTGCTTGACAAACCAGCCCTGTCCGTCATAAAATAGCATCAGTTAGTGACATGGAAGAGGAATAGTACAGGTTTACCCATCCCAGAGAGAGCGTAGATTTGGTGAGAGACGCTTATGAAAGGAATCTGGAACCCGCCTTGGAGTCCTGCGTGAAAGGCTTCACTTGGAAGCAGGAAACGCAGCGTAACGCCGGCGTTAACGGTAGGATGAGAAGCATGCATAAGCATGAAAAAGGGTGGTACCGCCGATAAAAGCTGATAAGCCTTCGGTCCCTGAGTTGTCGGGGATAGAGGGCTTTTTCATTGCATAGGAAATTCCTTCCTATGCAATGAAATGCTCCGCAAGGATGCGCAGCTCGCGGAGAAGGAGTTTATGCTACGCATACCGCTCGCGCGCGCAAAGAGTCGGCAAGCGACTCTTTGTTCTTGATAGAATTCCACTTTCCCCGTGAAAACAAACGTGCCGCGAAAGGAGAAATGAGGTTAATTATGGCAGACAAGAAATTAGTAGAATCCATTACTTCAATGGAAGAAGATTTTGCCCAGTGGTATACCGATGTATGCCTCAAGGCAGAACTGATTGATTACACCAGCGTCAAAGGATGCATGGTATTTCGCCCGGAAGGATATGCAATCTGGGAACTGATTCAGACAGAACTGGATCGCCGCTTCAAGGAGACAGGGGTGCGGAATGTATACCTGCCCATGTTTATTCCGGAGAGCCTGTTGGAAAAAGAAAAAGATCATGTGGAAGGATTTGCACCTGAAGTAGCATGGGTTACCCACGGCGGTCTCCAGCCTCTGCAGGAGCGCCTGTGTGTACGTCCTACCTCGGAGACTCTTTTCTGTGATTATTATAAAAATACGATTCAGTCCTACAGAGATCTGCCGCAGGTATGTAACCAGTGGTGTTCCGTTGTTCGTTGGGAGAAGGAAACCAGACCTTTCCTGCGTTCCAGAGAATTCCTGTGGCAGGAGGGTCACACCGCACATGCTACTGCGGAGGAAGCAGAAGAGCGTACCGTTCAGATGCTGAATCTTTATGCAGACTTCATGGAACAGGTACTGGCAATCCCCGTTATCAAAGGACAGAAGACAGAGAAAGAGAAATTTGCCGGTGCGGAAGCTACCTACACCATTGAGGCGCTGATGCATGACGGAAAAGCACTCCAGTCCGGTACCAGCCATAACTTCGGAGATGGTTTTGCAAAAGCCTTCGGCGTACAGTATACGGACAAAGACAATACTTTAAAATATGTACACCAGACCTCCTGGGGTATGACCACCCGTACCATCGGTGCAGTGATCATGGTACATGGTGACAATTCCGGTCTGGTACTGCCTCCTGCAATCGCACCCACCCAGATTGTTATCATTCCGATCCAGCAGCGTAAAGAAGGCGTTCTGGAAACTGCGTACCAGTTGAAAGACCGTCTCAGCAATTTCCGCGTCAAAGTAGATGACAGCGACAAGAGTCCCGGATGGAAATTCTCCGAGCAGGAGATGCGCGGTATTCCTATCCGCGTGGAAATTGGACCGAAGGACATCGAAGCAAATAAGTGCGTGATCTGTCGCCGCGATACCCGCGAAAAGATTGAAGTCAGCTTAGATGAACTGGAGACCAAAGTGGCCGAGACTTTGGCTGCTATGCAGGTAGAGATGCTGGAGCGTGCAAGAGCACATCGGGAGTCCCACACCTATGTAGCAAAGAACTACGATGAATTCAAGAAGATTTTCGCTGAGAAATCCGGTTTCGTCAAAGCAATGTGGTGCGGAGACCGCGCCTGCGAGGACAAGATTAAAGAGGATTTAAGCGTTACCAGTCGTTGCATGCCTTTCGCGCAGGAACAGGTTGCAGATACTTGTGTATGTTGCGGAAAGCCTGCAAAGAAAATGGTTTACTGGGGCAGAGCATACTAAGATTTACAATAAGAAGAAAAGAACAGGGCGTTCCCGCGGGAACGCCCTTATTTCCTATAATAACTGCACCTTCACAAATTCAGAGAAACGGGGAAGAGCCATGGAAATCTTCCCGTATTCTCTGGTATCAATGACGCCCTTTCGCTTTAAGCGATCACGATAAACGGAAAACAATTCTGATTTCATATTTAGATTCTCCCGGATCGTTTTCACACGGCATTCTCCGCTTGTGGCGATTTCGGTCAAAATTTTCTTATCCAGTTCAGATAATTCAGACCATATTTTGCTATATACATATTCTTCCAGATATTGATCATACTCTGGCAAGATTTCTTCCAGTGATTGTGTATCCCGGTGATTCCAATATAAATATCCCAAAACCTGGTAAGCAAAAGGATATCCTTTGGTAAGCGCAGTCATGGCTTCTGCCGTTTCCAAATCAATCTGAAAAATATCCATGTAGCTTTTCCGAACAGCCGTATAATTTAAAGGTTCCAAAATAAGTTTTGGAGCCCGGTATAAAAAGGTCAATGCCTTGTCATTCTGCAATTCGTAAATGTTCTCATATAATCCGGTCATTAAAAGATAAATCGGATAATCTTCTCGTAGAAAAATCTGGAAGGAACTGGTAAAAACTCTGATATATTCAGAATTTGTAACTTCGTCAATCGTGATTAGAAGTCGCTTTCCCATTTTTTTAATATGGAGCAACATGTGCATGAGGACATCTTCAATATCCGTAATCGGAGGAGTATGCTCCATGGAAACACCCAATCCAAATGCGGAAAAATCCAGCTTTGCCTTAATAAACCGTTCATGTAAATTCGGAATGCTGTAAAGCTTTGCAGCGAGACTTTGCAGTAAATCCCGGGTTGGATTCAATTCCACGGTAATCCAATCGGAAAGCTGATGTAATTCTGCAGCGATATTGGTCATCATAACTGTTTTACCGGAGCCATGGACACCCGTAATCATGTAAATTTGATTGGAAGGGATTTCACTGGTAAAGCAGTCCAGAATTTCATTGGTCTGTGTAATTCTGGAGATGTATTGTATCGGCTTTTTTCCAAAAGATAAGGTAAATGGATTGTTCATTGCACACCTCTTATATAAGTTTATATAACTTTTGACTTCTTATATAACTATATATAACTTTTAAATTATTATATAACTTTATATAACTTTTAACAATCCCTACCAGCTTACTTTTTCTCATTCAATAAAATGACCCCGTCGGCTGAATTATGGTCTACAGCACCTACAATGGGAGAAGCTACGCCCTTTGCCCAATGCCCGAACCTTTCCTATTTTCACCAATTCGTGTAAGGCTCCCATGGTTTCCTCAATCAGTGTGCCGTAATCAAAGCGGTGAATAATATAAAGATCCAGAGCGTGTTTTACGACCTGTTCCGTAGCTGCTTCATCAAGCGTCCAATCGTGCATAGTACCGGCTTTGCCAAAATTTACGTGTATCTGTCCAATGTCTGATAAGCAAGGCACCCTATGCCCCAAAGCTATTCCTGATGTTTACAGACTTAAATTTAAGAAATTTCTAAACTCGCCTTCCTTGCACCTGCTCTATCTATCTTTTATAATGGTAACTATTCAGAGGTATGCAAAAGGGACGCCTTGAAATGTGATTTTGTGGAGGAATCTGAAGAGTTACTGATAAGGCAGGTATAGGAAAACAGGAAGGGAGCAGGAATGAAAAAGAAAAAACAAATCGGATTGATTCTCATATTACTGTTGGCGGTAATCGCTGTGATAGGCAGCATCATTTATGGAAAATCCAGGGAAAAATTACAACAGGACGAGGTGACCGGTATCGACACGGATGCTATGGAGGACGATGAGAGTGTGGATTCCCCGGACGATACGTTAGAGGGAATGGATACCACAGAGACGGAAACCGATGAAACAACAGTGGAAACCTTGTCGCCGGAACAGCCCAGCCTTACAGCTGTCGTGGATCGGATCCTGGAAAATATCAGTCTGGAGGATGCCATCCCGGCGGATGACATGATTGAGAATATGGATGGTGATCAACTCTATCTGTATAGTCAGACCCTGGACGGAACCTATAGCCTTTACGGTTTTCACAGTCCGGAGTACGGCTTTAACGGATTGTTACTGGACTACCGGATAAACGGGGAAAGCAACTGGAACTATCTCCATGAGAAAATTCCGGATTTGGAGTTGGATTGGAGCAGTTATCCACACATTGACGAAACACCGGAAGGGGATGTGGTGCTGGCTTGCAACTGGGGACACGGAACCGGAGTCAGTGTAGACAGATTTTTCTATCTCACCGCCCATGAAACAGGAACTTTGTCAGTAGAGGAACTGCCCGGGGAACAGGTTCTTGACCAGATGGAACAGCTGGTGGAGCTTCGTCTGAATGAAGAAAATGAGGAAGTGGAGATTTATACAAAGGAAACCAACAGCGGAAGGCAGCTGCTTGCAGTATTGCCCTACCAGGATCTGGTGGATACCAAAACGGAAACCATCACTTCTGTGGAACTTTTGCCGGACTGGCTGAATTTCCTTACGAATCCACAGATGGCAATCGTGGGTGTGGGAGTTACTGTGGAAGGTTATGTACAGCCTGTCATGGTGGGAAAAATTGCAGCGCAGATTCAACGGGAACAGGGAGCATTTGGTTTGCGGGATGTCAGTACCTATGTGGATGATGGTTATTTTGATTTCCAAGGCGAGGAGCAATAGTGGAACAGTGACATTGGAAAGCTGAATCAAAAATCACAGAAAGTGAGGGCGATATGAAAAATAACTTAACAGTGTACCAATCTGTTATTACTGATATAAAGAATATTATAAACGCAGGGCAGCGAGAGGCATATGGTGCCGCCAGTAAGGCAATGGTTATGACCTATTGGCATGTAGGAAAAAGAATTGTTGAACAGGAGCAGGCAGGGAAAGAGCATGCTGAATATGGAAAAAAGCTATTGGCTGCATTGTCTGATGAATTGATACAGGAATATGGGAATGGATATTCCGAACGCAATCTGCGATATTTCAGAAAATTTTACCAATATTTCCCTGATGAAGAGATTTGGAACGCATGCGTTCCAAATCTAAATTGGACGCAATTTCGTAGCCTTTTGCGAGTACCTGATGAGAATGCACGTATCTGGTATATGAATGAGGCTGTGAATGAAGGTTGGAGTAGTCGAACACTTGACCGAAACATTTCTACGCAATATTATTATCGACTTTTAAAATCTCCAGCAAAGGAAAATATTCTTGCTGAGATGAAAGAGAAAACATCTGATTATCAGAAAAATAGTTTTGAAATGCTTAAAAATCCAATTATAGCGGAATTTTTAGGTTTTAAGAACGAAGACAGTTATTTGGAAAGTGATCTTGAGGCAGCAATCATATCTCATATACGTGATTTTCTGATGGAGATGGGACGAGGATTTGCGTTTGTGGCTCGACAGCAGCATATTGTTACGGAAACAGATGACTATTATATAGATCTTGTTTTTTATAACATTGAACTCAAATGTTATGTTCTGATTGATTTAAAAATGGGTAAGATTACACATCAGGATGTTGGACAGATTGATATGTATGTACGCATGTATGATGAATTAAAGTGTAAACCGGGAGATAATCCGACGATAGGCATTTTACTTTGCTCGGAAACAGATGAGGATATTGCAAGGTATTCGGTATTACATGATAATAATCATCTTTTTATGTCAAAGTATCTGACTTGTCTTCCGACTAAAGAGCAGCTGAAAATGGAAATAGAGCGCCAAAAAGAGATTTTCTATATGCAGCATCCAGATGCAGACAAAATTATCGATGATTGACGATACTGTGTTATGATAGAGGAAAGGCCAGAAGGAGGGAAAATTTTATGAGAAAAAGAAAACAATGGCTGGCACTTGTCTTAACACTTTGTCTGGCAGCAGGAGCCGTAGGCTGCGGGGCAAAGGAAGATACGGCAGTGGCAGAAGTGACAGAGGAATCCCGGGAGGAACGGGAGGAAAAGGGGACCCCAGCGGAGGAATCCGACGAAGAGGAAAGCGAGGAAACCCAGGAGAATCAGACAAAGCAGGAGGACGGCTTGCCGGATTACACCCCTTCCGTGGCTGCCTATCAGGTGGAGCCGGATCTTTCTAATGTGGAAAATGCTGACCGCTTTTACCTGCAGGGTCACATGGTAGAGAAGCTGGTACAAAATAATTTCGTGGTGTGCGATGCCACCTGGAGCGAATTTTTCGACTTATATGAGCAGAGCCGCTATACACAGGTTCCCGTTTTTGTAACCACCGATTCCATGATGCACACCTATCATCTGTATTTTGCCCTGCTGCAGAAAAATACGGAAATGAATTATCTCACGGATCTCACCGGGAAGCTCAGCACTCGGATGTATGTGGATTCGCTGGAGCAGTATGAACAGCTTGCCGGAACAGAGTGGGAGGATGCAGCACTGATGAATGTTGCTTTCTTTGCGGTAGGCACACAGCTGATGGGGCAGGATGCGGCAGACCTTCCCGCTGATGCGAAAGCCATTGCGGAACAGGAGCAGCAGCTTATCCGGGATGCCGGGAGCATTGTGAAATCCCCACTGACCGGAGGAATGGAGGATTACTCCCAATATAAACCCCGTGGCTATTACGAGGGAAATGAGCAGCTGGAGAAGTACTTCCGCACCATGATGTGGTATGGAAGGAGAAATTTCGCCCAGAATAATGAGACACAGAACCGGGAGGCTCTTCTGATGACTCTGGCATTGCAGGCAGACAGCGAGGCGCAGGAAGCGTGGAATGCGGTTTATTCCATCACTTCTTTCTTTGCAGGAGCCAGTGACGATGCGGGCTTCCACGAATACGCCCCCATTATAAAGGAGGCATATGGCGAGACGATCTCTACGGAAAAGCTGGTGGAAGATACCAAAGCCTTTGAAAAATATGGTAAGCTGCTTCAGACCTTAGAGCCTCCTGCCATCAATTCCGAAGTATTTGCGGATGATGAGGGAGAAACGGATAAGACCCAGGAGGCAAAAGGCTTCCGATTTATGGGACAGCGGTTTTCTCTGGATGAGGCGGTATTTACCCAGCTTTGCTATAGCAAGGTAAAGGAAAATGCAGAGGGAGACAAACGGATGCTTCCCGATGCTCTGGATGTGCCTGCGGCAATGGGAGCAGAAAAAGCAGTGGAACTTTTGCAGGAAAGCGGAGCGTTTTCCTACGAAGGATACGAAGCCAATCTCCGGAAGGTGTAGCAGAAAATCCAGGAAGAACCGGCGTCCTTCTGGAATGCCAGTCTTTATGCCAACTGGCTTTATACATTGCGCCCCTTACTGGAAGAGAGGGGAGAAGGCTATCCCTCCTTTATGACCAATGAAGAGTGGCAGAAGAAAAATCTGGAAGGCTTTCTGGGAAGCTGGACAGAGTTAAAGCATGATACCGTTCTGTATTCTAAACAGTTTGTAGCAGAAATGGGCGGTGGTGATGAGGAAGTGGACGACAGAGGCTATGTGGAGCCCATGCCGGAGCTGTATCATCGTTTGAGTGTATTGACCCAGAAGACCGCCTATGGCTTGGATAAATTCGGGGTGATCAGCGATACGGATAAGGAAAACCTGGCGCGTCTGGAAGAACTGGCAGATCAGCTGACCACCATTTCCATCAAGGAACTGACCAACGAGGCGTTGACAGAGGAGGAATTTGAACTGATCCGCTCCTACGGTGGAAACCTGGAGCATTTCTGGGAAGAGGCGGTAAAGAGTCAGACCGATTCCGATTCCAGACCCTACAGCAGTGAGTTCCCTGCCGCTTTGGTGGTAGATGTAGCTACGGATCCCAATGGAACCGTACTGGAGGAAGCCATCGGCGGTATTTCTGAGATTTATGTGGTGGTTCCGGTGGACGGAAAACTCCGCATTGCAAAAGGCGGTGTCTTTACCTATTATCAGTTTGAGCAGCCCCTTTCCGATCGTATGACTGACTCCCAGTGGCGGCAGCGCCTTGGCCTGGAATTGACGGATGACATGCAGTATATTCAGGATGACAGCCTGGAGCAGCCCCAGTGGACACAGAGCTACCGGAGTAAATGGAAGTATGAATATTAAAAACATAAAGACTTTGCAGGAAAAATTGCAAAATCGTCAGGCACGCCACCGGGTGTGCCTGGGAATGATAGCGGTGGTCATTGGCATCACTGCTATTTTCCTATTATGGTGGAAAGGCTGTTTTCTGCCCCGTTGGATTGTCTGGGAGGACAAAAGCTTTCCCTATGAGGATACCCGGGTGACCCTGAAAAAGGGCAGGATGGAACTGGAAGGACTCTGGCATACTCCCTGGGATTGGTCTGTGCAGGATGTACTGTGTGACGATATCAATCGGGATGGAAAAGAGGAACTGGTACTGCTTGTCTGGAAGCATGGAAGCTATGGAAAGCATCTGCCCTTTTGGGTCAAGCACAATGATATCCGGTTGGAACAGCATATTTTTATTTACCAGTGGGAGGCTTCCAGAGAAAACAAGCTGCGGGCACTGTGGATGTCCTCCGCGTTGGGCTTGGAGGTGCATTCCATGGAGTCGGCATCCCATCATCAGCTTCTCATTACAGATAGAGATGGCATAGGAAATCTCTGGCAATGGCAGCAGTTCGGTCTGAAATATGTGGGTGAGGCGAAGGAACAGAAGGTAACCTTTCTCTGTGCAGGAGATAATCTCATTCATCCCCAGCTTCTGCGCTATGGAACAGAGGATTACAGTTATCTCTATGAGCAGATCGAAGATGAAGTCCAACAGGCGGACTTTGCTTCCATTAACCAGGAAACCATCTTTGTGAAAGACCGGGGACTGGTCAGTGGATTTCCACGGTTTGGAACTCCCGTCCAGGTGGGAGATGCCATGATTGATGCCGGTTTTAATATCATCACCCTAGCAAACAATCATGTGCTGGACAAGGGAAGCTATGGAGTGGATGTCACCGCTCACTTTTATGAGGAAAAGGGCATCACCTATCTGGGAGCCCACCCCACCTTTCAAGAGGATACCCAGCCGCAGAACACGGTGACATTTGTGGAGAAAAACGGGCTTTGTATTGCGCTGCTCAATTATACCTATGGAACCAATGGACAGCCCATGCCGGAGGGATATCCTCACATGGTGGAGCTGCTGGCGGATAAAGAGCGTATGGATATCCAGCTGGAGACGGCGCGGGCACAGGCGGATGCCGTGGTGGTGTTTGTCCATTGGGGGACAGAATATGATCCAGAACCGGATGAACAGCAGAAGGAATACACCCGGTATTTCCTGAAAAAAGGCGTGGATGTGGTGGTGGGAACTCATCCCCATGTGGTTCAGCCTTACGAAGTATGGAAGGATGACAAGGGACATGAAATGCTGGTTTATTATTCCCTGGGAAATCTGGTGTCTGCCCAGGAGCCGGAAGAATGTAAGACCGGAGGACTGGCGAAGTTTACTCTGGTGAAAACACCGGATGGGCAGGTAAAAGTCGGGGATTATGAATTGTTACTGGAACGAGGGACGAGTGAACAGTAACAAATAAAAAGCACTTGGGATTACTCTCAAGTGCTTTTTGCTCTTATCATTATGAAATATTCAAATCTTAATTAATTTCTCAATTTAAACTTCTCCAACAACTCATTCAAGGTTGTAGCGGAAGCGGATAACTCTTCGCTGGTAGCGGAAGTCTCTTCGGAAGCAGCAGAGTTGGACTGGATAACATCGT
>OGJJ01000392.1_pt1 | contig 40557 bp, 53 predicted proteins | sample 1572081 | NCBI WGS metagenome assembly OGJJ01 (sample SAMEA2582122, study PRJEB24529) | metagenome | biome: Human gut stool | place: China | collected 2011
GCTTGGTTTTTCTAAGCTCTTTTTTATGTTTATGAAAAGTAAGGGATATGTGGGGTCGTCTGATGTTAGATTGTTCTCAATCAGGAAAAAATAGCTTTATATTTTTCAAAAATTATGATATAATAAGAAGGATTTATAAAATGTAGCTATATTTTTATTGACTTTTTGGTAATAAACCATTATAATATCTAAGTTATATTAAATATTAAAATAAATAAAAAATTAGGAAGGAGGGTAAAATGCCTACTTTAAGTCAATTAGTAAAAAATGGTAGAGACACTCTATCAGAAAAGAAAAAATCACCAGCATTACAAGGAAACCCACAAAGAAGAGGAGTTTGTGTAAGAGTTTATACTACTACACCTAAGAAACCTAACTCAGCTTTAAGAAAGGTTGCCAGAGTAAAATTAACTAATGGAATCGAAGTTACTTGTTATATTCCTGGAGAGGGACACAACTTACAAGAGCACTCAATCGTACTTGTAAGAGGAGGAAGAACAAAAGACTTACCAGGGGTTAGATATAAAGTTATAAGAGGAGCTTTAGATACAGCTGGAGTTGCTAAGAGAAAACAATCAAGATCTAAATATGGAGCTAAAAAAGCGTAATTATAGGGAGGTGAACAGTTAAAAATGTCAAGAAGAAGAGCAGCAGTAAAAAGAGATGTACTACCTGATTCTAGATATTCTGATAAGGTGGTAACTAAAGTTATCAACTCAATCATGTTAGATGGTAAAAAAGCAATAGCAGAAGGAATATTCTATTCAGCTATGGATTTAATAAAAGAGAAAACTGGTCAAGAGGGGTACGATGTATTTAAACAAGCTTTAGAAAACATCAAACCACAAATCGAAGTTAGATCAAGAAGAATTGGAGGAGCTACTTACCAAGTACCAGTAGAAGTTAAAGCAGATAGACAACAAACTTTAGCTATCAGATGGTTAACTCTTTACACAAGACAAAGAAAAGAGTATGGTATGATCGAGAAGTTAGCAGCAGAATTAATCGCAGCAGCTAACAACGAGGGAGCTACTATTAAGAAGAAAGAAGATACATATAAAATGGCAGAAGCTAACAGAGCTTTCGCACACTATAAAATCTAATTATTCTGTATAGACAATTAATTCGTTTTAAAAAATTCGAGGAGGAAATTTTTAATGGCTAGGAAAGTTTCATTAGATATGACTAGAAACGTTGGAATCATGGCTCATATCGACGCAGGAAAAACTACTACTACTGAAAGAATCCTATTCTATACAGGAGTAGAGCACAAATTAGGAGAGGTTCACGAAGGAGCCGCTACAATGGACTGGATGGAGCAAGAGCAAGAAAGAGGTATTACAATTACTTCAGCAGCTACAACTTGTTTCTGGAGAGGACATAGAATAAATATAATAGACACACCAGGACACGTGGACTTTACAGTAGAGGTTGAAAGATCTCTTAGAGTTCTAGACGGAGCAGTTGCAGTATTCTCAGCAGTTGACGGAGTACAACCTCAATCAGAAACTGTATGGAGACAAGCTGACAAATATAAAGTACCAAGAATTGCATTCTTCAACAAAATGGACAGAATTGGTGCTGACTTCAGCATGTGTGTAAACGATATTAAAGAAAAATTAGGAGCAAATCCTGTACCTATTCAATTACCAATCGGAGCAGAGGACAACTTCGAAGGAATAGTAGATTTAATAAAAATGCATGAAGTAGTATGGCCAGTTGACTCAGACAACGGACAAAACTTCGAAATAAGAGAAATCAGAGCAGAATTAAAAGATCAAGCTGAAGAGTTAAGACAACATATGCTAGAGTCAATCGTTGAAACTAGCGATGAGTTAATGGAAAAATTCTTTGGTGGAGAAGAGATTACTGAAGAGGAAATCAGATCAGCTCTAAGAGTTGCTACAATAGATAACGTAATCGTTCCAGTAACTTGTGGAACTGCGTTCAAAAATAAAGGAGTTCAAGCATTACTTGACGCTATCGTTGATTACATGCCAGCTCCAACAGACGTTGCAATGGTAAAAGGAACAGATATGAAAGATCCTTCTATCGAAATCGATAGAGAGATGTCTGACGATGCTCCATTCGCAGCTCTAGCATTCAAAGTTATGACTGACCCATTTGTTGGAAAGTTAACATTCTTTAGAGTATATGCTGGAATCGTAGAGAAAGGATCTTATGTTCTAAACTCTACAAAAGGTAAAAAAGAGAGAATGGGAAGAATTCTTCAAATGCACGCTAACAAAAGAGAAGAAATCGATGCAGTTTACTGTGGAGATATCGCTGCAGCAGTAGGATTAAAAGAAACTACTACTGGAGACACTCTATGTGCTGAAGATGCACCAATCGTTCTTGAGAAAATGGAATTCCCTGAGCCAGTTATCTCAGTTGCTGTTGAGCCAAAAACAAAAGCTGACCAAGAGAAAATGGGAATCGCTTTATCAAAACTAGCTGAGGAAGACCCTACTTTCAAAGTTAAGACTGATGAAGAAACTGGACAAACAATAATTTCAGGAATGGGAGAACTTCACCTTGAAATTATCGTAGATAGAATGAAGAGAGAGTTTAAAGTTGAATCTACAGTAGGTAAACCACAAGTTGCTTACAGAGAGACAATTTTAGGAACTACTGATCAAGAAGTTAAATATGCTAAGCAATCAGGAGGAAGAGGACAATACGGACACGTTAAAATTATCCTTGAGCCAAATCCTGGTAAAGACTTCGAGTTTGTTAACAAAATCACTGGAGGAGTTATCCCTAGAGAGTATATTCCTGCAGTAGAAAAAGGATGTAGAGAAGCTCTTGAAAGTGGAGTTGTTGCAGGATACCCTATGGTTGATGTAAAAGTAACTCTATATGATGGATCATACCACGAAGTTGACTCATCAGAGATGGCGTTCAAAGTTGCAGGATCAATGGCTGTTAAACAAGCTGCTGCAAAATCTAACCCAATCATCCTTGAGCCAGTATTCAAAGTAGAAGTAACTACTCCAGAAGAGTACATGGGAGATATCATCGGAGACTTAAACTCTAGAAGAGGAATGATCGGTGGAATGATCGATAGAAATGGTGCTAAGATCATAACTGCTAAAGTACCTTTATCAGAAATGTTCGGATATGCAACTGACTTAAGATCTAAATCTCAAGGAAGAGCTAACTACTCAATGGAATTCTCTGAGTACACTCAAGTACCAGCTTCAATCCAAAAAGCTATCCAAGAGCAAAGAGGAAAATAATAACCCTTTGTTTATAAAAATATAAAATAAAAAAGGTTGGTGCAAAGCACCAACCACAACTAATAAATAAAAAACCTTAGGAGGAGAATTTAAATGGCTAAAGAAAAATTCGAAAGAAGCAAACCGCACGTTAACATCGGAACAATCGGACACGTTGACCACGGAAAAACAACAACAACAGCAGCTATATCTAAAGTATTATCAGACTTAGGACTAGCTCAAAGAGTAGACTTCGATAACATCGACGCAGCTCCAGAAGAAAAAGAAAGAGGAATCACAATCAACACAGCTCACATCGAGTACGAAACAGAAAAAAGACACTATGCGCACGTTGACTGTCCAGGACACGCTGACTACGTTAAAAACATGATAACAGGAGCAGCTCAAATGGACGGAGCAATCCTAGTAGTTTCTGCAGCAGATGGACCAATGCCTCAAACAAGAGAGCACATCCTACTATCAAGACAAGTTGGAGTACCATACATCGTAGTATACTTAAACAAAGCTGATATGGTAGACGACGCTGAGTTATTAGAGTTAGTAGAAATGGAAGTAAGAGAGTTATTAAATGAGTACGGATTCCCAGGAGATGACGTACCAGTAATAGCTGGATCATCATTAGGAGCATTAAACGGAGAGCAACAATGGGTTGACAAAATCATCGAATTAATGAACGCAGTAGATGAGTACATCCCAACTCCAGAAAGAGCAGTAGATCAACCATTCTTAATGCCAATAGAAGACGTATTTACAATAACAGGAAGAGGAACAGTTGTAACAGGAAGAGTAGAAAGAGGAATAATCAAAGTTGGAGAAGAAGTAGAAATAGTTGGAATCAAACCTACAACTAAAACAACTTGTACAGGAGTAGAAATGTTCAGAAAACTACTTGACCAAGGACAAGCAGGAGACAACATAGGAGCTCTATTAAGAGGAACTAAGAAAGAAGACGTAGAAAGAGGACAAGTATTAGCAAAACCAGGATCAATCACTCCTCATACAAACTTCAAAGGAGAAGTATATGTATTAACTAAAGAAGAGGGAGGAAGACATACTCCATTCTTCTCAGGATACAGACCACAATTCTATTTCAGAACAACTGACATAACAGGAGCAATCGCATTACCAGAGGGAGTAGAAATGGTAATGCCAGGAGATAACATCGCAATGACAGTAGAATTAATACACCCAATCGCAATGGAAACAGGATTAAGATTCGCTATCAGAGAAGGTGGAAGAACAGTAGCTTCTGGAGTAGTTGCAGAAATCATAAAATAGTTAATAATAAAATAGTTTAAATACCCAGATTATTCTGGGTATTTTTTTTCTAAAAATATTTTCTTAGCTATAAAAAAGCTTAGAAAAACCTAAAAAGCAAGCTTTGAAAAAAATGTAAAAAATATTAAAAAAAAACTAAAAAAAAGCTTTTCTTTTTTGAGAAAGTATGATATACTCTTTAAAGTGTATAAGGATATTTGAAAATCCTTAAAGATAATTTTCAAGGAGGTGTAAAGTAATAAATGGCTTCTAACAAATTAAGAATCTACTTAAAAGCTTATGATCACACTTTATTAGATCAATCAGCTAAGAAAATAGCGGAAGTTGCTAAAAAGTCTGGAGCGGAAATCGCAGGACCTATGCCATTACCTACTAAAATTAGAAAGTACACTGTATTAAGATCAGTGCATGTAAACAAGGATTCAAGAGAACAATTTGAAATGAGAGTACACAGAAGAATGGTTGAGATCAACAATTCTACACAAAAGACAATAGCTTCGTTAACAGCAGTTAACTTACCAGCTGGTGTTGGAATAGAAATCAAACAAATCTAATAGTTGATTTTTAGAAAAACATTGTAAGGTTATATTTCGAGTAATTTGATTTGTTTGATAAGAGGATTATCGGAATAAAAATTTTCCTTACAGAATAATACAAGTTGGCGCTTTTTTTAAAGCAGGGTGGTAGAACCACGAGGTTAAGTTGTCAACCAATATATTATTTGATGGAGGTAGAAACATGTCAGGAATTTTAGCTAAAAAAATTGGAATGACTCAAATTTTTGAAGATGGAAAATTCATTCCAGTAACAGTTGTTGAAGCTGGTCCTAACTTCGTACTACAAAAGAAAACTGTAGAAAACGATGGATATACAGCTCTACAATTAGGATTTGATGAGAAAAAAGAGAAAAACACTACTAAACCAGTAATGGGAATCTTCAAGAAAGCAGGAGTAAATCCTCAAAGATTCGTAAAAGAATTAAGAGTAGACTCAGTTGAAGGTTATGAATTAGGACAAGAGATAAAAGTTGATGTTCTAGCCGGAGTAGAGTTCGTAGATATTACAGGAACTTCAAAAGGTAAAGGAACATCAGGAGTTATGAAGAGACACGGATTCGGTGGAAACAGAGCTTCTCACGGGGTATCTAGAAACCACAGATTAGGTGGATCTATCGGAATGTCAACTTGGCCTGGAAAAGTATTAAAAGGAAAAAGAATGGCTGGACAATATGGAAATGAAACTGTAACAGTTCAAAACCTAAAAGTAGTTAAAGTTGATGCAGAAAACAACTTATTACTAATCAAAGGTGCTGTACCTGGTTCAAAAAATAGTTACATAGTTGTTAAACCAGCTGTAAAAAAATAATTCATTAGTAGATGTGGAAGGAGGAAAATAATGGCAGTTTTAAACATATATAACTTGACAGGAACTCAAACTGGAACTGTAGAAGTTAAAGATACAGTGTTTGGGATTGAGCCTAATCAAGCAGTACTTCACGAAGTACTAACTGCAGAATTAGCAGCTGCTAGACAAGGAACTGCAGCTACTAAGACGAGAGCAATGGTTAGAGGAGGAGGAAGAAAACCTTTCAAACAAAAGGGAACTGGTAGAGCAAGACAAGGAAGTATCAGAGCTCCTCACATGGTTGGAGGAGGAGTAACATTCGGACCTCAACCAAGATCATATGAGAAAAAAGTAAACAAGAAAGTAAGAAACTTAGCATTAAGATCAGCTTTATCTGCTAAAGTTGCAAATGGAGATGTATTAGTTCTAGATGGAACTATCGAAACTCCAAAAACAAAAACAATAGTTGCTTTAACAAATGCTGTAAATGCAACTAACAAACAATTATTCGTAGTAAACGATTTAGCAGAGATGAATGATTACAACTTATACTTATCAGTAAGAAACTTAGAGAACGCAGTTGTATTACAACCAAACGAAATCGGAGTTTACTGGTTATTAAAACAAGAGAAAGTAATCATCACTAAAGAAGCACTAACTACAATAGAGGAGGTGCTTGGATAATGACAGCTTATGATATCATCAAAAGACCTGTTATCACTGAGAAAAGTGAAATGTTAAGAAGAGAGTATAACAAATATACTTTCGAAGTAAACACAAAAGCAAACAAAATTCAAATAAGAAAAGCTGTAGAGGAAATATTTAACGTAAAAGTTGAGTCTGTATCTACTTTAAACTCTAAACCAGTTGTAAAAAGACACGGAATGAAACTTTACAAAACTCAAGCTAAAAAGAAGGCTATCGTTAAGTTAGCACAAGGAAGCACAATTACTTACTTCAAAGAAGTGTAATTAATATATAACGGCTAAAGATATATATAGGTCTAAAGAATAAGGAATTTTTTCGGAGGTTAAGCAAAAATGGCTATTAGAAAAATGAAACCTATTACTAACGGACAAAGAGGAATGTCTAGATTAGTTAATACGGATTTAGATAATGTAAGACCTGAAAAGTCTTTAACTGTACCTTTAAAATCTGCATATGGTAGAGACAACTATGGACATAGAACATGTAGAGATAGACAAAAAGGACACAAAAGACTTTACAGAATTATCGATTTCAAGAGAAATAAATTAGATATACCTGCTAGAGTAGAATCTATCGAGTATGATCCAAACAGAACAGCTAATATAGCTCTTTTATTCTACGTAGATGGAGAAAAAAGATATATACTAGCTCCTAAAGGACTAAAAAAAGGTGACATGGTTATGGCAGGATCTCAAGCTGAGATTAAACCAGGAAACGCACTTAAAATAAAAGATATGCCAGTAGGGGTTCAAATTCATAATATTGAACTACAAAGAGGAAAGGGAGGACAATTAGTTAGATCTGCAGGAACTGCAGCAAGACTAGTTGCAAAAGAAGGAACTTACTGTCACGTAGAGTTACCATCTGGAGAATTAAGATTAATCCACGGTGAGTGTATGGCTACAATCGGTGAAGTAGGAAACTCAGAACACAGCTTAGTACAAATTGGTAAAGCTGGAAGAAACAGACATATGGGTAAAAGACCTCATGTAAGAGGATCTGTAATGAACCCAGTTGATCACCCTCATGGAGGAGGAGAAGGAAAAAATCCTGTAGGTAGAAAAGCTCCATTAACACCTTGGGGAAAACCTGCTTTAGGTGTTAAAACTAGAGGTAAGAAAACTACAGATAAGTTTATCGTAAGAAGAAGAAACGATAAGTAATTCTAAATTCGAGAGGAGGCTAACAAGGAATGGCTAGATCATTAAAAAAAGGACCTTTCTGTGACCACCACTTAATGAAAAAAGTTGAAGATGCAGTAGCTACTGGAAACTTAAAAGCAGTTATTAAGACTTGGTCAAGAAGATCAACTATATTCCCTAACTTCATTGGATTAACTTTTGGTGTATATAACGGGAAAAAACACATCCCTGTTCACGTAACTGAGCAAATGGTTGGGCACAAATTAGGAGAGTTCGCTCCAACTAGAACTTACTACGGACATGGAGTAGACAAGAAAAAGAAAAAATAATTTAAGCATATATTTGAGAAAGTAAAGAGGAGGTTGGACTAGTGGAAGCTAGAGCAATTACGAGATACGTAAGAATGTCTCCTAGAAAAGCTAGATTAGTAGCTGACTTAGTGAGAGGAAAATCAGCACTAGAAGCATTAGATATTCTAGAATTTACAAATAAAAAAGCAGCTAGATTAATAAAGAAGACATTAGCATCAGCTATTGCTAATGCAACTAACAACTTCAAAATGGACGAAGACAAGTTAGTAGTTTCAACAATTATGATAAATGATGGACCAGCTCTTAAGAGAATAATGCCTAGAGCTATGGGAAGAGCAGATATAATCAGAAAGCCAACAGCTCACATTGTTGTTGCTGTTTCTGAAAAGTAGTTTAAGGAGGTAAGACTGTGGGACAAAAAGTAGACCCTAGAGGACTAAGACTTGGAATTACAAGATCTTGGGATTCTAACTGGTATGCAGATAAAAAGGAATACGCTAAGTACTTCCATGAAGATGTAAAAATCAGAGAGTATGTTAAGAAAAACTACTTCCACGCAGGAATAGCAAAAGTAAAAATTGAAAGAACTTCTCCTTCAAATGTAGTAGTTCTTGTTTACACAGCTAAAGCGGGAATAATCATCGGAAGAAAAGGTGCTGAAATAGATAACTTAAGAGTAAATCTTGAGAAATTAACTGGAAAGAAAGTAACTGTAAAAGTACAAGAAGTTAAAGAGTTTAACAAAGATGCTGTACTTGTAGCAGAAAATATAGCTACTTCAATCGAGAAAAGGGTAGCATACAAAAGAGCTGTAAGCCAAGCTGTAATGAGAGCTATGAGAGCTGGAGCTAAAGGAATCAAAGTTATGGTTTCAGGAAGACTAAATGGAGCAGAAATTGCCAGAGCTGAGTGGGTAGTTGAAGGAAAAGTTCCTTTACATACATTAAGAGCTGATATTGATTATGCAACAGCAACAGCTCACACAACTTATGGAGCTCTTGGAATAAAAGTATGGGTTTTCCATGGTGAAGTTCTTCCAACTAAAAGGGAAGGAGGAGAAGCGTAGTCATGTTAATGCCAAAAAGAACAAAACATAGAAAAATGTTTAGAGGTAGAATGAAAGGTACAGCTCAAAGAGGAAACACTGTAGCATTCGGAGATTATGGACTACAAGCTCTTGAGCCACACTGGATAACAAATAGACAAATCGAGTCATGCAGGGTTGCAATCAACAGAACATTCAAAAGAGAAGGAAAAACTTTCATAAGAATATTCCCTGACAAACCAATCACAGCTAGACCAGCTGGAGTGAGAATGGGTAAAGGTAAAGGAAGCGTTGAAGGTTGGGTAGCAGTAGTACTACCAGGAAGAATAATGTTCGAAGTTTCTGGAGTAACAGAAGAGAAAGCTTTAGCAGCATTAAGAAAAGCTTCTATGAAACTTCCTGTAAGATGTAAAATAGTAAAAAGAGAGAATGGTGGTGAAAACTAATGAGAGCTAAGGAAATAAGAGAAATGTCAACTGAAGACTTAGTTGTTAAGTGTAAAGAGCTTAAGGAAGAGTTATTCAACCTAAAGTTCCAACTTTCATTAGGTCAACTTACTAACACTGCTAAAATCAGAGAAGTTAGAAGAGAAATTGCTAGAATAAATACAATCTTAAATGAAAGATAATCTCATTCATATATAAATTGATTCTTAGGAAGAGGAGGTTAATGTCTTGAGAAACGAAAGAAAAGTAAGAGAAGGAATAGTTGTTTCTGATAAAATGGATAAAACTATCGTTGTTGCAATAGAAACAATGGCTTTACACCCAATCTATAAGAAGAGAGTAAAAAGCACTACTAAGTTTAAAGCTCACGATGAAAATAATGTAGCTCAAACTGGAGATAGAGTAAGAATTATGGAAACTAGACCATTATCAAGAGATAAAAGATGGAGACTAGTAGAGATTGTTGAGAAAGCTAGATAATTCCAATTATTGTGAGAGGAGGATAATTTAATGGTACAACAACAAACTATCCTTAACGTTGCTGATAACTCAGGTGCAAAAAAATTAATGATAATCAGAGTACTTGGTGGATCTAAAAAAAGATTCGGAAAAATCGGAGACATCGTTGTAGCATCTGTTAAAGAAGCGATCCCTGGTGGAAACGTAAAAAAAGGTGACGTAGTTAAGGCTGTAATAGTTAGAACTAAAAAAGAATTAAGAAGAGAAGATGGATCATATATAAAATTTGATGATAACGCAGGAGTTATAATCAATAACAACAATGAACCAAAAGCAACAAGAATATTTGGACCAGTTGCAAGAGAGTTAAGAGCTAAAAACTTTATGAAAATTTTATCTCTAGCTCCAGAAGTAATCTAATAATCGAGAGAGGAGGCTAATATCGTGGCTAAACCTAAAATTAAATTTATACCAGAAACTTTACACGTAAAAACTGGAGATATGGTTTATGTAATATCTGGTAAAGATAAAGGTAAAACAGGTAAAGTTGTAAAAGTATTCCCTAAAAAAGGAAAAGTTGTAGTTGAAGGAATAAATATAGTAACTAAACATATGAAGCCAACTCCAATAAACCCACAAGGTGGAGTTGTTAGCAAACCAGCTGCTATATTCTCATCTAAAGTAATGTTATTTGATGAGAAAGCTGGAAAACCAACAAGAGTTGGATACAAGTTTGTAGATGGTAAGAAAGTAAGATACTCTAAAGTATCAGGAGAAGTTCTATAAGAAGGGAGGAAAACGTAAGTGTCTAAATACGTTTCTAGATATCATAAATTATATAACGACGTTATATCTCCAGCTTTAATGAAAGACTTAGGAATAAATAACGTTATGGAATGTCCAAAACTAGAAAAGATAATAGTAAATATGGGAGTTGGAGAAGCTACTCAAAACTCTAAATTAATAGATGCTGCTATGGGTGATTTAACTATCATTACTGGACAAAAACCAATAGTAAGAAAAGCTAAAAAATCTGAAGCAGGATTCAAATTAAGAGAAGGAATGCCAATCGGAGCAAAAGTTACTTTAAGAAAAGAAAGAATGTACGATTTTCTAGATAGATTAGTGAATGTAGTTCTTCCAAGAGTAAGAGACTTCGAAGGAGTTTCAGCTAACTCATTCGACGGAAGAGGAAACTACTCTTTAGGATTAAGAGATCAATTAGTATTCCCTGAAATCGAATTTGATAAAGTTGAAAAACTTTTAGGAATGTCTATCACTATCGTTTCTTCTGCTAAAAATGATGAAGAAGGAAGAGCTTTACTTAAGGCGTTTGGAATGCCTTTCAAAAAGTAATAGTGAGGAGGGTAAAGAATAAATGGCAAAGAAGTCAATGATCGCTAGAGATGTTAAAAGAGCTGAACTATGCGAGAAATATGCTGAAAAAAGAGCTGAACTAAAGAAGAGAGTTGCTGAAGGAGATATGGAAGCAATGTTCGAATTAAACAAACTTCCAAAAGACTCTTCTGTAGTTAGAAAAAGAAATAGATGTCAGTTAGACGGAAGACCAAGAGGATTCATGAGAGAATTTGGAATTTCGAGAGTAAAATTCAGACAGCTTGCAGGAGCTGGAGTAATACCAGGAGTTAAAAAATCATCTTGGTAATATTATAGGAAGGAGGATTTTCGTAGATGTATTTAACAGATCCAATTGCTGATATGTTAACAAGAATCAGAAATGCAAATGCAGTAATGCACGAGAAAGTAGATGTACCTCATTCAAATTTAAAAGATAGATTAGCAGAAATCCTAAAAGAAGAAGGATATATCGCTAACTATAAAGTTGTGACTGATGGGAACAAGAAAAATATAAGAGTTTACTTAAAATATGATGGTAAAGAGAGAGTTATCAAAGGAATCAAAAGAATCTCTAAACCTGGAAGAAGAGTATATTCTTCAGTAGAGGATATGCCAAGAGTATTATCAGGATTAGGAATTGCTATCGTATCTACTTCTAAGGGAATTGTTACTGACAGAGTAGCTAGAAGAGAAAACGTAGGTGGAGAAATTCTTGCATTTGTTTGGTAATAAATAACTTAGGAGGTGTTAGTAAATGTCAAGAGTAGGTAAAAAACCTATAATAGTGCCTTCTGGAGTTGAAGTAACAATAAACGGAAACGTAGTTACTGTAAAAGGACCAAAAGGTACTCTAACAAAAGAATTTAATTCAGAATTAACAATAAAAGAAGTTAAAGGTGAAGCTCATCACCACGCTGTAAATGAAATCGTTGTTGAAAGACCTAACGATTTACCAGCAGTAAGAGCTATACATGGAACTACAAGAGCTCTAATCAACAACATGATTTTAGGAGTTTCTCAAGGATTTAGAAAAACTCTTAACCTAGTTGGAGTTGGATACAGAGCAGCTGCAAAAGGAAAAGGACTAGAATTAGCATTAGGATACTCTCATCCAGTAATCATTGATGAAGTACCTGGAATTACATTCACAGTTGAGAAAAACACAACTATCCACATCGACGGTATCGAAAAAGATGTAGTAGGACAAGTTGCTGCTGATATAAGAGCTAAAAGAGCTCCTGAGCCATATAAAGGAAAAGGAGTTAAGTATTCTGACGAAGTTGTTAGAAGAAAAGAAGGTAAAAAATCGTAAGGTAGCTTAACTAAAAGGAGGTAAGACAGTTGTTTAAGAAGGTAGATAGACAAGCTGTAAGAACAAGAAAGCATTTATCAATCAGAAATAAAATTTCTGGTACAGCTGATAGACCAAGACTTTCTGTATATAGATCAAACAACAATATCTTTGCTCAATTAATAGATGATGTTAATGGAGTAACTCTAGTTTCTGCATCAACTATTGATAAAGCGTTAAAAGCAAATATTGCAAATGGTGGAAATGTAGAGGCTGCTAAGACTGTAGGAAAAGCACTAGCAGAAAGAGCAGCAGCTAAAGGAATAACAAATATCGTATTCGACAGATCAGGATACAAGTACACAGGAAGAGTAGCAGCTCTTGCTGAGGCAGCTAGAGAAGCTGGATTAAGCTTCTAATTCTATTAGAGAGGAGGATTTCACTTGTCTAAGTTAGCAAATAGAGAAGAAAAACAATATCAAGAAAAATTATTAAAGATATCAAGAGTTTCTAAGACAACTAAAGGAGGAAGAACAATATCTTTCTCAGTTTTAGCAGCTGTTGGTGATGGAGAAGGAAAAGTTGGATTAGGATTAGGAAAAGCTAATGGTGTACCTGATGCTATAAGAAAAGCACTTTCTTCTGCAAAGAAAAATTTAGTAGATGTTTCTCTAAAAGGGTCTACTATTCCTCATGAAACTGAAGGAAAATGGGGAGCAACAACTTTATGGATGGCACCAGCTTACGAAGGAACTGGAGTTATCGCTGGATCTGCAACAAGAGAGATATTAGAGCTTGTTGGAGTACATGACATTTTAACTAAAATTAAAGGTTCTAGAAACAAACACAACGTTGCTAGAGCTACAATAGAAGCTTTAAAATCACTTAGAACAGCTGAGCAAATCGCTGCTTTAAGAGGTAAAGAAGTAAAAGATATCTTAAGCTAGGAGGGAATTTAGATGGTAAAGCTTAGAATAGAGCTTGTAAAAAGCATAATCGGAAGAAAGCCTAACCACATAGCAACTGTAAAGTCGCTAGGGCTTAAGAAGATGAATGATGTTGTGGAGCATGTAGAAACTCCTGAGTTAAAAGGAAAGCTAGCTCAAGTTTCTTACTTACTTAAAGTAGAGGAGGTGCAAGCTTAATATGAAATTAAACGAATTAATGCCTTCTGTACCAAGAAAAGCTAGAAAAAGAGTTGGAAGAGGAGAATCTTCTGGATTAGGAAAAACATCTGGAAAAGGAAGCAACGGACAAAAGTCTAGAGCTGGTGGAGGAGTAAAACCTTACTTCGAAGGTGGACAAATGCCTATCTATAGAAGAGTTCCAAAAAGAGGTTTCTCTAACGCATTATTCAAGAAAGAGTATGCTATAGTTACATTAGATCTTTTAAATAGATTTGAAGATGGAGCTGAAGTTACTCCTGAAATCTTATTCGAAACTGGATTAGTTAGAAAAATGATGGACGGAATCAAAGTTTTAGGAAATGGAACTTTAGATAAAAAATTAACTGTAAAAGCTCACAAAGTTTCTGCATCTGCTAAAGCAGCTATTGAAGCTAAAGGTGGAGTAGTAGAAATCATAGAAGTTAAAACATTTGCTGATGTTGCTAAGAACAACAAGTAGTTTTTAACTTGCTAGGACTAGAAGCGAGGTGAAGTTGTTTTGACTTTAATGGAAAAATTTAATATGAAATTGAGTAGCATTATGCAGATTCCTGAGTTAAGAGAGAGAATCGTCTTCACCTTGTTAATGTTTTTAGTTGCTAGAGTAGGAACTTACATTCCTGCTCCAGGGGTAGATGTAGATAGACTCGCAACTATGACAGCACAAAGTGATATATTGGGTTATATCAATATGTTTTCTGGAGGAGCTTTCAAGAGAGTATCTATATTTGCTCTTGGGATAGTTCCTTACATTAACTCATCAATTGTATTCAGCTTATTAGCTGTAATAATCCCTAAAATTGAAGAAATTCAAAAAGAGGGTGAGTCTGGAAGAAATAAGATTACTCAATGGACAAGATATTTAACTATTGGAATAGCAATAATACAAGCTTTTGGAGTATGTATGTGGTTACAATCAGTTGGACTAGTTACAACTCCAGGAACTATGTTTTTCCTAACTACAATCGTAACATTAACTGCTGGTACAGTATTTTTAATGTGGATTGGAGAGCAAATCTCTATTAAAGGGATAGGAAATGGAGTTTCACTTCTAATCTTCTTAAACGTAATATCTGGAGGACCTTCAAATGTTGTTCAGACTATTCAAAGTATGAGAGGAAGTAAATTCTTAATACCAGTATTACTATTAATAGCTTTAGCTGGAATATTAGTAGTAGCTGGAATTGTTATTTTCCAATTGGGACAAAGAAAAATACCTATTCACTATGTAGGAAAAGGATTTAATGGAAGAGGAGGTATGGGTCAAAACTCATATATTCCTTTAAAGTTAAATAGTGCTGGAGTAATGCCAGTTATCTTTGCATCAGTAGTAATGATGATTCCATCAGCTATTGTTAATGCAATTCCATCTGAATATACAATTAAAACTACATTAGCAATGGTATTTAGTCAAAGTCACCCAGTATATATGATAATATATGCTGTAGTAATCATATTTTTCTCTTTCTTCTATACTGCTATAGTATTTGATCCTGAAAAAGTGGCAGATAACTTAAAGCAAGGTGGAGGAACAATCCCAGGAATAAGACCTGGAACTGAAACAGTTGAGTATTTAGAAGGTGTCGTAACAAGAATTACTTGGGGTGGTGCTTTCTTCTTAGCAGCTATATCAATATTACCATATGCAATATTTACTTCTTTTGGTCTTCCAGTTTTCTTTGGAGGGACAGGGATAATTATTGTTGTTGGAGTTGCTATTGATACAGTTCAACAGATAAATGCTCATCTAGTAATGAGAGAATATAAAGGATTTATATAGAGCTTTATATAAAAGACATAACTTTTTAGTTGTGTCTTTTTATTTTACATTGAAATTTTATTTTTAAGTTGAAGATAATAGCTGCAATTTTTTAGAAAGTGTAGTATAATAAATAAGTAATACAAAATAATTTAAGGAGATGATAACATAATGAATATCATGTTATTTGGTGCACCAGGTGCAGGAAAAGGAACTCAGGCTAAGTTCTTAATAGAAAAATATGGAATACCTCAAATATCAACTGGAGATATTCTAAGAGCAGCTATAAAAGAGGGAACTGCTATGGGATTAGAAGCTAAAAAATTTATGGATGAAGGGAAATTAGTTCCAGATTCTACAATCATTGGAATAATCAAAGATAGATTATCACAAGAGGATTGTAAAAAAGGATTTATCCTAGATGGATTCCCTAGAACTTTAGCTCAAGCAGAAGCACTAGAAGTATTAATGAAAGATATGGGAATAGCTTTAGATAAAGTTATATCATTAAATGTTCCAGATGAACTAATAGTAGGAAGAGTTACAGGAAGAAAAGTATGTCCAGCATGTGGAGCATCTTTCCATGTAGAATTTAATCCACCAAAAGTAGAAGGAAAATGTGATTACTGTGGAACAGAATTAATTACTAGAAAGGATGATAATGCTGAAACAGTAACTAAGAGATTAGGAGAATATCACTCTCAAACAGCTCCTTTATTTGATTTCTATAAATCAAGAAACTTATTAGTAGACATCGATGGAACAAAAGAAGTAGATGCTATAACTCAAGAGATTTTTGCTATTCTTGGATAATTTTAAATTAGAAAGGAATTTTAAATGGCAATAATAAAGACTTTAGACCAAATAAATGAGATAAAAAAATCTAATCAAATCATTGCAAGATTATATAGAGATATTTTACCTAAGTATATCAAACCAGGAATTTCTACATATGAAATTGATAAGATAGTAGATGACTATATTAGAAGCCAAGGAGCGATACCAGCGTGTATAGGAGTTCCTGGACCATATGGAGCCTTTCCAGCTGCAACTTGTATATCTGTCAATGAAGAAGTAGTACATGGAGTACCTAATGGAAGAATACTTCAAGAGGGAGATATAGTAAGTATAGATACTGTAACAAATTTAAATGGTTATTTTGGAGATTCAGCTATAACTTTCCCAGTTGGAGAGATAGACGAAGAATCAAAAAAATTATTAGAAGTTACAGAAAAATCTAGAACTATAGGAATAGAGATGGCAGTAGTTGGAAATAGACTAGGAGATATTGGTCATGCTATCCAACAATATGTAGAGAAAAATGGTTTTAGTGTAGTAAGGGATTATGCTGGACATGGAGTGGGACTTTCAATGCACGAAGATCCTATGGTACCTAACTTTGGAAGAAAAGGAAGAGGATTAAAAATAGAAAATGGAATGGTACTAGCTATAGAACCAATGGTAAATGTCGGAACATATAAACTTAATATGAAAGATGATGGATGGACAGTTGTAACTAAGGACGGAAAGAGGTCTGCACACTTTGAACATTCTATTGCAATTATTGATGGTAAGGCAGTAATTTTAAGTGAAATAGATTAATGTAAAAATATTAAAAAAGTTTAAGAAAATCAATAATTTTTTATAGACTTTTTGTAATTTACATGCTATAATAATTTGAAGTTCTGTTCGATAGGAGGAATTATGTCAAAAAAAGATGTTATCGAATTAGAAGGTACTATTTTAGAAGCCCTTCCAAATGCGATGTTTAAAGTTGAATTAGAGAATGGGCACACTATTTTAGGCCATATCTCTGGTAAGATGAGAATGAACTACATTAAAATTTTACCTGGAGATGGAGTGACTGTACAAATCTCTCCTTATGACTTGTCAAGGGGTAGAATAGTATACAGGAAGAAAAATTAATATCACGAAAGGAGGCAGATGAATGAAAGTAAGAGTATCAGTTAAACCTATTTGTGACAAGTGCAAAGTTATCAAGAGACATGGAAAAGTTAGAGTTATATGTGAAAACCCTAAACATAAACAAGTTCAAGGATAATTTTGTAAAGAGAGTTTGTTAAAAGTACGACAATTATGACATGTAGTACTGTAAAGATATGTTGGCTGTAGAGCCATCTCCGAATTTAGGAAACGGAACATATCGACGAAAGTATTGAGCTGGTTTATATTACTAGCAAAATATATAAAATTTTCGATAGAGGAGGAAACAATTTTGGCTAGAATAGCAGGAGTAGATATCCCAAGAAACAAGAGAGTTGAGATAGCTTTAACTTACATTTACGGAATCGGAAAACCAACTTCACAAAAAATCTTAACAGAAGCTGGAATTAACTTTGATACAAGAGTTAAGGACTTAACTGAAGAAGAAGTAAACAAAATCAGAGCTATTGTTGAAACTATTAAAGTAGAGGGAGACCTAAGAAAAGAAGTAAGACTTTCTATAAAAAGACTTATGGATATCAAATGTTACAGAGGATTAAGACACAAAATGAATCTACCTGTAAGAGGACAAAGTTCAAAAACTAACGCAAGAACAGTTAAAGGTCCAAAAAAACCTATTAAAAAGTAATCGAGTATTTTAGAGGAATTATAGAATTTTATAATTTAGCAAGGGAGGTAGCTTAAGTTGGCTAAAAAGAAGGTAGCTAAGATTAAAAAGAAAGTTAAAAATATTCCTAACGGAGTTGCCCATATACATTCAACTTTTAATAACACAATAGTTGCTATTACTGATGCAGAAGGTAAAGTTGTAAGTTGGAAATCAGGAGGAACTTCTGGTTTCAAAGGAACTAAAAAAGGAACTCCATTTGCAGCTCAAATCGCAGCTGAGCAAGCAGCAAATATTGCTATGGAAAATGGAATGAAAAAAGTAGAAGTAAGAGTGAAAGGTCCAGGATCTGGAAGAGAAGCTTGTATCAGATCATTACAAGCAGCTGGATTAGAGGTAACTAAAATAACTGACGTTACTCCTATCCCACACAATGGATGTAGACCACCAAAAAGAAGAAGAGTGTAGTCTCACTTATTTATTTTGAAAATCATTGCGGCAAATTGAATACAAAGGAGGAATATTTAGAAAATGGCAAGAAATAGACAGCCTGTATTGAAGAAATGTAGAGCGCTAGGAATTGATCCAGTAGTTTTAGGAGTTAACAAATCTTCTAAAAGAGGACCAAGACCAAATGCAAATAAAAAGCCTACAGAGTATGCAGTTCAATTAAGAGAAAAACAAAAAGCAAAATTCATATATAATGTAATGGAAAAACAATTTAGAAAGATATACGAGGAAGCAGCAAGAAAACTTGGTGTAACTGGTTTAACTTTAATCGAGTACTTAGAGAGAAGATTAGAGAACGTAGTTTACAGATTAGGATTTGCTAAAACTAGAAGACAAGCTAGACAAATCGTTTCTCACGGACACGTAGCTGTAAACGGAAGAAGAGTTAATATCGCTTCTTACAGAGTAAAAGTAGGAGATGTTATCTCTATAATAGAAAATTCTAAAAACTTAGATATAATCAAAACATCTGTAGAGGATGCAACTGTACCAGCTTGGTTAGAGCTAGACAGAGCTGCTTTCTCTGGTAAAGTTTTACAAAACCCAACTAAAGACGACTTAGATTTCGATTTGAACGAGTCATTAATAGTTGAGTTCTACTCTAGATAATAAGCCCTTTTAATAGGAGTTGATTAAATGTTAAAGATTGAGAAACATGCAAGGGGTATCAATATAACTGAAGTAAAAGAGAATGAATTTAAAGGTCAATACATAGTTGAGCCTTTATATAGAGGTTATGGGCATACTGTTGGTAATGCTTTGAGAAGAGTTTTACTTTCGTCTATCCCAGGAGCTGCTATTAAAGGTGTGAGAATTAACGGTGTATTAAGTGAATTCTCTGTTATGGAAGGAGTAAAAGAAGCTGTAACTGAAATTATCCTAAACATAAAAGAAATAGTTGTTAAAGCTGAAACTAGCGGTGAAAGAAAAATGACTCTTTCTGTTAAAGGACCTAAGACAGTAACTGCAGCTGATATAATACCTGATGTAGGAATAGAAATAGTAAATCCTGAACAAGTTATTTGTACAATAACTACAGATAGAGAACTTGACATGGAATTTCTTGTAGATACTGGAGAAGGATTTGTTGTATCAGAAGATATCGAAAGAAAAGATTGGCCAGTAGATTATATAGCAGTAGATGCTATCTATACTCCAATTAGAAAGGTATCATATACTATCCAAGATACAATGGTTGGTAGAATGACTGATTTCGACAAATTAACTTTAGAAATCGAAACAGATGGAAGCATAGAAATAAGAGATGCATTATCTTATGCAGTTGAGTTATTAAAATTACACTTCGATCCTTTCTTAGAGTTAGGTAACAAAATGGAAAACCTAAGAGCTGAAGTAGAGGATGAAGAGGAAGATTCAACTACTCACTCTAAAGATGATAATATTCTAAATACTAAGATAGAAGAGCTAGATTTAACAGTTAGATCATTTAACTGCTTAAAGAAAGCTGGAATAGAAGAAGTAAGTCAATTAGCAAAATTATCGCTTAACGAACTTCTAAAAATTAAAAATCTAGGAAGAAAATCTTTAGATGAAATCCTAGAGAAAATGAAAGAATTAGGATATGATCTAACTCAAAATGGATCTCCTGAGTAAGAAGATTAATAAGGAGGATAGCTAACTAAATGAATCACAATAAATCATATAGAAAGTTAGGTAGAAGAGCTGACCACAGAAAAGCTATGCTAAAAAACTTAACTATATCTTTACTAAGTGCAGAGAAAATAGAAACTACTGTAACTAGAGCAAAAGAATTAAGAAAATTTGCTGAGAGAATGATAACTTTAGGAAAGAAAAATACTCTAGCTTCTAGAAGAAATGCATTTGCTTTCTTAAGAAACGAAGAAGTAGTAGCTAAGTTATTCAATGAAATAGCACCTAAATATGCAGAGAGAAATGGTGGATATACAAGAATCATCAAAACTACTGTTAGAAAAGGTGACTCAGCTGAAATGGCTATAATCGAGCTAGTTTAATAATTAGTTAGATATGAGGAGTAGAAATACTCCTCTTTTTTTTCATTAAAACTTGAATAAGTTGAAATAAAAAAGTATAATTAGATTAGTGGTAAAATATTTAGAGTAATAAGGTGGGATAAGTATGAAAACGATAAATAAGTTAGTACTATTAGAAGGGAATGAAGTGGTTCTATCTAAAGAGGAAGCTATAAAAAAATTAGCTGATAAATTAGAAGAGGCTGGGTTTTTAACTAGTTGTAATGAGTTTTTAGAGTCTGTATATTTAAGGGAAGAGATAGCTCCAACAACAGTGGGATATGGAATAGGGCTTCCACATGGAAAAGGAAGCTGTGTAAAAGAATCAGTGGTAGCATTTATGAGAGTAAAAAATCCTATTCTTTGGAATATTCAAGATGATGAAAAAGTTAAAATAGTTTTTATGCTAGCTGTATCTGAAGAAGAAGGAAAAGGAACACATAATGACATCTTAGTAGAGTTATCTAAAAAGATATTAGATAGTAATTTTAGAAATAGAATAGAAAATAGTAGTAGTATTGAAGAGATAGTAAAATTGATTAATGAATAAAAAGGGAGGAATTTACTAAAAACTTAAAGTAAATTCCTCTCTTTTTTAATATCTTAAATATATATAGATTAGACTAAGAATTGTAGATTGAGCTACAACAATAGTTCCCCATTTTAAAAATTCCATAAAGGAAATCTCTATTCCTCCTTTTTTAGCTACGGAAGCTCCAACTATATTTGCAGCAGCTCCAACTATTGTCATATTTCCTCCTAAACAAGCTCCTAGAGATAGTGCCCACCAAAGTACTTGGGTATCTCCAGAAAAATTAGGTGTAATCTCTAATAATATTTTACCAAAAGATAAGGTATGAGGTATTGAACCTACTATAGGAGATAAAATAGTTGAAATAATAAGTATTAAGCTAGAAGTAAATTTTAGATGACCATTAGTGAAGTATATTAGATATTCAGATAATTTACTAATGATACCAAGATTTTCAATTCCATCAACTAATACAAATAATCCTCCAAAGAAAAATAAAGTATCCCATTCTACTTTTGCAAATATCTCTTCAGGTTTCTTTTTACTTAAAAATATTAAGACAGCAGCTCCAAGGATAGCTATTATAGCAAGTCCAATATGAGTAAAGCTATTACTTAAAAATCCTAAAATAACAAGAGAGAAAATAACTATAGATTGAATAAGTAATTTTTTATTTGTAATAGTTCTTTCTAAGCTTAGTTCCATTATTCCAGCTTTTAATTCATTAGATACTTGTAACTTATTTTTGAAATATAGAGCTGAACTAGTTAGAAGAACAGCCATATTGATTATAATAAATGGAGTTAGATTAAAAATAAAATCATTAAATTCTAATCCACTAAGGCTCGCAATAATAAGGTTAGGTGGGTCTCCAATCATTGTAGCAGTTCCACCAATATTAGAAGCAAAAATTTGTAAAAGCACAAAAGGTTTAGGATCTACCTCCAATCTTTTAGCTAAGAATATAGTGACTGGAACAACCAATAAAATTGTAGTAACATTATCTAAAACTGCTGAGAAAATAGCAGTTACAATTGAAGTAAAAACAAGAATTTTAATAGGATTTCCTCGTACCAATTGAGCTATCTTTATAGCTACCCACTGAAAGACACCAGTTTCAGACATAATTTCAACGATCATCATCATTCCAATAAGTAGAAAAATTATTTCCAAATTAAATCCAATAGTTTCAAGAGCTTCTTCTTCAGTGATAATTTGTAATACTACCATAAGGGCTCCACCAATAGTTGTGATTATGGATTTCGGATATTTTTCACTAATAATGAAATAAAAAGTAACAATAAAAATAATAGTTCCCAAAATAAGTTTTAGTATTTCCATAAGTTCGCCACCTTTTGTCAGTAATGAAAAAATTTTGTTTAAATTGTACAGTATTATTATATATCTTTAAAAATAAAGTGTAAAATATTTTTTTAAAAATGTGATATAAAAAATAAAATTGTTTTATATATTGATTATATATAAAAAGATAAGATATAATTGGATTAGAGGTGAATATATGAAAAATAATTATAAAATAGAAGTACTATCAAAAAAATTTTGTGAAAGTAATATAGAAAAAATTTTGGATATTTTAAAATTAATACCAAATTCTAATTATAAGAGAGAAGATATATTGGCAGAAAATAAGGAAGAGAGAGTATTATATGGGAAGTGGGAATATAGTCTAGTTATTTTAAATGATAAAGATATTGTGGGGATATTGATAGGATATGAAAGAGAAAAAGAAAAGAGTGAACTATATAGAGAAAATTGTTTTTATATTAATGAGATAGCAATATCTAAAAAATATAAAGGACAAGGACTAGGGAAAATGTTATTAGAAACTTTTATTGAAAGAGTAAAAAAATTTAAATATTTAAGTGGAAAAATTAAGATAAGGATTCAAACAACTAATAGTATAGAAAATAGAAAAGTAATAAGTCTATATGAAAGTGTAGGATTTAAAAAGATAGGAGTAAAACAATATCCAAATAAGGAGGATATTGTTATGGAGATAGAAAAATAATGAAAAAGACGGTTATGAGTTTATAACCGTCTTTTTAAATCAAATAAAATAAACAGATAAATAATTTAGAATACTTCCTACTAAAACAAATATATGCCAAACACCATGCATAAATCTAACTTTTTTCATTCCATAGAATATAGTACCAACAGAATAAGCAATTCCACCAGCAATTAAAAGTTTTAAAGAAAGGGGGCTAATTAAAGTTTTTAAATCATCGAAAACAAAAATAATCATCCATCCCATAAAAAGATATATTAATGTAGAGAGTATTTTAAATTTACCAGTAAAAAAAATTTTAAAAATGATACCTGCTAAGGTCATTCCCCATTGAGCAAAGAATAAAATCCACTTAACTTTTCCGTCAAAAAATCCTAGCAAATAAGGAGTGTATGATCCTGAAATAAGGATATAAATAGCTGAATGGTCTAAAATTTTAAATATTCTTTTTAATTTACCAGTATATAATATATGATAAGTACCAGACATGGAATAAAGTAATATTAAAGAGAAACAAAATAACATTGAACCAATAAAATATCCAATATTACCACTCTCTAAAGTTCTTACTAGTAGAGCTCCTGTGCCAACTAATGCTAAAATAACTCCAAAGTAATGAGTAAGTGAGTTTACCCATTCTTCAACTCTTGAAACTTCATTCATAATAGCCTCCTGTTAAAACAAATAAAGTAAAATAAAATAGCCATTAATTATATCTTTTATTGAAAGTATTTTATCATATTAGTCATGAAAAAGTATAGTTAAATTTCAAAACTTTTAGTAATTATAGCCCCTTTATTTTTCATCTCTTTAATAGCATCTTTAGAAGAGCTAGGAGTTAAGTTTACTCCTCTACAACCATCTTCTATTAAATATACTTTATATCCTAATTCTAATGCATCAAGAACTGTAAATTTTACACAAAAATCAGTAGCTAATCCCATTATATATAAAGTGTCAATTTTTTTTTCTTTTAAAAAATTATCTAAATTTGTTTTTTGTAATTTTCCATTATCAAAAAAAGCACTATATGAGTCAATTTCAGGATTATTTCCTTTAAATATAGTTTTATCAATATTGTTACTATTTAATTCTGAATGAAATTCACTACCAAAAGTATTTTCTACACAGTGAACAGGCCACCAAACTTGAGGTAAACCATTTAAGATTCCAAGTTCTCCAACTTTTCCATTTGAATTAATAGCAAAACTTTTATGGGAATTAGGGTGCCAATCTTTAGTTGCAACTATTAAATCATTATTTTCACTAAATTTTTTTATTAAAGAGTTGGCAACAGGGATAACTAAATCAGCATCTTTTACTTCAAGAGCACCATTTTTGCAAAAATCATTTTGTAAGTCAACTAATAATAAAGCTTTCATAAAATCCTCCTAAAATATTTTTCTAATTTTATTATACCATTTTTTAGAAGAAAAAACATATCTATCCATTGAAAATATTGACATTTTTTAAAAAATATGATAAAATAAGCCGTTGTGAAATACACACATCAGTTATTTCTAAGCCAGGTGTTTTCAAATGAAAATTGCTTAGTTTTGAGACTGATGGAAGAAAAACCAAAAGACTATTAGGAGGAAAAAATGGCAGTAATAACAATGAAACAATTATTAGAAGCTGGAGTTCACTTTGGACACCAAGCAAAAAGATGGAACCCAAAAATGGCTAAGTACATCTTCACAGAGAGAAACGGAATCCACGTAATCGATTTACACAAATCTTTAAAGAAAATCGAAGAAGCTTATGCAGTAATGAGAGAGATTGCTGAGCAAGGTGGAAAAGTTCTATTCGTAGGAACTAAAAAACAAGCTCAAGAGGCTGTAAAAGAGCAAGCTGAAAGATCAGGAATGTATTATGTAAACAACAGATGGTTAGGAGGAATGTTAACTAACTTCGCAACTATCAAAACAAGAGTAGAAAGATTAAAAGAGTTAGAGCAAATGGAAGCAGATGGAACTTTAGATACTGCTTACACTAAAAAAGAAGCAGCTAACTTCAGAAAAGAATTAGCAAAATTATCTAAAAACCTTTGTGGAATCAAAGATATGAAAGAAGTTCCAGCAGCAGTATTTATCGTAGACTGTAAAAAAGAAACTTTAGCAATAAAAGAAGCTTCTGACTTAGGAATTCCTGTATTTGCAATGATCGATACTAACGTAGATCCAGACTTAATAACTTACCCAATTCCTGCAAACGATGATGCTATCAGATCTGTAAAATTAATCTCATCTGTAATGGCTAACGCTATCATCGAAGGAAACCAAGGTAAAGAGGTAGTAGAAGTTCCTGCTACTGAAGAAGAAGTTGTAGTAGAAGAAGAAGTAGTAGCTGAGTAATTTTATTCATCTATTATGGTTGAGCATAAATTAATAAAATAAAATTTTATTAGGAGGAAAAAATGGCAGTAATAACAGCTGGTTTAGTTAAAGAACTAAGAGAGAGAACTGGTGCTGGAATGATGGATTGTAAAAAGGCACTAATGGAAAATGACGGAGATATGGACAAAGCAATTGACTACTTAAGAGAGAAAGGAATTGCTAAAGCAGTTAAGAAAGCTGGAAGAATAGCAGCTGAAGGATTAATCTTTGATGCTGTATCAGCAGACCACAAAAGAGCTGTATTAATCGAATTCAACTCTGAAACTGACTTCGTTGCTAAAAACGTAGAGTTTAAAGAATTTGGAAAGAAATTAGCTGAAATTGCTATTGCAAATAATGTAAAAACTATAGAAGCTTTAAATGAAGCTGAAATAGAAGCTGGAAAAACTGTTGCTCAAGCAGTAACTGATTTAATAGCTAAAATCGGAGAAAACATGAACATCAGAAGAATCCACGAAACTGAAGCTAAAGATGGTTTCGTAGCAACTTATAGCCACTTAGGAGGAAAACTAGGAGTTATAGTTGAATTATCTGGTGAAGCTACTGAAGAAAACGTAACTAAAGCTAGAGATATAGCTATGCACGTAGCAGCTATGGACCCTAGATACTTAAACTCATCTGAAGTTACAACAGCTGACTTAGAGCATGAGAAAGAAATAGCTAGAAAACAATTAGAAGCTGAAGGAAAACCAGCTCAAATAATTGAGAAAATTCTAGTTGGAAAAATGAACAAATTCTATGAAGAGAACTGTTTAGTAGACCAAATCTATGTAAGAGCAGAAAATAAAGAAACTGTTGCTAAATTCGCAGCACCTTCAACTGTATTATCATTTGCTAGATATAAAGTTGGAGATGGAATCGAGAAAAAAGAAGAAAACTTCGCAGAAGAAGTTGCAGCTCAAATCAGAGGATAATAGCTAACAAATATAATGGGGATGCAACCGCATCTCCATTTTTTTAAAAAATTAATTAGGAGGAGCTATGGAGAAGCCATTTTATAAAAGAGTTTTATTAAAACTTAGTGGAGAAGCTCTAATGGGAGAGCAAGAGTTTGGAATTTCATCAGATGTAATAGCATCTTATGCTAGACAGATAAAAGAGATAGCTGATTTAGGAGTAGAGGTTTCAGTAGTTATAGGTGGAGGAAATATCTTTAGAGGACTATCTGGAGCAACTCAAGGAGTAGACAGAGTAACAGGAGACCACATGGGAATGTTAGCTACTGTTATTAACTCTCTTGCACTTCAAAACTCAATAGAGAAACTAGGAGTACAAACAAGAGTACTTACTGCTATTGAGATGCCTAAGATAGCTGAGCCATTTATTAAAAGAAGAGCTCAAAGACACCTTGAAAAGGGAAGAGTTGTAATATTTGGAGCTGGAACAGGAAATCCATATTTTACAACTGATACAGCAGCAGCATTAAGAGCAATAGAGATGAATACTGAGGTAGTTTTAAAGGCTACAAAAGTAGATGGAATCTATGATAAAGATCCTGTAAAGTATGCTGATGCAGTAAAATATGAAACTGTAACTTATACAGAAGTTTTAAATAAAAACCTTAAAGTAATGGATGCAACTGCAATTTCATTATGCAGAGAAAATAAACTTCCAATTATTGTATTTGATTCTTTAACAGAAGGAAATATAAAAAGAGTAATAATGGGAGAAAAAATAGGAACAACAGTAATAGCTGATTAATATTTAGGAGGAAATTTATGACAGGTAAAGAAGTAGTAAGCTTATGTAAAGAAAAAATGGGTAAAGCTGTAGAAGCTACAAAACACAAATTTACATCAATAAGAGCAGGAAGAGCTAACGTTTCTATGTTAGATGGAATAAAAGTAGAGCAATATGGTTCTGAAATGCCATTAAACCAAGTTGGATCTGTATCAGCTCCAGAAGCAAGATTATTAGTAATAGATCCATGGGATAAGTCATTAATAGGAAAAATAGAAAAGGCTATAATAGCTGCTAACTTAGGATTAACTCCTAATAATGATGGTAAAGTTATAAGACTTATAATGCCAGAATTAACTGCTGATAGAAGAAAAGAGTATGTAAAAATGGCTAAATCTGAAGCTGAAAATGGAAAAGTTGCTGTAAGAAATATAAGAAAAGATGGAAATAATGATCTTAAAAAATTATTAAAAGATAAGGAAAATCCAGTTTCAGAAGATGAAGTTAAGAATTTAGAAGCTGAAATTCAAAAATTAACAGATGCTCATATTAAAGAGATAGATGAGTTATTTGCTAAGAAAGAAAAAGAGATAACAACTGTTTAATAAAAAATTTAAAAGAAGGGAGCTAATTAAGGCTCCCTTCTTTTATCATTATGATAATGAAAATAAAAAATGATTTACCTCACTGTATTTAAATTGTCATATATAATAAAAAAAGTACTTTTGTATAAAAAAATAAACTAAATGTATTATTTATAAAGATGGCATAAAAATTGCTATTATTTTAATATAAGTTATTAAATATTAAAATATTAATAGGAGGAAAAAATGAATAGTACACAAATTACAGCATTAGTAATAATTTTAGTTTACATGGCAGTAACAGTTGCTATTGGACTATTTGCTTCAAGAAAAAAAACAGAGGAGAAACAAAGTAATGATGACTTCTTAATGGCAAGTAAATCATTAGGACCAGTAGTTCTAGCAGGAACATTATTTGCTGCAAATACAGGAGGAGCTAGTACAACAGGTATAGCTACTAACGTATTTCAATATGGATTATCAGCTTCTTGGTATGTAATAGCAGGAGGAATAGGATTTGTTTTAGTATCTTTTATAGCACCATATTTTAGAAGAGCACAAGCTAATACAGTACCTGAAATTATTAGTAAAAGATATGGAAAAGCTTCACACATATTTACAGCTTTTACTTCAATCTCTGCATTATTTATGGCAACAGGAGCTCAATTTATAGCTACAGCTTCAATTATAAACGTTGTAACAGGATTTGACTTTGAAACTGCAGCAATAGTAAGTACTATTGTAGTTGTTATTTATACAATGTTTGGAGGATTTAAGTCAGTTACAGCTACAAACTTAATGCACGTTTTATTTATCACTGTTGGAATGACAATAGCTATGTTTGTAATGGTTAATAATCCAGAAGTAGGAGGATTTGGAGCATTATTTGAAAAAGCAAGAGCTATGCAAGATGCAGCTGGAAATAATATGAATATATTAAGTATGACAAAAATAGGTGGAACTACAATAATTGGTTACATTGCAATGTATTTTATGACTTTCCCAACAGGACAAGAAATAGTTCAAACTTATTGTTCAGCTAAAGATGGAAAATCAGCTAAATTAGGTTCAATATTAGCAGGACTTGTATCAGCAGCATATGCAATTGTTCCAGCAATAATAGGATTATTAGCTTATGTTTGTATTGATGGTTATGTATTAGCAGGTTCTCAAAAAAATGCACTAGCACAAGCTACAATAACTTTTGCTCCTTCAATATTAGCAGGAGTAGTATTGGCAGCAATAGTTGCAGCTACAATGAGTAGTGCTTCAGGAAATATGATAGGAACTGCTACTATGTTTACTAATGATGTTTTTACACCATATATAAATAAAGGTGTAAAAGATGATAAAAAAGAAATTTGGATTTCTAAAGTTACAATGTTAGTAGTTGGAGTAGTTGGATTATTTATAGCTTTAAAAGCAAGTAATGTTATCAGTGTTATGATGGGAGCGTTTGCATTAAGAAGTGCAGGTCCATTTGCAGCATTTATTTGTGGATTATTCTGTAAAAATGTAACTAAACGTGCAGGATTTATTTCTATCTTAGTAGGAACAATAGTTGCAGCTATATGGATTTATGTATTAGACACACCAGGTGGATTAAATGCTATGGTACCAGGTGGAATAGTAGCATTTATAGCTATCTTCTTAGTTTCTAAAATTGAAATTAGTCAAGGAGTAGAACCAGCACCAGAAATAAAATTTGATGAAAATGTTTAATTAGGTTTGAATATAAATATAAGGGGGTTATAAAAAATATGGAGAAAATACTTATAAAAAATGGAACAGTTATAGATGGAAGCAGAAGTGCAAGATTCCAAGCTGATGTATTAGTTGAAGGAGAAAGAATAGTAAAAATAGGAAAAATAGATGAAGCAGCTGATAGAGTAATAGATGCTAGTGGTAAAATAGTTGCACCTGGATTTATTGATACTCATAGCCACTCAGATTTAAAAGTTTTACTAGAACCATTTGTTGAACCAAAACTTCGTCAAGGAATTACTACAGAAGTATTAGGACAAGATGGAATTTCTATGGCTCCATTACCAAAAGAGTATGTAAGTTCTTGGAGAAAAAATCTAGCAGGACTAGATGGAGATAGTGATGAATTAGGTTGGGACTGGGAAAATACAGATAACTACTTAAAATTAATAGAGAAAAAAGGATGTACTCCAAATGAGTCATATCTAGTACCTCATGGAAATATCAGAATGGAAGCTATGGGACTAGAAGCAAGAGTTGCTACTGATGAAGAGCTAGAAAAAATGAAAGAGATAACTAGAAGAGAGATGGAAGCAGGAGCAGCAGGACTTTCAACAGGGCTTATCTATATTCCTTGCGCATATTCAGATACAAGAGAAATGATAGAGATCTGTAAAGTAGCAGCAGAATATGATAGACCACTTGTAATTCACCAAAGAAGTGAAGCAGATACAATGATAGATTCTATGAATGAAGTAATAACAATAGCAAAAGAAAGTGGAGTAAAAATACACTTCTCTCACTTCAAAATCTGTGGAAAAAATAACTGGCATTTAATAAAAGATATATTAGCACTATTAGATAAGTGTAAAGAAGAGGGAATAGAGATCTCTTATGACCAATATCCATATGTAGCAGGAAGTACAATGCTAGGAGTAATAATTCCACCTTGGGCACATGCAGGAGGAACAGATAAACTAGTAGAGAGATTAGGAAATCCAGCAGATAGAGAGAGAATGAAACACGATATAATCAATGGAATTCCAGGATGGGATAACTTTATAGATTTTGCAGGATTTGATGGAATTTATGTAACATCAGTAAAAACAAAAGCAAATGAAGATTGTATAGGAAAAAATTTACTAGAAATAGCTGAATTAAAAGGAAAAGATAAATTTGATGCAGTATTTGACCTATTAAAAGAGGAAGAAAATGCAGTAGGAATGTATGACTATTATGGAAAAGATGAGCATGTGGTAACATTCTTAACAAGAGAAGAAAGTAATGTATGTACAGATGGATTATTAGGAGGAAAACCACATCCAAGAGTATATGGAGCATTCCCAAGAGTAATAGGAAAATTTGTAAGAGAAATGAAAGCAATGACTCTAGAAGAGGCAGTGTATAAAATGACTCACAAACCTGCTAAAACATTCAAAATAGAAGAAAGAGGATTATTAAAAGAAGGATATTTTGCAGATATAGTAATCTTTGATGAAAATACAACAATAGACAAAGGAACATTTGTAGATCCAATTCAAAATCCAGAAGGAATAAGCCATGTAATGGTAAATGGAGTATTAGCAATAGATAATTATGAAGCAACTAAAAAACTTTCTGGAAAAGTTTTAAGAATTAAAAAATAAAAACTTAAAATAAGATTATGAAAGACTGTATGTAGAAATACATATGGTCTTTTATAATTTTATTTGACATATGAAAAAAATTTGAATATATTATATTATCTATAAAGTTAAAAAGGAGAGTAAAAAATTGATACCCTTAAAAAAAATTCAAAGATATGTAAAACAATATGCAGAAGTAATAGCAAATATTTTACAGTGTGAAGTTGAAATAATGGATGAAAATTTAATAAGAATAGCAGGAACAGGATATTTTGAAAAAAAGTTGGGAAAAAATGTGAAGGTTCAGTATATCCTCATGTTTTTCTAACTGAGGAGAGTCATATTATTACTAATCCTAAAGAAAATGAACTCTGTATGAAATGTACTCACAGAGAAAGTTGTACAGAGGAATTAGAGATATCTTCTCCTATTTTTTATAAAGGAAAAGTTGTTGGAGTTATTGGTTTAGTTTGTTTTAATGTTAAAGATAGAGATAGAATTTTAGAAAATATTCAATTTTATTTGAAATTTACAGAACAAATAAGTGATTTTATTTCTGGAAAATTATTTGAATTAGAAGGGGAGTTAGAGAAAAAAGAGAGGGTAGATATTTTAAAAAAAATAGTAAATACATATGATAAAGGTGTAATAATATTAGATGATAAAGGAAATATAGTTGATATAAATGATGGAGCTAAAGAAAGACTGAGGTTAAATAATGAAGGATTAATAGGTTATCCTAAAATTAATATTATTCCTAAAAAAAATATGGTTAATGACCAAATTCTATATTCTTTGGAAATAGAAGAAAATAAATATACTTTTCAAGGAACAATCACCTCTTTTGAATCTCTATCAAATAAGGAATATAAGATATTTATTTTCGAGTATGATGATAGAGAAACAAGTAGATTAAAAGAAAATATTGAAAAATTAGAAGATGCAATAATAATAACTAACATAATAGGAAATAATGAAGAGATTAAAGAGATAAAGGAAACTATAAAAAAAATAGCTGATAGTCCTTCAACAGTACTTATAATAGGAGAAAGTGGAACAGGAAAAGAATTAGTAGCAAGAGCTATCCATAGTTGTGGAGATAGAGCAAATTATCCTTTTGTTGCTATTAACTGTGGTGCTATACCAGAAAATTTATTAGAAAGTGAATTATTTGGTTATGTAAGAGGAGCATTCAGTGGTGCAACCAATGAGGGAAGAGCAGGAAAGTTTGAATTAGCAAATAATGGGATTATATTTTTAGATGAGATAGGGGAGATGCCTCTTTCTTTACAAGTAAAGCTTTTGAGAGTATTACAAGAGAGAAAGATAGAGAGATTAGGTTCTAATAAGACAATTGATTTAAATATTAGAGTGATTGCAGCAACAAATGCTGATTTAGAAATTTTAATAGAAGAGAAAAAATTTAGGAGAGATTTATATTATAGATTGAATGTTTTACAATTAGAACTTCCACCATTAAGAGAAAGAAAGGAAGATATTCCTTTGTTATTAAATAATTTGATAAATAAATATAGTATAAAATTTAATAAAAATCCATTAAAATTAAAACCGGATTTGCTAAGTTTATTTAAAAATTATAGTTGGCCTGGAAATGTGAGAGAGTTAGAAAATATAGTAGAGTATCTAGTTAATATGCAAGATGATATGGGAAATATCGGCGAAGATATAGTAAAAAAAATAGAGAGAAAATTTAGTAAAAAAACTAAAGATAAAAATAATATATTAAAAGGAAAAAATATTTCAACATTAGAAGATTTAGAGAAAGAGATGATAAAACAAACTTTGGAAAAATATGGAACTTCTAAAGAGGAAAAAGATATGTGTGCTAAAGAGCTTGGAATAGGAATAGCTACATTATATAGAAAGATAGAAAAATATAATTTGTAAGGAGTTATTGAAGGAAAAAAGAGTCTTAGATAACTCTTTTTTCTTGTCCAGAAAAACAAATAGGTAGAAAAATTTGTGTAAATATGGTACAATTTACAAAGTATAGAGAGGTGAAAATATGGAAAAACAAATACCCAATCATATAGCAATAATAATGGATGGAAATGGAAGGTGGGCAAAAAGAAGAGGACTTCCAAGAACTTTTGGACATAAAGAGGGAGCAGCAGCACTTAGAAAAATTATAACTCATGCTGCTAAAATAGGAGTGAAATATCTTACTGTATATGCTTTCTCAACTGAAAACTGGAAGAGAAGTCAAGAAGAAGTAAGTGCTTTGATGTTTCTTTTCAAAAGTTATATAAAAAATGAAGAAAAAAATATAATGGAAAATAATATTAGATTCATGGTTTCTGGGAGAAAGGATAATGTTAGTAGCTCTCTTTTAGAAGCAATAGGTAATTTACAGGAAAAAAGTAAGAATAATACTGGTTTAACATTTAATATTGCTTTTAATTACGGAGGAAGAGCTGAAATAGTAGATGCTATAAATAAAATTTTAAAATCTGGGAAAGAGAGTATTAACGAGGATGAATTTTCAAAGTACTTATATAATGATATTCCAGATCCTGAGCTTTTAATAAGAACTAGTGGAGAGTTAAGAATTTCTAATTTTTTATTATGGCAAATAGCTTATTCAGAGATTTATATTACAGATACATTGTGGCCTGATTTTAATGAGGAGGAATTAGATAAAGCTATTGAAGTTTTTAATAAAAGAGATAGACGCTTTGGAGGAGTAAAATAATGTTGAGTAGAATAATTGTGGCTCTAATTGGAATTCCTATTTTGATAGGAGTTTTATACTATGGTGGATTACCGCTATTAGTATTTACAAATATAATTGTAGGAATTGGAGCTTATGAGTTTTATCAGATGGCAGAGATAGGTGGGAAAAAACCACACAAATTATTGGGAATAATATTGGCACTAATAATTCCTAATGTAATATTTTTTAAAGAATTAAATATGATATCTTTCGGAATAGAGGGAATCATAGCTCTATGCACCATTATAGCTATAAGCTTTAGAGTTATTCAAAATAGGGTAGAAGATTCAAGTGTAGATTTAGGAGAAACTGTATTAGGAGCTTTATATCCAAGTGTCTTATTTTCACATATCTTATTGATAAGTTTATTACCTAATGGAGGTAAGTGGCTTTTAACTGCTCAGATAATGGTTTGGGTATGTGATAGTTTTGCATATTTTGTAGGTATGGGAATAGGAAGAAAATTTTTTAATAGAGGATTTAATAGTATCAGTCCTAAGAAATCTATAGAGGGTTCAATAGGAGGAACACTATTTACAATTTTATCTCTATTTTTATTAGATAAATATTTTGTGTTAGTCCAAGGTGGTATGGATATTCTAAATGTAGCAATCTTGGGAGTCTTTATCAGTGCTGTAGCACAGATAGGAGACTTAGGAGAATCTATGTTTAAGAGAGAGTTTAAAGTTAAAGATTCAGGGACATTATTGAAGGGGCATGGAGGGATATTAGATAGATTTGATAGTATGCTTTTTGTAGCTCCAGTAATGTATTATCTTTTGAAATTTATAATTTTATAGGTTAGGGGTGAGGTAACTCGCCCTATTTTTTCTAGGAGGATATTATGAAAAAAATAATTATATTAGGTTCTACTGGAAGTATAGGAACAAATGCTTTAGAAGTAGTAAGAAAGTCAAATGAAAAATTTCAAGTAGTAGGTTTAAGTGGACATAGAAATCATAAACTTTTACTTGAACAAATAAGAGAATTTCAACCTAAATATGTTTCAGTAGGAACAGAAGAGGGATATGAGATAATAAAAAGAGAGTTTCCTAATATAGAATTATATTGTAAAGATGAAGGGTTAAAAGAGTTAGCATTAAAAGATGACTATGATATACTTTTAACAGCAGTTAGTGGAGCTATTGGGATAGAGGCTACAGTAGAAGGAATAAAAAAAGGAAAGAGAATAGCTTTAGCTAATAAGGAAACAATGGTGGCAGCAGGACCATATATTAATAAGTTATTAAAGGAAAATCCAAAGGCAGAGATAGTACCAGTAGATAGTGAGCATTCAGCAATATTTCAATCTCTTTTAGGTGGAAGAAGAGAAGAAGTAAGAAAAATTATAATCACAGCAAGTGGAGGAACTTTTAGAGGTAAAAAAAGAGAGGAGTTAAAGGATGTAACTGTTGAACAAGCTCTAAAACATCCAAATTGGGCTATGGGTAAAAAGATAACAATAGACTCTTCAACACTTGTAAATAAAGGATTAGAAGTTATAGAGGCTCATGAGCTTTTTGGAGTAAGCTATGAAGATATAGAGGTATTAGTTCATCCACAAAGTATAATTCACTCTATGGTAGAATTTAAAGATAGAGCTGTAATAGCACAATTAGGAGCTCCAGATATGAAGTTACCTATACAGTATGCATTTACATATCCAGAGAGAGAGGCAAGTTCTGCTCTAGAGCCGTTAGATTTTACAAAAGTCTCAACTTTAACATTTGAAAAGCCAGATCATCAAACATTTAAAGGAATAGAGTTAGCTTTTAAGGCTGGGAAAATTGGAAAAACAATGCCAGCAGTTTTAAATGCAGCTAATGAAGTAGCAGTGGAGCTATTTTTGAAAGGAAAAATAAAATTTTTAACTATTTATGAGATAATTGAAAAGGCTATGGAGAGACATATTCCATTAGAAATTGATGGAGTAGAGATAATAAAAAAAGTAGACTCAGAAACAAGAGAATGGGTATATTTAAACTATGAGGTGTAATATGGGAAAATTAATAGTAATAGAGGGAACAGACTCAAGTGGTAAGGAAACACAAACTAAAAAACTTTATGAAAGATTAGCAAATGAGGTAGAGAAAGTAAGAAAAATATCTTTTCCTAATTATGAAAGTCCAGCTTGTGAGCCAGTAAAAATGTATTTAGCTGGAGCTTTTGGGGATAATGCTCTAAATATAAATCCATATCCAGTATCTACAATGTTTGCAATAGATAGATATGCTTCATATAAGATGGATTGGGAAAGTTTTTATAATGCTGGAGGTATAATTGTAACAGACAGATATACTACTTCCAATATGGTACATCAGGCATCAAAAATAGAAAATATAGATGAAAAATCTAAGTATCTAGGTTGGTTAGAGGACTTAGAGTATAATAAGATGGGTATTCCTAAACCAGATTTAGTAATATTTTTAAATATGCCAACAGAGATGGCTGTAAAATTGATGGAAGCAAGGAAAAATAAGATAACTGGAGAGGAGAAAAAAGATATACATGAAAAAGATACCTCTTATTTAAAGAAATCTTATGATAATGCTTGTGACATAGCTAAAAAATATAATTGGCAAGAGATAAAATGTGTAGAGAATAAGAGATTAAAAACAATAGAGGAAATAGGAGAAGAGATTTATACATTAGTTAAAGAGATTTTATAAATGGAGGTAGAATGAATATACTAATAGCAATTTTAGTATTAGGAGTTATAATATTTATTCATGAACTAGGACATTTTTTGACAGCTAAGTTTTTTAAGATGCCTGTAAGTGAATTTTCTATAGGGATGGGACCACAGGTATACTCCTATGATACAATGAAAACAACATACTCATTTAGAGCTATTCCTATAGGTGGTTTTGTAAATATAGAGGGAATGGAAGTAGATAGTAAAGTAGAAGATGGCTTTAATTCAAAACCAGCTTATGCAAGATTTATAGTGTTAATAGCTGGAGTATTTATGAATTTTTTATTAGCTTTTATAATAATGTTTATTTCAATATATTCAAATGGGAAATATGTTCCAAGTGAAAAAGCTATTATAGGTAATGTTTTTAAAGAGGCAAAAGCAGTTGAATATATTCAACCTAAAGATAGAATACTTGAAATAGAAGGTTACAAGATTAATAATTGGAGTGATATAGGAAATAATTTAAAAAAGCTTGGAAAAAAAGAAAAAGTTTCAATGAAAGTTGAAAGAGCTGGAGAGATAAAAGAGTTAGTAGTTCCATTGACATATGACCCTAATAGTAAAAGAGAGATGTTAGGAGTATTACCAGAGTATAGCATTAAAAAATTTACTATGTTAGAGGCTTCTAAATTAAGTTTAAAAAGTGGCGTAAAAATAATAACTGATACATTATCAGGGTTAAAAATGATAGTAACAGGAAAAGTAAAAAGTGAAGAGATAAGCGGACCTATTGGGATAATCAAAGTAGTAGGAGAAGCTTCTAAAGAAGGAGCAAGTATTGTATTTTGGTTGATGGCATTACTTTCAGTGAATGTTGGAGTTTTAAATTTACTTCCTTTGCCTGCTTTAGATGGGGGAAGAATAATTTTTGTACTATTAGAAATGATAGGAATAAGAGTAAATAAAAAAATAGAGGAAAGAGTACACATGGTAGGTATGCTAATTCTATTTGGTTTTATTATTTTTATTACTACAAATGATATTTTTAATCTTACAAAATAATTAGTATTGTAAAAATGCTCTAAAAATGGGCAAATGTGCAAAATAAAAAAAATAGTCTTGAAAAAATACAAAATATCTATTATAATACATGCATAAGATAAAAGCAAAAAATACGATTATTTATAAAAATAAAATTGGAGGTAATATATGAAAAATGCTATTTTAGCAATTTCGGAGAGAAAAGAAACTTTGAAACAAATAAGAAAAGAATTATCAGAGCAATATGAAATAATAACTTTTAATAATTTATTAGATGCTCTTGATATGTTAAGAGAGAGTGACTTTGATATTATTCTTTTAGATGAGTATTTAACTTGGTTTAACTTTGCTGAAGCAAAAAGAAAATTAAGTGGATTAGGAAAAGATTTTGTAATAGTAGGATTACTAGAAGATGAAACAGAAACAGCTATACAAGAATTAAAAAATGCAGATATATATAACTATTTAATGAAACCAGTAGAATTAAAAGAGATGAACAGAATAATTCTACCAGCATTAAAAAATCTAGAAATGTTAAAAGAGAAGAGAAAATTAGAAGAGAAGCTAGCTAGTCTTGAAGAAGAGAGTGAAATAGTAGGACAGTCATCAAGAATAAAAGATGTTAAAAACTTAGTAGAAAAAGTTGCTGAAAGTGATCTAGCTGTACTAATTACTGGAGAAAATGGATTAGGAAAAGAGATAGTAGCAAGAGAAATATATAAGAAAAGCGATAGAAGAAAGAATAACTATATAGTTGTAAGCTGTGCTTCAATTCCAGAAGAAATGATGGAGAGAGAGTTATTTGGATATGAGAGAGGAGCTTTTACAGGAGCTAACTCTAGTAAAAAAGGACTTTTAGAAGAAGCAGATGGAGGAACTATATTCTTAGATGATATCTCTGCTATGGATATAAAATGCCAAGCTAAATTATTAAAAGTAATAGAGTATGGAGAGTTAAAAAGAGTTGGTGGAAATAAAACTAGAAGAGTAGATGTAAGATTTATAGCTTCTAGTAACAAAGATTTAAAAGATGAGACAGAAAAGGGAAGATTTAGAAAAGACTTATATCATAGATTAACAGCTTTCCCAATTGAAGTTCCACCTCTAAGAGAGAGAAAAGAGGATATCCCATTACTAGCAAACTATTTCTTAAACAAAATAGTAAGAGAATTACATAGAGATACTCCAGTAATTTCAGGAGAAGCTATGAAATACTTAATGGAATATTCATATCCAGGAAATATCAGAGAGTTAAAAAATATGATAGAGAGAATGGTTATCCTTTCAACTGATAAAGTAATAGATGTAGAAGATTTACCATTAGAAATCAAAATGAAATCTGATACTGTAGAAAATAAAACAGTAGTTGGAGTAGGACCATTAAAAGATATATTAGAGCAAGAGATTTATAGCTTAGCTGATGTTGAGAAAGTTGTAATTGCAATAGCTCTTCAAAAAACTAGATGGAACAAACAAGAAACATCTAAGTTATTAGGAATTGGAAGAACAACTCTTTATGAGAAAATAAGAAAATATGGTTTAGATTTTAAATAGAAAGAGGCTAAAAGGTTAAACAACTAAGAAAGGGGACAGCTTCGGCTGAGGGAAAAATGGCAATAAGAAAATTTCGTAAACATATCAAACCATTTATTTGGTTTATAACAATACTATTTATAGCATCATCAGCTATGTTAGCATATATGAATATGAAGAGCTCATATAGTAGAGCCAATGTTTATGCTTTTAAATTAGATGGAGATAAAATTTCAAAAATTGATGTAGAAAAAACAAAGGCAAACTTAACTCAAGGATATTCAAGATATCTAGGAGATAAGTTAGACAAGGATTTAATAGAGGTAATAGCTTTTGATGATGTCATCAATAGAAATTTAACATTAAAGATAGCAGAGGAATTAAATTTAAAAGTTCCAAATAGTGAAGTAAATGCTCAATATGAAGCAATAGAAAATTCAGTTGGAAATAAAGAGCAATTTAAAAGAATGTTAGCTGTACAAGGATATACTAAAAAAACTTTTAAAAATGAGATAAAAAATAATATGTTAATAGAAAAAACATTCCAAAAAATACAAGAGGGTATAGTACCAACTGAAGAAGAGATAATGAATAATTACAATGAAAATAAAAATACTCTATATAGTGAAAAAAGTTTAGATGAAGCTAAAGAGGACATCATAAAATCTCTAAAAGAGCAAAAAGGTATGGAAGAGTACTTAAAACTTTTAGAAAAAATAAAAGTATCTGCTAAGATAGAGGATATATCACAAGAGTATCAAGGTTTAGTTGAAAAAACTGAGATAGAAAAAGATGGTTTTGTAATTACAAATGTAGACTTAGCTAAGAGAACATTAAATATGTTATTTATGGGAAATTTAGATAAAGTTCAAGCTAAAGAAGAAGCAAAAAAATACTATGACACTCATTTAAAAATAGAAAGTTTTAGTATTTATCCATACAGCAAATGTAGTATGATAAAAACCTCCTTTTCCGTGATTCTCTCTATTTATACATAGGGATTTCCCTATCAGTTTATCTGTATCTTTACAACCTATAAAGAATATCATCCCAGCCCCGTTCCAATGAGCAATATCAAGTCGGAAGGGGCCACCACCGTATGGTTGGCAACCGGCAAAGACAGTCTTAAAACAAAGGTGCAGCCAATCCGAAAGCAGGTTTGTGCTTTCAGGAAGAAGGAAACAGCGTAGTGCTCACCGGTAAGGTGGAGATAAAGGCCCGGCAGCTCCCAATTATGTATTACTGAAATTCAAAGGACACCATGCCACCATTTGGATTGACGGACATTTTGTACGCAGAAATCTTTAAGAAGAGCATTCAGTTCCTCATCTGATGTCTTGCATGGGGGGATGAAAACTATAGCCCCTTCGTTATCACCGGCAAACAAAGCGACCTATGGCGGAAACCTTTTAGGTTATGC
>OGJJ01000400.1_pt1 | contig 39924 bp, 39 predicted proteins | sample 1572081 | NCBI WGS metagenome assembly OGJJ01 (sample SAMEA2582122, study PRJEB24529) | metagenome | biome: Human gut stool | place: China | collected 2011
AGCACTTGACTTTTAATCAAGTTGTCCGGGGTTCGAATCCCCGATGCCTCACTACCTAAAAATAGCGGAAAACCTTGATTTTACTGGGTTTCCGCTATTTTTTTATGTGTGGCAATATGGTCAAAAGTAATGCGAAATAGTTGGCCCACGCGTGTCCCACGGGGCTTTTTTACCATAATGTCCTACGTTTGTCCCACGCAAGGCTCTATTTTTATATAGCCAAAGTATTATTTATGACGGCTGCAGGATCCTCTTTTTCGTCCATGATGTGGTTGTAAACATTAAGCACCATCTTTTCCGTGTCACCCATCAGCTGGGCCATTTTTTTTATGCTGATCTCCGGCACTTTGTAACATAGGTTTGGTTTGACAGGTACCATTCTCTTATTTGGAATCATTTTCCACCTATCTTTTACTCATTTATTAGCTTCTGGCTTTTCAGATAATAATAAATCCCATCATCTGTCACGCTTTCACAAATATCAGTCGCAATTTCTTTCACTTTTTCAGCTGCGTTTCCCATTGCAATCCCTTTTCCAACGGATAGTAACATATCAATATCATTTTCTCCATCTTTTGTTGGGGGGCGTCATTCCTAAATTACGAAGAAAAATGGAAGACACGTAATAAAATAGACACGTAATAAAATAGAAATTGACGAAATCTCAGATTTGACCTAAGATAGAGAAAAAAATGAGGGAGGTAATATCATGATATTTCAGGCGAGAACAATATCTTTAAAGGATGGGCGTACCTGTATTCTGCGTCCGGTGGAAGTGAAGGATGCAGCGGACATGATTGAATATCTGAGAATTTCCTCCGGAGAGACCCCCTTCCTTTTACGGTACGCAGATGAAGTCACTTTTACTGTGGAAAGAGAAGAACAACTTCTGGAAAGCAAAAGAAATGATCCCAGAGAACTTATGATGGTAGCGGAGATTGATGGTGTCATTGCCGGAAATTGTGGAATTATGACACTTGGTAATCTACGGCGTGTATATCATCGTTGTGAATTTGCCATTGCTTTGGTGGAGGCATACTGGCATCTGGGAATTGCTTCTGCCATGATGACTTATGCGTTTGAACTGGCGAAAGAGATGGGCTATGAACAGGCAGAATTGGCCGTAGTGGAAGGAAACCAGCGTGCAAAAGCACTCTATGAGCACTTTGGTTTTCAAGAAACAGGTAAACATTTGCATGCACTGAAATATGACGATGGAAGCTACAGGGATGAGTACACCATGGTAAAATTTTTATAAAAATAGAAGTACCCCAAAGTGGTACTTCTATTTTTTTGTTGCGTAATATCTGGTATGATAGGAGTGAAAATCAAATACGGAGGCAGGTCAATGCAAAAAGAAATCAGAGAGAAGCTCCTGGAAATGCAGGATTTAAAATATAAAGAATTTCATTCCGGTTTATCTCCCAATGTGGATCATATTATCGGGATACGTGTTCCGGTGCTGCGTGCATACGCCAAGGAGCTGCTAAAACAATATTCAGTGGAGCAGTTATTGGCAGAAATCGGAGAATTTTATTATGAAGAATTACTCTTGCGCGGCATGCTGATCGGTTTATGTAAGGAAAAAAATTTTGCAGTAGTAGCGGATTATATACGTGATTTTGTGCCCAGAATCAATAGTTGGGGAGTGTGTGACACTTTTTGTGCAGGATTGAAAATCACAAAGAAATATCCGGATGAGATGTGGAAATTGATACAGCCCTACTTTCAATCAGAGAATGAATTTGAAATTCGATTTGCCGTTGTGATGCTGTTAGATTTTTATATTGATGCAGAGCATATTGGGACCGATCTGAAAATTCTGGATCAGATTCATTGTGCAACCTATTATGTACAAATGGCAGTCGCATGGGCTTTATCGATTTGTATGATTAAGTTTTATGAAGAAACGAAGTCCTACATGCTTAGTGAAAAATGTTCTCTGGATCTTTTCACCTATAATAAGACATTACAGAAGTCAATCGAATCTTATCGGCTTACAGCAGAGCAAAAGAATGAGATGCGGCAGATGAAAAGAAAGTAGCTTTTGAGAAAAGTAGGTAATGAGGAAAGAATTTTTATGGAAGAAAAAAGAATTTTACAGGCAGTAGAGGCAGATAAGACAGAATTATGGAAATTATATAAGGCACAGCTGGGACAGGAATTCTGTGCATGGGACGAGCATTATCCGGAAATGCAGGACATTGAGGGCGATTTAAACCGGGAAGCCTTATTTGTAATGCGGAATGCAAAGAATGAAATCATTGCGGCCATATCACTGGATGAGGACGAAAATGTGGAAAATCTTCCCTTTTGGACGGAAACATTGCAGCCTGGTGGAGAAGTGGCGAGACTGGTCGTACGGGCAGACTATCAGAATCAAGGCATTGCCAGGGAGATGATTCAATATGCGATGAAAGTTTTAAAGGAGCGGGGCAGAAAAAGCGTTCATTACATGGTGAATAAAGAAAACCTGAAGGCAGTTCGATCTTATGAGCATCTGCACTTTAAATTGGTAGGAGAGTGTACCATGTATGAGCAGCCCTTTTTATGTTATGAGCAGAAATTGTAAGAAATAGACAGAGGCAGATTATGAGACGTTTAAAGGAGCATTTTTGGAAAAAGAACAGGGGGTTGCAGCGTTCGGTCAATAACCTGGGAAGGGAAGTACTGCTGTCGCCGAACTTTAACAGATCCCGGTATTTTACCCAGCATGGAGATGTATCTGTGCGGCGACACAGCCTGGATGTGGCACGTACCAGTCTGGATATCAGCCAGAAGCTGGAAAAACTGGGAATTCACAGCAGTAAAAAGGACCTGGTAAGGGGCGCATTGCTCCACGATTATTTTCTTTATGACTGGCACGATAAAAACCGACCGGATTTTAAGCCCTGGCATGGTTTTTATCATCCGGGAGTGGCTTTAAAAAATGCCAGTAAAGAGTACCATTTATCACCCAGGGAAAAGGATATTATAAAAAAGCACATGTGGCCGTTAACAGTGATTCCCCCTATGTGCAGGGAGGCCTGGATCGTGTCCACTGCTGATAAAGTCTGTTCTTTACGGGAGACGCTGCGAGGAAAACACCATTGAGCCGATTATATGATAAATTACTTCAATATAGCAAAGAAGACTATTACCCCTATCATATGCCGGGGCATAAACGGCGGATGGCGGGAAGACCATTGGAAAATCTCTATGACATTGACATTACGGAGATTGATGGTTTTGATAATCTGCATCATGCGGATGGAATTTTAAAGGAAATCCAGGAGCGTGCAACAGCACTTTGGAGAACGAAAAAGACATATTTTCTTGTCAATGGAAGTACTTGTGGCTTACTGGCTGCAGTTGCCACAGCAGCTGGAAACAAGAAGGTTTTTCTAATGGCCCGTAATTGCCACAAGGCAGCCTATCATGGAATTTATGTAAACCATGCAAAAGTACATTATATTTATCCGGAGGCAGATGGATCCACATCCTGTGACTACGCTGGTGGAGCATTATGGGAAAACGACTCGGTTGGTTTTGCAGGAAAAATTACGCCGGAATCTGTAAAGGAGTCCTTACAGACTTGTGCAGAAGCCGGTGAGCAGGTGGCTGCGGTATTAATCACTTCTCCTACCTATGAAGGAATTGTGTCAGATATACCTGCGATTGCGCAAATTTGTCATGAAGCAGGAACCATATTGATCGTGGATGAAGCACACGGTGCACATTTCGGATTTGCGGAACATTATCCGGAGAGTGCGGTGCATCAGGGAGCAGATCTGGTGATTCAGAGTGTTCACAAGACCTTGCCTGCCATGACCCAGACAGCGTTGCTGCATTTGTGCAGCGATCGGGTGGATCGCCATCGGCTGGAACGGTTTTTAGCCATTTATCAGACCAGTTCTCCTTCTTATATTATGATGAGCAGCATCGACCTTTGCATGGACATCATGGAGCAGGAGGGACGACAACGCTTAGCAGAGAGATTGACAGATGTTCGCCGTTTTCGACAGGAAATTTCCTCTTTAAAACATATTCGTATTTTTTTCCCATCCGACCCACTAAAATTCATTGTTTCCGTGGACGGTTCTAAGATGACAGGAAAGCAGTTTTATGATATTCTATTGAATGAGTATCATCTGCAAATGGAAATGGCAGCCGGGAATTATGTACTTGCCATGTTTTCCATGATGGATGAGACGATGGGGTACCGCAGATTAGCGAAAGCACTGTTAAAGATTGATAGCCGGTTGGAGAATGCAGATGAGGGGACAGACAAGGAAAATCTGCAAGGGGAAAAGAGTGGTAGTACATCGTGGCAATTGATCTGCCCACAGACAGTACTTCCCATCTATCAGGCTTATGATGCACCTTTCCGATTGGTGGCGTTAAGGGAGGCAACAGGACATATCGCAGCAGAATTTGTATCCTTATATCCACCGGGAATTCCACTTTTGGTTCCGGGAGAAAGGATTACTGCGGAGAATGTGGCAATGATCCAGACAAGTCTGCAACAGGGATTATCCGTGATTGGGATTGACCACGGAGAAAAACAACAGCGTATTGCGGTATTATAGCCGTAGCATAAATTCAGGAGGGATTTGACATGCGTAAAACAAAAATTATCTGCACCATTGGACCGGCATGTGAAAATGTTGGGACTTTGAAGGAAATGATGAAAGCGGGAATGAACGTGGCGAGATTTAATTTTTCCCACGGAACCCACGAGGAGCAGCAGAGAAAGCTGGAATTGGTCAAGCAGGCGCGAAAAGAACTGGATACCACAGTTGCCACAATGCTGGATACCAAGGGACCGGAGATCCGTCTGATTGATATCCAAGGTGGTTCTGCTACATTAAAGGAAGGCAACGAGTTCATTCTTACCACAGAGGAAATTTTAGGTACGGAGAAACGCGTTTCCATTACCTACAAAAATCTGGTCCACGATTTGAAGCCCGGTGATACGGTATTGATCGATGACGGACTGATCGAATTATGTGTTGAGAAGGTGGAAGGCACAGAAATTCACTGTAAGGTAGTTCATGGAGGACCGATTTCCAATCATAAGGGAGTGAATGTCCCCGGGGTACATCTGACGATGCCCTATGTAAGTGATGTGGATCGGGAAGATGTGATTTTTGGATGTAAACTTGGCTTTGATTTCCTGGCGGCTTCCTTTGTAAGATGCAAGGAGGATATTCTGGAACTGCGTAAAATACTGGAAGAGCATGACAGCCACATGCAGATTATTGCCAAGATTGAAAATATGGAAGGAATCCATAATCTGGATGAAATCATTGAAGTGTCCGATGGCATCATGGTAGCCAGAGGAGATATGGGCGTGGAAATTCCCTTCTCCGAAGTTCCTATTTTACAGAAACGCATGATAAAAAAAGTAGTAATGGCCGGTAAACATGTCATCACGGCAACACAGATGCTGGAGTCTATGATTCATAATCCCAGACCCACCCGGGCAGAAGCTACCGATGTGGCAAATGCCATTTATGATGGAACGACCGGTATTATGCTTTCCGGAGAAAGCGCTGCAGGTCAGTATCCTGTGGAGGCTGTCCGCACCATGGCAGAGCTGGCTGAACGTACAGAGCGGGATATTGACTATAAATCCCGTATGCGTCGTTATGAAGCCGAGTGTGGCGACTGCGATGACATCACCCAGTCTCTTTCCAGAGCAGTGTGCTCTATTGCTATGGAAATCGGGGCGGCAGCAATTCTGCCGGTTACACTTTCCGGGTCCACAGCCAGACAGGTATCACGTTACAAGCCGGATTGTGAAATTATCGGTTGTGCTGTGAAAGCACGGGTCTGCCGGCAGATGAATTTATACTGGGGTGTGACTCCGCTGGAAATCGCAGAGGCGGAAAATACCGATGAGTTATTTGAAATTGCTGTAGAAACGGCATTGAAAAAAGGATATATCAAGAAGGGCGACAAGGTAGTTATCACGGCAGGAATTCCCCTGGGTGTATCCGGAAAGACCAATATGATCAAGGTGATTGAGGCGTAAGCGATGGGGAAAATCATTTACCTGATGGGGAAAAGCTCCACGGGCAAAGATACACTTTTTAAGCGATTACTGGAGAATCCTCCCTGCACACTGCAGACCGTGGTGCCCTATACCACACGTCCTATTCGGGATGGGGAAAAACAGGGGGTAGAATACTTTTTTACAGACGAAGAGGGGTATCAGAAATTAAAAAAAGCTGGCAGGCTGATTGAAGAGAGAGCGTATCATACCTGTCATGGACTATGGCGGTATTTCACAGTAGATGATGGTCAGATAGACCTTTCGGAGGGAAATTACGCCATGATCGGCACGTTGGAGGCATACGAGAAGCTGAAGATTTATTTTGGCGCAGAGAATTTATGCCCCGTGCTGGTGGAACTGGACGATGGGGAGCGACTGCAAAGAGCTTTAAACAGGGAAAGAATGCAGGAACATCCCAAATTTCAGGAAATGTGTCGAAGATTTCTTGCCGATGCGGAAGATTTCTCCGAGGAGAAAATAGCAGCGGCGGGAATCAACAGACGGTTTTATAATGATGATCTGGAACGTTGTTTTGCGGAAATCCGCGGCTATGTTCTGGAGAGCGTGTGTAATGCACAGGAGATGAACAGAGCAAGTGGAGATTAAAGTGAACCAGGTGGCGAATGCCACACCCATTGAGGCGACAACACCTGCAGGCCCCACCGATGATACCTTTAAATTTACACTGATCAGCCATATTGAGGAGCAGGAGCTTCAGGAGAAGCTTTCCATGCTCATGGGAGAAATCAAAACCCAGGGAGATCGGTTAGGGAAGCATCGGGATATCCGGGACATGAAGAAATACCGTTCTTTAGTGAAAGAATTTTTAAATGAGGTCATCAACCGATCCCATTCTTTCAGCCGTGAGAATTTCTTGGATCGAAGAGGACGGCACCGGGTTTATGGTATTATTCGGTTGATAGATGAAAATCTGGATGAACTGGCGCAGGAACTGGTAAAGGAAGAACAGGATCACCTGGTGATCTTACAGAAAATCGGTGAGATAGAGGGACTCCTGCTGGATATTTTTACATAAGGAACCTGTGGAAGTGAGGAATACAAATGGCTACATTTAAGGACATCATCGGTCAGGAACAGATTAAGGAGCATCTGACCAATGCAATTGAACAGGGAAAAATTTCACATGCCTATGTGATCAATGGCGAACGATTTTCCGGCAAGGAGTTTATTGCCAATGTATTTGCCATGGCACTGCAATGTGAACATCCTGATGGAGTGGAACCTTGTCAGGAATGTCATTCCTGTAAACAGGCGCTTTCGGCTAACCAGCCGGATATTATCCGGGTGACACATGAGAAACCCAATACCATCGGCGTGGATGATATCCGTACCCAGATCAATACGGATATTGCCATTAAACCCTATAGCAGCCCCCGGAAGATTTATATTATCCAGGAGGGGGAAAAGATGACGGCGCAGGCACAGAACGCCCTGCTTAAGACCCTGGAGGAGCCGCCGGCTTATGCAGTCATCCTGATTCTTACCACGAACGTGGACGCACTGCTTCCTACGATCCTGAGCCGTTGCGTGGTATTGAATATGAAACCGGTTCGGGATGACCTGGTGAAAAAGTATCTGATGGAAGAACTGCAGATTCCCGATTATAAGGCCAATGTGTGTGTCGCTTTTGCAAGAGGTAATCTGGGAAAGGCAAAACAGCTTGCTTCCAGCGAAGAGTTTGATCATATTAAGGAAGAGGCAGTTTCCATGCTGAAATATGTACAAGACATGGAAATCAATGAAATGCTGGCTGCCGTGAAGAAAATCCAGGAGTATAAATTTGATGTAGACGATTATCTGGATATCCTGGCAATCTGGTATCGGGATGTTTTGCTGTTCAAAGCCACCAATGATGCCAATCATTTGATTTTTAAAGAGGAGATACAGTATATTAAAAAATGTGCAGACAGGTGCGCCTATGAAGGTATTGAAGATATACTGAAGGCACTGGATAAAGCAAAAAGTCGCCTGAAAGCAAATGTCAATTTTGAATTGACAATGGAACTGCTTTTGATGGCGATTAAAGAGAATTCGTGAGGTTGATAGATGATGAAAAAAATAATCGGTGTGCGTTTTCGCACGGCAGGCAAGGTGTACTTTTTTGATCCCGGTAAGTTTACGGTGAAACGGGGAGATCATGTGATCGTAGAAACTGTCCGTGGCATTGAGTATGGTACGGTGGTATCTCCGGCCAAGGAAATAGCGGAGGACAAGCTTACCCAGCCCTTAAAGTCCGTACTGCGTGTGGCAACCGAAAGAGATGATGAACAGGAAAAACAGAACCGGGAGAAGGAAAAGGAAGCCCTTAAGATCTGTCTGGAAAAGATCAGGAAACATGGCTTGGAAATGAAGCTGATCGATGCAGAATATACCTTCGACAATAATAAAGTGTTGTTTTATTTTACCGCGGACGGGCGTATTGATTTCAGAGAGCTGGTAAAAGATCTGGCATCGGTATTCCGTACCCGTATTGAACTGCGACAGATCGGCGTCCGGGACGAGACGAAGATTTTGGGCGGCATCGGTATCTGCGGAAGACCGCTTTGCTGTCATTCTTATCTTTCTGAGTTTGCACCGGTTTCTATTAAGATGGCAAAAGAGCAGAACTTATCTTTGAATCCTACCAAGATTTCCGGTGTGTGCGGCCGACTGATGTGCTGCCTGAAAAACGAAGAAGAGACCTATGAGGAATTGAACCGGAAACTTCCCGGCGTGGGAGATCATGTGACGACCGATGACAATATGAAAGGGGAAGTACACAGCGTGAATGTGCTGCGCCAGACCGTTAAGGTTCTGGTGGAGACAGGAGACGAGAAGGAGCTGAAGGAATATCGGGTAGATCAGCTTCGGTTCAATCGTAAGCGCCATAAGAGTCAAAAGAACGATCAGCGTAACAATAACCAGGAAGAAAAAGAACTGGAAAAATTGGAAAAGCTGGAGAAACAGGAAGGAAAGTCAAAACTCGATGACAATTAAACTCAAAGAGGGCGAGCGGCTGGATGATTTGCAGCGTAATGGTTTTCAGATCATCCAAAATCCGGGGAGGTTCTGTTTCGGAATGGATGCAGTTCTTCTCAGCGGATTCTCCAGAGCACAGGAGGGAGACAAGGTACTGGATCTGGGAACAGGAACAGGAATTATTCCCATTCTGATGGCGGCGAAGACAAGGGCGGAACATTTTACTGCTTTGGAAATCCAGGAGGAAAGTGCGGACATGGCTCGTCGAAGTGTACTCCTGAATGGTCTGGAGTCTCAAATTGACATTGTACAAGGTGATATGAAAGAGGCAGAGAATTTTTTTAAGGCTGCCTCTTTTGATGTAGTTACCTGTAATCCTCCTTATATGATCGGTCAGCACGGCATTGCCAATCCAGAGGAGCCGAAAGCCATTGCAAGGCATGAGATTTGCTGCACATTGGAGGATGTGGTGCGGGTCACAGCGAAGCTGCTTCGTCCCGGCGGCAATTTTTTTATGGTACACCGACCTTTCCGGCTGGCAGAGATCATGACAGTGTTGACGAAATATAAGCTGGAACCCAAACGGATGCAGCTGGTACATCCTTATATTGACAGAGAACCCAATATGGTGTTGATCGAAGCAAACCGGGGAGGCAAAGCACGAATGAAGATTGAGCCGCCTCTTATTATTTATGAAAGCCCCGGCGTGTATACGGAACCGGTGCAGAAGCAATACGGCTATTAACAGTTACCTCTTAACAGGGGAATTGTGATTTTGGAAAAAGCAGAAGAGAGGAGCAGAGAAAGGATGGCTGGAATTTTATATTTGTGCGCCACACCGATCGGAAATTTGCAGGATATGACTCCCCGGGTTGTGGAAACCTTGCAGATGGTGGATGTGATTGCTGCGGAGGATACCCGGAACAGTATCCGGCTGCTGAATCATTTTGACATTCATACGCCCATGACCAGTTATCATGAATTTAATAAAGTAGAAAAAGCGAAACAACTGGTAGTACAGCTGCAGGCTGGAAAAAATATTGCACTGATTACCGATGCCGGAACGCCGGCAATTTCCGATCCGGGAGAGGTATTGGTCCGGTTCTGTCAGGAGGCGGGAATCACAGTAACTTCCTTACCGGGGGCCTGTGCCTGCATTACAGCTTTGACGATGTCGGGACTCTCCACCAGACGCTTTTGCTTTGAAGGATTCTTACCTGCAGACAAAAGGGAGAGAAAGGCAGTATTGGAGGATCTGGTGGATGAATCCCGAACCATGATTCTGTATGAAGCGCCCCATCATCTGGTAAAAACACTGGAAGACTTATACCAGACTCTGGGAGAGAGAAAAATAACGCTGTGCCGGGAATTAACGAAAAAGTTTGAGACCATACTGCCTACTACACTGGAACAGGCTCTGAGCCTTTATGAAAAAGAAGAGCCCAGGGGAGAATATGTGCTGGTGGTAGAAGGAAAAAGTCTGGAGGAAAGAAAGAAGGAATCCCAGGCAAACTGGCAGGAACTTTCCATTGAAGAACACATGGCTTATTATGAAAAAATGGGAATGGATCAGAAAAATGCCATGAAACAGGTGGCAAAGGATCGTGGTGTAGGAAAGCGGGAAATCTATCAGGCGATCAATGTAAACGGAAAAAACGTGTAAATGGCGCGAAAAAGAGAAAATAAAAATCAAATCTAAATATAATATATTAGTATATAAGAAAAATAACTTGCATAACACCGCAAAAACCCCTTGAAATCTGCAGGAATCTACGGAAACAGACTTGCAAAATGCAGACAATATGCAAGAATAAACCGGAAAAGTTTTCATATAGTTCTAGTAGAGAGCAATATGGAGTACAAAAATATGCTGGATTATATGTGGGGAATCATGATTGTTATTGGAGTGCTGTATGGAGCAGCAACCGGAAATCTGGAAGCGGTTACCCAGGCAGTTTTAGAGAGTGCAGGGGAAGCAGTATCCATCTGTATTACCATGATTGGTGTCATGTCTCTTTGGGTGGGGCTGATGCAGATTGCAAAGGAGGCAGGACTTATCGGCAAAATGACAGAAGCCATTCGTCCTGCCATTCATTTTATGTTTCCCAGGATACCGGCGAAGCATCCTGCCTTGGAATACATTTCCACCAATGTGATTGCCAATATTCTGGGATTGGGATGGGCGGCAACGCCGGCTGGCCTGAAAGCCATGGAGGCGTTAGCGGAACTGGAGCAGAAGCGGATTGGAAAGGGAACGTTATCCACAAAAGCGACCGCTGTTGCCAGTGATGAAATGTGTACCTTTCTGGTGTTAAATATATCTTCATTGCAGTTGATTCCTGTGACGATTATTGCTTATCGGAGCCAATATGGAAGCCCTGACCCCACCGCGGTTATTGCACCGGCGATTCTGGCAACGCTTGTCAGTACCCTGGCTGCGATTATTTTCTGTAAATGCATGACAATGCGAAACAAGCAATAGGAGGGGAGCAATGGGACACATTTTATCCAATGTATCGAACCTGATCATCCCACTGTTGCTTTTTTTCGTAGTGGGGTATGGCCTGTTACACCGGGTGAAAATTTATGAGGAATTTGTGAAAGGAGCCAAAGACGGATTCCAGACTGTGATTCAGATCATGCCTACCTTAGTCGGGCTGATGATTGCAGTGGGGGTACTCCGAGCTTCCGGATTTCTTGACTTTCTGGCACAGCTGTTGACGCCTTTGGCAGATTTGTGTCATATTCCGTCCGTAACATTACCACTGTTATTTATTAAAATGTTTTCCTCATCGGCTGCCACCGGAATGGTATTATCCCTCTTTAAACAATTCGGAACGGATTCTTATATTGGTATGTTTGTGTCCATTGTAGTGAGCTGTACGGAAACGATCTTTTATACCATGTCCGTTTATTTCCTGGTGGCTCGGGTTACAAAGACCAGATGGACATTACCGGGGGCCTTGCTTTCCAGCTTGTCAGGCGTGATTGCAAGCGCTATCCTTGCTGCCATCGTGTAACATCTATTCTTCCTCCATCATTTCTTCCAGATAACCGCGATCCCACAACAGGATTTTCAGCTTTTTAGCAGCTTCTACAGCAGGAGAAGTGAAATACTGATTGGTAAGAACAGCACCTACCATGCGGTCATAGTAATCCCTGCCTGCATAGGCTTCCTGGACGGCTTTCACACCTACCGGTTCCTGATACCGTTTACATTGGATCGCGTAGGTGACACCGTCTTTTTCTGCCAGAATATCAATGCCGTAATCCCCACTTCCCTTTGTTACCTGTACATCGAGAAAACCGTGCCTCTGTAACAGATCGGCACAGAAGTATTCAAAGTCATGCCCCTCCATTTCATCGAAAAGAAGAGGATGAGGCTTGCGCTTCACCAGCCGTATGATGATGAAAAACAAAATTCCCGCCGCAGCTACAGCAGCTGCAGCTATGATATAGGTGGTATTCATATCTGTATTTTCAGTAACCCTTTCTATTCTGTTTCAACACTCCCATTTGACAACCTTGTCCGCGAAGCATAGTATAGGAATGATTATAATGAAAGAAAAGAGAAACAGCAAGCGATAAGGAGCTCTCATGGACAATCTGATTTTCAGTTTAAATGCAACAGTACCGATTTTTCTGATGATGGTGGTGGGTTATTTCCTGCGCCGGGTGAAAATTGTGGACGAACCTTTTATAAAAACCCTGAATTCCTTCAATTATAAGGTGACTTTACCGGTGCTGCTGTTTTATGATTTGTCCTCATCGGACTTTTCTGCCGTGTGGGATACCTCGTATGTATTATATTGCTTTTTTGTAACCTTGTTCTGCATTTTATTGATTTGGTTTATAGCTGGAAAATTTTTGAAGAGCAAGGAACTGACGGGAGAATTTGTACAGGCATCCTACCGGGGAAGCGCTGCAGTACTTGGCGTGGCTTTTATTCAAAATATTTATGGAACTTCAGGAATGGCACCGCTTATGATTCTTGCCACGGTACCTTTATATAACGTAGCGGCTGTTATCATATTGTCTTTTACAGCTCCGGGACAAAGTGGTTTTTCCGGAGAGCAATTACGGAAATCTTTAAAGGGAATTGCTACCAATCCCATCATTCTGGGGATTATCTTTGGCGTTCTCATGTCCCTGATGCCCTTCTCCTTCCCTATGATTATCCAGAAAACCATCTCCAGCATGGCATCGCTTGCGACACCTTTGGCCTTGATCGGTCTGGGCGCAGGGTTTGAGGGACGCAAAGCATTGGCACTGATCAAGCCGACGATGATCTGCAGTCTGATTAAGCTGGTGATTCAACCGGCATGCTTTTTGCCGTTGGCAGTCCAGATGGGCTTCCGGGATGCCAAACTGGTAGCACTTCTGGTCATGCTGGGCGCACCCACTACTGTCAGCTGCTATATCATGGCGCAGAATATGCACCATGAAGGGACACTGACCTCCAGCGTGGTGGTGACGACGACCTTTTTAAGCGCAGTCAGCATGACCTTCTGGTTATATCTCTTGCGCAGCTTCGGGTTAATTTAAAGCAGCAGCTTTTAAATTCTGATGAATCCATTCGAAGTCAGAGGATCCGCATTCCAGCAGAAATTGATGAAACCGCATAGCAGAGTAATCCTTTCCCCAGAGAGCTTCCGCCTCCTGCTGCAAGGACAGAATTTCCAGATAACCGATGAAATATTTACAATAATTGGCAGGTTCCTCCACCAGATAAGCGTAAACTCTCGATCCATTTGATAATCCGAAATTTTTTAAAATGGTGGATACCTGTTTTTCATCGGCGCCGTCATTGTGGACACTGATATCCAATAGAGAAAGAAGAGCAAGCTGCAGACGCCGATTCAGTTTCAGAGCCTCACAGCAATAGCTGTCAAGTTCTTTTCCCTGGTCGCGGAGAAGCTGTGCACCGTAATCATAGGATAAAAATTCCACATAAAGTGCCCAGCCTTCCGCATAGCCGCTGCATCCCAGAAGATGGCGAAGCGGCAGGACATTTTGGGAGGCAAGGTATTCGGTGGAATAGACACTCTGGTACAGATGACCGGGAAAACCTTCATGTGCCAGCACGGTATATAATTCCAGGGAATCCGGATGGGAACGGGGATTTAAGTAGATCACATTGTCTGTGGTGGCATCAATGGCGGGAGTCAGATAATAGGCAGGAGCTACATAGGGGGAGAGGCAGTCAGACACTGTTTTTACCCTATATGTTACAGGAACCGGAAGCATGGGAAAATCCTCCTGCATCCGAAACGCTAACTGCTCCAGAATCGTTTCTGCGTCAGTAAGCGGGAAGAAAATAAAATCAGAATTTAACATATCACGAATTTCGGGATGAGCGGTAAAAAGAGCGCTCAGTTCCTGATAAGAGCGTCCGATTTCATCAGCAAGCACCTCTTTCCACTGGGCAGGGCTGATGGGAGAACCGGTCTGACTGCGGAAATATAAGGCATAATAATCACAACCCTGGGGATAGGCAGACAGTCCGGCTAGTTTCTGACACTGGTTTCCCAGTACCTCCAGTCCATCGGCGAGAGTTTCATAGGCGGGTTGTACGACTGTTTTTAACAAACGGTCATTTTCTTCATCGTAGTGGGATTTTTGCTCGTTAGATAACACTTGTTCTTGATACAATTTCTCCGTTCGCTCTTTAAAAGTTACCTGTAAAAAGTGGGTACCTTGCCGTAACTGGTCAACATCTATCATGGTGTGACATTGTTCGATGAGTTTTTGCGCAGAAGACTCTGCCATAAATTTTCCGGCGGCAGCCTTTTCCTGCTCGTAAAGGAGCAGACCCGACAGATAGGAATCCAATTGTTCCAGAAGAGCCAGGTAATCCTCCACATCCCGAAGTGTATCGAAACGATACTCGGTGAGCAATAAAGGAAGTTCGGTCTGCATTCCGCCGGAGGGAGAAAGAGGATCACTATAGTAAGAATACCGGGAGAGGGACAGCTGCAGGGTAAGTGATTGCTTCAAGAGCTGATATAGAATCGCATTCTGCCCGGAAAGATGCTCCGGATCAATCTTTTCCATTTGAGCCAGGGTATTTTCCAGCCTGACAGGAACAGACAATTCACTGCCTGCCTGATAAACGGGGAGGGTGGGCTCGTAGGAATAAATCTGAAAATCTTCCGGATGCCGGATGTGATAATGCATGGCGAGTGTATCTCCCTGCATCTCTGTAGCGAAAAGTTCCTGACAGAAAGACACAAAGAGATGTTCATCCCGTTGAAAGCGGAAGAGAAGGAAGACAGCCAGTACTAATACCAGGGCAGGCATGGCAAAGAAGAGCTTTTTGCGGGGAGAAAGGTACATAAAAAGACCTCACAACGTTTTCTTTATAACGTATGTGAGGTCTTTTTGTCCTTATGCGTAAGAAAAACATCTAGGCATTTTTCTTTGCTGCCGTATCTTCAATGAGACCGATAATGGTACGGATTGCACTGTCCTGATGACTCTTGGACATGGCATCAATATAGGTCTGGCGGGTGAAATACAATTCATGTACACTATCCACTAATTTCCGGGTAGTCAGGTCATCCTCACGGATTACCATGCTATAGCCCTGAGATTCAAAGGAAGCTGCATTCAGTATTTGGTCTCCCCGGCTGCTGGCAGCAGGGAGGGGAATCAGGATGTTGGGCTTTTTCAGTGCCAGAAGTTCACAGATCGAGTTGGCACCGGCTCTGGAAATGACCACATCTGCCATAGCGAACAAATCTTTTAATTCTGCTTTTACATATTCAAACTGTCGATATCCCTTTGTGGTCAGTAACAGATTGTCAATTTTTTCTTTACCGCAGATATGCACAACCTGAAAATCTTCCAACAGCTCCGGCAGAGCCTCACGAACCACTTTATTCACAGTCGCAGCACCCAGACTTCCGCCGATGACCATGATGACCGGTTTGTCAGAACGGAAACCGCACAGGTCGTAAGCTGCGATTTTATTACCTTTAGCCAATTCTTCACGGATAGGAGAACCGGTGAGAACGGCTTTATCCTCCGGGAGTAATTTTAATGTCTCCGGGAAGTTGCAGCATACTTTTGCAGCCACGGGAATACACAGCTTATTGGCAAGCCCCGGTGTCATATCCGATTCATGGATGATGCAGGGAATATCCAAAGAAGCAGCAGCACGTACAACCGGTACGCTGACGAAACCTCCCTTGGAAAAAACAACATCCGGTTTGATTTCTTTCATGATCTTTCGCGCTTCGGAATACCCCTTGATAACGCGGAACGGATCGGAAAAGTTTTTTACATCGAAGTAGCGGCGGAATTTCCCTGTAGAAATTCCGTAATAGGGAATCTTAAAATCTTCAATCAGTCGCTTTTCGATTCCGTCATAAGAGCCGATGTAGTCGATTTCGTAGCCCAACTCCTGCAAGTGGGGGAGCAGCGCAATATTTGGTGTTACATGACCGGCAGTTCCACCGCCGGTCAGAATAATTTTCCTTCCCATTACAATCCTCTTTATATAATCATGCTTTAATTTTTACAACCAAAATATTTAGTTCTCGTCCATCGATTCCAGGGCACGGGCAAGCTGATCGGGGCATGAGGTTCCTCGGCCGTTACAGTTGATTCCCTTCAGACGGGAAATCGCATCTTCCACGCGCATCCCTGCCACCAGTGCGGCTACACCCTGGGTATTACCGTTACAGCCACCGGTAAACTTTACGGATTCGATGATGCCGTCTTTCACCTCGATATCAATTGCTTTGGAACATACACCACGGGGAATATATCTCATAAAAAATCCTCTCTTTCGTATTAAATTCTTTTGTATTCTTTTCTGGTTTACTTAATGTTTTAGCATTTTTTCAGCATAATAGCAATATAATCTTATTAGTGAGGTGAGAAAATATGCTGTTATTTCTTTTGAACCACAAGCTGCTTTCGGGACTGATCTGGTTATCGATAGTATGCGGCGTGAGTGTACAAATTATCATGGGAGTGTGTATGCAGCGCTTTGTGGAAGAAATGGATCAAATATCCGTTTCCAAGAATTCTTTTTTGAATATGTACAAGATTTGTCCGGAGGGGACAAGCCCCGGAAAGCATGTGGATAACATGATGGAAAATTACCGTATTTGTGGATGTACCCCGGACACATGGAAAACCCTGTCGGGACAAGCTATCATGTTGTCTGTGATTTTATCCGGATTAGGTGTATGCATAGGAATTGCAAGGGGTGAGACTATTGGCTCCCTGCTTCCTTATTATGTGTTTTGCATGATTGGACTCTATGCCTATTTTGCCATAGCGGGAGCCGTGGATGTAAAGGGAAAACAGGAAAAAATCAGGGAGAAGCTTTATAACTATTTCCTGCAGAAGCAGCAGGAGAAACAGCAGCCCATGGAAGCAAAAGAAAAAGAAACGCCGGTTTCGGAACGGGAACATGATTGTACACTGGAACTGGTGGAACTTCTGGATGAACTTTTGATTTGAGGAAGTTTTCCGCAAGACTGTTACTTAGTCTTGAAAAAAGAAAGGTAATTTGCTACACTTAAGCGGAAATGAAACACTAGGAGGAGTGCATATATGAGCAATAACGTTACATTTGATTATTCAAAAGTAGCACCGTTTGTCAGCGAGCATGAAGTAGTAAGCATGAAGAAACTGGCTGAGGATGCCAAAAAAGTGTTAGTAGAGAAAACCGGAGACGGTAATGATTTCCTTGGATGGATTGACTTGCCTGTAGATTATGATAAGGAAGAATTTGCGCGCATTAAAAAAGCGGCAGAGAAAATTCGTCAGGATTCCGAGGTACTTCTGGTCATCGGTATCGGCGGCTCCTATCTGGGGGCAAGAGCTGCAATCGAATTCCTGGGACACAGCTTTTACAATGTGGTGGACAAGAGCATTCGTAAAGGACCCGAAATCTATTTCCTGGGTAATTCCATCAGCTCTACTTATTTAAAACACCTGATGGATGTGGTAGGAGACAGAGATTTCTCCATCAATATCATTTCCAAGTCCGGCACCACCACAGAGCCTGCCATCGCTTTCCGTATCTTCAAAGAGAAGATGGAAGCAAAATACGGCAAAGAAGAGGCAGCTAAGAGAATTTATGCAACCACAGACAAGGCAAAGGGAGCATTAAAGAAGCTGTCTGACGAGGAAGGCTATCAGACCTTCGTTGTACCCGATGATGTAGGAGGACGTTTCTCCGTGCTGACCGCTGTAGGTTTACTGCCTATCGCAGCATCCGGTGCGGATATTGATAAATTGATGGAAGGTGCTGCCAGCGGACGTAAAGCTGCTCTGGAGCTGCCTTTTGAAGAGAATGATGCCATGAAATATGCTGCCCTGCGTAACATTTTCCTGCGTAAAGGCAAGAGTGTAGAGATTCTGGCAAACTATGAGCCTGCCGTACACTATGTATCGGAGTGGTGGAAACAGCTCTTCGGCGAGTCTGAGGGTAAAGACCAGAGAGGTATTTTCCCTGCAAGCGTGGACTTAACCACCGACTTACATTCCATGGGTCAGTTCATTCAGGATGGTTCCCGTATCATGTTTGAGACCGTTATCGAGATCGAGAAATCCCGCGAGGAGATCGTAATGAATGAGGAGCCCGTTGATCTGGACGGCTTAAACTACCTGGCCGGAAAGACTGTTGATTTCATCAATAAGAGCGCAATGAACGGAACTATTCTGGCACACACCGATGGTCAGGTTCCCAACCTTTTGGTAAAAGTACCTGAGGTCAATGAGTTCTACTTAGGCCAGTTATTCTATTTCTTCGAGTTCGCATGCGGCGTCAGCGGTTATCTGTTAGGAGTAAATCCTTTCAACCAGCCCGGCGTAGAGAGCTACAAGAAAAACATGTTCGCACTGCTTGGCAAGCCCGGTTACGAGGCACAGCGTGAAGAACTGTTGAAGAGACTGTAAGGAGAACATTCCCTTATGAAAATCGTTGTACTGGAGAGAAACAGTGTAGGTATCGACACTCCGGTGGATTGTTATGAAATGCTGGGGGAGGTTATCTACTACCCCAATACCGTTACGGCACAGGAAGTGGCAGAACGGGTAAAGGATGCAGATGTCATCGTGGGAAACAAGGCACCTTTTAACGAGGAATCCTTAAAGGATGCCCCCAATGTGAAGCTGATCTGCAACTTTGCCACCGGCTACGACAATGTGGACATTGCTTACTGCAAGAGCCGTGGCATCAAGGTCTGCAACGTAGTAGATTACTCCACTGATATGGTAGCACAGCATACCTTTACGCTGGCACTTGCCCTGGGAGAAAAGCTGTACCATTATGACCATTATGTAAAGTCTGGGCAGTATGCAGCACAGAGCCGTTTTTCCAACTTTGATGTTCCCTTTACAGAGCTGGCTGGAAAGACCTGGGGAATTGTAGGCATGGGTAACATCGGCAGAAAGGTGGCACAGATTGCCACTGCTTTCGGATGTAAGGTCATCTTTTATTCTGCATCCGGTCATAGCACCTGTACCGACTACCCCAGAGTGGATTTTGACACGCTGCTTGCAGAAAGCGATTATTTGTCGCTGCATTGTCCTTTGACAGACCGTACCCGCGACCTGATTGACAAGACGGCTTTGGAGAAGATGAAAAAGAGTGCGATTCTCATCAACGTGGCACGGGGTGCTGTCGTGAATAACAGAGATTTGTATGAGGCACTGCAGGCAGGTGAAATTCAGGCAGCAGGACTGGATGTACTGGAGAAAGAACCGATTGCCAAGGATAATCCGCTTGGACAGTTTATGGACAGTGACCGTTTGATTATCACTCCGCATCTGGCATGGGCCAGTGTGGAAGCAAGGATCCGCTGCGTGAAAGGCGTCTACGAAAATATTGAAGCATTTATGAAGGGCGCTCCCATTCATGTGGTAAACCCGTAAGCTTTTCTGTGGGACAGGTTAGGGAAAACCAGCCTGTGACATAGCAAGAATATAACAGAATGATAGAGAACACGGAGAAATTTCGAAAGAGAGGACTCCGTGTTTTTTTAGAACATTTTTCCTAGTTTCATTTCCTTAAATATACAAAAGCCTCAAAATGTAGTTTTAAATACTACATCGGAAGTAAGCTGTATTTGGACAAAAGCCGACAAAATAGGATATGATAATACAAAAATAAGGAGGAGTCCGGATATGACGATATGGGAAATCATTTTAGTTTCTATCGGACTTTCTTTGGATGTTTACGCTGTGGTTGTGCTGTACAGTGCCATGCTTGCCAAAATTGAAAAACGCAAGCTGGTGAACATGTGCCTGATTTTTGCCGGATGGCAGATGCTGGCAGTGCTGGCAGGCAATTTAATTACGGAACTCCCGTTTTTTAAAATGGTGTCAACGCAGATGGAACACCTGTGGGATGTCATCTCTGTGGTTATTTTCTTTGCCCTGGGTGCATACATGTTATACAAAGCGGGAAAGCGTGAGGTCGTCTTTGAGCATCGTTCGGAGATTAACTACAAAAAGGTGTGTCTGGCGGCGGTAATCACCAGTCTGGATGCTTTTTTTGCAGGAATCGGTACGGGATTTCTGGAGACGGAACTGCTGGCAGAACTGATCACCATGGCGGTGGTGACAATTCTGATCGTTATTCTTGGAATGTACACAGGATACCGGCTTGGCTGGGAACAAAAAAAGAAAGCCAATGGTCTCGGTGGCATTATTTTGTGCCTGGCAGGGATTGATGTCATTATTAGGTATTTAGGATAAAATAAAAGAGGAAGAGGAGAAAAGAAAATGGCTGATTTAAAACACAAAGCAGAAAGAGCTGCTTTTTCAGCAGCTGTGGATCTGGCACTGAAATCACTTCAGAAAGACCGTGAAAAAGGTTTATTACAGATTGTGGATCTGACACAGAAATTTATGGGCGACAACTTTTCAGAGAAAAGTTACGATGCAGCCCGGGCAATGATTAAAAACCCCGACAGCAAATGGATGAAATATGCTGACAAGGCATTAGCGGAAATCGACCCTAACGTAGCAAAAGTGACCGCTTTAAACCTGGGCTTTGAGGCGGCTTTCTACGGAACCAAAACCATCCGTAAAATGCGTGAGTTACACCAGTGTAACATCCCCTGGCTGATTCTCATGGATCCCACCAGTGCATGTAACCTGCACTGTACCGGATGCTGGGCAGCAGAGTACGGCAACCGACTGAACCTGTCCTTTGAGGATATGGACCGCGTGGTTACCCAGGGTAAAGAGCTGGGCATCTACTTCTATATGTTTACCGGCGGTGAACCTCTGGTAAGAAAAGCAGATATCCTGAAACTGATGGAAAAACACAGAGATGTAGAGTTCCATACCTTCACCAATTCCACCCTGATTGATGAGGAATTCTGTAAAGAATGCCAGAGACTGGGTAACTTATCCTTCTCCATCTCTCTGGAGGGATTTGATGAAGTCAATGATATGCGTCGTGGTAAAGGCGTTTTTGATAAAGTAATGCACGCTATGGATTTACTGAAGAAATATGGTCTGATTTTCGGTACCTCCATCTGCTATACCAGCAAGAATATCGAAACCGTAACCAGTGATGAATTCCTGGATTTGATTATTGACAAGGGTTGTCGTTTCACCTGGTATTTCCACTTCATGCCCGTTGGAAATAACTCTACTACTGACTTACTGCCCACCAAGGAACAGCGTGAGTACATGATTAAGCGTGTGCGTGAAATTCGTGGCCGTGAGGGTGGAAAGCCCATCTATGCAATGGACTTCCAGAACGATGGTGAGTTTGTCGGCGGATGTATTGCCGGTGGCCGTAACTACTTCCACATCAATGCAAACGGTGATGCGGAGCCTTGCGTATTTATCCACTACTCTGGTGCGAATATCCATGAGAACAGTGTCCTGGAGTGCCTGAAACAGCCTCTGTTCATGGCATACCGTGATAACCAGCCCTTCAACCATAACCATCTGCGTCCCTGCCCGATGCTGGAAAATCCTGAGATTCTGCAGCGTATGGTCAAGGAGACCGGTGCGAAATCCACTGATCTGGAATCCCCGGAGAGCGTAGAGCATTTGTGTGGAAAATGTGCGGAATATGCAGCTTGCTGGCAGGAGCCTGCGGAGGAAATCTGGAACAGCAAGGAGCATAAGAAACCTCACTACGAGAACTATAAGAAACAGGAATAGTAAGGAAATCGGATAGGAAAAGAAATAGAGAAGCGCTACAGCATGACGAACGAGTTGTGTTGTGGCGCTTTTTTCTTTTCGGGTGTCGTTCCAAGAAACAAATGCACTGATAAGAGTAAATCACATGTCGGTTGAGCGATATTTTTTCTCTGTGTCTGATTTTATAATGAAGTTATCATAGGAAATGAGGAAAGTTGCGATGGAAAAGAGTTTATGGAATAGACAGTTTATTTCTTTATTTTTTGTTAACACGTTAAACAGCTTTGGATTTTACATGATTATGTCGATTTTATCCAAATATCTTACTTCGACAGGAGCAACACTTTCCATGGCGGGTATTGTCGTGGGATTATTTTCCATTACTTCTCTGATTTTGCGCCCATTTTGTGGTTTTTTATCAGATTACATGAGCAAAGTAAGACTGCTCGTTATTGCTTTAGTATTGGAAACGGTAGGCGTTCTAGGCTATGCTCTGTTTACTTCCCTGCAGGCGACTATTGCATTCCGCATTATTCACGGAGCAGGTTTTTGTGTTGTCAGTACTGCTTTGATTGCGCTTGCTGTGGAATACATACCGGAAAGGAATATGGGAGAAGGAATTGGATATCTTGGAGTGAGCCAGGTGATTTCCTCGGCGGTTGGCCCCGGTTTGGGAATCGAACTGGCAGCAGTAATAGGATATCGTAAAGTTTTCATGATATCTGCAGTATTTACCCTTATCGGTGCGGTTATGGTAGTAATGCTTCGGGACAGCTTTGACTCTAAGACTCAGAAAAATAAACCGACAGTCAAAGCGAAGTTTTCCGTCAAAAATCTGATTGCAGTGGAAGCGTGTGGATATACATTGGTTTCTGCGGCATATTCATTTATTAATGGCATCATAACGGCATATCTTTTATTATTTGCAGAGGAAAGAAGCATTGCCAGTATTGGCGTTTATTATACAGTGTGTGCAGTCTGTCTGTTTATTTCCAAACCTTTTTCGGGGAAACTGGTAGACCGAAAGGGCTTGTCGATTGCGGTGTATCCGGCGCTGGTGTTGACTGGAATTTCCATGTTCTTACTGAGTCATTCCACCGGAATCGGCATGATTATTTTATCAGGAATTTTGCGTTCCGTTGGACAGGGAACGGCAATGCCTGCGTTACAGACAGAATGCCTCCGGATGGTGGATAAGGATAGAAGCGGTGTTGCCACAAGTACCTATTTCCTTGGAGGAGATGTGGCGCAAGGCATCGGTCCCATGATAGGAGGAGCAGTTGCCGGTATACTTGGTTACGGAAGAATGTTCGACAGCTGTGGCGTACTTTTACTGTCCATGATGATTGTCTTTTATTTCGTAAACCGACAAGGACAACAGTATAAAAATAAACAATAGGAGGAAAAGAAAGTGAGAAGTGAATTGGAAAGAGTATCTCCGGAGGCGGTAGGTGTTCATAGTGAAGCGGTGATGCATTTCGTAGAAAAATTGGAGAGTACCGGAGCACAATTACACGGACTCATGATTCTACGTCATGGAAAAGTGTTGGCAGAAGGCTGGTGGAGCCCTTATGCACCCGGAATCCGACATGGCTGTCAGTCTTTGACGAAAACATATACTTCTACGGCAATCGGACTGCTGTATGATGAAGGAAGAGTGCGGCTGGATGAGAGAATTGTGGATATTTTCACGGCGTATGTTCCGGACAATCCATCGCAATGGTTGTTGGAAACGACTGTCAAAGATGTGTTGTGCATGAGTACGGGAATCTATCAATTTCCGGATCTGACATCTGACCAGTGGCTGAAACAGTATATGGAACTTCCCAGACGCAAGCAGCCGGGAGAAGGTTTTTATTATTGCTCGGCAACCTCTTCCTTGTTAGCAGCGATTGTTCTGGAGAAAACGGGAGAGCATCTGCTGGAATACCTAAAACCCCGCTTGTTTGATAAAATCGGCATAGATGCAGACAATTTAAGAATATTAAAGATGGCCGATGGAAGAGACAATGGTGGGGGCGGACTCTTTTCTACTACAGAGGATAATGCCCGTCTTATGCAGTTATATTTGAACCAGGGAATCTGGAATGGGGAACAAATCCTGTCAAAGGAATGGATTGCAATGGCGACCCGATACCAGAATTCAACGGAAGAGGATCAGGGAATTCAAGATTGCCATTTGGGATATGGATTTCAGATGTGGATGTGTAAGCCGGAGGGCGTTTATCGGGCTGACGGGGCGTATGGACAGTATGCGATTGTAGTGCCGAAACTGGACATGGTGATATCCATTAATGAATTAGCACATTTAGGGGTGTGGCCACAGAAAATACTGGATATTGTCTGGGAAGAGTTTCTCCCTTATGTTGAAGAAGGTGATAGCCGATACGAAGAGGATCAGGAGAAATACCGGATTTTAAAGAAAAAACTGGACTCTCTCTGCCTCAAAAAGCCGATCTTCAGACCACAGGCAGACTTTGCAAAGAAAAATCCGGTTTCTCAATGGAAACTGGAAAAAAATCAATTATCCATCATTCCTTCCAGTTACCATTTTCTTTGTGGAATTCCTGTTGAAGGGATTGGGGCGATGTCGTTTGATTTCAGCAGAACGGATGAAATCCAATGGAAGATACAGTACGGAACGGAAGAATACTCGTTTATCATTGGTACGGATGGAAATGGACGGTATAATACGGGACTTCCGAAAGAAAGCGTTCCACAATTGACCTATATTCATGGCTGTTGGAAAGAAGAATGTATATTGGAAATTCATGTGCAGTACATCGAAACCTGTTTCGAGAAAATATTTACACTCCAATTTGAGAATGATACAATAAAAGTCCAATTAGAAGAGGCCAATACGAGTGTGACACAGCTGGAAGAAACAAGAGAGTATGCCTATGGACAAAGAATTACAGCAGAATCGAAATAGAACAAAAAGTTTACGTGTGATTATCAAACAGGGAATGGCAGCGATTGTCATTCTCTTGTTTTGTTTTTGTATTTTCTCTTTAAGCTCTGTTTGGAAACATTTAACCAGTTATACGATTCTGGTTTATAAAGATATGCTCCAACTTCAGGTACAGGAAATTGAAAATGATTTTAAAAAGATGCAGGAAGATCTTGCAGAAGTGGCAGTCTTTGATGAGAACGTAATGGCTTTGCGAAAGTTACCAGGCAGCGCAGAGTATGATTTTCATAAACTACAGATCAACAGAAAACTTCGAGAGGACATGGAACGTTACCAGTATGTGGATGGGGCATATATTCTGGATCTTTCCAATTCCTATGTGATATCCCAATACGGCACGACAACAACCTATGATGAGATGCAACAGATCAAAATATATCTGCAGAACCATCTGACAACGGAATGGAATAGAAATTCCATTGTATGCATAGACGGAGAATGGTATTACTTTTATGCTCTTTCCACGGATGGTGTTATCATCGGAAGCTGGAGCCGGTTGGACAGGCTTTTCCGGTTTGAAGAAAACCAGACAACTTCCTTTGTGGGAGAACGGTTTGAATTGGGAGAGAAAACCTATCAAAACGGTGAGATTTCTTCCAAATTGCAGGTGTCGGTTACGGGAGATGTTACCAAGATGACCTACACGACATTTTTGTCGAAAGCAGACACGTATGCAGCGGTCATTCATTTAATGTGGGGGAATATTCTAGTATGCGTCGGCGTTTTTGCAGTTGTATTGGCAGTGCTGCTCTGGATTGTCAAGCAGGTTCTGCAACCCATTTCATATATGGAAAACGAATTGCGTATTGTTGCGTCCAATCCGAATCATAGGATCAGTCATCAAGGAGAAGTGACAGAATTCCGACTGTTGTATGACAGCCTGAACCAGATGTTGGAACAGGTGTGTCATTTGCAGATTCAGATTTATGAAGAACAAATGGAAAAGCAGAAAATTTACAATTCCTATCTTGTTTTGCAAATGAATCCTCATTTTTATGTAAACTCTTTAAATGTGATTCATAGTCTCGCGCAGATTAAAAACTATAATCTGATTGAGAAAATGACAGCTTACTTGTCAGGATATTTAAATTATATGTTTCGGAAGGGCGGAACGGTAGCAACAATTGGGGAAGAACTGAAACATATTGATAATTTCCTGGCAATACAACAGATTCGCTATGCAGAAGCTTGTTCCTTTTCAGTAGAGGTACGGGAACCGCAATTGTATGAGGCCAAGATTCCCCTCCTACTGTTTCATACTTTTGTGGAAAACTCCATAAAATATTCGCAAAATCAGATCCGCAGGCTGGAAATCCGGATTGAGATTTCCAGAAAGGACAATGAGAAAGGTGTTTCCCTGGTATTTGTCCGAATAGAGGATAATGGACAGGGTTTCAGCACAGAAACACTGGAACAAATAAACAGACATGATGCAGTATGCAGGGAAGATGGAGAACACATAGGGATTAAAAACCTCTGGGAACGGGGAACACAGTATTACGGAACACTGTTTTCAATGAACTGCTGCAACCGGCAGGGAGCCTGTGTGGAACTGCAGTTTCCCGTGGAGTTAGAAGCCGATTATTGGAAAGAAGCGAGGAAGAGTTGAGATGGAATTGCTCATTGTGGACGACGAAGCTATTGCGATTCAGGGAATTTCCATGGTATTAAATTGGGGCGAATTGGACATAGAGACAGTCTGGACAGCGACAACGATTCAGGAAGCAAAGGATATTATCAAGGAAGAAAATGTCAGTATTATTCTATGCGACATAGAAATGCGAAGTGAGAATGGACTGCATTTGGTAGAGTGGGTCAATCAGAATTATCCCGAAATACAATGCATCATTGTAACGGGACATGTGAATTTTGAATATACCAGAAAAGTGCTGGAACTTCAGGTTGTAGATTATCTGGACAAGCCTTTGGATTCCCGAAAATTGAAAAATGCCATAGAGAAAGCCATCCGGCAGAGAGAAGAACAGCGTGTAACCAAGGAAGTTCAGCGTCAGAATCAGACCTCTGTAGAACGACATTTTTTCCATACACTGCTTCGCGAAGACGAGAATAGAACCAGAGAGACGATAAGGCAGGAGATTACACAGCGGAGAATCAGTATGCCGATAGACAGCCAGTATTGTATGCTTTATCTGAAATTCAGAAAATGGAATGAAGAATATACAGGCGAGGACAAAGAAAGAGTTTCTTTTAATATCGGCAATTCCCTGATGAAGGAATACTTGAAAAAAACGCATACCTATGCCAGAAAAATGAATCAGGATGCAGTGGTGGTTTGTTTTGTACCTGATTATAAAGAAAGATACGTAGAAGATTTAAAGGAAGATTTGCGACAGTTAATAGCTTATTGTAGTACGTATTACCTCTGTAAAATTTGTATTTATATTAAAAAAGAAGTGTATATTGAACAGTTTTGCAGTGCGGCAGAAGAACTGCGCCTATATGACGAACAGAATATTGTTTATGATGAAGGCGTCCACGTTGTAGAAGAAAAGCAGAATACGAGATTTGAGGTAGTACTTCCTGATTTTGAAATATGGAAGGCTTTACTGGAAAACAATGCTTATCCGGATTTGAAAGAGGCAATTCAGAGTTATATGGGGAAAGAATCCTTTACGAAATTTGTAACACCGAAAAGCCTGGAACAGATCATCAGAGATTTTGAATATATGTTACTTTCTGTGCAGAATGAGGGAAGAGAAATCCTGAGAGGCGGAGAAGAAAATCTCGTAAATTTAAGAAATGAGGCAGGTAAATCCGTTGAGCATTGTAAGGATTGGATGCTGGCGTGCCTGGATGCCATGGAGCAGAAACAGTGCAAAACACTGAAAAAGAAAAGTCCGGTTACCATTCTTTGTGAATATATAGAAGCGCATCTGGAAGAGGAAATATCCAGAAACACGTTGGCGGGACTGGTATATATGAGTCCTGATCATATGACGCGGATCTTTAAAAAGGCGACGGGCATGACCATTTCGGATTATATTCTTGACAGGAAAATGGTAAAGGCGGAAAAGATGCTTTCCGAAACAGATTTGTCTGTCTCCTATATTGCATCAAGTCTTGGGTATAGCAATATTTCCCATTTTTCCGGTGCGTTTAAGAAGAAGTATCAGTTGTCCCCGTCGGAATATCGACAAGGGGAGAGGAAAATGTCGGATTAGAGTAAATGTGAAAACGGAATGGGGGCAGATGCCCTTATCCGTTTTTTTTATAGTATAGATACCAACAAAGTTGTGGGGAAAGCAAAAGAAAAGGAGAAAAGGTATGAAGAAAAAGCTTGTATCAGTGTTACTGGCTGCGACATTGTCTCTTTCATTAATGGCATGTGGGGCAGCAGATAGCGGAACAACTACAGACAGTGCCAAGGCAACAGAGGAACAAACTGCAGCTACAGGAGAAACGGATAAGAGTGAACAAAAAAATGAGGAAGTAGTGGATATTACACTTACCTTCCCGATTTTGTCTTCCGTTCCTGAAGATTTACAGAAGGTGCAGGATAAACTGACCGAGATTGCTATGGAAAAGTATAACTGCAGCATTACCTTAGAGCCATTGGCATTCGGTGATTATATTTCACAGGCACCCTTGATGCTGACAGGTGGAAACGATGTAGATTTAATGATTCATTTCGATCCTATTACCAATTATTCTTCCATGGTATCTAAAGGTCAGATTCAGAATATTACCGATCTGCTTAACGAGTATGCTCCGGATGTGCTTGCTACGGTTGGAGAGGATTATCTGGCAGCCTGCCGTGTGGATGGACAGTTATACGGTGTACCCACTATGCACGATCTGGCAACCGGATACGGTGTAGTCATGAGAAGAGACTTATTGGAAAAATACAACATTGATGTATCTGGTGTAAAAACACTGGATGATCTGGATGCTGTATTTGAAGTGATTAAAGAGAACGAGCCTGATATTGCACCCATGTTTGCAGGTGGTGCTGCAATGAATCCGGCTGACGCAATTATGAAAGCATCTGTGGATACATTAGGAGACGGCTATGGTGTACTCATGGATATGGGGCAGTCAGATACGGTAACCGATTATTTTGAAACACAGGAATATACGGATTATGTGAATAAAGTGTATGAATGGAACCAGAAGGGATATTTATTAGCCGACTCCGATTCTATTACCGATACTTATTCTACTCTCTTTAAAGCAGACAAAATCTTTGCAGCCTTTATGACATGTAAACCCGGACAGGTTCAGCAGGACGAGAGAAATACAGGAAAAGATCTGGCATTTGTACAGATTTCCGATACTTTATCGATGACAACACTGGTAAATGGTATCCAGTGGGTGATTCCGGTCGGTGCAGAGCATCCCGACAGAGCAGTGCAGATTTTAAACCTGTTATATACCGATGCTGATTTTCTTAACCTTTTAAATTATGGTATTGAAGGCGAGCATTATGTGGTAAAGGATAATGGACAGATTGCACTTCCCGATGGTGTAACAGCAGATACCAGCAAATTCAACTGGTCCATCGGCTATGAAAGCGGAAATGAATTTATATGTTATACCTGGGAAAGCGATGATCCGGATTTGTGGAATCAGACCAAGGAATTTAATGACCAAGCAGTGAAATCTTCTGCAATGGGATTCACCTTTGACAACAGCAATGTATCCACCGAACTGACAGCACTTGCAAACGTATCCGCAAAATACAGAGTCGGTTTGGAAAACGGTACCTTAGATCCTAAGGAATATGCAGGAAAATTTGTGGAAGAACTTAAAAACGCCGGACTTGACACTGTGATTGCAGAGAAGCAGAAACAGTTGGATGAGTGGAAAGCCAATAAATAGTTGAAAATGAAAGAAGGGCTGCTGCATGTTGCAGCAGCCTTTTTTGAAAGGAAATACCATGAAGAATAATCGCAGCAAAAGAATAAAACGATATTTTCCTTTGTATCTTATGATGATACCGGGATTTCTCTACCTTGTAATCAATAACTATATTCCGCTGGCGGGTCTTGTGATTGCCTTTAAAAATGTGAACTTTACAAAGGGAATATGGGCAAGTGACTGGTGCGGTTTCAAAAATTTCAAGTTTTTATTTGCCACCAGTGATGCGTGGATTATTACCAGAAATACCATTTTATATAATCTGGCGTTCATTGTTTTTGGAACAAGCTTTGCCATTCTCATTGCTATTTTTATCTGCGATATGCGGAATCGGAAATTTACCAAACTAACGCAGAATGTGGTTATTCTGCCAAGCCTGATTTCCATGGTGGTCGTTGCTGTTTTGACCTATGCGATTCTTAGTAACAATGCGGGTGTATTGAATAAATTTTTAAATTTGTTTGGAGTTGAGAAAATCAACTGGTACAGTACACCGAAAGCATGGCCCTTTATACTTCTTATTGTCTATTTATGGAAAAATGCAGGATTCCAGTGTATTTTGTTCATTGCTTCCATTATGGGTATCAGTTCCGATTACTTTGAGGCAGCCAGAATCGATGGAGCCTCGAAATGGGAGCAGATTCGGTATATTACCCTGCCCCTGATTAAACCTACCATTATCATGGTGGTTATCCTGGCATTAGGAAAAATCTTCTATTCCGATTTCGGACTCTTTTATCAGGTCACCAGAGATTCGGGAGCATTGTATTCTGCCACAAATACGATTGATACCTACGTGTTCCGCGGTTTAATGCAACTGGGCGATATCGGCATGTCTTCGGCAGCCGGGTTTTATCAGTCAATTGTAGGATTTGCATTGGTACTTGCTTCAAATTTGATTATACGCAGATTAAGCAAAGAAAATGCATTGTTCTAGGATGGAGGTCATTATGAAAGGCGAAAATAAAGGATTTGAAATTTTAGGATATATTGTGCTGGGAATATTTGCTGTTGCCTGCATCCTGCCATTTCTGTTATTGATCTCCGGATCAATTACAGACGAAATCACGATTACTGCAAAAGGCTACTCGTTCATTCCGGCAAAAGTAGGATTTTCTGCTTATCAGTATATCTTTAGTCATATGAGTACTTTTGTGCGGTCAACATTGATCAGTCTTGGAATCACCGCGGTGGGTACCATCATTCATACGGCTCTGGCAGCGACGATGGCCTATCCTCTTTCCAAACAGGACATGCCCGGAAGAACTGCCTTTTCTTTCTTGATCATAGTAACGATATTGCTGAATGGAGGTTTAGTCCCCACATATCTGGTGTATACGCAATTTTTGCACATCAAAAATACCTTGTGGGCACTTTTGATACCGACATTACTGTTAAATGGTTACAACATCATTCTGCTAAGAAACTTTTTCAGCCAGAGTATTCCGGCAAGCATGTTAGAGGCTGCCAGAATCGATGGGGCTTCTGAGTGGAAAATTTTTGTAAGCATTGTTTTGCCGGTATCCAAACCGATGCTCACCACGGTTGCTTTAATGGCTGGCATGGGATATTGGAATGACTGGAACAATGGCCTGTACTATATCAAGGATGAAGCGAAAATGGGTCTTCAGAATATTTTGAATAATATTATCAAAAACGCAGAATTCTTAAGTTCTCATGCAAGTAGTGTCAGTGCAAGTACCACGATTCCGGTGGAGTCCTTACGAATGGCAGTGGCGCTTGTAGCGGCAATCCCTATGGTACTTCTCTATATCTGCCTGCAGAAATACTTTGTTGCAGGTATGATGATGGGAGCAGTAAAAGAATAAAGGAAAGAGGAAAAGTATGGCACTGATTCATTATAATTTTGATTCAAGAGTATTAGTCCAGAAGACAGATGTGTTAGTGATTCTTCCGGATGTGGACTGGAGTGAAGAGACGGAAGGAAAAAAGTATCAGACTCTGTATCTGCTGCACGGTGGTGGCGAGGATTATACCTCTTATGTCCGTTACACTAATATTGAAACGTGGGCCAATGAACGGAAATTGGCAGTAATCATGCCGTGTGGAACGAATAGCTCTTACATGGATATGGCTTATGGACAGAGATATTACACGTATATTTCAGAGGAACTCCCCAATGTGATGCAGCATGTTTTTCCTCTTAGCAGAAAAAAAGAAGACCATTTTGTAATGGGATTTTCCATGGGAGGAATGGGAACGATGCACTGGTCTTTTGACCATCCGGAATTTTTTGCAGCAGCTGCATTTATGTCAGGTGGAGGAGATTTTACAGAAGCAACGGAATACATCAATCCCGGTATTCCGGCACCGCAAAACGATATCTTTTATCCGCCCTTTGGTGGAATTGATAAGGTAAAGGGAAGTGAAGGAGATGTACGCATGCTGATACAGCGCATGGTGCAAAAATGGCCGAAGGAAATGTGGCCACGTTTCTTCTCTACGGCGGGAAAAGAAGATTTTATGTTAACTTCCAGTTATGAATTTGCCAATTATATGAAATCCCTGGGCATCGACATTACTTTTCACGCAGGAGCCGGTGGACATGTGTGGTCTTACTGGAATGAATGGATGCCCAAAATTTTGGAGTGGTTCCGGTTAAAAGGAAACCTGGTGGATGATTAATTTTTAATTCAGCACAGTATGAAACATGCTTTAGTCATGTTTTACAGGGAAAGCAAAGGAGGCACGTTAAAGTGGAACAGCTTAGAGAGAATGGAATTTCATCCAGGGCAGTATATGCATTTTTTGAGCAAATAAAAAAGCAACATGTTGATTTACATAGTTTCAGTATTTACAGAAATGGAAAAACAATTTTTTCCCGGTATGGGTACCCCTACACAAAGGAGAGTATGCACAGAATGTATTCTTCGGGAAAAATGTTAGTGGCGCTGGCAGTATTGAAAGCTGTAGATGAGAAAAAACTCAGATTAACAGATAAAGTTCTTTCTTTTTTTAAAGGAGAATTACCGGATGACATTGACCCGAAATACCGGGAACTTACCGTAAAGCATATGCTTACAATGAACACAGGTCATGGGTACGATACGATGATGCCGATGAGACAGTCTGCAAACTGGATTTCCGGTTTTTTTTCACAGCCCTTGGACAAACATCCCGGAACGTTGTTTTTTTATAATAACGGCGTTCCGTATATCCTTACGAAGGTAGTTCAAAAAGTGACAGGGTTGGATTATCTGGATTATTTGAAAGAAAAATTTTTCAGAGAAATGGATGTTGTGGTTATAGGCGATAAAACCACACAGAATGATACGGATCCCTCAGGAATCAGTATACGGATTTGTGATTTTGAAAAACTTCCCATGCTTCTGCTGCAGCATGGGGAATGGAATGGAAAGCAGTTAATAGCACCGGAAATCATTGATCAAATGGGAATATATCATACCTCCTCCATACAATGTGAATCGGTGCAGAACGTGAATCTGGACACAAAGTATGGTTATGGATTTTTCCTATGGCGTAACAGTGTAGGCGGTTATCGGCTGGATGGAGGAAGGGGACAATATGGTTTTGTGTTTCCTGACTTGCATATGTGTGTCAGCATGATGGCTTCGGAGGAAGATCAGGGGCTTATTCCGGAATTATTCTGGAAATATGTATATCCATATGTCTGGTCAGGAGAAGCACCGGATTGGACAGCATGTGACAGACAACCGGATTATAAGGCACTTCCCGAATGGAATCAGATAGATGATGATTTAACAGAGGTACAGAATTGCACCTATACATTCGGTGAGAATCCGCTTCACATGGATAAGGTTTCTTTTCATGTGGGAAAAGGAGTTCTGCAGGTGAAATTTGTCCAGAACCGGAAGGATTATATTGTATATGCCGGGGCAGACGGAAAAGAGAGAAAGAATGAAGAAATGATTCAGATGCCGGAATTTAACCGGTTCATGGATCATGTCACAGGAAATACCGATCACACTTATTATGTAGTGGGAAAATATCAGCGTGCGGCAGACTTTATGGCGAATAAGGAGATTAAACTTTTTATCAGAAATTTGGATCAGACAGTTTATGACATCATCAGTTTCCGGATTGCAAATCATGCCATAAGGATGGAACTGGCACATGGCCCCTGGAATTGCGTAAAACTAAGAGGCAGGCTGGAAATTCTTCCGCATATTGCACCTCCCATTATCATAACAGGAAGAAAGGAAGAGTAGAAGATGGAACCACATAGACGTGAAATCTGCCTGCATAACGGAATGACAAGACCTTGGTACGAATATGAATCACCATTGACAGATGCCCGGAAAGTTCCACTGGTATTTTGCCTGCATGGTGGTGGAACAGATGGCTATCACGCATTTGAATGCGGAAACCTGAAAGCGGTAGCAGATCAGTATCCGATGCTTCTTGTAAGCCCTTATATTGATGATGTTCCCAGGAGTTTTGACTTAAGACCGGAGTCAGAATGTGTTCAGATTGCAAAAGAATTTTATGATGCCATGCTTCGCTTGTATGAAGGGCGTTACAATAGAATTTTTGTAATGGGGTATTCCATTGGGGAATTTTTATCCTTTCAAATGTGCAGAAAATTTCCCCATCTGGTGGATGCCTTTGCAGGGGCAGTTGCTCCTGCCCCAAGAGAAACTTTCTGCGATGCGCAGGGCAACCCCATCTTTTATGACAGGCAGAACCCCATACCGGCTTTCTTATGGCGTGGAGAGGAAGATTTTTTATATGCGACCTATACCGTTGGTCATAGAGATGAGGAGGATGTTTTCCAGATGGCGTGGGAGGGATTGTTTTCCCAATGACTGTAAAGAGGATAAAAATGGATAATAAACCAATGTTTAATGCATACCCTGACAGTATTGGAAAAAATTTGTCAGATGGTGTAGCTTTTCTTAGTCATCCGGAAGTGAAAGGTGGGTTTTCCGCTTTTTATATTCTACCGTCAATTTTTCATACAGATCTGGATCGAGGCTTTTCGGTTATCGATTATTCGCTTAATAAAATGCTTGTAAAGCAGGAAGATCTGGAGGAACTAAGAGAACATGGGATACTTCTGAAGCTGGATTTCATTTTGAATCATGCATCGGTTCTTTCAGAACAGTTTCAGGACATCCTTGCCAAAGGGGATGCATCTCCTTACCGTGATTTTTTCATAGATTGGAACAAATTCTGGGAAGGTCACGGAACAATGACGGACAAAGGATATATCCAGCCTTACCCGGAATTGATCCAGGATATGTTTTTCAGGAAACCGGGGCTTCCGATACTTATGGTACGTTTTCCGGATGGAAGGGAAGTGCCTTATTGGAACACCTTTTATCAGAAAGTACTCTATCCTGTGCTGGATGCCCAGGATATCATGAAGATTTGCAAAATCCAATACAACTGTGCGGAACAGCTTGCCCGACTTGTGAATAAAGAAGTACAGGAGGGAAAAACACCGGAGAATATGACATTCCCCGCTGCATTTGAAGCGTGCAAACAATCTGTTTCGAATTACCTTAATGCGAACAGAAAGTATTTGGGACAGATGGATTTAAATCTGCAATCTCCGCTTGTATGGGACTTTTACAAAAATACATTAGAGAAACTGGCAAGGTATGGAGCAGGAATTGTGCGTCTTGATGCTTTTGCGTATGCACCCAAGACGGTGGGAAAGAAAAATTTCCTAAATGAGCCGGATACATGGGAATTGCTGGATAAAATCAAAGAAATGGCAGATTCCTTTCAATTGAAACTGCTTCCAGAAATTCACGCCGGTTATGAGGAAAAGACCTATGAGACGATCGCACAGAAGGGATTCATGACCTATGACTTTTTCCTGCCCGGTTTGATTATTGATGCATTGGAGAGTGGGGATGGTCAGGCACTTGCAAAATGGGCGAATGAGATAAGGGAAAAGAGGATTCGCACGGTAAATATGCTGGGATGCCATGACGGAATTCCGCTGCTGGATTTAAAGGGACTATTACCAGAAGAGAGAATTCAGAAGCTGATTGACATTGTAGTGTCCAGAGGAGGATATGTAAAAGACCTCCACGGGCAGAAAAATATGTATTATCAGGTGAATGCTACCTATTTCAGTGCATTAGGAGAAGATGAGAGAAAACTTTTATTGGCCAGAGCACTTCAGCTGTTTATGCCGGGAAAACCACAGATCTGGTATTTGGATCTTCTGGCAGGAACCAACGACTATGAAGCTGTACGGAAGGCAGGCGTTGGAGGACACAAGGAGGTAAATCGTACAAATCTGACGAGAGAACAGGCGGAAGCAGCCCTGGAAAAAGAAGTGGTAAAAAAGCAGCTGGAGCTTTTGAAATTCAGAAATTCTTTCCCTGCATTTTCCTTTACATCCGACATGAAGGTGGAAGAGAGAAATGAGAATTTTACGATTTCCTGGAAAAACGGAAAGTATGAAACGGAGTTGAAAGCAAATCTGTTAACCTATCATTTTGACATCCTTGCAAAGGTTAATAATGAAATTGTGAAACAAATAAAAGATTAGAGTGTACAATCAGGTCATGCGAAAGGGAAATACAGAACGGTAGAACCATTGCATTTACGAGAATTTTCCGTATAATAAATAGTATTCGTTGTAGTCTGTCAGAACGTAGGAAGGAGTCCCCATGTCCCAGGTTACGAAACGCGCCCTTGAACAATCTCTGAAAAACCTTTTGTTAAAAAAGCCATTGACGAAAATTACCATCAATGACATAGCAGAGGATTGCGGCATCAACCGCATGACCTTTTATTATCACTTTAAGGATATTTATGACCTGGTGGAATGGTCTTGTATTGAGGATGCCCGGAAGGCGCTGGAGGAAAAGAAAACCCACGATACCTGGCAGCAGGGCTTTCTGCAGTTGTTTGAAGCTGTACGGGACAATAAACCATTCATTATGAATGTGTACCATTGCGTGGACAGAGAACAGGTAGAGAAGTACTTAAATCCTCTGGTGGATAATCTGCTCATGGGTGTGATTGAGGAGCAGGCAGCAGGCATGACCATCCGTGATGAAGATAAACAATTCATTGCAAAAGTGTATGCCTATTCCTTCGTGGGACTGATGTTAGACTGGATCCGGGATGACATGAAGGACGACCCGGAAGAACTGGTGAAGAAATTTGCCATGGTGATCCAGGGCGACCTGGCCGGTGCCTTGTCCCGGTTTAAAATCTGAGGAATTTATCAAAAGTCCTGTTTTGATAAAAAATTATACAATGTAAGCCTCCGTGATAAAAATTTTATCGCGGAGGTTTTTCTGTTTATTGTGGGTTTTCCGGGGAAGGATATACTGTAAGCATAAGGAAACAGAAAACAACAAAACAAGGAGGAAAATCCTCTCCTCGTCATAGGACTCGGATTTTTCCTTCGGAAAAACAAGGAGGATTTGATTATGTACTATTCAGCAGGAACTTATGAATCATTTGCACATCCCGAAAAACCCAAGGACGTGGATAAAAAATCAGCATACATCATCGGAACCGGACTGGCTGGACTGACTGCAGCATTTTATCTGGTGCGTGATGGACAGATGAAGGGCGAGCATATTCATCTTCTGGAAAAATTGGAACTGGCAGGCGGAAGCTGTGACGGACGCAAGGATGTCACCAAAGGCTTTTTCATGCGAGGCGGTCGTGAGATGGATAACCATTTTGAAGTTATGTGGGATACCTTCCGCGATGTTCCTTCTATCGAAACACCCGGCGTGTCCGTGCTGGACGAGTATTATTGGCTCAATAAACACGATCCCAACTACTCCCTCTGCCGTGCATCCATCAACCGTGGCGAGGATGCTCATACGGATAAGAAATTTGAACTGGACAAAGAGTCTGCAATGGCATTGTCCCAGTTATTCATCACGCCGGAGGATGCCCTGGAAGACAAGAAGATTTCCGATGTGCTGCCGGATTCCTTCTGGAACACCAACTTCTGGCTGTACTGGCAGACCATGTTCGCTTTCCAGCGTTGGTCAAGCGCGCTGGAGATGAAGCGTTATCTGTGCCGTTATGTACATCACATTGATGGACTTCCGGATTTCAGTGCCCTGCGTTTCACCAAATACAATCAGTTTGAAAGCATGATCCTTCCTTTGGTAAAATACCTGGAAGCACACGGCGTGGCAATTGAGTATGGCATGGATGTGAAGAATGTCATTATCGATACCGTTGGCGATAAGCAGATTGCAAAACAGATTGTCTATGTGAAGGACGGTAAAGAGCAGACGATTGACCTCATTGAGGATGATTTGGTATTCATTACTAATGGCTGCTGTACCGACACCTCCTGCTACGGTGACCAGAACCATGCTCCCGACCTTTCCGGCATCAAGAATGGCTTCGGTGAGTCCTGGGATATGTGGAAAAATATTGCAGCTCAGGCAAAACATGGGGAATTTGGTAACCCGGAAGCTTTCTGCAGCGATGTTGAGGCAACGAACTGGATGAGTGCCACCGTGGCAACTTCCAATGAAGAAATCATTCAGCACATTATGAAGATTTGCAAACGTGATCCCCGTGCGGGCAAGGTAACCACCGGCGGTATCGTAACCGTAAAGGACAGCACCGAAAACTGGTATCTGTCCTGGACCATCAACCGTCAGCCTCAGTTCAAGTCCCAGGATAAGAACATGATTCTGGTATGGCTGTATTCTTTAAACACCAATAAAGAAGGTAATTACGTGAAAAAAGCCATGCGTGACTGTACCGGTGAAGAGGTCTGCCAGGAGTGGCTGTATCATATCGGTGTACCGGAACAGGAGATTGCAAGACTGGCGAAAGAAGAGTGTAACACCACCACCTGTTTCATGCCCTATATCAACGCCTTTTTCCAGCCCAGAAAGAATTCCGACAGACCGCATGTTGTGCCGGATGGCGCAGTAAACTTCGCATTCCTGGGACAGTTCGCAGAGACACCCCGCGATACCATCTTTACCACCGAGTATTCCATGCGTACCGGTATGGAGGCAGTCTACACACTGCTGGATATCGACCGTGGCGTGCCGGAAGTCTGGGGCAGCAAGTACGATGTGCGTGAACTCCTTCGCGCCTGCTACTATGCGATTGACAAGAAACCGATCACGGATATCAAGCTTTCCTTTAAGGAGCGCGAGATGCTGAAAGTGGTTCTAAAGAAGATAAAAGGAACGGACATTGAAATCCTGTTGAAAGAAAGCGGATTGATTGAATAGAGTGCGATGCTCTATATAAATAAGAACGAGGGGATGAGATACAGTCTCATCCCCCTTGAGACTGTAGACAAAGTGGCTTTGCGTCTAATCTTAAATAGTATTCTGGCTGACTGACCTGGATCAAGGTTTTGAATGTAATTTTCTTATTTGCAGTCGAGTATTGGGCATATAGTAAATTTATTTCCATTTTTTCCCATGTACAATGTAAATTTTGAAAGACAAAAGGTTGTTTCTTTGCATTATGTAAACCTTGAGGGCAAATCGCGTTGTTAGGCAAATTTTTGCCCTCTATTGATGCGTTTTTACGGGCAAAAATACAGCAAGACGAAATATTTTGCCCCTGAGCCTTTCTTATACGTGCTTAAAATATGCAAATTACGGGATGTTTTGTCTTTTGCTGGGGCAAAAATGAAAGCAACTGAAGCTATATGCCCATGGAGAGCAATTTATAAGGTTTAGATAGGAATTTCCTACCAAATGAAAATCCCCACTCATCTTAGAATGAATGGGGAACATTTATATCGACTTTCTTAATTTCAGATAAAATCAATGGACAAGGGTGTCCAGATAGTTTTGCGCTTCTTCGCTGGTAAGAGAAAATGCCCGCTGCAGTTTCGCAAGGATAATTTCAGGGGCTATGCCGTCTTCCTGCTTATCCTGTATAAATGCAAGGATTCCGTCCTGCCTGCCAGCTTCTTTTCCAATGGCAATACCTTCTTCCAGTCCATGCTCAT
>OGJJ01000402.1_pt1 | contig 39767 bp, 35 predicted proteins | sample 1572081 | NCBI WGS metagenome assembly OGJJ01 (sample SAMEA2582122, study PRJEB24529) | metagenome | biome: Human gut stool | place: China | collected 2011
AGTCATAAAAAATCTGCACCTTAATCAGTTAGACGTTTAGTCTAACTTTTGGGGGGCAGATCATATTTACGATTATGAAATAACTACTCCCCCGAAATCTTCATTTTTTCAATCAAAATCGAGCCAGTTTGGATATTGGAGCGATGCTCCACATCATCAGCTACTGCAACAATATTGTTAAACATCTCTTGCAACTGACCTGCGACAGTAATTTCTGCTACAGGGTATTGAATTTTACCCTTTTCTACCCAAAAACCTGCAGCCCCACGCGAATATTCGCCTGTAACTGGGTTAATTGCCGAACCTAAGAATTCAGTTAAAAGCAAACCTGTATCCATCTCTTTTAAAAGAGTATCCAAGCCACCTGCACGGTTTGGTTTCACGAGCCAGTTATGAATACCGCCTGCGTGTCCTGTGCTTTTCAACCCCATTTTACGGGCTGAATAACTGGTCATTAAATAGGTTTGCAACACGCCATTGGTAATGATCTCGCAATTTTGTGTTCTTACCCCTTCACTATCGAATGCGGTCGATGCAAGCTGACGCAAAAGATGTGGGCGTTCGGAAATTTCGAACCAATCAGGTAGCACTTGTTTTCCTAAATAGTCAAGTAAAAAGCTTGATTTGCGATACAAAGCACCACCGCTGATCGCTCCTGCTAAATGCCCAATTAATCCTGTTGCCACATCGTTGTAGTAAATTACAGGCACTTCACACGTTTTGATCTTTTGCGGATTAAGGCGATCAACCGCTTTAAATGCCGCTTGCTGCCCCACCCATTGTGGTGCTTGTAACTTATCAAACTCACGTGAAATGGTGTATTCATAATCACGCTCAAGCTGGTCGCTATGAGCAGCAATCACGCTACACGAAAGCGAATAACGGCTGGAAAGGCTGCTTTGCAACATTCCGTGCGTATTGCCATACACGCGAACGCCGCTGTGTGAATTGAAGGTCGCCCCTTCGCTATTAACGATTTGTTCATCCGCATTTAGCGCGGCATTTTCGGTTTCAATCGCTAAGGCTAATGCTTGGTCTACTGATAAATCTGCTTGATGATAAAGCTCTAAATCAGGCGCATCAAATGCCATTAATTCTTTATCTGCCAAGCCTGCACAATCATCTTCTGAGGTATGTTTTGCAATGGCTAAAGCAGATTCGACTGCTTGTTGAATTGATTTTGATTGTAAATCTGATGTGGAAGCATTGCCCTTACGTTTACCTAAATAGACAGAGATACCAAGTGAACCATCGTTGTTAAATTCAATATTTTCCACCAGCTCCAAGCGGCTAGAAACCGAAAGCCCTGCTACTTTGGTCACGCCAACTTCGGCTTCCGCCCCTGCTTTTTTCGCAAAATTTAAGGCAAATTCGACCGCTTGACGAAGTTCTTGCTCTTGAGTTTGTAATTCTTGTTTAGTAATAAAGGACATAGTTTTACCTTATTATGAATGGAATAAGGTATATTCTACCTGAAAATTTTGATAAAATAACGCCATTTTAACTGCTCGAACGAGCGATAATGGAGAGGTAATGGCTAAAAAACGTCATAATGAAATCGACTGGACAGATGAAGAAGAGGAAATCATCTGGGTCAGTAAAAGTGAAATCAAACGGGATTCGGAACAATTAAAGAAATTAGGTGCAGAGTTAATTGAACTTAGCCCGCAGAATTTAGCGAAAATTCCTCTTGATGAGGATTTAAAAGAGGCAATTCGCCAGGCACAAAACTTCAAATTGGAAGCTCGTCGCCGTCAAATCCAATTTATCGGCAAACTACTCCGCAACCGTGATCCTGAGCCAATTCAAGATGCATTAAATAAAGTAAAAAATCGGCACAACCAACAACAGGCATTATTACATAAACTGGAACTTGTGCGTGATCAGCTTATTGCAATGGGTGATAATGCGTTAAATCATTTAATGAACGAATATTCGCATTTAGATCGTCAACATTTACGTAACTTGATACGTATTGCTCAAAAAGAAAAAGAAACGAATAAACCGCCTAAAGCGTATCGTGATATTTACCAATACTTAAAAACTGAAATTGCGGAGGCATAATGCTTGATATTTTACCAAAACTTATTCACAGCCACGCAGGCTTTGCTTATTTAAGCCTGATTTTGCTTTTAACGAGAGGGGCGTTAAGTGCAAGAAACGTCGACTGGCGACAATATAAAATATTAAAAATCTCCCCACATATTATCGACACCTTGTTGTTATTAAGCGGTGCAACGGTGGTTTATACTTATACTTCTGAAGGCGTTTACACTTTTTCTGAATTAAGTTGGTTACTTGGAAAATTCTTATTTATTGTGCTTTATGTGGTTTTTTCCACAAAAGCCTTTAAGAAAAACCAACCTTATTCCATCAAATTCTATCTACTTTCGGTTGTGAGTTTTATGCTCGCTATGTTTATTGCAGTACATCATTAAAAGAATGGCGTGAAAGAAAATTCACGCCTTCATCTTACAAATAAGTTTCTAAAATCTCTCTTAAAATTGCATACCCTTTCTCGTTATAATGCAATCCATCTACAGTCAAACAGTGATCCAAATTTCCCTCATTATCCAAGAATTTTTCATAAGTTGGAATAAAGATTAAAGGTGCGGGACAATGAGCTTTGAAATAAGTATTCATTGCCTGAATGTCTGTATTAGCTACGGTTTCGATATGGTTTACTGGGGTTGCTTCTAACAAGAAATACCGTGTATTAGGCACTGCAAACGGTTCTGTTTCTTCGATAATTTGTGAAATCCAATCCAAAACTTGCTGTGGTGAATAATTGGGTTCTTTCACAATGTCGTTTACGCCCAAAAAGATAAACACTGTTTTACCTAGATGCTGAATATGTTTCGGCTTGACAATCACATCTAAATATTGTCGTGTACTCGTACCAGAAATTCCCAAATTCGCCACACTCAGCCCTTTTAATGTTAGAGTTTTCTCAAAACCTTCCCACATATCAAACAAAGAATGTCCAATTAACGTGACATTAGCTCGTTTTTTAAACTCAACTTGTTTGGTTTTATAACGATTGAAAATATCTTGATCGTTCAGCATAACTCTCTCCTGAGAATAGGAATATACACCAAATTATTATAATGCATCTAGCGTATTGCTCTAGAGCGAAATTCCAATTTTGTGATCGGGGTCACAGTTTAGCAAATTACTTACTAAATTTTACCGCTTGTAAAAAATAAAACCCAGTCAAAACTGGGTTTTAATTAAAAACGAGAGATCTACCAAGTAAAGCCTACTTTCACAGCCCCAAATTTCTGCGGAGCAACATGAGAGCCTTTTAACATACCGATATGGGTGCTGATATTCCATCTATGGAATTGGGCACTTAAGCCAACTTCATGAGTAAAATATCGTCCGAATTGTTGCTTCATTACTACATTATTTACGCTTAATGCACCATCAATCGCTAATTTACGTTGCGTTGCATCATAGTAGTTTGTTGTGAAACTTGGCGTTACTTTCACACCGTTAATATCGAAGGTTTTATCCAACAACACGCCTACACGATAAGTGGTTAAACGCAAAGCTTTGCTGGCGATTTTCGCTTCAGAGAGATTATAAGTTACTCCAGATAAACGGTAATAACGTACACCAATAGAGGGTTGCACGTTTAACCAACCACTGAGATCCCAATTTGCTCCTAAGTTTCCACCTACATTAAAAATATTGCGGTGAAATACGTTATCCTTACCGTCAAATGTTACTGTATTGCGACTACGACCATAACCTAAGTCAACACTTGCAAAAATACCGTTCTCCCAGTTACCTTTCGTAAATGCATTTACTGATGTAAAACGATGTTTACCAGAAACACTCTCATTAAACTCATTATTTGCACGAGAATGAGAAAGTACTGCACCAATTTTTACATTATCTGACATATCTTGAGCAACACCAATTTGAGTGAGCGTCATTGTCTGTTTATAAGGACGATAATAATCAGAACGATAAGTCTGTTTAGTTGATTCTGTATTCATCCACACATTTGATGGATCTCCACTCGATAAATGGCGATCTAAATTACGCCCTATTTGCAATGCACCATTTACATTAGCTGAAAGTTCAGATAATGCCGTGTTTGAATAACGACTGATCAACTGTGATTGAACTGGTATGGACACTGTTCCTGATTGCGTACTTAAAAATTGTTGAATTTCTTGCTCAGTTTGGTAAGCCTTATTAAGGCTATCTAATAATGCTAATACAGACTCATTTAAGGAAGACTGTGCAATATCCGTCTCACCTTTGTTACCTTGAGCATTAGCTAATGCTTGTTGGGCTAACTCTATACGTTCAATACTTGCATCAATTTCCTCTTCAAATAAAGTAACATTACCTTCATTCGCTACTTTAGCCACTTTCCGACATATATCTGAAGATAAATTCTGAGCTTCGCAAAGCTGTTGAGCTCGAGCTATACTACTAGACAAACCAGCCTGTAAACGATTCATTTCTTCCAATACATTATCTTGGCGAGATTCAAGTGAATGTACATTTGTTTTTATTTGATTGACTAGATTCAATAACTTTTGAACTTCCTGTTGGCTACGTTTCTCTTGCTCACTCAAGCCACGATATTCATTGCGTTGCCTTTCTAATAAAACTTTTAATTGAGTAAATTGTTTATATAGTTTACCACGTTTAATAAAACGAATACGGGCTGTTCGATTATATTCTGAGGTAGCTTGGTTGTAGCTATTAGTTGTATTGCGAATATCCTCTAATAAACGAGCTGCACGATTCTGATCTATTTTATTCACACCTTCCGCTTGTGTATATGATCTTTGTAAACGTGCTAATTCATGCTCCTTATCTACTAAAGCTTGATGTACAACATGAAACTCTCGCTGACTATTTGCTACTAACTCTGAATTACTGCCAAAATGTAATTCAGCATCACGTAATGGATTATATAAACGGTAGTCATTGTCGAAGTTAGCTAAAATATAGCGATACGCACCTAAATCCACGAAACCATTTTCCAAAGCAAAATGTGCATTTTGACGATGCTGGTTAGGATGATTCAGTTTTACCAAACTTAATGGAGCCACATTTTTCGGCTCTTCCCCTGTATTCTTCAGTGATAATAAATAATTCCCAGAGGCTAATCCATTAACAACCACATTATCACCGCGGCTTTCCGCTACATTCGCTAAGAAACGTAAATGCCCATTACCTGTTAATTGCCCATCCACCACCAACTGGTTGAATTTCACCCATCCTTTGTAAGTAGAGTTCATTTCATCATATAAACTATTGAGCGTTATCTGACTATTAGGTGCAAGAAATAAATTTCCAACCACACTATTATTATTTAACGTCCATTCACTATGTGGTAACAAATTAACTTGTGTTTCTGCACCTACTGAATTAATACGCCCCATTAAATGGGCCTTGCCTAAACTAAACTGGCTTTGATGTTCTAACGAAACATCACCATATACACTTGTTACAGGTACGCTATTAAATGCAGTTTGAGAAATAACGGTCTTTTCTGAACATTTTGTTGTACCACTATAACTTTCTCGAATACATTCATCAGACTTACCTTGTGTAAATCCAAGTTGAATTTGAGCTTGATGGCGTGCATTAAAGTTACCTTCTAATACACTAACATTACGACTGCTTTCAAGTATCGCATTGCCTGCCACATCAAATTCATTTGCCTTGAATTGACGATTAATCCAATTTCCTTCTTCAATAACTTCTTTTTTATTAAGATGGTCATAGGCGTGTGGAACAGGAACACCTGATAATAGCAATTTCCCGTTTTCTACATAAATATTACCATTAAGATTCGCTCCTCCCGTTAAAGCCCAAATACTATTTGCAACTTGAGGACGATAAGCAATTGATAATCTTCCATTGTGATATCGCTGATCAGTTTCACCAAAAAATCCGCTATACGTATCTAGATGTTTTTGGGCGTTAGCTTCTGCTAATACTCTCTGAATAACCTCAGATTTATTATTTCCTAAAAATTCCCAGTCATTTGTAGTTTCCATATCCCAAGGGAAATAGGCTCTAGGGTTTTTTCCTTCTTTTAAACGAAAATAATCTAATCGGTTACTCCTATAGTTATTTTTGTATTCATAAATTGCTAATGATGTCGTTGGGTGTTGCCCCCAATTTACCCATTCAATATCTTGTTGAGCAAAATTATCACGCCCAATAATGTTAATTTCGGCTGCTTGCGTACGGCTATTATTAACAATTTTTGCACCATCATCCGAATTTTGAATTCTGTGGAAAGTAAGATTATGGCCATTTACATCTAAACGTCCACCACGAAAACCGAAATAGATATTATCAGGGTTTACTTGTTTATCGTTTGCTAAAACTACCGTGCCACGTCCACTAGTAATCCCCACTTGGTTAAAGGCTTGTTGCTGACCATTTAAAGATTTTTGGTTAAGAACAACTGTGCCCTCACCTACACTAATATCCCCTAAGTTCTTGCCTTGACCATCAACATAAAGCGTACCTGTTCCAAGTTTTGATAAGCGGTCATTTTGGGGATTTTTTACACGCCAATTAACCGTTTTATTGCCATTAACTACAACCCCAGCCCCAAGCCAAGTCACATCATTACTATCAGTTCTAACTATCGCATTTTGGTTAAAATGCAAGGCACCTGCACCTTGGTTAATACTCTCTTTTAACACAAGAGTTGAACCATCACGTCCAGTAAAATGCACCGTTTTACCATTATCTAACGACGGACGTTGGCGATTTTCATCTTTAGACGCAACATTTACATTTGTAACAGGAATTTCAACTGCTTGATTGCCACTTTGTAGTACGCTCTTACCCACACCTCGATTTTGCCATGAGTAAGTTGAGCCGTTTAGGCTTACTGTCATTTCATCATTTTCAAATGCACGATGAATAGAATCAGGCTGTATAATTGTATAAATATTATTTTTCCCATCATAGCCATTGAAAGTAGAAAGTACGCCCGCTAATACCCAACGCTGCTCTTTAGCATCATAAGCAAGTAAAGCCGAACCACTATCACCTGGTAAGCCATAAGTACCCAACGTTTCATAAAGATCACCACTAAATAATACCCAATTATCCATTGAACTATTTGGTTTAAGTGGGGTACCTCCTGTAAGATAATTATAAGCGGAAGTAAGAGATGTCTTTTCTTTACCATCTTTACTACGTAAATATTGTCGACCAGATCCTACTCGTACAAAATATGGATAACGCTCTTTATCTAAAAACGCACCATTTTTCGGTCCTGTTTTTCTATTGTTATCAAAAGCAATATTATTCAATGGAATTGGGGTAACTTCAGTAACCAACTTATGCAAACGAGGGGAATGGAAGTCGTATTTATCGTGATTATTGCGATCAGTAATCAAATAATCAAAGTGATGGCTATCTGGATTATTACTATTTTCACCAAATTGCACAGAGCCATAGCCACTATTGTGTTTAACACTAGCGACATATTGAGGATTAAACAAGGTTGCTACACCACTTACTCGGCTAGCTACGTGTAAATCAGGCATTGGTAAATTTGGCAACATCGTACCAACTTGTTTGCCTTGTTTATCAAAGATAGGAATATTTTTTGCTCCGACAAAGAATTGCCCTTTATTCTCAGCAAAATCGCGGAAATATTGATAGTCCACATCATTGCGAACCATTGAGGCTTGCATCCCTGCACACATCACAGCAACATTTAACGCAATAAAAGTTGGACGAAAAATGTTTGATTTAGACATAAAAAAACCCTCAGAATATGGTTATTACTGAGGGTAATTGTAAAGTTATTGTAAAGATTTGTCAATTTTCTCAAACAAATCACGGGCTAGGTTATCTAACCCTTTTAAACGCTCCAACCCTCGTTTCATTAAGGTTTGACGCTGCCCATCATAACGAGAAAGCTTAATTAATGGTTCAATTAAACGTGATGCAACTTGTGGATTGCTATCATTAAGTTTAATCAACATATCCACCAAGAAACGATAACCTGAGCCATCAATGTTGTGGAAGGCTTTAGGATTCTGGCTAGCAAATGCTCCCACTACTGCCCTCACACGGTTTGGATTGTTAAAATTGAAACTTCTATGATTTAATAAGCCTTGAACGACATTCAATACATCTTCATCAGGACGAGTCGCTTGCAGAGCAAACCATTTATCCATCACTAAGCCATCTTGATACCATTGTGCTTCAAAGTCAGCTAACAATTCATCTCGGCATTCTAATTCTGCTTTGGTTGCAGCGGAAAGTGCCGCAAGCGTATCAGTCATATTATTTGCTTGATCATAGTGAGTTTTAACCAATTTCTCACCTAAATCGGTAAAGGCAAGGTAAGACAAGCAGACATTACGCAATGCACGTTTTGCGATATCTTCGCCAGTTATGCGATATTCCCTACATTTATTTGCTTTATAAAGGGCAAATAGAGGCTCTTCAAAATAAGCTGCAATTGACTCAATGAGGAACTCACGTACTTTCGCAATACCCACAGGGTCAATCGTATCGAATAACTCGGCGAAATCAGTTTCTTTCGGCATCGTCAACATTAGTGCGGTAAGTTGAGGATCTTCCACATTATCAAGCAATATCTCAATCGCAGAGCCAAACTCGTGCGAGAATTGCATCATTCCTCCTTGTTGCAAGCGGGTTAAATTCTCTTTTAATTCGCCATTAAAGAGTAATTGAATCGCATCCCAACGTACAAAATCGTTTTTCGCAAATTTCAGTAAACTAATCAATTGAGATTTGCTATAGCTGAAATCTAACTTCACTGGGGCAGAAAAATTGCACAATAACGCAGGCACTGGCTGCGTTCTCACGCCAAAAAACTCAAACGTTTGTTGGCTTTCAGTCACATTTAACACATCCGACATTTCCGCAGCTTCGCTTCTTAGCGGTAAATTTTGACCGCTTGTCGGATCAATCAATGCCACTTTAAGCGGAATATGCAAGCTGAGTTTTTCAACTTGGTCTGCTGTTGCTGGCGTATGTTGGCTTACGTTTAAGCGATAAACTTGACGAGCTTCGTCATATTCATCAGTTACCGTTAAAATTGGCGTACCTGATTGGCTATACCAACGGCGGAATTGGGCTAAATCCACGCCAGAAGCACGTTCCATTGCGGAAACAAAATCTTCACAAGTCGCTGCTGTGCCATCGTTTTCTGCCACATAAAGCTGCATCCCTTTTTGGAATTTCTCTTCACCTAAAAGCGTATGAATCATCCGAATCACTTCTGCCCCTTTTTCATATACCGTCACCGTATAAAAATTGTTCATTTCAATTACTTTTTCAGGGCGAATTGGGTGTGCCATCGGGCTTGCATCTTCGGCAAATTGTACGGTACGTAACAAACGCACATCTTCAATACGTTTTGCAGGGCGAGACCACAAGTCAGAGGTGAATTCTTGATCGCGGAATACGGTTAAGCCCTCTTTTAAACTTAACTGGAACCAATCTCGACAAGTAATGCGGTTACCCGTCCAATTATGGAAATATTCGTGTGCGATCACACTTTCGATATTAATGTAATCTTCATCAGTTGCGGTTTCTGGTTTTGCTAATACGAACTTAGAGTTAAAGACATTCAAGCCCTTATTCTCCATCGCTCCCATATTAAAGAAATCAACAGCCACAATCATATAGATATCTAAATCGTATTCTAAACCGAAACGATCTTCATCCCATTTCATCGCACGTTTTAAACTTTCCATCGCCCAGCCTGCACGGTCTAAGTTACCCTTATCAACATAGATCTCAAGTGCCACTTCACGCCCGCTTTTGGTAACAAATTTATCTTGCAATAAATCAAAATCACCTGCCACCAACGCAAACAGATAGCTTGGTTTGAAGAACGGATCTTCCCACTCAACCCAATGGCGACCATCCGCCAATTCGCCTTGTGCAATGCGGTTACCGTTCGACAGTAAGAACGGATATTTTTCCTTACTCGCGGTGATTTTTGTGCGATATTTTGCAAGTACGTCTGGTCTGTCTAGCATATAAGTAATTTGACGGAAACCTTCTGCTTCGCACTGCGTACAAATTCCATCGCCCGACTGATACAAACCCTGCAATGAGGTGTTTTGAGCTGGATTTAAGGCGGTTTCAATTTGCAATTGGAATTTATCCGCTTGCTCTGCTACATTCACCGTCAATGATTCCTCATCTCGTTCAAACTCAACGTGTTCTTGTCCATTCAGTTTTAACGAGAGAAAATCAAAACTGTGCCCATCTAATTTCAGATGAGTCGCCCCTTCAGTTTTACGCTCAACATTGAGTACAGAAGTCACAAATGTTCTGTCTGCATCAAGTTGAATGTCTAAATAAATCTCCGTGATCGTGAAATCAGGAGCACGATAGTCCTTACGGAATTTTGCTTTTGGTTGCATATATTGTCCTTTCATTTATTAAATCAACCACTTACGCTTCATATAGATTGAGATCACTCTCATTCAGTCGAGTTTTAAACCGACGATGCAACCACATATATTGTTCGATCGCATTGAGAATTTCACCTTCAACTACTTTATTCATTTTAGTTGCAGTTTGAACATCATCTTCACAATCTGAAAAATCAACCGCTGGGCTGATTTTTACAGTATAACCCGAAAAATCCTCATTTCGTATTGGCGAAAATGGCACAACCTTTGTTTGTGGAGCAGATTTTAAAAGCATTCTTGTTCCTGCTGTCGTGCAAGCTTCTTTTACCGTAAAAAAGGGAACAAATACGCTGTTTTTTCGACCGTAATCGTGATCTGGGGCATACCAAATGGTTTCTCCAGCTTTTAATGCTTTAATCATTCCACGTAAATCACTACGATTGAGCATTGCTTTATTTGAGCGAATTCTACCGCGAAATTGAATCCAATCGAGTAATGGATTATCATTAGGGCGATAAACGCCTATCCCTTGATGATGTAATCCTACAATTCTTGCACCTAGTTCAAGTGTTAAAAAATGCACTCCGACGAAAAGAATCCCTGTATTTTTAGGTACATTTTTTAAATGCTCAATGCCTTCCACTTTCGACCATTTTAAAATACGTTTATCTGACCAGAACCACGCCATCCCTGTTTCAATAATAGCCATTCCGACAGATTCAATGTTTTTCGCTAAAATTTGTTCAATTTGCTCTTGAGAATAATCAGGAAAACACAATTCAAGATTACGTTTAGCGATACAAATACGACGTTTTCCAAAACCAAGCTTAGCAAATAGTTTGCCTAATCCTTTACCTAAAAATACCAATACGGGGTAAGGCAGCGCTAAAATAAGCTTAAAAATACCAAGCCCAAACCATAAGCCCCAATATCGAGGTTTTAAGAAAGCAGACTGAAAAGGAGGAAGTTGTTTGTTTTCTATCATAGATTATGTATGTTGATTTCTGTAGTGCTAAATTATAGCCAAAAGACAATAAAAAATGTTAAGTTGATCACAAATTTGAAATTTAATGAAAAATTATTCTTGAAAGGTTGGAGCAAAAGGCATATTTTAAAACCATCAAGAACAACTAAACTAACGAAGAGGAAAACGTTATGTCACTCAATATCTCTAGCAAACAAATGGACATTACCCCTGCAATCCGTACTCATATTGAGGAGCGTTTAGCGAAATTCGATAAATTTCAACTCCAATTGATTAACCCACATTTCATTATCATTAAACAGCCTAATAGCTATGAAGTGGATGCAACCATTGGTTCGCCTCTAGGTGATTTAGTTGCTAAAGCAGAAAATGAAGATCTGTATAATGCAATCAATGATCTTGCGAAAAAATTAGAAGCTCAGCTCATTAAATTAAAAGAGAAAAAAGAACACTAATCTTTAATCGATAAAATAAAATACAAAAGCCAAGTGGCAAAATAAAATGCCATTTGGCTTTTTTGTATCTTTACTCTGGTAAAAATAACGGCCCTAGTGCAGTTTTAGGAATACCAAAATGCTCAGGATAATGCACATCGACCAAATATAAACCTTCTGCTTTTGCCGTTGGTGCAGCTAACTTGCGATCTTTTTGTTCAAGCAACCACTTAATCCATTCGACAGGCTGAGCCCCTTTACCTACCTCAATCAAACTGCCCACAATATTACGCACCATATGATGCACAAAAGCATTCGCTTGAATATCCACGATAATATAATTTCCCATTCGAGATACATTGAGATGATGAATATTTCGCCAAGGCGTATGTGACTGACATTTGGCTGCACGGAAAGACGAAAAATCATTTTCACCCAATAAAAATTGCCCAGCTTCGTGCATTTTTTCGTGATCAAGGTCACAGTGATAATAGGAAACACCGTGCGGTAAAATCGCAGAACGTAGTTTGCGGTTTAAGATAATATAACGATAACGACGAGCAGTTGCACTAAAACGTGCGTGAAAATCTTCAGGCACATCCACCGCCCACTTCACCGAAATATCATCAGGCAGATGTGCATTTGTACCGAAACACCAACTTTCTAAAGGACGTTGCACCTCTGTTTCGAAATGCACGACTTGCCCCGTACCATGTACGCCAGAATCTGTCCTTCCCGCACAAAACACTTCGATCTGAGAATTAGCAATAACGGATAATGCCTCTTCTAGTTTTTGTTGTACGCTCAATACACTCTCTTGACGCTGCCAACCAAAATATTGGCAGCCATCATACTCAATCCCTAACGCAATTTTCATTTGAATTTATTTTTTAATTAATGTTAAAAATTCTTTACGAACATCACGATCGTCTAAGAAAACGCCGCCAAAAGCCGATGTTACTGTATAACTATTCGTATCTTTCACACCACGACATTTCACGCAGAAATGGGTTGCTTTTACATACACCGCAACATCTTCGGTTTCCAAAATCGTCTGAAAAGCAGTTAAAATCTGTTCAGTAAAACGCTCTTGTACTTGCGGACGTTGTGCAAAAAATTGCACCACACGATTGATTTTTGATAACCCGATCACCCATTTTTTCGGATAATATGCCACCGCCACTTTACCATCAATGGTCACAAAATGGTGTTCACAGGTAGAAGTCAAAGTAATGTCATCCACCAACACCATTTCGCTTACCTTCATACGATTCTCAATGTTAGTAATTTTCGGGAAAGTTGCATAATCCAAACCGCTGAAAATTTCATCAATATACATCTTCGCTAAACGATTTGGTGTTTCTTCAAGGCTATCATCTTGCAAATCCAAACCAAGCAATTCCAATACTGAACGCATATGTGCTTGAATTTCAGCACGACGGCTGTCTTTATCTTTGGTGTGTGGCACAGTGGGGGTTTCAATACCTTTGGCAAGCAACGCATTACGCACTTTCTGTGCTTCGTCTGAAAGACCTAAAATAGGTGAGATCGTTGTCATTTGGTTTCCTCTCAATTTAAGGTGGGAATTTTAACAAATTGACATCGAAAAAAATAGCTCTAAAATCTAAGGAATTGATTTAATAGCCTTATTCTTCCTATGTTTTACTACCGTTTTAACGCAAACTTGGTTCCAAAGAATCAACAAAATTTGATCAAGCAACTATTCACTTGCAAAAATTTTGAAAAATCAGACCGCTTGCTCGGTTTTTCAAAAGGACGGGGTACTACGTGGTTTTTAAATACTCAAGGGGAATTAGGAGTAAACTGCGTTCTGCGTCATTATCGAAGAGGCGGATTATTTGGCAAAATCATCAAAGACCACTACTTTTTCAACGGTATTGAACACACACGAGCTTTTCAAGAATTTAACTTGCTAGAAAAAATGCACACTTGGGGGCTTCCTGTTCCTCGCCCAATTGCTATTCAAATTGAGAAAAAGTATTGCTGTTACCATGCCGATATTATGATCGAAAAAGTTGAAAATACACGTGATTTAAGTCAGATTTTACGAAATAGAACACTGACTGATGAGCAATATCAGCAAATCGGAAAACTTATCCGACAACTGCACAATCATCAAGTGCACCATACAGATCTTAATATTCACAATATTTTACAAGATACAAGCGGTCAATTTTGGCTTATCGATTTTGACAAGTGCTATATTCAACAAGGCGATAGCTGGAAAAAACACAATTTAGACCGCTTGTTAAGATCGTTTCACAAAGAGCAAAACCGACTAAATATTCACTTTAGTGAACAGAATTGGCAGGCTTTGATGAATGGGTATCAAAAAGCATAAAAGATAGATACCCCATCTTTTACTCTCTACTAATAGAAAATCCATATAGCTAATTTATACATTATTGGAGCAAAAATAGAAGAAAGTACACCGCAAGCCACTAGTGCAATTGAGCTATAACTCCCTGTTTTTACACTGTATTCCATACAACGCCCTGTACCTAATGCATGGGAAACTGATCCCATCGTTAAACCGATTGCACGTACATTTCGTACGCCCAACCAATGTAAAATAGAGAAACCAAAAACAGAACCCAATAAACCCGCAATCATTACACCCACAGCAGTAATCGCAGAGCTTCCGCCGATTTGTCCGGCAATCGCAATCGCAATCGGTGTTGAAACGGATTTAGGAATAATAGTCGCTAAAATATCTTGATGTGCCCCCAGAATCACAGCAAAGAATACCCCTGTGAACATTGCGACAAAGGTACTAAAAAGTAATACTGCCACAATAGGCTTCCATTTTTTACGAATTTGTGGGAGCTGTTCATAAAAGGGTAAAGCTAAAGCAACAACCGAGACACCAAGTAAATTATTTAGCGGGAAATTACCTTGATAGTAAGAATGATAGGGAATATCAAAAAAATAGAGCAATGCCACCACAATCACCAACGCAATCAGGAATGGATTTAGCACGCTGGAACGCAGTTTTCTGCTGATTTGTTGCCCTGCAAGAAAAGCAAAAATGGTTAGAAGAGAAAAGAGATAAATCATAGCTACCTCTATTTATATCGATGGAACATTTTTTGTGCGAATAAACCGATTAACACTAACGATAAAGTAGTGCTAAGGATATTAGCGAGCAAGAATGAGACTGCGTGCGAATATAACACATCCACGTGTTCAATAATTTCTGCACAGACAGGGATGAAAAACACGGTCATATAACGTGTTAATGGACGAGCACTCGGCGTAACCCACTCCACTTTAACCACACCAATCACAAGGCAAGCGAAGAGTAATAACATTCCCCAGATGCTATCTGAAATACCTATTGGAATTAAGTAGGCAATCAGCTTTCCTAGATAAAGCATTCCAAAGAGCAAAGCAAGTGAGAGTAAAAGGCGAATGACTTTAAAAATCACAGTCCCTCCTAAAAACAAGCGGTATCATTTCACTTACTTTTTGCAAATCACAATCGAATTTTTTATGATTTGTAAAAAATAAGCCAAATTATACCGCTTTAGAAGTAAGAAAATTTGATTTAGCTTAAGGTTTTTTCAAAAAATCTACCACTTTCCCTAAATCCCTTGTGCGTTTTGAGGGCGGTAAACTCTTGAGGAAGGTTGCACCATAGTTACGCATTACCAAACGGTTATCGCAAATAATCACCACACCGCGGTCGGTAACATCGCGAATCAATCGCCCAACCCCCTGTTTTAAGGTAATAACTGCTTCTGGAATTTGAATATCGTTAAAGGGATCACCACCTTGTAAGCGACAATCTTCCATTCTTGCTTTAAATAACGGTTCATCAGGCGAGGTAAACGGCAGTTTGTCGATAATCACCAGTGACAAATCATCTCCCCGTACATCAATGCCTTCCCAGAAACTTTGTGTAGCCACCAGCACAGAGTGCTCTTCTTTGACAAATTTCTCAAGCAGTTTTGCTTTGCTGGTTTCGCCTTGCAGTAATACATTCAGGTTGGTATGCTCACGTAAATAATCGGCAAACCCTCGCATCATATAATAAGAGGTGCAAAGTAAAAAACAACGTCCTTTGTTGGCTTCAATCACAGGCTTAAGCATTTCACCAAGCGTTGTCAGCGTGTGCGATTTATTGCTATCAGGCAGATAACGAGGCACGCAAAGCAGCGATTGTTGTTCATAATCAAACGGGCTTTGCAACACCAGTTGTTCTGCATTTGAAATACCTAAACGATAGCAAAAATGATCGAAACTTCCGCCAACTTCAAGCGTTGCAGAAGTAAAAACCCAGCCCGATTGCAATGTTTTCATCTGTTCGCTGAATTTATCCGCCACTGTTAATGGAGTAATATGTAAGCCAAATGAACGCCCATTAGCTTCATACCAGTAGCAATAGCCTGTTACTGTGGTATCGCCAAATTTTTTGAGCAAATTTTTCACTTCGGCAAGGCGCTCAAAAATTTTATCAAGCATTTCTGAACGCCCAAGCGATTTTTTGATGACTTCACTCAAGAAATCGATATTTTCACTGATTTTGGTTAAGCCATTTACCACTTTTTGATCGGTAAAGAGTTCACGTAAATTGCCACGAACTTGCCCATCTGTTCCCATTAAGAGACGAAAATCTTGTATCGTTTTCTGCAAATGATCGGCTGCTTTACCAAGCTGTGCTAAATCTTTTAATTCCGAGCGATAAACGATGTTGCAATCTTTGCAAAGATCAAACAGCAAACGGGACGTTAGCGATTGCCCAAAATATTGGCTGGCAATATCAGGCAGCTGATGAGCTTCATCAAAAATCACCAACTCAGCTTCAGGAATCAACTCACCAAATCCCGTTTCTTTCACTGCCATATCCGCACAAAAAAGGTGATGATTGACAACTACAATATCCGCATCCATCGCTTTTTTACGTGCTTGTACCACGTGGCAATCTTTATAATTCGGGCAGTCTGAACCTAAACAGCTTTCTGTTGTGCTGACCAATTGCGGTAAAATCGGGCTATCTTCAGCAATGGTTGTGCATTCGCTTAAATCGCCTGTTTTGGTGGATTGATGCCATTTTCGCACTTTTGAAAGATCATTAAGCACCAAACGATCACCTGCCACTCCCATCGCAATCAGCTGATCTAAACGTTCTAAACAGAGGTAATTCGCACGCCCTTTCAGTAAGGCGACCTTGCCTTTATATTTCAAGGCTTTTTGAATAGTAGGTAAATCGCGATTAAACAACTGATCTTGTAAGTTTTTTGAGCCTGTGGAAACAATCGTTTTCTTACCCGAAAGCAAGGCAGGCACTAAATAGGCAAAGGTTTTTCCTGTGCCTGTCCCAGCCTCTACCACCGCAGGAGTTGCAAATTTTACTGCTCTTCCGACCACTTGTGCCATTTCAAGCTGGGCAGCTCGTGGGCGAAATCCTTGAATATTGGTGCTTAACCAGCCATCTTTACTGAAAGCATGGTCAATTTTGTCTGTGTATTTCATCGTATTTATCTAGATCATAAAAGGGCGTGTTCAACACGCCCCTACGCTAAGAGCAACACAGTTGCTACAATTTCTTAATCAATAAATTAAACATCCAACAGTAATCCATCATCCGCCAATTGTTCGTAGCGGTTTTGTTGGAAAAGTTGCAATAGATCGGGCACATCCATTTGTTTACGCTTTTCACCAGACACATCAAACGCAACTTGCCCTTGATGCAACATCACAGTGCGATCCCCATATTCTAGTGCTTGTTTCATTGAATGGGTTACCATTAAAGTGGTTAGTTTCTGTTCTCGAACAATTTTATCAGTCAGTTGCATCACAAAATCGGTTGTTTTTGGGTCGAGTGCTGCGGTGTGTTCGTCCAGCAATAGAATGCTTGAAGGTTGAAGCGAAGCCATCAATAGGCTCACGGCTTGCCGCTGACCACCCGATAAACGCCCCATTCGGTCGGTTAAGCGGTTTTCTAAGCCTAAACCTAACAGAGCCAATTTTTCACGGAAAATTTCACGTTGTTGGCGTTTAATAGCAAATGAAAAACTACGTTTTTGCCCGCGTTGATAAGCTAGTGCCATATTCTCTTCAATGGTAAGATCTTCACACGTACCCGCCATTGGGTCTTGAAACACGCGAGCAACACGGTTTGCACGTTGCCAGCTGCTACTTTGATTTACATTCTGACCTTGAATTAAAATCTCACCGCTATCCACCGAACAATCGCCACTAATCGCATTCAGCATAGTAGACTTCCCCGCTCCGTTGCTACCAATAACGGAAACAAATTCGCCTTGCCCAACTGTTAATGATAAGCCTTTTAATACTGAGTTTTCAATTGCCGTGCCTTTATTGAAGGTAATGAATACATTTTTAAGCTCAATCATCATTAACCCCGTTTTGCCAAAAAGCGTTGTTTTAATTTTGGTAATACTAACACAAAAACGACCAAAAGTGCTGTAATTAAATTCAGATCTTGCGGCCCGAAACCAATCGAATTTAACGCCTCATTATTCAAGGCTAATGCAATAAAACCACGATACAACACCGAGCCAATTAACACTGCAGTAGTTAGCCAGATAATACGTTTTGCTGAGAATAATGCTTCGCCGATAATAACCGCCGCCAAGCCAATTACGATTGTGCCCACGCCGATGGAAATATCCACTCCACCATTGCTTTGTACATACAATGCTCCAGCTAAAGCAATCAAGCCGTTAGAAATTGCCATCCCTAAAATGGTCATTTTATTGATGTTAATCCCTTGTGCTTTTGCCATTCGGGTATTAGTACCTGTCGCTCTTACAGCCAAACCGATTTGAGTTGAGAAGAAAAGGTCAAATAAAATTTTGGCAATAATCACCACAAAAAACGCCATCAACAAACGCACTAATGCAAGTTGCACATCATCTTCAATGGGCATCACATCATAAATTGTCGCTTCGCCAAGCAAGGCAAGATTTGGCATTCCCATAATGCGTAAATTGATGGAATAAAGGGCAATCATCATTAAAATACTGGAAAGCAATTTTTCGATTTTAAAGCCAATGTAAAGGCTTGCCGTAATCACACCTGCCAATGCACCCGCGAACGTACCTAAAAGTGTCGCAATCCAAGGATTTAGACCTTGCAAGATACAAACCACGCAAACTGCTCCACCTAAAGGAAAAGAGCCATCCGCCGTTAAATCAGGGAAATCTAAAATTTTATAAGAAATCAACACGCCCAAAGCAACAAGAGCATAAATCAAACCAAGCTCCAACGCTCCAATCCAAGAGATATTGCTTAAAAACGGCTGAAGAAAGTGAACAAGAATATCCATTGTAAAATTATTTTGTAAATTACACTACTAAACTAGTACGGTGATTTTAAGGGATCTCACAGAAATTTGCAATTTTTCTCACAAATTTAGCCTCTTTTAGCCCTAAAAAGTATAATTTTTTTACAATCAGTATGATTGTTACAATGAAACGATTAGACTGATTCTCTTGTAGAGGCAGAAGTTATTCCCTTTCAAAACCATTAAAAACAATCATTTTCAAATAAAATAAAACCTGCACAGTAAAGGCAGGTTTTATACAATTTAGAACTTCATTTCTAACGTCATCGTATAGTTACGACCAGGAGCAGCATAACGAGTATAGTTACCTACATTTTGGTGTTGATTAACAGCACCTTGTGCAGTTTGTCTTATCGCCTCCCAAGTTACATAACGATAATTGAATACATTATATACGCCCAAACGTAATAGCATATATTTATTCAGAGAAACATAACCTGAAAGATCTAAAGTATGCCAAGCACGAGTACGTTTATTTGTTGCTTTAATCTCTTTAGTATTTTCGCCTAATAATTTATTTCCGACTAATTCTTGAGAAGATTTTGCTTTAGATTGCGTAAACATTGCATTTATTCCCCAACTATTGCTAGGGTGATCATAACCTAACCCAACTACATATCGACTAGGCTGAATCGCATCAAAGAGAGAATTATTCACGGATGCAAGAGCAGGATTGACTTGTTTATCTTTTACTTTTAAACGATTATAAGCAAAGGTAGAATAAAATCCATAAGGAATTTTTTGCCAGATCCCATTCCAATCTAGTTGTGCGGTAATGTTTACACCAACAAGTTTTACATTCTGTGCATTATGGTAACCATAGTTCCCCTTACCTTTACCATCAGTACCCAGCTCTTCTGCAAAAGCAATTAAGTTTTTATACGCATTATTAAAATAGCTTGCTTCAATATTCCCAAAGTTACCTTTAAACGAGATACCAAATTCTTGATTACGAGAGGTTTCAGGTTTAAATTTACCAACATAAACATCGCTTCCACCATAACGCCAACCATACATCTCTGAAAAACTTGGATTTCTGAATCCTGTCGAAATACGATATGAGAAATCTACCCAATCTGTTGGTTTAACAACAATACCACTATTCCAAGAGAAATTTTTAAATTGTCCTGTACTAATTTGGGATTCATTGGCTTTGGTTCGATAAACATCGTAACGAACGCCTATACCTAAATCAATATATTTCCCTAATGACATATTGTCTCGAGCTGCAACATAATAGTTTTTGCCTGATATTTTTCTAATATTGCATGCCCGATAGTTAGAAGATGCACCACTATAATCACAAAAATCCTGTCCTGCGAGATACGCTTTAGGACTCGGGTAAAAATAAGGCTTGTCTTTATACCCATTTCTACCTTTTTCATAAATACTACTTGCTGAAGCAATGACACGCTGAGTCAAATAATCTTTATGTTGAAGTGTTGAATTAAAATTATCAAAACCAAGATCAAACGCAATCTGATGAGTAATCTGATCAGTTGTTACTTTTTTCTCTAGATCAAGCTGAATCAAATTATGTTTTTCCTTATAAACATGTCGGTCTGAATGATAGAACGAGAATGGTTTTGTCAGTTCAGGCCTACACGTTTTGCTAGGATTTGGATAAGTACTACAATGAGTATGCTGTAGATAACTATCAAGATCAATAGACTGTTGGTTAACACTTAACTTCGCTTTATCTAGCAAACCTGCCTTAGTTGGATGCGTATAAACATACTCAATACCCAAACGTTGTTTTTGATGATGTTCGTCAAAAAAAAGACCGCTTGCATAATTTAAGCCTCGCCCATCTCCAGTATGTTGATACTCTCCGTAGTTATTACCATGATAAAATGGTGCATTATCATCAGAACGTGCCACATTTGTGCTTATATAAGCAGGCATTGTCATATCTCGTATATCAAATTTTTGTTTAGTGTGTTCAAAAATACCACCAAGATAATGACTTTCAGAAAAATGATATCCCCCTCTTAAAAACCAAGAGTCACTTTGATATTGCATCGGATTAGGTTTAATTCGATTCGCACCCGTGTAATCAGATGCATTCGCGGTTTCTTGTTGCGAGCTAATAATAGCTGGCATTTTGGCATTATTTTTACATTGTTCGTAATCAGAACACTCATCTTGTAAAACAAAATAAGAATTCTGTTCGGAAGGTTTTGCAACAAGGCGATGATAGTGATGCACACCTTTTAAGGCATCTTTATGCACTTGTGTTTCTGATCCATTACGATAAGTATAAATCGCCACACCTTCTACTTTCTCATTTTTTCCTGCCATAGCCAAAGAATGTGTGAACCCTTCATTCTTACTTGAATAAGCATTTTTAGTACGCACACCCCAGTTATCTCCCTCTTCAAGCACATCCTCTGCAGATTTACTTTGGAAAGTCACAGAACCCGCTAACGCACCATTTCCATATTCTGAAGAACTTGATCCTTTACTGATTTCAACATCTTTAATATTTTCATATTCAATTTCATTTATAGCACCTGTTCCAGCATATCCAGAACTTGCTACAAGAGGGCTTTGTGCTACATAAGATTGTGTTTGGGGTAAACCATCTACAAGTAAAGCGACCCGGTTTCTATCCATTCCTCGAATTGAATAGCCAGAACTTGCTCCTCTTCCTTGTTCTACTACTGAAATACCAGGATCATAACGAGTAAGATCGCGAATATTAAGCACCTGTTCCCAATTCATTGTTTCCGTGGTCTTAACAATTTTACCTAGCCCCGTTACTTCATTATCTTTACGCGTTTTTATTTTCTTTGAGATAACATTTACAGTATCTAATGTTATGGATCCCGTTTCTTCTGCTAAAGCATAACTAGAGAATAAAAGGCAAGTCATTACATTTAAACAAAATTTTGGTGTATTCATTTTCTTTATTCCTTAAAACTTATTGAGCTGTCACTTCAACTTGACGTTTGGCTCCAAATACAACAGCAGCTTTGGCTTTGTTACTATCATCTAGTGTGTTAGCACTAAATGCCCCCCCTAATTCAGACCCTTTTGCTCCATAAAATGCCCCTTTTACCTCAGTATTAATACGAACTTTTGTAGAATCTAGCGTATTTTTAGTATCGAGTGCAAAGCCATCACCCTTTGTTGAAGCCGTACCACTAAAACTATTTCCATCTAATTTACCGTTAATATCAAAAACAGTATTAAGGCTACCTGCTTTTTTCAATTCGCCAGTCAGGGTTTTATTATCAAAATTTACCGTAAACTCAGCTATATCTCCGGTACTCTTATTTGTTGCAGAAGCTGTATAAGAGGTTTCCCCATTAGTGATATAACCATCCCAAGTACCACGATAAAATGCTGGTCCTTTTAAAGCCTCAATTTCTTTAGTCGAACTTCTCTGCCCTATAAGGAATTGATGATACTGCTTACGTTCTTTATTATTTTTATCATAGTAAAGACCAAATTTTACGCTATTCAGATTTTGGCAGCAAACAACCGTCTCTATCGTTTTCTCAGCTGTGTTCTCTTTGACGTAGTGTTCTGATGTTGTTGTAAAGGCAGAATTTGAATCGCTGGCTAAAAGAGGAAGACGTTGGTTACCAACCACTAGATAATTTACCTCACCAAATGTAGTGGTATCTTTTATGTTAAAATCGTCTCCAACATCCCCATTTCCTACTGCAGAAAAGGAAATTTGTTTTGCATCAAACTGTGTTTCGGCTGTTAATGATTCATCATTTCGTTTTGCACTAAATACCGTGAAGACTCGCTTGTCATCTGTCAAAAATTTTCCACCTAACTCCTCACCATGAGGGCCATAAAATCCTCCTTCTAACGCATCTTTTGCATCAGAAGTAAATGGATAATCTTGACTTGTTTTATCGGTAGCGACAGCATTTCCAATAAAACGATTACCGTGAAGCGTTGCGTTTAAATCATAAACTTTTTCTTTTTTAGCTGACGAATTTGCAAGCGTTTGACGTTTATTTCGATATAACTGCCCAGTTAATGTTTTATTGCCAAAGTTAACGTCAAACTCACTGCTTAAACCAAAATCAGTTGAATTAGGATCAACCGCATCATTTTTATTCGTTAGCAAATCATCAATATCATTTGGCACAGCACTTCTCTTATTGCCTGCCTGACTTCCAAGTAATGGATAAGTTCTACCATTTTTAACATTCGTAATAAAGTCCCAAGTCCCTTTATAATGAGCATTACCCTCTACTGGTAACGCTCTTGATGGGTTTTCACCAAAATAAAATGCATAGCCATAAAAACCAGATAAAAAACGTTTATTAGGTATATCTCTTTCTCTCCAGCTATCATTGTAATAAACTCCTGAACGAACATATTTCAAAAGCCGAGTAAAATAAGGACTGGATCCATCATTACTATCCACAATAGAGCCATCAGCTGTTGATGCCGCGACTCTTGCTTTTATCATATTGAAGTCTAACGTTTCATATTCTGCTTCTGAAAAAAGATTCTCCTTTCCACTGCGATCAAATAAATTATGTGCTTTTAATTTCATTGCGGTACCTAATGTTGGGCTTTGCAATGCAGAAAGATTCTTACTTGGCACAGGCGTCAATTGAGACTCTTCATCTTTAAATTGTTTTTTACTTGGTGTAGGGGAATCTTTTGACACCGTATCGACATCAAAAGATCCTCCGCCACTTGAACACGCATTTAATAAGAAAGGGGAAGTAATAAAAAACCATTTTTTGTTAAAACACATCATCTACGATACCTCGCTTTATAAAAAAGATAATGAGAATCATTATAGTTCAATCTTGATTATTATGGAATATTAATTTACCTCATTTTTCTAGAGTAATTAAATTTAAAAGATATTATCTAGAATCTTCTAGATTTAAAATTGGCTTTTCTATAGGGATAATTGAAGAGATTTTGATCATTCATTCCATATTTGAAGTGGAGACTATTTTTTGCCAAAACGAGGTAGAGCCTGTAGTTTTAAAAAGAATAACGAGGGGAATATTTCCTTTTTTTCTAAGATAAAAATATTCTCCTCATCACATACTAATTCAATATCTCGCACACTTTCTTGACGAAGAAGAAGAATAACGTGACAAGGTCTCACATAAGTCCTGCTCTTTTTTTTAAAGAACAATAGTGGCATTGGACAAAGATATTCTGTTAAATCTAATTGGTAGTTTTGCATAATTCTGGCAAAAAATAACCGCTTCATCTGGAGCGATCAAGCGGTCGGGTTCTATTCCTTTTCAGTTAATGTCGTTTTATCACTAAATACAATCAATCTTGCCACTTTATATACTTCAATTTTTTCTTGAGTATTTAAAAAAGCAGGACGATATTTTTCTTCAATTTTTGCGAAAGGAATTTGTAAATTGAGCGACAATGACTGTTTAGGCTGTAAGGTATTTTCTAGATCTAACTGCATATCTTGACTATAAACGACTTGGCGATTATGAACATAAACACTGATCCACTGAATGTTAGCCATAGGTTTATCCGTATTATTCGTAATCTTATATTTAAATTGAGATAATGCCTGCCCATTTTGATCAATAATCATCTCTCGTTCTTGTGTTGTAATCGTCAAAGCATTTTGCATAGAATACGAGGCTTGATTCTCTTTTACTTCACTGTTTTTAGGTGCTGCAATAACAAAAGAAACATTAAAAATAAATGTTGATAAGGCTATCCAGTTTAATAATTTCATTTAATTACCCTTTTATTTTTCTGCGTTCTGCCATTACTTGCCCTATTTTCGCTAATTTTTCTTGAGAGAGATGTTCCTTTCCTAATTCAAATAATGGCTCCTCAAGTGGAATATGCAAATCATAGCCCGAAATAAACCGCTTGATTAACGCCTCATCCACAGAATTTCGTTTATCCTCTAATAATTCTCTCAATTGAATCGCCAGTGCATCCCAACTCTGATGCAAATGAATATGCTGACTTTCAAGTGCATCAATCTGTTCTTGTGCTTGGGGGTAAACAGCCACCAATGCGGGAAAGAAATCCCGTTCTTCGTCCTCATGATGCAACGGTGCAGAAACGTTAAAGTAGGTCAAAATCTGTTGTACATCATTTTTTACAGCCTGATTCACACCATGCTCAGCCAAATAAGCAGGTAAAATTTGTAACTGCTTGCAAAAGCGTTTTACCTTACTATGACAAGCATAAAGCATATCAACTGGCTCTGCCCAAGTTGCGAATTGTTGTGGTTCAAATTGTTGCATATTATGCCTCTTTTTTAAATAAACTTAACAAAAACAATGCCCCCGCACACACTACTACTGATGGTCCTGCGGGGGTGTCTTTAATCCCTGAAAATAGCAGTCCGAGAGAGACCGCAATAATGCTAAAAACAGTGGCATAAATAACCATTGCTTCTGGTGTGCGAGCGAAACGTCTTGCCGTGGCAGATGGAATAATTAAAAGTGAAGTAATAATTAACGCCCCAACAAATTTCATACTCAAGGCAATCGTTAATGCGGTAAGAAGCATCAGTAATAATCGCACACGAGCAACATTCAATCCTTCAACTTGCGCCAATTCTGGGCTAATCGTAATAGAAAGTAGTTTAGACCAGAAGAAGGCTAAAATTCCACCAATCACAATGACACCAATACCGACAAAAATAACATCGTTAAAGTTGATCGCCAAAAGATCACCAAAGAGGTAAGACATTAAATCTACGCGGACATTATCAAGCAAACTAATCGTAATCACCCCAAGTGAAAGGCTACAATGGGCGATAATGCCGAGTACGGTATCAACTGAATAGTTGGTTTTGTGCTCAAGCCAGACTAAAGCCATTGCGAGAATAACTGTCATCACGATCACGGCAATATAAGGATCAACCTCAAGAAAGATGCCTAGTGCCACGCCAAGCAGTGCCGAGTGAGAAAGCGTATCACCAAAATACGCCATTTTCCGCCAAACAACAAAAGCACCAAGCGGTGCGGTAATCAGTGAGAGTAATAAGCCTGCAAGCCAGGCAGGAAGTAAAATATCAAGCATAATGTTACAGGAGGTCGAATTTGCAAATATTTCTGCAAATCCCACCGCTTTTTTCTATTTATATTGGACTATCTATATCGTTTCTGTGGACTTTGAGCATCTTGAGCTTTCAGCCACGCCATTTTTTCTTTGATCTGTTTTTCCATTCCACGCTCAGTTGGAAAATAGAATGCTGTATTTTTCAACTCAGGTGGGAAATAATTTTCACCTGCGGCATAAGCGTTCAATTCATTGTGAGCATAACGATATTCATCACCATAACCCAGTGATTTCATCAACTGTGTTGGTGCGTTACGTAAATGCTCTGGCACATCATAATCTTTCGCCTCTTTTGCCAAACGTTTTGCCTCATTGAATGCCGTATAAACTGCATTGCTTTTTGGGGCAACAGCCAAATAAATAACCGCTTGTGCAATGGCTCGCTCCCCTTCATAAGCTCCTACTCTGGTATAACAATCCCAAGCGTTAATCGCAATTTGCATCGCACGTGGATCAGCATTCCCAATATCTTCAGAGGCAATGGCTAATAATCGGCGTGCAACATAAAGTGGGTCACCGCCTGCAATTAAAATGCGGGCATACCAATATAATGCACCATCAGGCGAAGAGCCTCGAATAGATTTATGCAAGGCTGAAATCAGATCGTAATAGCGATCACCGCCTTTATCAAAACGGGCTTGGCGTTCGCCTAGAATTTCTGTTAACAAGGATTTATTGAGTAACTTGCCTTTTGCGGTCGTTTCCGCCATATCCGACATTAACTCTAAGCAATTTAATGCATAACGAGCATCACCATTCACATAATCGGCAAGTAAATCAAGTACTTCATCTTCAAACACAAAAGTCTCGCTACCCAAGCCCCGCTCTTTATCGGTCAAAGCTTGCTCTAGTACGCTTAGAATATCTTGCTTTTGAAGTGGTTTAAGAATGTAAATTCGAGCCCGAGAAAGCAAAGCATTATTTAATTCAAAGGATGGATTTTCGGTTGTTGCACCAATAAAAATAATTGTGCCATCTTCAATATGGGGCAAAAACGCATCTTGTTGGCTTTTGTTAAAACGATGCACTTCGTCCACAAACAGTACCGTTCTTCTACCTGTTTGCTGATTCAATTTTGCTTTATCAATGGCTTCGCGGATCTCTTTAATGCCAGACGTTACTGCTGAAAGACGCTCTACTTCTGCATTCAAATGATGAGCAATAATCTCTGCTAATGTGGTTTTACCCGTGCCAGGAGGGCCCCAGAAGATCATTGAATGTGCCCGTTGCATTGAAATCGCTTTTTGCAAAGGCTTACCTTCAGCAATTAAGTGCGTTTGCCCGCGATACTCTGCCAGTGTACGAGGTCGCATTCGGGCAGAAAGTGGTCGAAAATCTTCGGCAAAATCAAAAGAGAAAGTGCTCATTTTTCCCTCCTCTAACGTAAACGTAATTGACGACGAATTTGTCTCATGAGCAAGAAGACCCAAGGCCAGAGAATACCGCTAATTACTGCTCCAATAATTTCTTGACTATTGAAAGTAGCAGAATACAACAGTGTACCAATTAAATAGATAAAAATGCGAATGGCAATAATATAAGCAATTACAATCACACCTTGTAACCAAAGAGAGAGATTTCGCAAAATAAGATGGTGTTTTGCAACAAAATAGATCGCTATAGAAAGCACAAGTGCGTGAACACCAAGCACTGAACCTAAAATCAAATCCCAAATGATGCCAGCTACAAAAGCCGTGCCCACACTGACTTTATCAGGCAATGCTAATGCCCAATAAATCAACACAAGAATAAGCCAAGAAGGGCGAAAGCCTTGCAAACCAACAGGCCAAGGCATAATTTCTAAAATCAGGGCGACCACAAAAATAAACGCCAACACAATAATTTGGAAAAGTGGATGCTGTCGCATTATTCTGCTCCCTGTTCAGTATGGTGTTCTTGATCTTGCACGGGTTCTGGTTGGGCTGCAGGGTTATCCGAAGCTTCATCTGTTTGATCAAGAACCTCTGGTTTCTCTTCTGCTTTATCCTCAACCTGCTCTTTCTTATTTATTAAATTACGCAAGCGATCAATTGGGCTAACGCTACGGCGACGCTCTTCAACCACCTCTCGCACTTCTTGAGGTGAGAGAGCTTGAGCTTTTCGCATTTCATCGTTAATTGGCCACAATAAAAGCAAATAACGCAAGCGATCTAAAGAGGCAAGCGGTTTGGCAATAATGCGAGCAAATTGGCTTTTAGTATCGTTGGTAACGCTTTCCACAATAGCTACAGGATAGCCTTCAGGAAAGCGACTACCTAAGCCCGAAGTAACAAGTACATCGCCTTTCACAATATCAGTCGAACGAGGCAGATTATCGATAACAAGTTCGTCATTATGCCCTGTACCATTTGCAATGCCTCGCACATCATTACGTAATACCTGCACAGGTACGGCGTGCGTGATGTCGGTAATTAGCAACACTCGACTTATATTTTCACCTACCGAGATCACCTGTCCTACAACACCACGCTCATCAATCACAGCCTGCCCAACATAAGCACCTGTTTTTTGCCCTTGATTGATAACTACTTGCTGGCGATAAGCATCCATCTCTGAGGTTAAAACTTCAGTGATTTTCTTATATTCATCTTGACGCAATGGTGAGCCTAACAGCAAACGCAGACGTTGGTTTTCAACTTTTAACTGATCGAGTAACAACAAATCGGCATTTTTCTCGCGAAGTTGCTCTTTTAACACTCGGTTCTCAAGCTGCAATTTGTTAGTATCAATAAAATTATCACTGATGCCATCTAACACGGAGCGAGGTGTATTGGCAAAATAATACAAGCCACTGACTGCGGTTTCGAGCATATTACGAATTTGAATCATCGCACTGCTTCGACCATCTAATGTAATCAGCGTGATTGAAATACAAATTGCAAAGAAGAGGCGAATCTCTAAAGAGGGGGCTTTCGCAAAAATTGGCTTCATAGAGTTGCTAATAAAATGAAAAGAGTTGGGGTTAAATAGAAAATGGACATAAGCTGATGTCCATTTCTATTTTTGAATAATTAGCCGATATTACTCATCATGGCTGAAAACATCGCCACCGTGCATATCGATCATATCTAACGCTTTACCGCCACCACGAGCCACACAAGTTAAAGGCTCTTCAGCTGTAACCACCATTACGCCCGTGCTATCTGATAACAAGCGGTCTAAATTTCTTAATAAAGCACCACCGCCAGTTAATACCATACCACGTTCGAAAATGTCAGCTGCTAATTCTGGTGGGCATTGTTCTAACACCGCTTTTACTGCATCTACGATTCCAGTTAATGGCTGTTCGATTGCTTCTAACACGTGTTTTGAATTTAAAGTGAATGTACGAGGAGCTCCTTCTGCAAGATTGTGACCGTGTACTTCCATCTCTACAATATCATCATCATTTTCAATTTTTGCTGTGGCAATCTCTTTTTTAATGCGCTCTGCTGTTGCTTCACCAATTGCTGAACCGAAGTGACGACGTACATAAGCGACAATCGCTTCATCTAATTTATCGCCACCGATGCGCACAGAGCTTGAGTACACAATACCATTTAATGAAAGCACAGCCACTTCGGTTGTACCACCACCAATATCAATAACCATAGAACCTGTTGCTTCATGGACTGGCAATCCAGCACCAATAGCTGCAGCCATTGGCTCTTCAATTAAGTAAACTTCGCGAGCACCTGCACCAATTGCAGACTCTTTAATCGCACGGCGTTCAACCTGAGTTGCACCTGCTGGCACACACACTAACACACGAGGGCTTGGACGCATAAAATTATTGCTATGCACCTGTTTAATAAAATGTTGCAACATTTTTTCTGTTACAAAAAAATCAGCAATTACGCCATCTTTCATCGGACGAATCGCCATAATACTTTTTGGCGTACGACCAAGCATCAATTTTGCATCTGAACCAACAGCGGCAATACTTTTTAACGATCCCATTCTATCCTGACGCACAGCCACTACAGAAGGCTCATCAAGCACAATACCCTGCCCTTTTACATAAACTAACGTATTTGCTGTACCAAGATCGATTGATAAATCGTTAGAAAATAATCCAAGAAATTTTTTAAACATAAAAAGAAATCCGTTATTTATTGTTATTCATGCACCACCGACCGCTCCAAAGCGATCTAAAAATTGCCGTATAATATAGCAAAAAATAGGCATTTATTTCAACGAATAATTTGGACGTTTTGAGATAAACTTTACTTAAAGTTGCATTATTAAACGCCAAGCATAAATGACAAGACTTGCTGCAATCACAAACATTATCACACCCGTAATAAAATCTAGAATCTGCCAAGTACGGTGTTTAGCAAAGTAAGGGGCAAAAAATCCCGCTCCATAACCTATCCCAAAAAACCAAATGACTGAGCAACTTAATGCTCCAAATAAAAAAGCAATTTTCTCGCTGAAAGCGAGTTTTCCTCCAACTACACCTAAAATCACAACTGTATCAATATAAACGTGAGGATTTAAAAAGGTAATTGCAAAAGTGATCATCAACACTCTTTTTAAACTTGAGGCTTTTCCTGAACTCTGGATTAATGCACCATTGGCTCTAAACATACTCAGAAAAGATTGGCTTCCATAAGTAAATAAAAATATTGCCCCCAAAATGGCAATAATCAAACTTACTATAGGAAGTTGACTAATCAACTCTCCTAATCCAAGAACACCAACCGTCATCAAAAACACATCGCCTAGAAAACAAATTAATGCAACAGCAAAAACGTGCTGTTTTAAAATGCCTTGCTTAAGTAAAAAAGCATTTTGTGCCCCAATGGAAACAATCAACCCGAAGCAAACAATTAGACCTTGAATAAAAAACTCCATTATACTCTCCAAAAAATAAGCGGTTCATTTTCGTAAAACTCTTACAAAAATCAACCGCTTGTATATTTTAAATCAACTTATTACTCAACTACTTGCCCTACAATTGAGCGGGTATCTAATCGTACTTCGGTGAGTTTTACTCTCACTTTCTGCCCGATTTGGTAAGCTTTCTCCCCTTTAATGTAAATAGCTAATTCCTCAGGGCGGAAATCCATTTCAGTTTTCTCATCGTGAAGTGTTGAAAATGGCACGAAAATAGAAGCCCCGTTGTCAATTACTCTTGCACGTAAGCCACCACGTGAAACATCTGCAAGTTCGCACTCAAATTCGACCGCTTGTTCCACCATCGGATGTAAGTAGCGAGCGTATAACCAATCGGCAATATCACGCTCGACCATTCGATTTTGCTTACGTGCTTCTTGCAAGCGGTCTAAAATACTCTGCTCAACGCAATTGATCTCTTTGCCTGCCAACACTTGCTTAATTAAACGGTGGTTTACCATATCGCCATATTTACGGATTGGCGAGGTCCAAGTCGCATAATGGCTAATACCTAAACCAAAGTGCGGAGCAACTTCTGCTTTAAATTCTGCGAAAGTGAGATAACGACGCAAACGCAATTCCAAGAAGTTTTCAGGGAACTCGCGCACATCACGTTGCATTGCACAATAGCCTTCTAATGTTGCCAATTTTTCTGCAGAATAACGATCATTAAGCTCAGAAAGTTGATCTTCTGCTGTGGTTTCATCGGTTAAAGTATTTAGCAAGAACGTTTTTACCGCATCCATATTTTTCGGATCAAACCCTGCGTGGGTGTTAAATACGCCCGTTTTGGCGTGATTTGCCAAGAATTGTGCGGCACAGATGTTAGCAATAATCATCGACTCTTCAATGATTTGGTTAGCAATGCGGCGGAAGTCAAGGTGAATTTCACGCACAGAACCATCTTCATTTAGCTCAAATGAATAATCGCCTTGCTCATTGAACATCAAGGCATTTTCTTTACGCCAGTCAATGCGAGCCTGCGTGAATTGATGCAACCAGTCAATCTGCTGTTTCACGTGTTCATTTTCAGGCTGCCACGCATTTTCAACGCCTTCTAAATAGTCTGAAACATGGTCATAGACCAATTTTGCTTTGCTCTCCACCCAAGCTGAAACAAACTCCACTTCTTTGTTAATATTGCCCGCTAAATCGGTTTCGATATAACCCACTAATGCAGGGCGTTTCGCATTTGGTACTAACGAGCAAAGATCATCCGATAATTCACGCGGTAACATTGGAATGTTAAAGCCAGGTAAATAGTTGGTAAAACAACGTTGGCGAGCCGCTTTTTCAATTGCTGAATTTTCAGGAATATAGGCAGTCGGATCGGCAATAGCTACCACCAAACGCCAGCCCGTTTGTGTACCATTCTCTTCAATTGGCTGAATAAACAGGGCATCATCCATGTCTTGCGTACTTTCGCTGTCAATGGTGGTGAAATAAAGATCGGTTAAATCTTGGCGTGTTAATTCATCATTTAAACTATAACTTTTCTCGGTTGCCACAGGCTCACGCGGTTGTTCGTGGCGAGCCAACGTTACCCACCACGGGGCGAAATTATCGCTTTCGTGGCAAATAAATTGCGTCACTTGAGCAAAGAAAAAGCGATCATCACGCAATGGGTGGGTTTTAAGTTGTGCCACAACCCAATCACCGTTTTCCAATTTTTCTTTTACACTTTTGTGTGTATTGGCTGAAATGATATTTTTAATGCTTGGATGATCTACCACAAGCTGTAACTTGCCATCACGATTATAGCGAACTTGAGCGATAAAGCGCCCTAACATCGGTTCAATTAAGCTATCAATTTCTACTGAAGCCTTATCACCCTCACGTTTTACCACCGCTTTTACAGTATCACCGTGCATCACTTTTTTCATTTCCGTAGGCGGAATAAAAAAGCTCTCTTTTTCGCATTCTAAAAAGCCGTAAGATTTATCGGTCGCTTTAACGCGTCCTTCCGCATATTCTTTATTAGCTTCCATTTGTTGTTTTAATTGAGTCAAAAGGGGATTGTTTGAAAACATAATTCTCTCTTAATAAAAAGCCCACCCTGTACCAGGGCGGGCAAAAATGGTTAATTTTAGTTCAACTTAGGCAATTATTCCGCACTAATATCACCCATTGCCACGATGCTAAAACCTGCATCTACGTGAACCACTTCACCTGTGATACCACCAGCTAAGTCTGAACATAAGAATGCAGCTGAGTTACCCACATCTTCAATCGTTACAGTACGGCGTAAAGGAGCTGTTTTCTCAAAATTAGACAACATTTTTTTGAAGTCTTTAATACCAGAAGCTGCTAAAGTACGGATTGGGCCTGCAGAAATCGCATTCACGCGGATACTTTCTTTACCTAAATCTGCTGCCATTACGCGTGTACTTGCTTCTAATGACGCTTTTGCTAAACACATTACGTTATAGTTAGGAATTGCACGCTCAGCACCTAAGTATGAAAGGGTTAATAACGCTGAGTTAGGGTTTAAGAATGAGCGAGCCGCTTGTGCCATTGCCACAAAGCTGTATGCACTGATGTCATGTGCAATGCGGAAACCTTCACGCGTTGCCGCTGCCACATAGTCGCCATCTAATTGGTCTGCTGGTGCAAAACCAATTGAGTGAACGAAACCGTCAAATTTTTCCCAACGTTGGCTTAATTGTGCGAAACAATCTGTGATGTTTTGATCTTCTGACACATCCATCGGTAAAATGATGTCTGAACCGAACTCTTTTGCGAACTCTTCTACACGACCTTTTAATTTATCGTTTAAATAAGTGAACGCAAGTTCTGCCCCTTCACGGTGCATCGCTTGTGCAATACCGTATGCGATTGAACGATTGCTTGCTAAACCTGTAATTAAAATGCGTTTACCAGTTAAAAAACCCATAATTTTTCCTCTTTAAAAAATTTTGCAAATTATATAGAAAATTCGACCGCTTGGGGGATTATTTCTGCTTGGTCGGACGTTTCCAACCTTGAATATGTTTTTGTGCCACACGGGTAATCACTAATTCGCCCTCACCCACGTTTTTGGTGATGGTTGCACCGGCACCAATGGTTGCACCTTTGGCAATTTCAACAGGGGCAACTAATTGGCTGTCTGAACCAACGAATACATCATCGCCGATGATGGTTTTAAATTTGTTTGCTCCATCGTAGTTACAAGTAATCACACCTGCACCGACATTCACATTGCTACCCACTTCTGCATCGCCCACATAGGTTAAATGGTTTACTTTCGAACCTTTACCGATCATTGATTTTTTGATTTCAACGAAGTTACCGACGTGCGTTTCTTCCGCTAATTCTGCACCTGGACGTAAACGAGAGAACGGACCAATCGCCGATTTCGCACCCACCACAGAATCTTCCAACACAGAATAAGGTTTGATTTCCACATTATCGCCAATTACTACGTTTTTCAGCACACAACCTGCACCGATTTTCACGTTGTTACCCAGTTTCACCGAGCCTTCTAAAATCACGTTCACATCAATGGTTACATCTTTGCCGTGTTCAATCGTTCCGCGAATATCAAAACGGTTTGGATCAAGTAAAGTCACACCTGCAAGCATCAATTTTTCAGCTTGTTTTTTCTGATAGAAACGTTCTAATGCAGCTAGTTGCAAACGATTATTTGCACCTTCTACTTCCATATATTCTGTAGCTTGAACAGCCTGCACTTGGAAGCCCTCTGCATTTGCCATTGCAATCACATCGGTAATGTAATACTCACCTTGTGCGTTGTTATTATTTAAATTGCCCAACCATTTTTTGAAACTCGCACCGCTTGCCACCATCACGCCTGTATTCACTTCTTGGATTTTCAGCTGCTCTTCGTTGGCATCTTTTTGCTCCACAATCGCGACCACAGAATCATTTTCGCGAATAATACGACCGTAGCCCGTCGGGTTGTCTAATTCTACAGTTAATAATGCGATCCCATTTTTAGGTTTCGCTGCAATGAGGCGTTCTAATGTTTCTTTTTGAATTAATGGACCATCGCCATAAAGCATTAACACATTTTCATCATCAGCAAAGAAAGGGGCGGCTTGTTGCATTGCGTGTCCTGTGCCAAGCTGTTCTGCTTGGAAAACCCAATTCACAGGCTCTGCAGCTAAACGATCTTTTAATAAATCTGCACCGTGACCGTAGATTAAGTTGATTTGACGTGCATCAAGTTGTTTTACCGTATCAATCACGTGTTTTACCATCGGTTTACCCGCAATTGGGTGTAATACTTTTGGTAAGTCAGAATACATACGCGTACCTTTGCCCGCGGCTAAAATCACCACGCTTAATGGTTGTGTCATAAAAATGTCCTTTTAAAAGAAAAATTAGGCATATTCTATCAGAAAATAGAGCCCTACAACAGTAGGCAAAATTACCTTATAAATCATATAATTACATATGTGAACTTTATTTGCGAAACTTTTTCTTCCTACTTAATGGGTAAACGCAAAATTCAAATGCATCTCAAAAAACTACTTTTCCTTTACAAAATTAAACTAGGGGGCTGTACTAGATAACGACTAAAAATCCCATTTAGATTAAAATAAACTCATTGAACTGTTTGTCGCAGGTGTCACAGCAAGAACAGTCAGTGAATTGGTTAACGTAAACAAAAATACAGCCGCTTATTAATTTCATCAATGACGCTTGCTTACTCATCTATCACAAGCCCACATTTGGAAATATTTGAAGGCGAGATTGAAGCCGATGAAAGCTATTTCGGCGGTACTTGAAAAGGCAAACGTGGTCGCATTGCCGTGGGAAAAGTCACGGTATTCGGGCTTCTCAAACAAAATGGCAACGTTTATACCGTCGTCGTCCCTAATGCGCAATCAGCGACATTATTGCCAATTATCCGAGAGAAAGTTAAGCCTAATAGCATACGGATACCTTTCGTAGTTATGATGTGCTTGATATCAGTGAATTTAGCCATTTTCGCCTCAATTACAGCACGCATTTTGCTGAAAATCATAACCACATAAATGGAATTGAGAATTTTGGGAATCAAGCAAAATGCCATTTACGGAAGTTTAATGACATTCCCAAAGAGTATTTTGAAAGGGATGTTTGGTCTAGTTATCTAGTATAGCCCCAAAAATGATTTATTAAAGTAAGTATGGGGCGGAGCAACGCCCCATATTTTTAATAGTCAGAGATAATTTTGCATTTTGGAAGCCGTTTTTTCAGCCATTTTATATCATTTTTACTAATTAGGTTACCTGAAATATCTAAATTAGTTAAATTTTTAAGCTTGGCTAAATAAGATATATCATGAATTTTATTTTTACTTAAAACTAAATACTCAAGTTTAGTTAGTTTATCCAATGGTGAGATATCATAGATTAAATGACCTCTAAGACTTAAGAAAGTTAAATTTTTAAGTTCCTGTAAAGATTTAATAGAGGTGATACCTTTAATTCCTCTTTTTTTAGGATAGAAATAATTTTCTGGGTTATTATCTAAATTTAGTTTTATCAATTTTTTCATTGTACTTAGGCTAGATATGTCAGTAATATTGTTCTTACAAAGATATAACTCTTTTAAATTTACTAAGCAATGATTTTTATCGAATAATTTTTCTGTTCTATTATAGTTGCAATTTAAATATTCTAACTTGCTAAGTACACTTAATGGTGATAGATCATTAATATGGTTACAGGAACAATCTATATAGGTTAATTGTTTTAGATTCGCTAATGGTGAAACATCTTTTACCCAATTTCTATAAAAATCTAGCTCTTTCAATTTCTTTAGTTTTTTTAGAGGGGAAAGATCTCTCACCCTATTTTCTCGGAAATTAAGATGTTTTAAATGAATAAGAAAAGAGAGCGGAGAAATATCTTTCTCTTTAAGTTTGGAATCTGGAATATCATAGGGATAGTATTCAGGAATCTCTGTTATAACATTTATTTTGGCTAAATAATTAATATAATTAATCGGGTTGACTCTAATATCATAAAATTTATCCGAGAAACGTAATTTTTTAGAATTATTTTCTTTTTTGAAAAATCCGTCCCAGCGTTTAGTTAAAATTCGTTCATTTCCTTTTAATTCATCGTAGTCATAGAATAAGAAATCTTCCAACTCTCTTGTTAAACAATCTATAAATAATTCTTTCCATTTTTTATCAAGATCATTCCACCAAGCAAGTTTAGCTTTCTTTGTTCTAGGCGTAGTTTGTAAGTTTTTGTTCATAAAATTTTCTCATCTAGGATATATTTGGCATAGTATAGCAGTGTTTTGTCAAAGTTATACGACAGGATTTGTCGCTGTACCATTTTTCTTTTATTACGTAGTTGGTTTTAAAATTGGTGGCAAATTCTTCCTAGAATGGGCAAGAATTATATTGATGCAGAATAGGCAACTGTTGATTTACCAAAACAGGCAACCAATATTACGAGAAAAGTACTTAATGAAGACTGGAAAAAAAGAAATGCTGTAGGTGTAAAGGGCGGTGGCTATGAATACCACGTCAGTTCATTTCCCAGAAGCGGTACAAAAGGCATTAGGCTTTGCAAGCATCACCGAAGCCAAATCCACCAATGCTTGAGGAAGAAGATGAATTAGAAATGATCCCGTATTATGAAATTTATGCTTCCGCAGGCTATGGCTCGTTTAACCTTGAAACCTCCGACGATTATATTGGCTTAAATCGTAAATGGCTTAACCAGCGAGGTTTTCGCATCAACCACCTCAGATTCTTCCAAGCAGAAGGGATTCAATGTATCCAACGATTAGCGATGGCGATACGTTATTGATTGATTTAAGCGAGGAAACACCTAAAGATGGCAGAATTTATATTTTAAGACATAGCGACCAGACATTCGTAAAACCCGTGCAAAGGATTAGAAACGGCCTCCGCCTGATTAGCAATAACAAAGCATTCTACGATCCAGTGGACTTACCCTTTGACGAATCGTTAGATTTAGAAATTATTGGCAGAGTGGTCTATATCGGGCATTCATTAGTTTAAACCCATTTTAAAAACCATTTAAAACCTGCTCAAACCTATGTAAAAAAGATCACTACCCCACAGTATCAGCTTAACCCACGCCCTTAGTTTTAAGGGCTTTTTATTGGAGAGAAAAAATGGAACAAATAGAAAACAAGAACTTGATGAGCAACCAATCAGCAACAACCAGCTTTTTGCCAAACTTTGTGAGGTTGAAAAACTGCTCATTACGCCAAAAGTAGAAAAAGGCTTATGGACAATTCAAGATATTGCCGATTATATGGGGTTTTCTTATGGCTACGTATTCAAAAACATTATCTCTGCTCCACGTTTCCCTGTTCCCATAGATATTAAAAGCCAAACCAAGAAAGACCCGAAAAAGCTCTTTGTGAGTAAGGAAGTGAAGGCTTTTTTTGCCCGCCACAAACGCAAGAAACGCACCTAATCCAGCAATTCTGCCTCATCACTCATATCTGGGGCGTAATAGATATTAAGCAAAATCTTAATATCTCTATGCCCTGATATTTTTGCAAGCGTCATCACATCAACTTTTTTTGCTAAACGAGATAATGCCTCTCTTCTCGTATCGTGAAAATGCAAATCCTCATCAGCTAGCCCTGCCAACTCTTTCATCTTGCGGAAAATTACATCGTGCGAACCTGATTTAATCTGAAATACGGTAGGATTTCCCTCGTTTTTCACACTTTCCAAATGTTTTAAAATTTTCACAGCCATTGACGAAAGCGGAATAGTCCTAGCAAACCCGTTCTTTGTTTTCGGTAAAAGGCGGTGGATTTCTCAAAATTCACATCCTCCCACTTCAAATTACAGATTTCGCCTGCTCGCATTGCCGTTTCAATCGCAAACAGAACAGAAGCTCCTACACGACTAATGTTTGTTTCTGGCAATTTCTCAAAATCAAACCCTGAAACGAATAACAAGTGGCTAATTTCCTCTTGCGAATAACGTCTTGTGCGTGGTGGTGGTTCTTTGGGCTTATCAACTAAAGATAATAGATTACTTTTTAAGTATTCCTATTTAATCGCCTGTGTCACCACAGCAGATAATCTCCCCCTTTCACGCAACACACTTAAAACCGACACTTCCGTTAAACGTTTTTCTTGCCATCGTTCAAAATCAGCCTTGCTTAAATCTTCTAATGCCACAGCCCCTAATGGCGTTTTCGCAATTCGATTTAATCGTAGAGATTCCGATCTCGCCCCACCTTTATTAACTGTTACCTCTTCAACGTATTTATCAATCAATTCTGCAAACGCCATCTTAGGCACAGGGCTATATTCCCCAGCATCAATCTGTGACTCAATAAACAATACCCATTTTGTCGCTTCTGTTTTAGTAGAAAAAGTAGCAGATTTACGAATACCTTTCTTCGCAATTTCTACCCTCCAACTTTCTCCACGCTTTCTAATCGTAGCCATTACAAACCTCCTCTTGGCGTAATTGATGGCGTAAATTTGGCGTAATGAAAGTATAAAACAGAACAAAATGGAAATAAATAGAACAAATAAGGTACAAAGTAATAAATATAAGAACAGTGGTTATTAGATCATAAATGAAGTGTAAGTTATTGATTTCTAATAGATTTTAGATAAGAAAAGCCTAGTTGTTAAACTAGGCTTTTATTGAATGGTGCTCTGGGCGAGACTCGAACTCGCACATCCTATGGACACTACCCCCTCAAGATAGCGTGTCT
>OGJJ01000410.1_pt1 | contig 39382 bp, 34 predicted proteins | sample 1572081 | NCBI WGS metagenome assembly OGJJ01 (sample SAMEA2582122, study PRJEB24529) | metagenome | biome: Human gut stool | place: China | collected 2011
GGCGTGCCGTGATGACGCTTCCCACGCCGTTGCCCAGAATCTTCCACTGGCCGGGTATGTCCATTACCCTAGTCATAAGCTGCAGATGGAACTCCTTGATGAATTCGGGGGTCAGCTCCCTTTCCAGCGAATCGAAAAGGAAGTCGAACATTTTCGTATGGTTTGCCGTCTCGCGGACGTTTCCGGGGGTGGTCGAATCCGCGAGAACGGTATCCCTGGTCTCGAAGATCGTCCTTGTCTGCCATTCCGTGAGGGAGCCGCCCTCGATCCTTTCGTTATTGAACACGAAAGAGACGAGAGACGTCTCGTACACGCCGTTTGGGACGCGACCTTTACGCTCGGAGGCGGTCTGCTCGATATAGCTGCGGGCAAATTGCCGCTGCGATTCCCGGCTCAGGGGCATATCTGTACGCGAGCTATCGGCGGGGTTCTTTTCCTTGTTGGACCCAGCAAGCAAATTGAATAATCTGTTGAACATATATCCGCATACTCCGATAGACGCGCCGATTCCTAGGGACACTCTACCCTAGGATAGCTTCCCTTCACGGTCGGCCTGTCACCCAATGGCACCAAACCGATAGGCACTGAGCGGCTTGTCGTCTTACGCTTTTGATGGGGCCGAATGCCCATGGGCGACCATGGGCTAGTGGCGGGCTGGTCGCCATAAGGCCCCGACCAACTGACGGCAAACGTAGTTCCTTGGAGGATATCGAGTGCTGGATAACCTTTCACTTATGGGGCCCGATGAGGATGAGCTCTCACTCTCGGCGGCGGTGTCTTCCGCGACCCTCCTGCCCGCCTGCGCATACTCGGCCTATTCCATCATCGTCAACATCATGCCCGTGATGGGCAAGCGGGCCGCCCTGTTCTACCTGACGCGAGGGTCTGTTGAGACCATCTGGATCCCCGTCGCCATATTCACCTTCGCCCTTATAGCGCGAAAGGTCGACGACTGGCGCTTTTACGCACTTACATCCTTGTTCGGGCTCGCGGCATGCGTGCTTGCATCCATGAGGCTGGATTTGTACCAGGCTGCCGTCTATCTGGCGGTGGCCTTGTGCTGCGGCCTGTCTGCCATCAAGTCGAGGGGATACTGATATGGGCTCCCGAAATAAAAAGGGGATCGCCCGCTTTGAAGCGAACAAGGCGACCGGAAATGAAGGCCGACCCCATGGCGACGGATCCGACGCCGGAATCTCCGCGCCCATTTCGCGCCGCGGTCTCTTCGCGGCCCTCGCGGTTGCAGCCGGGCTTGGCATCCTATCGAGCACCCAGGCATATGCCCTCGCCGCGCAGAATTTCGGGCTCGGGCAGTGGATCGGCAACAAATGGGTGAACGGCCATATCTCGGGCGAGATCACGCATCCCCATGCCGATCGCGGGGTAAACGACTACTTCTTCGGGAAGTCGACGAATGCCGGCGCCTGGATTGCCGATAGGTACGGTTATCAGAAGCTGCAAGCCGAGTTCGCCTGCGTGGTTGAGTGCGACTGGTCCGATGAGCTCTATGACCACATCGTCTTTCGCCCCTTCTATTATTGCGCCTCCCTTGACTTGAGCTATGGCAAACCCCTTTGGCTGGGCGCCTCGGACGGCGACGACAACAAGAGCTATGTCTTCCTCAACGATAGGCAGGTCGGATGGTTCCAGGGCAACCTCATCAACAGCGGCTGGAGCAAGGGCTGGCTCGTCAACGGGTTCTATGAAGGGCCCGGGTGCGATACCTTCGTTCGTCGCCAGGCGAAACCCCATGATGAGAAAGTTAAGGCTCGCATGGATATCTGGAATGTCTGGGTGAACGGAGTTCCGGCAAACAAGAATCCCAATGACATTAAGGGCCGCCGTTATGCGCCCAATAACGACATGGCCATCAACGTCGAAAGAATCTATATCGAAAATGACCTGACGCTTATGGGTGGCATTTTCAAGGTCATCCCAGTCACGGCACCAGATCTGAGGCTCGATCTCATACAGGGCGGCTATGAGAACGACATTCCCGTTGCCCGATACGAAAACGGGCGCGGAACATGCCTTTGGCATGATTATGACGGCGTCAACCAGAATTGGATGTTCTGGCCAAATAAATCTGACGGCCTCGGATGCTTTACCTTCTGTATAGCTAACATGGTCGGACCGAATCTCGACCACGGCCTCAATAATTCCAATCGTAAGAGCCCTTCCATGGATAGGGGCAATGCGATTGTCTATAGAAATTGGGAATCGAACAACCTGTCAGGTTCGTGGTGGGTTCATCATGAGCCGACCGTTACGAACGAAACTGATCACAAATGCTGGTTCATCACCTCGGACGCGGACGGCCAACGACTCGACACATGGGGTATTACGAAGAATAGTACCGATTACGTGGCAGTGTCTAATCCTGCCTGTCCCGGCGTCTGGGCAAAACAGGTAAATGCGCAATGGATGATTGAGGAGGTCACCTGCCATGGTGAGGTCGGTTTGTCCTCAGATGAGGCAAAGCCCGGCGATTCTCTAAAGATCCTCGGCTGGCACAATAAATTCAAGGATGAGACGAGATACATTCGCCCTGCCAGCTGGGTGCTTGGCGCCAAGAATGAAAACGTTCTTCCTGTCTATCCAATCTTCCGCCTATACATTAGCGACAGGGCAGAAGAAATTGCCGAAGACAATGCGGTAATCATGGCATCATGTCGAGTCGGTTCATGGGCAAATGGTAACCAACAGACTGAGGCATACTCACATCGCCATATCGGATGGCCGCATGGCGGACAGCCTATTTTCAGCCTTGAAATGAGACTTCAGGATTCGAATTACAGCGGATCAATTCATTATGCCGCGCAGCGATGGTATGGCGATGCATGGGATGAGGGAGCAGACGGAAGTAAGGTCTGCGCAAATGGAGCCCATGACACCGAGGCTATGGGTCGAGTAAAGGTATGGCTTACCGGAGATATTGCCGATAGGTATGACCTCGTCGTAAGGACTAAGCTCCTCAACGGCTCGTGCACCTGGAGCGATCCTGTCTATGTCTACAACTCAAAAGACAAACCGCTGACGCTTGAGACGGCTCCAGCATGTGGGCTTGAACCCGATGGAAGCTCCAATACGAAGATTTCGGGTATGAACGTTCACCTTATTCGCAAGCCGACTGGCGCTCGTGTCGTCCGAGAATTCAGCACCGATGAAAGCCTTACGATCACCGACGATTTCGGATCTGGCTACCTATATGTCGCCGCCATGTTGGGACTGCGTTTGCCTTCAAAAAACACCGACCGCATTTGGACCGACCGGTACCGCGGTACAGTCGTCTCCAAACCCTGTCGCATCGAGTCTGCTTGCGTCGAGTACTATGCAGACGGTATCGATGAGGCTCACCTTGTATATCGTGATTCCAATGTCCATTCAGGTGACACCTACGCGCCTGTAGATGCGGCACTTGAGGCGGCTGGGAAGAAGCCATGCAATCTCGATGCCCATTTCGGGGAGGATGCCGCCTCGGGTTTCACCGGATGGTTCAAGGACGCCGCTTTAGTCAATCCAGCTGCCTCCCTTGAGATCCCCGAGAAGGGCGCATTGAAGCTGTATGGGCGCAACCGCTGTACTTTGCGCATCGAATATGCGGAAGGATCGGTCGAGCCCGACGCTGGAACCGTCTTCAGGAAGCAGCCGAGCGATAGGGCTGAGGTCATTGACGGTGCGCTTGGCCTGGTCGACTTTACCGGGCGTATCGAAAAGCACCGGCTCGATAATGTCGACCTGCCCGCCATCGGCGATGACGGGGTGGCGCACGCGGCCTTCTACCGCGGCGAGCCTGTAACGCTCGCCGGATCGGCTGACGTTTTCACCAAGCTGGAGGACGGAACGTGGCGCCGCCTCGTCTTCAAGGGCTACATGTCCGATAAGGCGGGGGGGTCGCCTCTCACGACTCTCAAGATGGAACGCGACACGACCGTATATGCCGTATGGGCGTTTGCGGAGTCGGACGGCGTCGCCACGGCAAAGAAGTAATTACGAACCGGGACGGAGGTGCGGCCTCCGTCCCGAGGCCGCGCATGTCCCTTGCGGGAGGTGCGCGTAGATGAACGGTCTCGATGCTCGGAATGAGGACCGAGCAGACACTGAGAAAAATGGAACACCGATATCGAGACGCGGCCTGCTGGCCGCGCTGGCGATTGCTGCCGGGCTCGGCCTTGCCGGCCTTGCATACGCGGATACGGATGAAAGCCATGGCGCGGGGCGCGGCGGTCATTACTATTGGGGTGACTGGAATAACGGCGCCCTTTACAACGGTAACGGCTTCGGCTGTGCGACGCATTGGCTCGATTGGGATGCCCATGCAGGCCAGACGCTTCGAGTCGCGATGGCAGTGGAGCTCTCCTCCAACTATTCAAACCCCCTATACGAATGGTGTTGCATGCAGCCGTTTTCGCAATGCGGCGACACGAATAACCTCAACACGCACCGGCTTTGGTACCCACGCTATCAAGACAACTATATTGAGTACTACTGGAACGGTGCCTACTGGAAGACCGAGACGGGACGTTTCGCGTTCGATAATACATTCCTAGGCGCGGGATACGGCCGCCACGATACCGCCATGCACACCTTTGGCTATCCCAGCTACGGATGGCTGGAGAGGAAAGGCGCGACGGAGTCGACCAGGACGCTGGGGGCGAACATATACCTGTTCAACATCGTCGTAAACGGATACAACGCCTTCGGGCAAAGATATGGCGCGGACACGCCGTTTGACTTCAACAACGCGGGCCATATCGCATGCGTGCAAAAGGGGATGAATACGCATGACGATGCGGGCGGGGACCTGAGCGTAAAGCTCGAGAAGATCTCCATCAGGAACCGATATGACCTATTTGGTGCGATTGTATCCCTTTCCAATCGCTACAGCGACTCTGACCTGGTGATTCGCGGCGATGGTTCGGGAGAGTGGTCGAGGCTTTGCCAGAAGAGGGACGGAGCCGGCACGACTGACGGCAACTTTGCCGTCGAGCTCGGCAACGCATGCGATGAGTACGGCGACTTCCTACACTGCCTGAAATCAGTCTGCTTCAAGGGCTGGAACTCAACCCTTTACGCCGAGTCGGGTCGAGGGATCATCTCAAAGGGACTGTCTGCAGATGCGTACCCCAATGTGGACTCCGGCTTCTCAAATGCCTACTTTGAGAAACTCTGGGTCTGGCATAATCCGCAAGCCTCGAATTTCTGCAATTTCTGGGTGACCGATAGCCTCAAGTCTGAGGAGGGTTATTCGCAGATCGTGAGCAATGAAACAGGGCTCTGCATCTCGCTCACAAAGTCGGTTAAAAGCGACGGCGCGGATGTCTGCCTATGGCATAGCGGCACCCGGAACGGCACCAAGGGTGTTTCAAGTGTAGACTGGAAAGCCAACGAGGTCGTGTTCGTGGGCGATGTCTCGTTCAAGGAGCCCTCAAATGACTCCAGAGAGATTGAGATAGGGGACCCGTCTTCGAGCTGCACGCCGATTGATATCTATAAAACCCTTTCCGTTGAACACCTCACGAGATTTATCCTGTGCGATTCGGATGCCGGCGTCCGTTCGGCCTCCCTCGATATCTTCGGTGGCGCCTCGCAGGCCCCCTGGGGACTGAATTGGTTCAAGGAGACTGCCGCCAACCGCCTGGTTGGCTTCCCCTGGGTGGCAACCAACCTCATGAGAGGGTTCTATCTGAAACTGTCTTCTACCGACGTATCGGGGTCGATCTGCTATTCGATTCTGAAAAGCGCAGATGGCGGCTGGTCGGAGACGTACAGGGACGGCCAATGGACCGACTTCTCCGATGAAACGCGCATCTGGGGAATCAAGATCTGGCTCGAGGGCGATGTATCGGATGGTTTCGATCTCTCGATCCGCTGCTGCACCGAAAAGACCGGTTGGGGACAGCGCCATGAGTCCTTCAAGGTCGATGCCGAGCATGCCCCCGAGATCACCTTTGCAGGGGAGAGACTTATCTCGTTCCAGGTAGAAGCGGTTCCGCGCCCTGTCGGCGCTATCAAGTTGCTTGCCGATTTTTCAAATAGCCTTAAGGTCCAGTTGCCGGACGATGCCGCAGGCTACGTCTACGCACAGACCTGCCTCGTGCGAAACGCCGCTTACGCGACCACCGATTCACTGCATAGCGCGGCTCAACGCTACAAGGGCACAGTGACCTCCTCCACGCCTCTGTTTATCGGCGCCATCAGGGTCGTCTACCATGCCGACGGCTTCGATGACAAGTCCGTTGTGTTTACCGAGACGGCTCAGCCCGGACCCCATACAGCAAACGAGGACGCCACGTCTTCCGCGATTAAATCGCACTGCAACCTTAACGACCACTTCGACGAGGATCCCGGCATGGGCCTTACGGGCTGGTTCACGAACAAGGGACTGACCGCACCCTACGGAGGATCCGAGCTGTCGGCGGGCGACGAGCTGCATCTCTATGCGCGCAACCGCTGCACCCTGCATATCGAGTATGCCAAGGGTTCCCTTGAGCCGGAGGATGACGCCGTCTACGTGTCCGAGCCCAAGGACGATGCCGCAACCGTGGAGGGCGCGCTCGAGCTGCCCGACTTCACCGGCGTGACCGAATCCCATAGCCTGGACGGGATCGAACTTCCCGCCATCGGCGATAACGGCGCCGGTCACATGGACGTCTACTACGGCGAGCGTGTCTCGCTCGCGGCACCGACGGGCGCCTACCGCAAGATGGAAGACGGCACCTGGAGGCATATCGTGTGCGACGCCTACCTGACCGATAAGGCGGGGGGGGGTCGTCCCTGCAGAGCATCAAGATGGTCCGGGACACCACGCTCTACATCAGGTGGCGCTACGCCGATTCGGACGGCGTCGTCAGCGCAAAGAGGTAAATATCATCCGGGACGGAGGTGCGGCCTCCGTCCCGAGCCCGCGCGCGTCCCTTTCGGGAGGTGCGCGTAGATGAAGGCTGACAAAAGCAATTGTGAGAAACCGGCCGACAAGTCCTTAATGGAAACCCCACTTAGCAGGCGAGGCCTGTTCGCCGCCCTGGCAGTTGCGGCCGGGCTGGGATTGTTGGGCGCCAATGACGCGCTCGGATGGGACTACTGGGGCCAGAATGCCCGTATCAACCAGGGAGCCTGGGACACGTACGGGATGATCAACGGCAAGATCAACTGCTGCAGGGGTAGGTCGAATCCCACAAATCAATGCATGGGCTGGGCGAATGACTGGACTGAATGGTATGCCTTCCGCTATGCCTACGTCCAGATCCTGCGATACGCCCTGAATTTGCAGGTCGAGTGCGACTATGAGAACGAGCTATGGTTCCACCTCTCCTTTTATCCGCTGACTGCCTGCGGAGACACTAACTACAACCCCAATGGAAAACGCATATGGTTTGCGGCGGACCATGACAACCTCGGGGCAATCAAGGAGGACGAGCAGGAAAATAACATAGTCACCTTTGACGGCAATTTGACCAATGAGGAACTTGGGGTCGGCACCGGTCGGCACGATACCGGCTGGAAGCACTATCAATACCATGACACGGGAAAATGGTACAGGAGGACTTCCAAGGACGTGTCCCATAGATGGTGTGCGGACCTCAACATCTTCAATATCTACGTCGAGGGGGTTTCGCATGACGAGACGGTCGACGCCCTCCACTCTCAAACCGGCTGGCTGACCTCTACCGTGGAGCAAACGTACCTAACAAGCGAAGACATCCAGGGCATCGTCTGTCGCGTCTATGCGGCAGACGACGACTCTCTGAACTGGGATGTCGGAAATGCCTCGATTAAAGATTGCATGGACCTATACCAGCAGATATACAAAGGCAATTACAATCAGCTCTTCTTGACCGAGTTCTCGAAAGTTCGCGATGATTCCTATTTCGATGACTGGGGACCCGTCCCCGGGTTTCTCACGACGTTCCGACCGGCCCATGTGGCCGACGCGTCCTGTGCCGTCAATGCCCTAGGGGGAGGCCCTTGGGACGGAAAGGAATTCAACCACGTCGCGAACACGCAGCCGTTCGAGATCAATAGGGGCGGAGTCGCTTCGAGGGCGAGCGCCTGGTGGGTTACAAAGGCGTTTTCCGAAGGAACGCCCCTATTCGAAGATGGCGCGGTCGCGATTATCAGCGACGCATCGGGGCTATGCGTGAACAGGCCGAACGCAACACAAACAAAGCCATTTAAATTGAACCTCTTCCATAATGGCTACAAGGGAGGCGTGGCGGGAGACCGAGCCTCGGCCTGGGTCGTCGAAGAAGTCCCGTTCACGGGTTCGCTGAGCCTGAATGACGGGTCAAAGGAGCTCGGGGCCGGCGAGACGGTGACGTGTTCGGATCCGCTCCTCTCATGTACGCCGTGCCATAACTGGTCGGACGTCAAGGGTAACAATGGCGGAACCGCCGTGTCCGACTTTATGTACCGCTGGTATTATGCCGACACAGATGACGTTCCGCTTGACTGCTCCGGTGCGTCCATCATCGGATCTTGCCATCTGTCGAACTTCGGTGATATGCCCGACTGTCCCGCCTATCGGCATGTGGGCATGAATATGTCGGCCAAAATGTGCATAGAGGCGATCTCGCTTCGCCTGGACGGTTCCCCTTGGCAAGGCTCAATCTGCTACAGCATGCTTGCAAAGGGCGGCAAATGGAGCGATGCCGCCGTAGATGGCGCCCGAATCGGCGAGGGCGGCAAGTCCTTGCGCTGGAGCGCCATCAAGGTATGGCTTACCGGCGAGGTATCCCAACATTTCGACCTTGAGGTCAGGGCGTTCAACTCAAATTTGTCATGGACCGGGGGATATGTCTCCGGGCACGATCTCGATTTCACGAGCGTTAACGGCTTTGGCGATCTAAGGGGCGTCAACGAGCTGCGCTGCGTCCAGGTCGATCTAATTCCGAAACCGAAGGGCGCGACGGTACTGCGCGAGTTCTCGAAAGGCTCGAGGCGGCTCAGCCTAACGGAGCTGGAGCTCGATTCGCTTTCGGGACGCTATCTTTCCTGTGTGGTCCAGCAGGTGTTCCCCACGGCATTGCGGAGCGGTATCGACTTCGATTCGCCGCTCGTCAGCCGTTTCCACGGCTCGGTATCTGCCGGACCCGTTCATGTCGGCGGCGTCAAGGTCGTCTACCATGCCGACGGCTTCGACGACGAGTCCGTTGTGTTCACCGAGACGGCTCAGGCTGGACCCCATACGGCAAGCGTGGACGCCACGTCTGCCGCTATTAAAACCCATTGCAACCTCAACGACCATTTCGATGAGGACCCGAGCACAGGGTTCACGGGCTGGTTCACGGACAAAGGTCTGACCTCCCCCTATGGCGGCTCCAAGCTGTCGGCGGGCGACGAGCTTCATCTCTACTCCCGCAACCGCCTGACACTCAGGTGTGCCTTGACCGATGACTCCGTGGACACCACGGAGCTTGTGCTCAGGACTTCGCCCGAATCGACCGCCCCGCTTGCCGAATCATGGTCCCTGCCGGATTTCGGGCTGTCTGACGAAAGGCATGCCCTTGACGGCATCGGCCTTCCCGCTATCGGCGATGACGGGCCCGCCCACAAGGCGCTTTATCTCGGTGAGTCGGTCACGCTCGCAAGGCCCATGGGCAGGGTGTACGCCCGCATGGAGGACGGAACCTGGGCGGGCTTTCGCGCCGTAGCATGGCTTGCCTCACAGGATTCCGATTCCCAGATGACGAAGGTCACGCCGACACGCGACACCTGCGTATACATGAGGGTGGAGCAAGCCGACTACGACGGCGTCTCATCGACTAAGAACTAGCAAGAGGGCCCTCATGGGGCCCTCTTCTTTAGTCTGATTTAATAAGTGAAATAGCCCGGTCGCTTGTTGTGGCTTGGTGTCTTTTTGGGTTCAGCCTTCTTCTCGAGCTTCGCAAGTTCGTCCTTCAATGCCGCAGTGCCAGGCATTTTCTCCGGGGTCTTCTGCTTTAGGGGGTAGACTTCGCGCAAATGCTCGAGTTGGGCGGCGTAACGGGCGTTGATGAAGGGCGGCACGCCATCTGTCTCCCTGAACCCGTTATGGTCTGCCGCAATCTGATCGATGAGATCGCTCGGGTAGGTTTTCGTTGCGCTCGATTCCGTGACCTCGAATCCGGGCCCTTCGTAGGAATCCCATGCGTCGATACGTTCGATATGGTAAAGACGATCTGATTTCGAGCGTGAAACGGCCATCCACTCCTGGGCGTCGTCCGAACGCCATTCACTCATACCGCACGCCAGAAGGATGCGATCGGAGTTGCCGTTCGCGTCGAGATCATAACCGAGAGAAGGATATTCAATCCGCTGGTTGAAGAAAAGGCTCCAGTCTGCACATGATTTGATGGCGGCGGCCAGTTCGGTTAGTTCGAACATGCGGAGCGAATAATCCAGCTTAGAGGAGGCGCCCTTGCCCCTTATCGACCAGTAGTAACTATGCTTTTCGTGAGCCCTGTCAATGTTCAGCCTTATTCTCTCGGCATCCATCTCATTGAGAGTGATCGTCGTTTTGCCCAAATGAGCCATCGGTACTTTGTCGCCGTTGAAGTCGGCATACAGGTCGACGTGAATCCTGTCCGACTGGCGGATCTCGTCTACGAACTCGCCCACCTTAACAAAGGGCAGGACGGTGAACGAATCGGCGTTACCCCCGTTTTCCAAGCGCGATTGCCTGCATAGGCTAACCACGGCATCTCGATATGAGGGTTGCTCCTGCCTTCCGTTCGCAGCCATCATGCAAATCTGCTCGACGACCTGCCTGGGCATCTTGTGCGGGTCGGCGAGCAGATAGTGGTCGCTGAAGGCGAAACTCTTACCGAGTGTGAGCTCCTTGTACCCGGTCACAGTGAACAGGGACTCAAATGCACGATTCGGCCAGTTGTCGGGTCCTCCGTACAAGGCGTTCAGACGCTTCGAGCAATCGATGAGGCCAAAATTCATGTACGCCTCGTCTGGCTCGCGGTCACCCGAGTAGCTCCTCGCAATTCGCTCCATGCGGCCCGCCAGCTCATCGACTGCCATCGCCTTTCGGTAACCCGGCCAGTCAGCGGGGGAGAGCCAGGTGCCGCTCACGATTTCCTCGGTCGTGTGAAAGGGCGAGAAACGGCCCTCGAATTTGATTTCCGAGGCGCTGGGGATAAGGGGCGTCTTGCCATCCCATTCGACCCCGGGGCCGTCCATAAGGCCGGCATCCATCGGGTCGGCACAATGGCGCTTGTACGTTATTACGCCGTCCTTCTTCGCGGTATATCTGAACAGACCGTCCTTCTCGTTGAAGCTGAGGGAGATCTCGCAGCCCTCGACCTCTCCACTCCACACATTCTCATACATGTTGACCACGGCTCTCAGTGCCTTGCTTTCGATCTACAATTACCTTCGTATCAAGCTTCGCCAGGTTCTCCTTGAGCACCTTTGTGCCGGGCACGGTCTTGCCCTGGGCATCTTTGCGGGAGCGTTCCTTGAGCAACCGGTCCGGGTCGTACGCATAGCGGGCGTTGACGAATGTCGCCGGCTCACTACCGTCCATGGTCATCGGCATGGTGCGCATGTCCGGCATGAATTGTGACGGGAACGAGTCGAAAGTGCTGTCCCGTTCTCTCCAGGCCTGTTTGCTGCTCTTGCGGTCGTCCGCGAGATACTTTGGCGCTTGCCACAACTCGACATGGTAGACGTCCTCCGATTTAGACCAGGAGACGACCACCCATGAGCAGCTCCTTTGAAGAAGTCCGCGCTCATCCATACAGTCGCCCTCATCAACCACCTTTGCTGAGATGAGAACCCGGTCTGCCTCGATCTCAGGGCCTACTTCATACTCACCATCCAGGAAGGCACCAGTCCAGGCCGTGTGCAGGAGCCCTTTTGCGGATTGCACGAGGTATTCCTCCAGTTCCCCGATCTGGAGCTTTCCCAAGGCATGACCATCTAACGGTCCGTGCAGGAATCTTTCGTTTTGGAGCACATCTCTAAACCAGACGGCAGATTTGAGGTTGACCCGGACATCTCCCAGCTCCACGGTGCTTCCACCGAATGAGCTGAAGCAGGCGGCAAGCGATAGGGTAACGATGTCGCCTTCGGATAGCTCCCTGATAAACTGAGCCGCGTCCACGCTTGGAATGACGCCGAAGCAGTCTTTCCAGTCCCGGTTTATATACAGGCCGTCGGACTTAGCTTTCTCGTAGAGGGTGTATACCGCATCGCGATAGTCTAGGGCCTTGCCCGTCAACACGCCTCCTGCACGTATGATGGCGGCAGAAAACTCTGGTGGAAGCAAGGCACCGCTGAGCCGTGGGTCACGGTATCTATTTCCGGGCATAGTGCCACGTGGATAGAGGAGCACGGCGTCAACGGCACGCCGCGGCCAGCGGGACGGAACTCCGTACATGCCGTTCAGGAGCCTCGAGCACTCCATGATGGCCAGTCGGTTGGGATTTACGTCATCGGTCAATCTCACAATGTCGTTTCTTCTAAAACGGAGCTCTCTGACCGTCTCGTCCTTTCGCGCATCCGGCCAATCACGAGGGGTGCGCCATGAGCCCGCGACAATCTGGTCAGGGGATAAGAAAGGGGCGAACCTGCCCCGCATCTCCAAGGGAGCGGGAGGGATGAGCGCCATCATTTCGGGGCTGTCCGGCCGATCGAATTCAGCCCTCGCCATGAGGCCGGATACCACCGGGTCGGCGCACTCGTGGATCTGGGGAGCCTCTCCGTCCAGCGCGCCGCAGACTCGGAACAGTCCTGTATCCTCGTTAAAGTCGAGTGTGAGGTCCCATTCGGTCCCGTCCAGGCCGGGCGCCGCACCTTCCCATACCCTCTCATACATGCCAACCACGACTTTCATTTATCGGCGACTGACTTACCTTTGCCTTCTGGTCAAGTTTTGCCAGGTTCTCTTTAAGCGCTTTCGTGCCAGGCACCGTCTTATTTTGAGCGTCCTTACGCGTGTACCCCCTGAGCAGGCGGTCAGGGTCGATCGCATAGCGGGCGTTGACGAACGCCTTCGGCTCGCCGTCCATCGTCATGGGCATGGTGCGCATGTCCGGTAAGTACTCCGATGGGAACGAGGCGAAGGTGCTGTCCCGTTCTTTCCAGGCATGATGGTCGGTGTTCGGGAAGCGTATTTTCAGATAGCACACGTGGTCTTTTTTCAGATACTTTGGCGCGTACCACGTCTCGACGTGATAGACGTCTTCCGATTTAGACCAGGAGATGACCTCCCATGCTAACGTTTCATGCTTAAGGCCGTAATCATCCACGCGCTCAAAATCATCGAATACCTTTGCCGAGATGAGGACTCGGTCCATATCGCCCTCGAGGTCTACTCCGTATTCTCCATCGAGGAAGGCGTCAGTCCAGCGCTCGCATAAGTTCCAACTTCTAAAGAGATAATCACCAAGCTCATCGAGGGGCAGTTTTCCTAGATTATGTACATCTATGGGGACATAGGGAAATCCACCGTGTTCAAACTTATCTCTGTACCAGTCGGCGGATTCGAGCTTCATCCGGATATCGCCAAGCTCCAAGGTCCTTCCTCCAAATGAGTTGAAGCTGGCGGCAAGTGATAGGGTAACGGTGTCACCTTCGGATAGCTCCCTGACGAACTGACCCGCGTTCACGCTGGGAATGACGCCGAAGTGTTCCTCCCAATCCTGTTCAATAAACAGGCCGTTGGACTTGGCTTTCCCATAGAGGGCGTACACGGCGTCGCGGTGGCCCAGGGCCTTTCCCTTCAACGCGCTTCCGGCGCGCACGACGGCGTCAGAGAACTCCGATGGGAGCAAATACCCGTTGAGCCCCGCGTAGTACTTATCTCCGAGCTTGGTACCGCGTGGATAGTCGAGCACGACGTCAACAGCACGCCGCGGCCAGCGGGTCGGATCTCCGTACATGCCGTTCAGGAGCCTCGAGCACTCCTCGACGGCCAGCCGTTCGAGGTTTGGATCATTGCTCAAGCTCACAATGTCGAATCTTCTCATTCTGAGTTCCTTGACCGTCTCATCCTTTCGCGCCTCCGGCCAATCCCGAGGGGTGCGCCATGTTCCCGCGACGATCTGGTCGGGCGAGGAGAAGGGGGCGAACCTGCCCTGCATCTCCAGGGGAGCGGGAGGGATGAGCGCCATGATATCGGGGTCGTCGGGTCGATCAGTTGAAGATCTCGCCATGAGGCCGGATACTACCGGATCGGCGCATTCCCACATCTCGCTATGCTATCCGTCTAACGAGCCGCCAACCCGGAACAGTCCCGTATCCTGGTTAAAGTCAAGGAAAAGGTCCCATTCGGCCCCGTCCAACCCGGGTGCCGAGCCTTCCCATACCCTCTCATACATCGCCATCAGTCCTTTCTGTCATCAATGGCCGAACTTGGGCCCGCGGCCCTTCGTTTCCGGGTCTTGTAGGGGTCTCATGCCACCCACTGGCGCCATGCCTATCGCATGGCCAACCGAATTCGGCGGAACCACGCCGCCTGAGCGGATCTGCGTGTCCTTGAGCTCGCGCGATGTGCCGTAGGCGGCCATGTTGTAGTCTTTCTCCTGGGAGGCCATCTCCCGCGCAATCGTTGTGCCAAGCAGCGCCCTATCCGCATCCGGATAGAACGCGGCGGCACAGGAGACGAGGCGCGACAGCGCCGCGTGCCGGTCGACAAAGGTCAGGGGGACCGAATAGCGTTCCCTGCACCACTTGGCCGCGACGGCACACGTCAAGCCCTCGCGCCACCATTCGCCCTCAACTGCGGCAAAAGAGCTGAGGGAGCTGTAGCCGTTCTCATTCAGGATGTCGATAAGGTCCTCGGGCTCGATATAGCCGTCCTGCCCGGCTATCGGGTCGTAGATGTCATAGGCGTCCTGCAGGACTTGCCAGCCCCCGTTGCCGATGGGCCAGGCCATGGCGAAATTGGTCGTCGTCCCGCTCATCGCGTGGAATCCCAGGCCGTGGACCGTGAAGCTGCCACACCATGTGAGACAGGGATGGGCGCTACCATTCGCACCGGGCCTCACCGACGCGCCGACATCCATGTCCCTCAGCCAATCGGGAAGCATATCCAGATTAAGCACCTCGGCCATAATTCCTCCTCCGTCCAGTCTCTCGATGCTCCAATCATCGTTTGGAGGGCAGGCGTGCGGGCGGCTATGAACAAGTGTTCAGGGCGGGTGTCACCCCTTGGCACCAAGTGGAAGGGCGGCGGCATCTGCAGGAGTTTAGACTTGTGGCGTATATCCCCCAATAAGGAGGCAGTTCATGGAAACGTCGGGTCCCGCTACCCAGGTAATGCAGTCTCTATTACCGCTCCTGCAGATCGTCGTCGCGCTGTGGGCCGCGGAGGCAATCCTGACGATGTTATTGAAGGAGCATCGCAAATCGAAAAAGAAGAAGGAGCGGGAGAAGCGCCGCCTGGAGTACCAGGATCGCCGCATGGCCAACGACGTGGAGCACGCAAAGGTGACGCGCGCGATGCGTTATGACGTGCTGCGCCGGGACGGTTTCAGGTGCGTCAAGTGCGGACGGGGCCGCGAAGACGGGGTGAAGCTCCATGTCGACCATATCAAGCCCGTCTCGCGCGGGGGAAAGTCCGTGATGAGCAACCTGCAGACGCTCTGCGAGGACTGCAACTGCGGGAAGGGAAACAAGTACGAGGAGTAACGGTTCTCAGACGCCAGTCTCGTAGACAAGCGGGCGACGGCACGATGCGGGAAGCAAAGGGGGCGGGGCACCACACGGTACCCCGCCCCCTTTGCTTGCATCCTGAACGTTTCCATATATTCAGGTTTTCTAAGCGACCAGAATAATACTTCCGGTCCATAAGACCCATGGATCGGAAGCTTGCGACTAGGACTGCGCGGCGAGGTAGTACTCGAGCGCGTCCCTATAGACAGCGGACGGCTTCACGCCTCTACTTCGGGCAATCAGCGCAACTCTCTGCGTGTCCTTCGCATCATAGACCACCGTTACGCGGCGAGTGCCAACAGCATCGAGATGAGAGTCGCTGAACACAGTTCCTTCGGGCTCGGGTTCGAAGCTGCCGTCCTCGTAGGGCGCGGCCATGCGGTCGAGGTCCGCATCGGCGATGCCGTGCTTTGCCATGAAATCGTTCACGTTCATCCAAATCACCTCTCCAAGCCGAGTTCCCTGAGCGTCTTGCCGCTCGGCGGGGTCATCCCGAGGAAGACAAAGAAGTATCCTCTTATCATATCGATGAACTCCATATAATCGAGTCCGCACGGAAAGTCGTTTTAAGAAGGCGCCAAGCGAGGGCTCAGGACGTTCCTGAGATCGATCTCATCGGCGGTTTCGATAGTGTGTATCTGCCGTACCCCATTTTTCTCTTGTTTGAATACTCACAGCCATCAACGCATCGACTCCGGCGCTGCGCCGAACCGGACGATTAGAGACTGCCAGGGTACAGTTGGCATCAATGCTAGACGAACATATGTTTGTACTGCAACGTACGTTGTTGCCTACCCGCCCTTTCCCGTGCCACCATTTGTCACCCTGTGGCACCAAATGGTCCTTCACGGACACATTTGGGGGAGCAGAATCTATCTCGGGGGGGGTGGAGCCCGCCCTAACGTATCGACGGGGGCCAAAGACTCGAACCCCCAAACCGAAAGGAGCGCATCATGGATTCCGCAACCATGAACGCCATGGCCACGTATATCGCGGCCAAGACCTACAATGTCCGGCGAGCGGCTGACGAGAAGTTCGGCGCCGTCCTCTCTACCGAGATGATCATCCTCATCGGATTGCTCGCCCTCGCCCTCGTGACCGTTCTCGCCGCCTACTCCGGCAATCTCAGGAAAGTCATTGAATTGGCCAATAACGTTGTTGGCAAGATCGGTATCAGCGGCTATACCGCGTAATCACAAACGTACCTTCCCCTTTGGCCCCGTCCCGACTCAACTGCCGGGGCGGGGTTTTCTATTTAGGAGTAATTTGCATGGGAGCATCCATGTCATCGGAATCCCAACGAGCGTCGGCGGTATGCGCCTATCTTGCGGTCGCCTCGGCCGCAATCATCGGCCTCTGGGCCGTATCGATGTCCGGGGGCCTGTTCGGGCCAGATGCACGCTATATGGTCGCCGCTGGAAGGTGGATTCTCGAAAACGGACGCGTGCCGGAGACCGACCCCCTGACACTTCACACTCAGCTGCCCTATATCTGCCAGCAATGGCCCGCCTGCGTCCTGCTCGCCCTGGTGCACGACCTGATGGGGGAGACGGCCGTTCATGCTCTCTTCGCCTTCATCGACATCTTAGGCACGTTCGTGCTCTATTTGGTGGCGAGGCGTGTTGGCCTTAGAGGTGCGCTCGCCACGGTTCTATCTTGCGTCATAGTCCTCTGGATGGCGGTTATGGAGGCCTCGACGCCCAGGGCGCTCGACGTCATCTGCATCGCCCTATGCTGGGGTGCCACCGCACGCTATGTCGAGACACGAGACCTCCGGATCCTTGCCACCTTCCCCGCGATCGGTATCCTAATCGCGAACATCCACGGGGCCCTCTGGCCCTGCGCCCTCATGCTGCCGCTCTCGTTGCTCATAGACGCTAGACTCAATATACGCTCGCGTTGCCAAGTGGTGCTCGCAGCAGTCCTCACGGTCTGCGCGTGCGCCCTGAACCCATACGGGGCCTCGATGCTCGCGCTGCCGTTCCAGACGGTGGGTAGCGATAATCCGATGCTTACGGGCGTATGGGAGCTTCGGCCCATGGTTCCCGGTTATCCCGGCGAGGCGGCCTTTACGCTCGGCTCCTGTGCCGCCGTGCTCGCCCTCACGGCGAAAAGGGGCGGGGCCGTACGGCTGTTCTCCTACGGGTGCGCGATGACAGTGGGGCTCGCGGCCCTGTCTCTCATGACTAGGAGGAATTTTCTGCTCTATCTTGCGGTACTGGTCCTTGTTTCCGGCGAGCTTGTCGGCATAGGAAAGACTCATGAGGGAAGTCCGTTCAAAGATGCCATGGCGGCACGGGTTTCGCTATTTATGGCCGGTTCCGTCCTCATCTACACGATATTCCTTCTTGGAACCGCGTTGGACTCCGATTTTCCCAGATACGTCTCGCAATCCGCAGCTTTCGATGCCACCCACCGAGCAGGTGTCGACACCGGTTCCCCGATCCTCACCGACCTGGATACCGGGTGCGAGGCCGAGCTCATGGGCTATAGACCGACGCTCGACACGATGGTCGAGGTTCTCTGCGGTGTCTACAGCGGCGTGGACGTGCTAACTCCGGCCGCCGCGGCCCTAACTGGCAAGAACACGACTGCCTATTGCGAGGAACTCGGAATCATGGCAGCCGTCCTCCCAAGTGGTTATTACGACGCGGCGGTCTCACACCTGCAAGGGGCCGGATGGGTAGTCGTGCACGATGACGGGACGACCGTCGCGCTCGTCTCGCCCAATTTCAAGGCCTGGGATTAAATCTCTGGTCATTTCGAAAGTGAGGGCGGTGACGGTTATCATGTCCGTCCCACCCTCTATAATGGATACAAAACCCTTCCAATGCCGGGAAAGGCCCGGCCTCATGCCTTCTTGCAGAGGGGGAGGGGTAACTGTGAACAGTTTCCAAATCAATAGCCTGAACCTGACCGAGGCCGGCAGCGGCACGGTCGAGCGCTGCCTGGACTCCAGGGGCCAGATGCACGTACGCAACCAAGTGGGAAAGCTCCGTATCGACTCCGAGACCGGCGCCACGGAGATGGAAGTGTCCCGCGGGCTCAGCGATGCCGTCTACGTCGATGTGGCGACCGGCAATATGATCCACGAGAACACGGTGGGCAGCATCCGCTTCCGCACCGACTCGACCGGTACCGTCATGGAACACCTGCTCTAGATGCCTATGGAATGTCGGGATAAAGAAAAAGCCCCATACGGGGCGGCCTGAAAAGGCAGTTTGTGGCTTTTAAGCCGTATTTCGACTTAGGTACTGCGTTTCGAGCAGCAACTCACAATCCCTTTATATCACACAGGAGAACTCATGGCTAGGAAACTTAAAAATATCAACGGTCCCTGGTTTGCCGGAATCGACCTCGACGGCACGAGCGTCGGGTTCGTGGCCACAGACGAGTACGGAGAGGTCCTCTACCACAAGGGCCAGCCCGTGATGGGCGCACGCTGCTTCAAGGAGGCGCTCCACGCCTCCGAGGCCCGTATGCCCCGCACCGCTAGGCGCAGGCTCCAGCGCGCCCGCGGCAGGGAGCGTGAGATGGAGCGCGTGTTCGCTCCGGCGATCGCGCCCACAGACCCGGATTTCTTCGTCAGGCGCAGGATGTCCTACAAACTCATGCGCGACGATATCGCGGCAGACCCCGTCGCTGCCGCCTGGCAGGGGCTTCTCGACGGCTATCCCACACTCGCGCACCTCGACGTCGACCTCATGGAATCAGACGGTCCCCGCGACCCCAGGCTCGTCTTCTGGGCCATCGCCAACCACGTCGTGCGCCGCGGGCACTTCCTCATGGAGGGCAACGACGTGACGTCAGGCAACTCAGACCCCTCCGCTCAGGTCGAGGCCCTCGTGCGCGAGCTCGACGCCCTGGGGGAGGCCTGTGGCGAGGCTATCGAGCTCGACGGCGGCGAGCTTGACGGTATGGGCGGCTCCTGGACTGCCCGAGAGCTCCAAAAGGCCGTGTCCGGCGCCGTATCGGTGACAGGCGACGATATCGACGCCAAGATCGCCCGCGCACAGGCAAAGGCGCTGGGCGACCTCGTCGCCGGCTACAAGGCGAATATGGACGCCTTCGCATTCGAGGGCGAGCTGATCGGCAAGATATCCGTATCCGACGCCGATGCGCTCGATGAGTTCCTCGCCAACTGCCCCGACCGACTCGCCCCGACCATCGAGGCCGCGAGGGGCCTCTACTCCGCGTGGCGCCTACAGGGCCTTCTCTCGTTTGCACCCGGAAAGACCCTCTCGCACAACCAGGTGGCCCAGTACGAGGTGTACGGGCGCCAGCTGCGCACACTGAAGGACCTCGCACTTAAATACATCGTCCATGCTGATTCCGAAGACGGTCCCGACGAGGACGGGCTTGCCCTCTACAGGGACTTCTTCGGCGGCCCGAAAAGGACCGGCCGCAGGGGGTACGACAAGGTGCTTGTGAAGAAGCTCGACGGCGCCAAGAGGAATATGGGCTATACGGCCTACGACCTCAACGTGATTCCCTATGAGGAGTTCAAGAAGAGGGTAGAGAGGCTCTTCAAGGGAACGGATGCCACAAAGGACCCGGCCTACATCGATATGGTCGCCGCTCTCGGAGATCACAGGTTCCTTCGCCGCATCCACACCACGGACAACAGTGCTATCCCGTACCAGCTCCATGCGGAGGTCGTGGGCCGCATCATCGACGCCCAGGGCAACTTCTATCCCTGGCTCAAGGACGAAGGCCCCCATATCCTGAAAGTGCTGACCTCGAGGATCCCCTACTACGTAGGGCCCTTGGACTCCTCGGCCGCGCCCTTGGACGCCCACGGCAAGGCGAGGTTCGCGTGGTCGCGCCGTCTTCCCGGCCATGAGCGCGCCTTCGTCGCACCCTGGAACTACGAGGAGCATATCGACACCGATGCGGCCGCAGAGGCATTCATCCGGCGCATGACGGGCAAGTGCACCTATCTGGTAGATGAGGACGTGCTGCCGGCGAACTCCCTCATCTACGAGCGCTTCCGGTTCCTGAACGAGCTGGCGGGCATCCGCTACACCGAGGACGGGCAGGACTGGCTGCCGCTCGATGCAGCGATGAGGGCGGCCGTGGTCGAGGCCGCATCGGACGGCTCGGTCATGACCCTCAGCCGAATCGCAAACATCCTCTCGCGCGACTTCATGATGGCGCACCCGCACGTCAAGGGCGTGTCCGATGCCAAAAGGATGACGTCGCGCCTGTCCGTCTCGGCCTGGATCGCAGGCCTTCTCGGCGTGAAGTCCTTGACGGCCGCCCAGAAGTCCATGGCAGAGGACATCATCCTGTGGAACACCGTGTTCGAGGAGCGCTCCATCCTGAAGCGCAAGGTCGCCAAGGAATACGGGGATATCCTTGACGAGGGCGCTATCGAGGCCTTTTGCGCGAAGCGCCTCAAGGGCTGGGGCCAGCTCTCCGAGCGCCTGCTCACCGGTGTGTGGGTAGATACCGCGCGCGGCGACATGTGCATCATGGACGTTCTCGAGCAGGGCGCGCCCTACGGCAGGTTCCGAGGCACGTCCATGAACCTGATGCAGGCCCTGAGCGACACCGAGCTCGGCTTCCGCGCGAGGATTGACGAGGTCAACGCCACCGCGCTGGAAAAGGCCGGTGAGCTCGGTATCGACGCCCTGCCCGGATCCCCCGCGCTTCGTCGCGGCGTCTCGCAGGCCATGAAGGTTATCGAGGATATGGCTTCGGTGGCCGGATGCGCCCCGGCAAAGGTCTACGTCGAGGTCACGAGGACCGCCTCGAACAAGCTGAAGGGCAAGCGGTCGCGGAGCCGCGCCCAGGAGATCGAGGCCGCACTGAAGGCGCTCGACGAGGACGCGCGCCGCGACCTGGATGCCGCTAGGCTCCTGCGCGAGCTGGGGATGTTCGACGAGAAGGAGATCAACGAGCGCCTGTACCTCTATTTCCGACAGGCGGGAAAGAGCCTCTACTCCGGCAAGCCCATCGATATCGCGCGCATCGCGTCGGTCGACTACTGCATCGACCGTATCCTGCCCAGGTCGGTGCGCAGGGACGAATCGCTCGACAACAAGGCATTGGTCCTGTACGCCGAGAGCCTTGACAAGAAGGACTCGATCCTCGTGCCCCAACACGTGCAGAGGAAGATGGCGCCTTTCTGGATGTACCTGCGCCGCGCGGGCCTCATGACCGAGCGCAAGCTCAGCGCGCTCATGAGGACGCAGATCTCCGAGAGAATGCTGAAATCCATCGTCGAGCGCCAGCTGACCGAGACGAGCCAGGAGTGCAAGCTCATCGCCGCGGTCCTCGAGGCCACTTACGCGGGCGTCAAGGTCGTGCCGGTGAAGGCTGGGGTCGCCAGTTCGGTCAGGAGGCGCGCGGGAATCCCGAGAAGCCGCAAAGCAAATCGCTACTACCACGCCCACGATGCCCTCATCGCCCTCACGACTGGCAGGTTCATCGAGACGAGGGCTCCCATGTGGTCGAACAACAGGGCCTTCTACGAGCGCATTATGCGCGATATCGAGGCGCAGGAGCGCCGGGGCGGGGCGGACTCAGAGCTCGATTTCTTCTCCGGCGGGTTCTTCCGCAACCTCGTCGACTACGACACGGCAGAGGTGCTGTGGGATTCCGATTTCGAGCGAGAGAGGCTCGTCCGCGCCTGCTCCTGGAAGAACCTTCGCGTGACGTTTGCCCCCTACGAGGAAGGCGGTGCCTTCTGGAAGCAGACCGTCTACTCCCCGCGCGACTCTAAGACGAAGCTCATCCCCGTGAAGGGCGACCGTGATGCAGCCCTGTTCGGCGGCTACTCAGCCCAGACGTTCGCCTATTTCATGATCTACGAGACCGAGGGCAAGAAGGGAAGCCTGTTCAGGTTCGCCCCCGTGCCCACGTCCATCGCGTCCAAGGCGACCGATTCGCTCACCGAGCTCTATGCGCGCTCGCTGTGCCGTGAATCCGGTGAGAGATTCGTCCGCGTCGTGCGCGACAGGATCCTTAAGGAGACAGTGTACGAGGCATATGGGGAGCGCTTCAGGGTCAAGGGGCTGAAGACCGCCGGCCCCGTGCGCCAGCTCGCCCTCGACGCAGCCGACACCCGACTGCTCAGGATCGTCGAGCGCATGGTCGATGACGAGCAGCCGAGCCCCAGGCGCGATCTTGAGTCCGATGCCAAGGTTCTCTGCCGGCTGTGGTCACGCCTTCTCGCGCTCGCTCCGGCAAACTTCCCCCGCGTCTCAAAGGTGCTCAAGCTGGGTGCCCTGAAGACGCCGGAGGAGGTGTTCGCCGATACGGAAGCGGACGATCTCGCTAAGACCGTCCGCGCGGTAGCGGAGTCCGAGGTCCAGGTCGTGGAGCTCCTATCCGGCATTAGGGGCACCGCCGACGTGAGGCCCCTCGGCGGCAGCGCGTTCGCGGGTACGCTCTCGATGACCTTCGATAAGATCGTCAACGACCCCAAGGCCGGTTTCGCTATCGTTGACATTTCGGCGGCGGGCCTCCACGAGAGGGTATCCACCCTTGGGTAAGACACTCTTTTTGGAGAACGCCCGGAAACTGCGCTATGAGGCGGGACGGGTCGCCGTTCACCGTGACGGCGACCCCCGACCCGTCCTGTTGCGTGCCGACGAGCTCGACTGCATCGTTGTTGACGGAAAGGCCGCGTTCATATCGACCTACCTGCTCGATGAGCTTGCGGCAAGGGGCTGCAGCGTCATTTTCACCGATAGCCGGCATATGCCTGCATCAATCCTGATGCCGCTAACGGCAGCGACGATCGATACGAACGGCAGGGTCCTTACGCAGATGTCTTGGGGCGCTTGGCCGCGCAAGATGCTGTGGAAGTGGGTTATCGAGTGCAAGCTGGAAAACCAGGCCTCTGTCCTCGAAGGATCAGGCCACGACCTGGAGGCAGAGCTGCTTGCATCCTATGCGGGAGAGGTCCGCGCGGGCGACTCGACCGGGCGCGAGGCCGCGGGAGCGCGCCGCTATTTCCAGGCGCTGTTCGGCGACGGGTTCGTGCGGGTACCGCACGCGGATGCAACCAATAGCGCCCTCGATTATGGTTATTCCATCCTGCTCTCGCATACAGCGTGCAGGATCGCGTCGAAGGGCTACCTCAACCAGGTGGGAATCCACCACCACTCCAAGACGAACCCCTACAACCTCGCCTGCGATCTCGTGGAGCCGTTCAGGCCCCTGGTCGATCGGAAAGTCGAGCTGGAGCGCCCCCGCGATCTCTCGCCGTCTGTGAAAAGGCTCCTTGCGTCCACACTCGCGGACAGGATTCCCTATGGCCATGGGAGCTACCGGGTGTCGGACGCCATCGACCTATGGGTCGACGGATGCCTTCGCGTGATGGAGGGGGCTGGCGATGCAGATGGGATCTCGGCGCCAGGAACGCCTTGATGGGGAACGGGGGAGGATAAGGTTCATGAGGATAGTCGTAATGTATGACCTACCCGTGGCCGATGCCCAGGACCGTCATGAGTACTCGAGGTTCAGGCAGTTTCTTGTCAGGGATGGTTATACGAGGCTGCAGAATTCCGTCTACACCCGCCTGGCGGTCGATACCAAGAATGCCGAGGCTGCAATCTCTAGGCTCAAGGCCAGCCTTCCAGAAGCGGGGCTGGTGCAGGTGCTCAGGGTATCCGAGGCCTCCTTTTGCTCAATGCTCACGCTATGCGGAAGCCCGTCTGACGAGGGGCATTTTGTTACCGGAGAGGACTTTATCGTCTTATGATCGTCAAGCTCGAAACGGTAGGGGAGACAATCGATTTTCCGGATGGACTTGGAGTCATATCCTTCGATGAGTTCGACGAGCTATCTCGATGCGCCGAATCGCTTTTAGGAGAAGAGGAGCCCGGAATCGCCCTATACCGAGGGGAACGAAAGCTCAAACCGAAGGATATCGTCCTTATCGACAGCCTGATCGAGCTCCCATTCGATGACCGGAGGTTGACCGGCGCCTATACGTCAAGGATGGTGTCTGAGATCGAGGCCTGTGAGCCTTTGGCAACCAAAGCGCATGAGATCAGGGCGTGCATCGAGATGTTGATCGCGGAATTGGGGTATTCCCTTCGAACGGATTTGATTGGGAACACAGAACGAGATATCAAATCGTTCGCCAAATGGCTTTCGCTGTCACCCCGCCGCGAGCCGGCCACTACCCTGCTAAGGAAATTCTTCTCCTTCATGGATTACGTTTGCGATACGAGGCTGAATCCGTCAATTGCTGTAATCGCCCTAATCGACAAGCTAAATCCGGCCGAGGTCTTGGAATTAACTCGAAAGGCGCGCCATGAGGGTCTGGAAATGTTGTTTCTTGAATACCGGGAGGTAGACACTGCTAATCTCGAGATCCCAGTGTGGCATATAGATAGAGATCGGGTGCTCTTCTCCCGTAACGTCTAAACCGTTAAACTGGTGTGTGCACCTTGAAATCTCAAATAAGGCTTATTGCTTGATAGCACGGTTTTCCGATGATCCGTCAGCTGTCAGGTTTTTACTGAACTCACGCTATCATCCCTTTTCCGGGCGGAAACTGGATGGTTTCCAAAAATCGTCGGAACCCTTTCTAATCTATTAATTAACTATTCAGCTTCAGTAGCTGCTCTTTTGCGTCGCTTACCAGCCGATGTCAATTCTCCGGCTTCGTAGGTACCGCGCTTCGAGCAGCTACTTACCCTCAATTGCTAGATAACATTTTAACTAAGAGCTTCGTAGGTACCGCGCTTCGAGCAGCTACTTACCATGATATGGATAAAACCGCGGATGGTTTAGGCTTCGTAGGTACCGCGCTTCGAGCAGCTACTTACCACCTATCGCACGATATCTACTACCTTAACTGCTTCGTAGGTACCGCGCTTCGAGCAGCTACTTACCAACGAGTGGGTATCATTCCCTTAACTTAAGGCTTCGTAGGTACCGCGCTTCGAGCAGCTACTTACCCGATGCACAGATATTGGCGCACGCCGCCGAGCTTCGTAGGTACCGCGCTTCGAGCAGCTACTTACCGAAGCAGGACTTCATCGCGAGAAGCCTGTTGCTTCGTAGGTACCGCGCTTCGAGCAGCTACTTACCGGCCTGTTGGCGCAATGGCTGTTTGACAATGCTTCGTAGGTACCGCGCTTCGAGCAGCTACTTACCTCAGCTCCTCGACGAGCCACGCGACCCCTTGCTTCGTAGGTACCGCGCTTCGAGCAGCTACTTACCGGGTTCCTATTTCTATAACTTATATATCTAGCTTCGTAGGTACCGCGCTTCGAGCAGCTACTTACCGCATACCCGTGAGTAGTGCGAGGTAGATGCGCTTCGTAGGTACCGCGCTTCGAGCAGCTACTTACCCTTTTCCACCTCCAATTCGTGGAGGTATGCGCTTCGTAGGTACCGCGCTTCGAGCAGCTACTTACCATGCTCCAGGCTACAATGGCAGTCTTTACAGCTTCGTAGGTACCGCGCTTCGAGCAGCTACTTACCACATATCCGAATAGCTCAGTCCGCCCTTTGGCTTCGTAGGTACCGCGCTTCGGGCAGCTACTTACCTTTATCGCCCTTAATGGAAAGTGACATGAATTTCGTAGATACCGCGCTTCGAGCAGCTGCTTACCGGCAGTCGCGAAACGCGAGCTTGTATTCAGGCTTCGTAGGTACTGCGCTTCGAGCAGCCACTTACCCCGACTTTGAAGTGAAGGACGCTCTTTATTGCTTCGTAGGTACCGCGCTTCGAGCAGCTACTTACCCCACCAAGCCAAGTGTCCCCACTCGTCTCAGCTTCGTAGGTAACACGTTTTGAGCAGCTACTTACCTTGTAATGTGTGCACAATAGAAATTGCTTTGCTTTGTAGGTACCGTGCTTCGAGCAGCTACTTACCCTACTTTGCATCATTCTCAGGATGGATATTGTTTCGTAGGTACCGCGCCTCAAGCAACAACTTACCTCATATGCTCTCCGGTCAAGGTCAAATAGTGCTTCGTAGGTACTGCGCTTCGAGCAGCTTCTTACCGCAATACTTTGTTCGCATCCACGCACACGGGCTTCGCAAGTATGACGTTTCGCGCAGAGACTTACCGCCGTTTTTATGATGGGGTCAACCGTCACGGCTTCGTGGGCATGGCGTTTCGAGCGACTGCTCACTAGGCATAAATATGGACTTTCCCACTCTTATGCTTCGCAGACACCGCACTTCGAGCAGACACATACACCACAAGGCAGTCAAAGCCATGCGCGTACATGTTTCGAAGGAATCGCATTACGAGCAACTGCCTACCCCTACCACTGCTTAAGCAGTTGTATTTATACACGTTTGCCATCTAGTGCCACGTCATGACCGGCCGCCTAACTCATACGTTCTCAGAACGGAGGCTCCGCAGTTTTGCAGGTATCGTTTTTCGGGCAATTGCCTTACAGGCGCGGGAATTAGCCGATGCGCCAAATGGCTTCGCAGGTTCTTCGATCGCTGCGATTCACAGCTTCGCCCTTATTGATTGCCGTCTTTCGCGCAATCCGATACGGTTCTCGTGGCAGCTTCTTCGCGACCACTTCGGTTTCGTAGGTCACCCATTGTTGCGACCCCAGGTCGAATGGATAGGCGTTTCAATCAAAATGGTGTCACCGCTTGGCACCAAATTAGCCTTAATTTGAGCAAACACGACTACAAAATTAAATATGAGTACCTATGCCTATATCGAGGAGGCTTCCGTGTCCATTGGCGTCAGATTGGCGACCACATTAGCCGTCGGTTGCGGCTTTTGGTGCGCCTCCCATCTTTACCAACGCTGGCGCTACGCTGCGCTGGAGCATGAGGACAAGTCTATGCTCCAAGCGCGACCCTCCGATACCGAAAGGGATAAATGGATCGGAGCCGTGAAGAGGGAGGCCGTCAACTACGGCGTCAGCCCCTCGACGCTCATCTCCTTAGGCGATGCAGGGGATATCGACGCGGGGCTATCCCAACAGGCGGATACCGGAGTATATGCCCGACGCCACAACCCTCCCTTGGCCTCGGAAATCACCCTCGTCTATCCCTACCTGCTTGCAGCGTGGGTAGGGTCACTCATCTCGATTCCCTACGCCGTCTTCCTGGCGGCCTCGGTGGCGCTCGGCCAGGAAGATATGAGGTTCAGGATCGCCCCGGTCCCCATGCTGCTCGTCTTTGCCGGCGCGGGTGCCCTGTCATCCCCCTGGGGACCCTATACGTGGGCGGTTATCGCAATCCCCTTTGCCACCACGTTTGCTCTGATCTCCTTCGTCATGAAAAAGGTCGGCGGGGTCATCTGGCACGCAGGCGACTACCTCACGTTGGCCATAGCGCTCACGGCTGTACTTTCCGTCGGAGGCGTGCTCGAGTTTCTCGCCATCCATCTTCTGTGTGCGTGCACCCTGGAACTCGCCATCAGGCATAACCACGCCTGCGCCCGCCTCAAGGACAACGTCCCCTATAACGTCGTGCTGTCGGCAAGCCTGGTCGGGGCGACATTTATCGCGATCTTGAAAGGTAATCTGCTATGAGGTCTAAAGATACGGGGCTCAGGGCCGTCATGGTGACCCAGCTCGTCCTCCTCCTTCCCATCATGATCGCCATGCTAGCGCTCGTCGTGGATTGCGCGAACATGAGCAGGTGCAAGGCCCTCGCGTCCTCTGCAGCGTCCGAGGGCGCGCGCTACGCCGCGGCAAACCCCGATCTGACCGATTCAGAGGTCGAGGCCTACGTCAGGGGGGCAATCGGCCTCGACGACAGCTGTACGGTCGCGATCGAGCACAAGGCGCTCGCGTCTAAGGACGTGACGCTCAGGGTGGGGGACAAGTCCAGGGACTCCTCCATTGAGCGCGAATCGGTGACGGTCAACGTCCAGATTCCGTGCCGGCGCGTCTTTACCTTGGCCGTCTTCGACGGCCTTGCCGAAAGCGAGCCTGAATCCTCTTCTGCCACTGCGATCTCATCGGAGGTGAAGTGATGGTGCGCTGCAACCGTGTGCCCAAGGCACTCATCTCGACCGAGTTCATCTTCGTGTTCCCGATCGCCCTCACCGTCGTACTCGCCATCATGGGCTTCGGCTTTACGGGCTACCAGCGGGCGAGAATCGACTATTCGCTGGCGCACCTCGCAGACCAACTGCCTGCAGGGTGGGATTCCATGGACGCGGACGCTCTCGTGACCGAGCTCGTGAGCGCGTCTGCAGATGTGGACCCCGACTGCCTCACGGTGAAGAACGCCTCCCTCACCCTCGACTCCGACGAGGACCTCGGGCAGGGAAGTGCCGTGGCAGGCGACTTGGGCACCGAGAACCTCAGGACCGAGAACAGGACCGTTACGGTATCGGCAGAGATCGTCTACGACTACCCGGCGCCCTACAACGTGTTCGGGAAGAGGTCCGTGCGCAACATCACGCGCTCCTACATCAGCTACTCGGACTGGGAGGTCATCTAGATGAAGTGCCGTTTGTGCAGGGGGAGTGGGGCAAATGCCCAGCTCACGACCTTCTTCGTCGTGATGCTCATCCCCCTGTCCCTCCTTATTGCCCTTGCCGTCGATCTGGGCGGCGCGCTCGCCTACAGGACATGGCAGGGCTCGCTTCTCGAGAGCACGCGACAGTCCTGCTTCGGCGAGGCCAATGCCGTCAAATACGCCGAAAATCCGGGCGAGGAGGCCCGCTCCGAAGTGCTAGAGATGCTGAAGGCCAACGGGTATACCGGAAAGGCCACGGTCTACTACGTCGAGGCCCCCGAGAGCCTGTGTGGGGCTGCAGACCGCTACGCAGGCGTCTATGTCGTCCTCGAGGGAACGTGGCCGTCGACCTTCGCGAGGTTCGCCGGCATCGATGAACTAAAGGTCCGCTCCGATGCCGTCTGGACGCTCCATCCCTATTCGTCCACGACGGTGTGGCGCCCGGCCGATACCGGAAACGGCTGGTGTAAGTACACGATCGACAAGGACGGCAACGTTTCGGCAAATACCGGCGTCTGCTCGCTCGACGATGCGCCCGAAAGCCTCTCCAAGGCCGTGAGGGATATGCTGTCGGCCTCTACGGGAGGCGCCGGTAAGTCCGGTGAAACAACACCCGACGGCACCGAATAGAGCCAGTCGCGAGCCTCGCCCAGATTGTCACCCGATGGCACCAAATCGCCCCGCACGATAACCCGTGCGGGGCGATTCTTTATGTGTCGGAATAGCACGACAGATCGGAGGACCCTTGGGTCTGATGTACGACCTGATGCGCCAGGGGAGATATGACCTCATGCCGGCGCTTTTGTCGTCGCGTGAGGCGGCGGACGCGGTCGGCGTCACCCCTAGGACCATCGAGAGGATGTGCGCGGCGGGAAAGCTCGAGGGCGCCCGTTTCGGTAACCGCTGGCGCGTCAACCGTGACTCGCTGCTCAGGTATTCGGGACTCATCGGTCCCGGGAAGGAAGCTAGACGATGAAGAAAAGGTCCCAGGAGGAGATCAAGGCCGAGATCGCCCAGGTCGAGGCAGAGGAGCGCGCGGCCGTGGAGGCTGGGCGCATGCGTAGCGTCGACAGGCTCCGCGGGCGCAAGCAAGCGCTCGGCCACGAGCTGGAGCGCGCCATGGCGCAAGAGGCCGCCATGGGTGCGACCAAGTCGAGCCCCATGCCAAACACAGCCCCCAAGAACGCAAAGAGCGGCCAGAGGACGACAGCCACGGCAGGGGCCGCGACAGCACGCCGACAGCGCGGGCCGCAGCCCGGAGGTACCCGCAAGGACCGCAGGCTCGCTGCAGTGGCCGGCGTGGCCATTGCCGTATCCGTCGCGACGGTCGGCTTCTCCGGTTGGCGCTGGACCCAGGCGCAGGGTGAACTTACGCGCCTCGAGCAGTCGACCGTCCAGGTCGTCACCGTCACGCGCGACATCGCTCCCGGCGAGGTGATCTCCTCGGCAGACCTCACGGTCGCGAGCGTTCCCAAGGCGTTTGCGCCCAAGGACGCGGCAAAGAAGGTCTCAGATGTGGCAGGTCGCCAGACCGTGACCCAGCAGACCTCCGGTACCGCGGTCTCGCTCTCGTCCGTCTCCGGCTCCAAGAAGCCGGCCTCGATTACCACAGCCGTGACCGAGGGGCACGTCGCCTACACCGTCGCACTCGACAGCTCGACCGGCCTCTCCCCGCTGCTCTCCGTCGGCGATAAGGTGGATGTCCTCGCGAGCGTGAGCGACGGCCAAGTCGTGACGACCGAACGCGTGGCCGACTCCATCCGCGTCATCGCGCTCGACGGAAACCTGTCTGGCTCCAAGTCTGACGGCTACTCGAATGTCACCATCGAGGTGACCGAGGACCAAGCCCTCGCACTCTCCAGCGCGAGCGGCATCAGGCTCGTCGCCCTTCCCGAGACGGGGGAGACGAACAATGCTGAATAGGGACCTGCTCCGAATCGAGCGCGACGCCGTGCGCCAGGCGACCGGCGTGCTGACGGCAGCCAACGACGCATCCGAAAGTAATGAGCAGAGAGACGCGCGCGCACGCGACCTCCTTGCCGAGATCGTGGATTCCAGCCCCGAGGGCTCACGCCTGGACGACGACTCCTTCGGTGCGGTTATCCAGGCAGGAATCAACGACCTGTACTATCTCGGACCCATCGAGGAGCTGCTTCCCGATACCACGATCTCAGAGATCATGGTCAACGCCCCGGATGACGTCTGGGTCGAGCGCGCGGGCCTGCTGCAGAAGACCCCGGTGACCTTCGAGGACGACGAGCATGTCAAGTTCGTCATCAACCGCATCGCGTCCGCCGACGGTCGCCGCTGCGACGAGGCACAACCGTTGTGCGACTGCATCCTCAACCGACCCGGCGCCATCTTCAACGGCTCGCGTGTAGCGGCGACGGCCAAGGGAATCGCCGTCGACCACAACATCCTCAACATCCGAAAGTTCCGACCGGACGCGGTGGAGCCCGAGGACCTCATGGCGCTCGGCACCTTCGACCAGCGCATGCTCGAGTTCATGGAGGCCATCGTGCTCGGCCGCATGAACGTCGTCATCGCCGGCGGCACGGGCTCGGGCAAAACGACCTTGCTCAACGCCTGTTCCTCCTTCATCCCGGACAACCAGCGCATCGTCACGATCGAGGACGCGCCGGAGCTGCGCCTCCAAAAGCCCCATGTCGTGCGCAAGACCGCACGCCGCCCCAATATCGAGGGCGAGGGCGAGATCACCATTCGACAGCTCGTCATCCATGCGCTGCGCGAGCGCCCGGACCGCATCGTCGTCGGCGAGTGCCGCGGCGGAGAGGCGTTCGATATGATCCAGGCCATGATGACGGGCCACGAGGGCTCGCTCACGACCGTGCACTCCTCCAACGCGCGCGAGGCCACGACGCGCCTGCGCTCGATGATCCAGCAGACCGGAACCGAGATGCGAAGCGAGCAGATCATGGAGCTCATCGCCTCGGCCATTGACTTCATCGTCTTCGTGAACCGCTTCGACATCGACGGCTCGCGCAAGATCACCGAAATCGCCGAGGTACAGGGGATGCAGGGCGACGTTATCACGATCGGCACCATCATGCGCTTCGAGCAGACGGGCTTCTCCGAGGACGGCAAGGTGCTCGGCGAGTTCATGCCCACGGGAGAGCGCATCACCCCGGCGCACCGCGAGAAGCTCTTCGCGCGCGGCGTGTACGTCGACGACGACTTCTGGTTCCGTCGATGAGCGGGCAGATAACCCCGGCGGCCCTCATTCCCGCGCTGCCGGCGCTCCTTATGGGAATAGTCCTGTTCCTGACGGCCAGAAATCTGCGCGTCGAGCGCGAGCGCGCGGAAACCGGCCCCATCCCGGAGAACCCAACCGAAGATGCCGGTGGGAACCGACTCGTCGGCACACTCCGTCGCGTGTGCCAGGGAGCTGCTCCCCAGCTATCGGTCTCCGAGGCCGCGCAGCTTTGGGCCGTTATCGCCTTCGCCCCGTCCGTGCTTATCCTCGCCACCGGCTCGGCGGTGGGTGCGCTTGCCGCACTCCCGCTCGGCATCGCGGCGTTCCCGATCTGGGTTAGGCTGAAGCGCGGAGCGGAGCAGGGCCTTTTCGAGGAGCAACTCGGTGAGGCCATGCCCCTGATCGCGTCGAACCTGCGCACGGGCGCCTCAGTCGCGCAGTCGGTCGCACCTGTCGCCGAACACATGGCAGAGCCCCTGAAATCGGAGTTCGCTATCCTCGAACGCGACCTGCGCAACGGCCGCCCTATCGAGCAGGCCCTCGACGACATGGCCAAGAGAACAGAAAGCTCGAACTTAAGACTCTACTCCACGGCCGTCTCCGTATCCCAGCAGACCGGCGGCTCGCTCTCCGAGATCACTGAGCGAGTGGGCGAGGCCATCCGTGCAAAGGTAAAGGCCAAGCGTTCGGCAGAGGCCAAGACGTCCTCGGCACGATTCGAGGCGAAACTCGTCGGCTTCGCGCCGGTCGTCATGCTGCTGCTCATGTCCATCAGCTCGGAAATCCACCGTGAGTTCTTCATGACGCCCGCCGGATGGGCGTGCCTGGCAGTCGGAGCGGTTCTCGATATCGTGGGCTTCTTGGTCCTCAAGCAAATCAGCAACATCAAGTACGACTAGGGGAGCTCAGATGTTCGAAACGATAACGACCGGCTTCATATTCCTTCTCTTCGGAGTCGTCGCAGGCCTTGGCGTGGATATCGCCCTCAAGCGGATCTTCGAACTCGAGTCGCCTGTTGACGAGGGATCGTCCTCGACTCTTCCCGGCATCGCCGAGAAGGTATCCAACGTCGTATCGCAGCTCGCGCCGATCTCACGCTCGGTCATGGACTCCACGCGGGACTCCCTCGACCGTGCGGGCCTCACCATGCAGCCGGCGACCTTCTGGGCCTTCCGCGTCGCGAGCGCCGCGGGATTCACCGCCGCCGGCCTCATCGCCTCGGTCCTCATCGGCGGCCCCAAGGGCCTCGGCATCTTCGCCGCGATGGTCCTCATGGGGCTCGCTGTGCCGCAGCTGTGGCTCTTCAACGAGCGCTCGAAATGGCGCGATGAGCTTGACAGGCAGCTCCCCGATGCCCTCGACCTTCTCGCGATCTGCATGTCGGCGGGCTCGTCCATCGACTTTGCCCTCCATACGGTGGGTAGCAGGATGGACGGCGCCATTGCGCGCGGCTTCGAGCGCGTGGCCAACGAGGCCAGCTTCTCGTCTCGCACCGAGGCGCTCCTGCGCTTCGCGGAACGCGCGCGCGTGCCATCCCTCACCATCTTCGCGGCATCGTTCGCTCAATCAGAGCGTGCGGGCGGCTCGCTGGTCGACATCATCCGGGACCAGGCCGAGACCGTCCGCGAGCAGCGGCGCCTCAAGGTGGAGTCCGAGATCGAGAAACTGAGCTCCAAGATGCTCTTCCCGATCATCCTGTTCATCCTGCCCGTGTTTCTGATTGTCGTCCTGGCGCCCGTGGTGGCACAGATCGCCCAGACGTTCACCTCCCTCATGTAGGAGACGGCCCATGAGCTTCAAATACGATATCCCCTGCGTGGCCACGACTAGGTCCGGTGCCGAAGTCCCGCTGTCCCTGAGGGCCGCCAGGACCTTCAGGGACAAAGCCATCGGGTATATGGGCGCAAGGTCGATAGAAAAGTCCTGCGGGACGGTCTACGCGAGAGGCAGGTCCCTTCACACCCTGTTCATGCGCATCCCGGTCGATGTGTGCTGGATAGGCCGTTTCGACCCCTCGAATCAATCCTGGCCCGTCGTCTCGCTCGATGGCTCGGTTGCCCCCTGGCGCATCCTCTTCGCACCGCGAGGGGCAGTCGGGGGCATCGAGGTCGCACCCGGTACGTTCACCGAGTCAGACCGACCTCTCTTAATCAGGAGACTCGATTGATGCGAATTGATGCAGAAAGGCTCGTTCACGGGGCCTGCACGGCGCTTGCCCTTATCTTTTCCATAGCAACCATTGCCATGATCCCTGCTATCAGGTCGGCGGGGACGCTGGATACCGACGGCTGGTTTCTTCTCGCCTCGGGGCGCGAGGTCGTCGAATCCGGCATCCCGACAACGAACCCCTTCACCGCAGTCGCGGGCCAAGGCATCGTGCTCCAGCAGTGGCTCCACGACGCGTGGCTCTATCTGTGCTGGGAGGTGGCTGGCTACACCGGTGTCGCCGTCTCCGTGGCGATTCCCGCCGCCCTGGCACTGTGTGCCTATACCGGCGCCGTCTGCCGGCTGGCGCGAGTCCCGCGCTATCCATGGGTGCCGCTGCTGATCGGCGCGCTAGGGTTTTCCCTCATGGCCTCATATCTATCCATCCGTCCGTCAATCTGGACGGCGGCGCTGCTGTTCGTCGCCATATCCATCTGTCTGGAGTGGCGACGCGGCGCCGACCCGCGATGCCTTCTGGCGCTTCCGATCGTGTCGCTGCTCTCCGTGAACCTGCAGGCCGCGCTCTGGCCCCTGCCGTCGGCCGCCGCCGCATGCTTCCTGCTCCCCGAAAAGGGGGAGATCTCATCACATGTAAGCGCTGAGACGCTTCGCGCGTGGTGGCGTTCCAGGCTGCCCCTACTCGCGGCAGTTGCCGGCATGGCTGCGGAATCGCTTGTAAACCCGTATTGTATCGACGGGTCGCTCTATGTGCTCCGCTCGCTCGGAGCCGCATCCTATGGCAGGGTCATCCTAGAGCTGAATCCGGTTTGGGTAATGCCCGCAGCGGCCCTGTTCTGGGGCGCCTCAATCCTTGTGGCCTTTATATCGTGCGTCCTTGCCCGGCGATTCCCGCCCAGGTGGCTTCTGGCCTTTTGGGCGGCGTCAGCAATCGCCGGGGCACTTGCCGTCAGGTGCCTTTGGATAACGTGGACGGCTTCGTTTCTCGTTGTCGCCGTATCCGTCGACCAGGGCGACGCAATCGGTTCCCGGGTGCATCGCCTACTGATTGCCGGGAGAGCCGTTATGGTCCTCGTCCTAGCGTTCTCCATCGTCAATAGCGGCCTTAACTCGCTTTATTCGGAAGCCCGCGGGGTCGAGACCGGATGGAGGGGCATCGACTCGGATATGGCGCAGATCGTCGAGGCCCTGGGTGACAACCCGGGTCGCATATGGTCCGAGGACGCCACGGTGATGAACTACCTCGAGTGGGCGAGGGTGCCCGTGACCTACGACATGCGTCCCGAAATCTGGTCTGAGGCAATCTCCGGCGATGCCAAGGCAAACGACTACCGCGCTTACGTAGACAGCCTGGAAGGGGGCTACGGGGTCCTTAAGGAGGATGGCTGGACGTGGGCGATCGTGCGGGATTCCAACGTAGAACGCTTTGGAAAAGCCTGCCCCGGCGCCGATAAGGCGGCAAGCGGCAGGGGATACGTGCTCTATCGGTTGTGACATTTTATTTAATTGATGGGTGGTAACTCATGGGTATCGTCAACGTCAGCAGGAGGGCCGTTCTGGCCGCCATGGCCTCGCTGGCCCTTACGGGATGCGGCGGCTCAAAGAAGGCAAATGGATCGGACGATTCGAAGAAGAATAAGGATTCCGAGAAGAGCGAGGACGAGGCGTTTTCCTTTGGAGGAATAGGCGATACGAGCTCCTCCGATGCCTCCAGGGGGCTGTCAGTCGATGGCGTCTACAAGAGGGTCGCCACGGACTCGAGCGGCAAGGAATACCGGTTCCTCCTTGTCGACATGACATTCGAGAACGACCTCGACCATGACAGCCAGGCGCCGATTTCATACGTCTCGTGCTACCAAAACGGCGTGAAGCTCTCCCAGTGCACGAAATACAGCGATTCCAACACGATGAAGACACTCGAGCCCGGCTATTCGATTTCGGTGTGCAAGGCGTTTCTCCTTGAGGATGAAGGCCAGCCCGTGAAGGTGAAGATCAAATCATCGAACTCGTCGGACTACGTCTGCGAGGACACCTACCCGATCTCGCACCTGGACTATACGTCCCTCTAGGAGTCCTCTCCTGCACGCACGATAAAGTACCCATCGTCGTCCCTGACGATAAAGCGGTGGACGGGCCTGCCCTTCCACTCGATCTCAACGCTCCAGATACGGGCGAGATGTCCCATCTTTCGCCCGGGGCAGGGGACAGATGCGCCCGTGGAGCGGACCTGGAACCTACGACCGTCAGAAAGCTCGATCCACCTGAACTTCGGCTCCCGTCCGGGCCTCTCCACGAGACTGACCGTAACGGGGGTCATTTTCGCTCCAAAAGATTCTCATGGCCATAGGGAGCCGTGGAACTGCCCAGCGGGCGCACCTGTGCACTCATGGCTGTTTCTGCCTATATACGGGCCGAGGCCGAACGGGCGTCAAAGCAACCCTTTCCCCGGGCTCCGGCTCGCTCTTGAGCTCAGCCATTCTCGGATTACCATAGAAATCCCCTGCGACCCAGCGCATATTCAGGCCCAGATGCTCCTTGAACATCGGTGCGACATTTTGATCCCATATCTCAAGATCGGCATCGAAAAGCTCACGTGCCTTCCTGAGGATCGAATCACGGTACTGGGATGGTACCCCTTCCGAGATGAAGCCGGCCTCATTCATTTTACGTATGAAGTCAGGTGAGGAGCCGGCGCCCAATACAAGCTCGACCCTCTCCGGGACGGTAACCGAATTCCCGTCGGCGGGGCCGAGCAGCTCCTCCGCGTAAACGGGGCTGAAAACGGCAAGCCTGTGCAGTCCTGCCAGGTGGTTGACTATTTCACGGTCCTCATAGGAGACTGCCGTGACCTTGCGATCTGGCATGATTTTTATATTAAGGCCCTCGGTCTCCAAATGGTCTTCACTGGCCACACGCCTTCGGGGCTGATCGATAAACTGCGTCTGATCCCTTCGGTAAAGTTTTCCATAGCATAGGGCTTCAGCAGGCATATCTACAGCGACATCATAGGTTTTTAGAGCGCAGGAGAGGATAGGAAGCTCCAACTGCTCCAAATCAAACCCTTGGGGCAGGCCCTTGTCGTCCTTAGCGCGAGTCTCCCCCTTGCGAAGAGGAGTAGGATGATCTCGGTCATAATCCACGCTGATGACATAGCCGGCTGATGTGGAGCTGCCCAAGAACGTTAAAAGGGTTTCGAATACCTTTGACTCGACTTGCACTTCGTCCTTGAAAGAAACGGAATTCTCAAATCTGATTGTCCCCGGGAATGCATCGTCTCTCGTAACGGTCATCTTGCCAACCGAAGTCCTCAAGGGATGCGGATCATATATGCTCGATACATCATATCTTGGCAGCAGCGGAACAAGTATGCTCTCAGTTATTTTCTTTACCATAACCGTTTATCCCTTTCTCCCAGGGGTTTCCATGAGATAAGAATCCCACCGTTGGAGCTCTCTCGCGGGGTCGTTTGGTGCCATCGGGTGACACCTCGGCCCGAAATGCCAAGTCTTTCAGATGTCCAGCATCCGCTCTATTGGTTGTGTGATAATAGAACACGCGTTCGTTCGTAAAAAGGAATAGGGAGGCGGCGTGGGGGAGAAGTCAATCAGGCTCGTGACGGCCCTGGTCGAGTGTCGGCCGGACGGAGAATACGTACCGTGGGGGATCAAATGGTACGACGGTAGGATCTTCCCCTTCGCGGAGGTCGGCTGGCACGAGACGCGATCGTGGGTGTTGGGGGAGGGGCGCGTGTGCGAGAGCTGGCGCGTGAAGATGGGGGATGGAACCCTGCGCGACATCTGCCACCACGGCAACAGCTGGTATGTAGTCCATGACATGGATGACGACAGGCCGGATAACGGATGGTCTCCGTAACCGAGCTATCGTATCGTCCACAACCTAACTGCGACATAACGTAACTACGCAACTACGGCATAGTGTAACAATGTAATAGCAGATTTACGTAATACCGTAACTTCTCGAAAAGTAAGTTTGCAATAACGTATTTGTGCAATTGTCGCCTACATGCCCTGAATGGCCCCCGTCGTTACAGTCCACATTGTATGAACGATGGGTGGATGATCTGGATTATCTGGTTGATTTCCGATCTCAGCCGAACACATTGAGCAAATAGGCCGTTCCCGCACCTAGCCGAACGCCCCCGCGGCCCTCCCGGGGCCCGGGGGCGGCATTTTCCCAGTTGAAGGAACGGTGGAGATGTGTTTCGATGGGTCCGGTGGCCATGCTCCGCCCGCCGCCCGGCACCTCTTCCCAGACCCAGCCGAACGGTCGGTCCGCCTATTCCGTTTTTCCCTTTCAGGCTAGGACAGCGGGGCATCGCCCCTTTCCTCGCGCGCCCGCGCGATGAGCCCCGGCGTCAGGTCGAGCTCGCCGACGGGCACGTCCTCCACGCCGTACGCGTCCAGCAGCGCCTCCGCGTCGGCGCCGAGCATCGCCCGGAAGGCGCGGGCGGGCGTCGCGAAGCCGAGCGCGCCGCGCGGCTCGGAGTTCACGTGCGACATCGCCAGCGACAGGTCCGCCGGGGCCAGCCGGTCGAACCTGAGGCCGCGGCCCTTGGGCAGCAGCTTCCTGATCTCGACGTGGTTGCGCTCGCAGGCGCCCTTCTGGTCGCTGCGCCGGGGGTCGCAGTAGAACAGCCTCGTCTCGCCCTGCCCCTCGCCGATGAGCGCGGCGATCGCGTCCTCGTCGGAGAACTCGGGGCCGTTGTCGGTGAGCACGGCGCGGAACACGCGGCGCGTCCCGTCGGCGCCGAGGACCGCCCGGACGCCCTCCAGGGCGCCCGCGACGCACCCGGCGGTCTTCTCCTCCAGCGGCAGCGCGAGCTGGAGCCTGCTGGGGCGGTGCAGCAGCGTGAGCAGGCAGGCAGACCCTTTCGTAGTGGCAGTTTCGACTGTCTCTATGGATGCCGCCGATACCAAAA
>OGJJ01000418.1_pt1 | contig 39051 bp, 28 predicted proteins | sample 1572081 | NCBI WGS metagenome assembly OGJJ01 (sample SAMEA2582122, study PRJEB24529) | metagenome | biome: Human gut stool | place: China | collected 2011
GAGAGCCCCGAGTGAGAATTGGACTCACGACCTCTTCCTTACCAAGGAAGTGCTCTACCACTGAGCTATCGGGGCGTGGCGGATAGTGGATTCGAACCACTGAAGCACGAAGCGGCTGATTTACAGTCAGCTCCCTTTGACCGCTTGGGAAATCCGCCAGTCTGTTTCCCGCCGCGGTGTTTGACCTCAACAGGCAACTTGGCTATATAACCACAGATTTTCCAGGTATGCAAATCGGCCCCTACGCGAACCTTGTTTTACCGCGGAATTCTGCGGTTTTATCGGCGTGTCTCACAGCGTGTTTTCAGGGCCCGCTTCGGCCCTGCAAACAGCCCCGACCAAGGCTGCACCCCGCACTTCACCCAATCATTTTTTCTTATATGGTGCTCTAGAACCTTGCAATGGCGCGGTTTTCGAGCGATGTCGCCTGTTTGCGCGGCACGGCGCATGCTGGCATGCTGGGCGCATGGCTTCTGATCTTGTACATCACGGACAATCATTCGACGACCAGCCGCTCGGATTCGGCACGCTGGCCATTCACCTCGGTAACGGGGTCGACGCCGAAACCGGCGCGATCCGTCGCCCCATCACGCTGGCGAACGCCTACGCGCTGCCCTACGACCCCTCGGCCTTGGCGATTGCCAAGCATCTCGAATCGCTGGATGTGGTGCGTTTCGTGGCGTACCCCGGTCTGGAATCGCACCTGCACCACGAGGTGGCGGCCAGCCAGCTGGCCCGCCCGGACTCCGGGTTCGGCGGCGTGCTGTCGTTCGGCCTCGACACCGACCACGACGGGCACACCCGATTCGTTTCCAAGCTCAATGTGATTACGTCGGCCGTCTCGCTCGGCCATGACGAATCGCTGATCGTGTTCCTCGGCGAGGATGACGAGCGCCAGTACCTGTACCCGCCTGAGTTCCACCGCGGCTTCTTCCGTCTGGCCGTGGGTCTGGAGGATACGGACGATTTGATTCGCGACATCGATCACGCGCTGGCGGAGGCCGGATTCGAGGTGTGAGACCGCACCGCGCGCATGATTTCGGCCTCTTCCGCCCTGCTGCCGCCGTCAGTGAGTCACAAGATGGCTCGGTGACGACGATGGCAGGGCTTTTACGTCGGCACAAGGACAATACCTGGTGGTCTGCCGACGATGACGGCACTTATCGTCGGCAGACCGCCAGTTTTTGGACCGTCGCCGACACAAAACGCCGATTTGCCGTCGGCAATGGTCCAAAAACTGGCCCTATAACGACGCCAACGCGGCTCAGCATCGGCGCATCGCCATTTCGTGGCCCACTGCCGACGCTGGCCTCATGCCACGGCACTCAGCGTCGGTAGAGAGACAACCATTGGCACAGCGACGACACCACGAACCTGCGACACGGAAAAAAACAACATACCGTCGACCTACTGCCGTCTTGTGCAAAATGTCTTAAGCCGCTCGGCCAAGTCGCCAACTGAGCCTCTTCCATAGGGACCCCAATCCGTTACCCAGTGTAGATGCGGTGCAACGCCGAACTCAACTACGTTGCGCGCATGCACCTTTATGCATAGCAGGCATGGCTGGGCGTTTGGTGGGAGCAGCTTTCGGCTCCCCTCTCTGAGGGGGAGCCCCTTTCCGCCTAGCAAGAGAAAACCCCGACTATCCGCGGGAACAGTCGGGGTTGTTGAAGTTCGCTAGGCGACTAATCAGCCGAGGATGGCGAGAATGTCGCGGGCGCCGACGATGAGGTAGTCCTCACCCTCGTAATGGACTTCGGTGCCGCCGTACTTGGAGTACAGCACCTTGTCGCCGACCTTGACATCCATCGGGATGCGCTCGCCCTTGTCGTCACGACGGCCCGGGCCAACGGCCAGGACTTCACCCTGCTGAGGCTTCTCCTTGGCATTGTCCGGAATGTACAGACCGGAAGCGGTCTGGGTCTGGGCCTCGGCCTGCTTGACGATGATCTTGTCTTCCAACGGTGTGAGCTTAATCGACACTGTGGGTCACCTCGTATCTACTTGTAGTTCGATAATGCCGCGCCAGAACGCCTCAAGAGGCTGACGATCACTTGCGTTGTCCCTTTGCGCTAGGACACATCGTAGCGCGATTATTAGCACTCTGCCAACTCGAGTGCTAACGCTGTGAGAGAAAATCGGCGAATCGCAACGCTCAGTTGCCGCGGCGGGCAAGAATGGAGTCCAGGCCTGCGCCCAACGAATCGGTGGTCGCCGCTGGCGCTTCGACGTCGGCACGCTCCTCGGATTCGTGGAATGCGGCTCGCTGGGCGGCGTTTGCAGCCTCGTCATCGGCGTCCGTATCGGCATCATCGCGCTGCTCCGGCTCAGTGTCTACAGCGTTTCCGGCGCTGACAGCCTTGGCGTCGTCCGCGGCCTTGACGGCTCGGGCCTCGTCAATCAACTTTTCCGCCACTGCGGGTTCGACAGGTTCCGCCTTGGACACCTGACGGGTCGACTTGATCTCCAAGCTTTCCGGAGCGTTGTCGGCGTTATGTTCCCCACCCAAAGTGAAGGAGATGAGATCCTGCGAGGTGGACATATCGAAGACGTCCAGTGCTCGGGCAGGGCGTACGCTGACCAGTTCCGACGTGGCATCGGCAGCGGCAGCGGCATCGTCGCGCTCATCGCGCTCGTCACGCACCGTAAGCGATGGTTCAACTCGAGGGGCGACGGACTTGTCCGACTCAATCGACTTGTCTGTGCGAACGGAGGCATCAGGTGTGGCGGAAGATTCGCTGGTTTCGGCAGCGGACTTACGGTCGGCGGATTCATCGACCATAGCAGACGGCTCGGCGGCAGGCTTATCGGCGGCGGACTGTGCAATATCAGACTTCTCAGACTGTTTGGCGTGCTCTTCCGCGGCCTGATATGCGGCGGCGGACTGACGCAACGCCTTGGCCTTGGCCTGCTCAATCTCGGCATCGCGTAACGCGCGGCGAATCTGCCGCTGTTCCATGACCTCGGTGGCAGCATCCTCAATCTGCTCGGCAGGCGCAGTTACGGCCGCAACCGGTTCGGCCTTGTTCACACGCTTGCTGTCCTTGGACTCGGCAGACGGTTTCTTGGACCAGCCCGTACCGCTATGAGCCCGCTCGTAGCGGACCACCTTGCGCTCCCATTGCCGGGCCTGGCGTGAGGCATTGGCTCCCAGCACCAGCACCAGCAGCAACAGCACGAACGGAATAAGAGCAAGCAGCGGACTGAAATGCAGGGGGAACGATACGGCAAACACCAACACGGTTATGGCAAGCAGGCATACGGCGAGAATCTGCCGGCGGCGGATGGCCGCGCGGCGCAGTTCCCGCACATGGGCGATGTGCTCAGATGTCAGCCTCGCTGACGGTGTTGATGCTGGCATTGCTGCCCCTTTCGCCTTATGCGGCTTGATGTCTCCGAATCGTCTGCCGTTCTCTGCATCAACGATATGCAGGGAAGGCGAATAACGATCCTGCCGGTGCTCGTCCACACGTTTCATGCCGTTGGCCGTACGTACGGGCAGCCATACAACGATAATAATCGCCACAATCACCAGCACGACGACAGTGCTCAGTGACTCATAACCCATAGAGTCAAGGATAGGAGACGTGCCGACGAACTGGGGCTTTCCGTCCGGGCGTGTCGGAGCGGAATTCTTCCGGTCGACGCTTATCTGGAACCGGCGGCGGCGAGTCTAGCGGCGAACCCTTGCCCCATATCTTCAGCCAACAGCGCAAACGTTACGTGGTCACGCCACTGGCCATTGACATACATATACCGCTCGCGCAGTCCCTCATGATGGGCTCCGACCTTACGCACCACAGCCAAAGAACGCGCATTATCCGGCAGAATGGCGATTTCCAGCCGATGCAACGCGGGCCCGAATGGGTCTCCGAGCGCCCAATCGGCAAGCATGGCCAGTGCCATTGGCGCGAATCCGCGGCCGGCGCACCGTTGATCGACCCAATAACCAACCACGCCGGTACGCATGGCACCATACACGATGGCTCCCAACGAAATCTGGCCGACGATACGCATCTGGTATTCGATGGCGAAGATCACGCCGACGCCATGCTGCTCGTTACGGCGCTGCCGCTGCACCCATTGATTGAATGTGATGGAGCCGCCATGCATCGGGTCACCGGATTCCCAAGGTGCCAGCCAGTCGTTGTTGCGCCAGCGCACTTCGTTCCAGCCATCCTCATCATCCATGGTCAGGGGGCGCAGGACTATCGGAAAACCGGGATGGGTGAGACGTGGCGGGCGGATCTGGTGGTCCAGCTTGAACGCCTCTTTAATCGACTGGAAAACTGACACGGCCTTTATTGTAGCCATATGAAGGTCTTGCGCCGCTACCGTGGCCACTTTCGTTTTACGATGGAAACACTAGATTGTGCGGTATGAGCGAAGTGGGCAGTGGCATGAATATCGGCAGCGACTACAGCGGCACAGAGAAAACAGAGAAGACGGATAAAGCGACGCTGCGCCACCATATACTGTCTCGGCGCAAGCGCGTTCCAGCGGAAGAACGCGGAGCGGCCGGTGAATTGCTGGTGCGACGGTTCCCAGCACACATGATTCAGGATGGTCCCACAGTGGCGGCATATGTGTCGATGGGTTCGGAAATCGAAACCCGGCCACTGTTGCGATGGCTGCGGGCTCATGGCTGCCACGTGTTGGTGCCAAGGTTGGGGTCTGGGTTGGAAATTGGCTGGAGTGTGCTGGATTCATTGGAATCATTGCGCTCGATGGATGCAGTGGGTGGCGCGAACAATGCCGGTAGCTGCAGCTCTCCCAGCACCGTCCATCACAGACCCGATGAGCCAACTGGCGCAGTTCTACCGCCCGAAGCGTTGGAGAAGGCCGATCTGGTCATCGCTCCGGCTTTGGCAGTGGACCCGCAGGGCAATCGTCTGGGGCGTGGAGCCGGCTGGTATGACCGGGCCTTGGCTCGCCGCAAGCCCGCATGTCCCCTGATTGCGGTGTGCTGGCCGTGGGAGGTGTTGGACATTGATTTGCCGGCCGAACCACATGATGTGCCGGCCGACGGAGTGCTGACGCCGGAGGGATACCGGCGGCTTAGCTCATCGGGCCTGTTGAGCTGGCCGGCCGGCCAAGATACTCGGCGCAAGCCAGACTGACCAACCAGCCACGCACACTGGCCGATGGAACCAGAGTGGCAACAGCAAGCTGGCTAGTAAGACCGTAACGCCAATGTGTCAGGGCGGCGACTAGGATATGAACGGTTGCGTGGCATGGCGTTTGGGCCATCCGCGAGAAATATGACTTTGTTGGAGGAATCCGTTGCCTACCTATCATTACCGTTGCAAGAACTGCGGCTATGACTTCACCGAACAGCAGTCGTTCAATGACGACCCGATTACCGTGTGCCCCAAGTGCTCGCAGGAGCAGGTGCGCAAGGTGTATTCCGCCGTGCCGATTGAGTTCAAGGGTCACGGCTTCTACCGCACCGACAAATCCGGCAAGTAAGGTCTGTACACCCGCTTTTCCTCTGTAAACGACGGTGTCGACGGCGGTATGCCGCGGATATTGGCACTACGGGCACTGTCTGTTGCACGGGTTTGAAGCGTTGTGGATAACTTGGCAAGCTAGAACCACATAGGTCGATTTGGCTTGCGCTTACGAAAAACTTCAGGTCACCATGGTTGCATGGTGACCTTTTCGTTTATTAAGCCGCCTGCGCGCGGCTCATTGCGGCGACGGCGCATGGCGGATGCCTTGCGCCGACTCACTGCTGCGTTGTGCGTGGGACTCGCAGTGCTGTTTGGGCTTGAAGCCGTATTGGCCGTGGTGGAGACCGAGCCGATGGTGGTGGCCGCCCGCTCGATTCGACGGGGTGACATTATTCTGGCCGCCGACGTTCAGTTGGCTGATATGCCGGTATCTGCGGCAGGCCCGTCTTGGACAGGCAATATTGAGGATGTGGTGGGCAAGGTAGCGCAAATCGATATCGAAGCAGCCGATCCCATTTCCACGCATATGGCCAGAGATGCGCCCGTAGCACCGACCGGCACTACGGTGATTGAAGTCCGCTTGGCCAGTAGCGTCGACGATGTATTGGCCGGCGATCAGGTGAGACTGGTTTCCGCCGTCGGTTGCGAAGGTGCTGATTGCACGCTGGCCGAGAACGCCACGGTGATGAATGTCGGCAAACCGGATGCGACTGGCGCATTGGGAGGCAACGACCGACTGGTGTCGTTCGCAATGCCGCCGGAGGCCGCGGCCAAGGTTATGGAGCTGCAACAGGCCGGAGCGATTATGGCCGTTGTGCGGTAGGAAGCGGAATCGGCCTTCGGCCGATACTGTGTTTTCCGCAGCCTGTCGGCTGCGGAAAACACAGTGTTGGGGCGCACAGAGTGCGCCCCAACTCCTACTCGCGCTCGTTAAAAACGGCCCAATGCGGCGGCAGTTCGCCGAGGATGCGTTTGTCGTCGTCGGATTGCCGTTGTTGGTCGGTCTGCATGTCTCCGGGCTCGAGTTTGACACCGTCAGCGTCAAACTGCTCAGTGCCCTTCATCACCACGCGCTTGTGCTTGCGCGGTGTGCGCCGTGTAGCCGAGTATTCCGCCATGGTTATTCAACCTCGCGATAGATCTCACCGATACGGCTGACGATACGGTCGACTTCCTTATCGGGGTTCACGAAGGCGGCGACACTCCAGACGGTCATCACATTCCAGCCCAAGGAAATGAGATCCTGTGCCGACAAACGATGACGCCTACGCGTGGATTGCACGGACATAAAGTTCGCGTCATCGGTCTGCACGGCCAAGGCAAACGGCTTGTCCTTCAATCCCACCACGAGCGGAATCTTCACGCCCTTGTCGAATCCATAATCAACAGCAGCGTTCAGTCCTCGCGCGCGCAACCTGTCGGCGATATCGTCGAACAGCACGTTGCCGCCTGCCGCATCACGCAACGGAAGCACCGGACGGTCGTCAAGCTGTTCGGCCCACGTCAACATGGTCTTCAGGAACCGAGGACCGGATTGGTGCAGTCGTTCTTCATCCAAATCTTCGGAACCAAAGGCCGACACAATATCCAAGCTGTGGTCCGCCAATGCCAGGGCATCCAGCAACAGTCCGCGACCGCCTGTGCTTTCGAGCGGACCGAACTGCTGAAGCAGACGTCCGTGCGTGGTTTTCGCATAGCACATCGACAGAATCACGTCAGTGGCACGACCTCCGGCCACGTCACGCAAGGAAACCAACCGCACATGGCGCAGGAATCGGCCCATCGCCTTGGATTTGCCTGCCAACGACTTCAATTCGGCACCCAAGCGTGTGCGGAATGCGTCGGTCAACATCACGACCACAAGTCGATAGCTGGAAGGAACCACGGCAAAACCGGCGGCACGTTGCGTAATCAGACGCACCACTTCATCAATCTCCGGCTGGCTGGATTCCACCAGACCAGAAGACATAACCGGCACACCGCTCGCTTCCACACGGTGGAATCGCACCTCACCGGCAGCCGGCTCGGTGGCCACATCATAGCGAACAGGACCATATCCCTCGGATTCAAGGAATGCGGACAGGCGCGGCGCACGGCGAGACGGGGCAGCATCCACCTCGATATGAGGCAACGTGTCGATCAGCTGCTTGACGCTTTCGCTGGTTACCGTCGCGCAGTGGGCGATCACCACCACCTGCTGCACGCGGCCGATGATGGACAGCAACTCGATAGCGGGAATGTGCGCGCACGCATCGAGAATCGCCACATCAGCCAGCACACCCGGCTCGGTGAGTGCGGCGAGCGTACCCGGCGCGGCCACCAGAATCGGCTTGGCCGCGGCCAGAATCTCCGGATGATCACGGCGAATCCTGCTCAACGACACACTGGCGCGCCCTGCCAGCACGGTGTGCATCTGGTTGGCTTCCTGAGTGCGGGAGAACAGCATGTCGCACAGGCGGCGCATGGATTCCTGCGACACCATCGGTCCGATGGAGCGCACGTGCTCCACATCGACCTGCGCAAAGCGGTCGGATGCGGCCTGCAGCGCGGCACCATCCTGGTTGGAGATGATGGCGGACGAACGCACAATGTCCTCAAACACGGTGGTCCACCAGGCCAGCTGCACTTCGCCGCGCACCTGCTCCACGCTCACTCGGCGAGCGTTGAGATCGGCGACCAGTTCGTTCAGTCCGGCAGAGGCGAATTCCTGCTCCAGCAGGCAACGCTCCGGCAAGGTGTCCAGTGCCTTGCGATCATCCAGCAGTGCTTTCAGGCGTGCTTCCACCTTCTCGAAATCGGCGGTTTCCAGATTGCCACCAGCGGGTGTGGTGGAAAGCACGGTATCCAGCGCGGTCATATTGCTGACCAGCGCCTCTTGGGTGGAGATGATCTCGTCGAGCTTGCTGGGCAGCACCGGCCAACCGCCGTGAGGCACGAACTGATGCCACTGCTCCCCTTGCTTGGCGACTACCTTCAACGCTTCGTGCAAGTCCTCGACCTGCGCGCCGACGCGCAGCAGATCCTTGGCTTCCTTGATGTGGCGGCGGCGCTCCCAGAATCCCATCGACGTGCCCTCGGCCTTGCGCTGGCTCTTCGGCTTGGTGGCCTCGATCATGGAGCTGATGTCTCGCTCGAAAATCTCCGGCTGGAACACGTCAAGCACTCGTCGCAGATTCTTCAAAACCGTAACCTGACGCTCCCACTCGCGGGTGGTGGGAGGAACCGGGAATCCACAGGTCTGCACGGTGCGTGCCACCTGCTCACGGGTGGCGGGCAGGAAGCGACGCAGCAAATCGTCCACGCGCTGGTAGGCGGTTACTGCCTGTTCTTCAGTGGTGATGGACGCCTTGTACCATGCGGTGTCTTCCGGGCCGATGGTGTATTCGCCGAGCTCGCCGGCGCGTTCCATCTTGCCGATCCATGTGTCAATATCGTTGGCGATGCTCAGGGCACTTGACTCGTCAAGTCGAACGTGGGTGGCAGGGTGCGTCGGGAGCACGGAGATACGGGCCAGATTCTGAATGGTCTCGTATGCGGACACATTCCACGTATCGTTGCCCCCGTGCAGGTCGCCCAGATAGCGGGTCAAGCGCGAACGCACGCCCACGAGTTCGTCGGCCAGCTGGTCGAATCGCTGGGTGGCGACTCCCGGTTGGAATCCGACTGCGGCAATCAGCTGCTTATCAAGCGCGGCGTTGGCGTGTTCATCGGATACATCCAGTACCTGCGCCTTCATCTCATTGGCGGAAGCCGTCTGGATGAACAGACGCTTCTGCTCGGCCACGCCGGGCACGTACAGCACGGAACGACCATTCATCAGGCAGCGCGATGCGATGGCCACAGCCTGCTCCGCGGTGCCCTTCGGGAAGGTGCCGTCGACCACGATGCTATGGCCATTGGCAGCAAGTGACGCGGCATATCGCACCGTATTGTCCACATCGCCGACTTCGTACTCGGCATGCGGGTCTACGTCGAAAGGACTGTATTGCGGAATATTGGCATCTTTGAGCGCGGTGCGGGCGGATTCGTCGCCGGCAAGCGCGTCCAACAGCACATTGCCGGTGGGGCCGTTCTCCAGCTGGTCGATGAACTGTCGGCTTTCGCTGATCATCTGCGACGAGGGGTCCATGAAGCATCCGAGCACAATCTGGCGCTCGATGGCGAAGTCGGAGATACGCTCCGACGCTTCGGACGAAATACGGGCGAACATCGCGGAAGTTTCGGGAGTGCCACTGTCATAGCTGGCACCGTCAAACAGGGAATCCTCATCCAGGAACACCCCCTGCTCACGCAATGTATTGACGAACGCGACGTTCAGGGCCACGCGACCGGTGAATCGAATGGTGGTCGACAAGCCATCATCCTCGATCGTGACGCTCACCGGGTACAACAGCACCGGCAGCGCGTTGCCCTTCCACGTGGCCACGCCGACCACGAGCGACAACTCCGCCACGCCGGAAATCCTGCGTTTGGCGGCCTGGTCATCCAGCACGCGCCCAATATGGCGTTCGGCGGCCTTAAGCACACCCGTGTCGCGGAACAACGAATCCAACCGGACATGGCCGGAAGCGAACAGCTGGGCGATGCCGGAGGGATGGGCATGGGTCATCTCCAGCTTCGCGGCCAGTTGATTCACATCCTCGAGCGGCGATGGCGGCTGCATGCTGCGGTATTGGTCACGCCAGCGACGGATGCGATTCAGACCTTCCGTGAGATTCTGGTTCTGAGTCTGGCTCTGGGTCATCTCTCGACTCACTTTCCAACCGCTTCGCGGTATTCCTGATAGCCCTTGTTGTGAGACAGGGCTTCGTCAATATCGGCCTCGCCACGGGCGGCGAGCCAAGAATACATGTCGTCGTACAGGTACGGATTCATGGCGAGGAACGCCAGCAATTCGGGATGACGGGCGACTTCGAATTGAACATTGAAATCTTGCGTGGTTTTTGCCTCGTCAGAGGTCAGGCCATCGACTTCGACTGCCGGCTCCTGTGCTTTCAGCTCGCCCTTGGCCACACGCTCGAACACCGAGCCGGGCTCGAAGACCGGAGTGTGTACGCCCGTGGAGTCGATATCATATGCTTCGGATACCGACTGCTGGGCGGTTTCGGCAGCCGGCTGCTGGTCTGCTACGCCTGCTGCGGTGGCTTCTTGATATGCTTCGGCTGCGGTCCGCTGCTGATCGTCCGGTACGTCAGCTGCCGGCTGGTCGGTTTCAGACTGGGCGGTTGCCGGCTGAGCGGTCTCAGGCTGGGTGTTTTCAGATTGAGCGGCTTCGGCTTCCCGGGCGGCTTCAGGCTGGGCAACTTCAGCATGCTGTTCGACAGTGTCCGCCGGCTGAGAATCGCCGGCATTCCTGGTATTCGGAGCGGACTGAACGTTTTCGGCTGACTTGCTTGCGCCAGCCACCACATCGGATTCAACAACCGCCGCCGACGCCACTGCCGGCTCGCTTGTGCTGGGAGCGTGCTTAACAACGGCATGGGCGATGGCATCTACTGGAACAATACCGGAGATCCTGCTGTGCTTGGATGCAGGCGTTACAATCGTCGACTCAGGTTCGGTCTGCTGCTTCGGCAGTGCCACGGAGTTCATGGCCTGCTGGTTTTTGCGTTCGGTCTCCTGCTCGGCATGCTGGGCCAACGCATCCGCGAACAGATCACGGGGTATGGCCGGCTCATCGTTTTTCGTCACTGGCTGCGTGATATTCAGCGAGCCAAGTTCAAGCTCGTCGACCTTGCGTCGAACATTATCCGCGCTGAAGATGGCGGTCGGCTCGCCGGCCCGCAAATCAAGAATATCGTCGACGGACATATCCGCCGCATCCGGCTCCTGCGGTGCTTCGTGAACCGCATAGCCAAACAAATCAGGCACCTTGAGGTCGAGCGGCTTTGCCACTGGATCGTCGACACGAATGAAGTCCGCAGGCACATCGCCGAACTGCATGCGCATGGGAGACGTCGGCAACAGGAACTCGGCATTGGCCGGCAAGCGCAACAAATCGCCATTTTCCCGCACCACATACGATCCATTGGTCGATCCAAGATCACGGACCGAGGCCGTGCCATTGCTTTTTACCGTGAACATGGCGTGCCGTTTGGACATCGATTTGGTTTGATCGGCGACGTCAAGGCGGGTGTTGCCATCATCGGCAAGGGGGCGTAACGGCTTACGGCCGATTTCCACGCACTCCCCCGGCTTGACGCTGATCCGGTCGACACCGTTGATCTTCACCGTCCACTCGCTCACCGTGACCGCCTTCCTGGACACACTATTTGACCACACTACGTGCCATTGTGTCATCTTTTACCGGCTTTTGGCGGATTACTGGGCACAGAATTGACAACTTTCGCTCATTGCCAGCTTTGTGTTTCCACGCCGGATCGCGTTCTCCGCCTCGTCCTCGTCAACTAGTCTACTCAGTATGCGGAAACCCCGCAGCCTGAAACACAGGTGCGGGGTTCCTCGAAAAGCTGTGATTGCGGCTTATGCCGCACAAATCACTTGAGCTCGACGCTGGCGCCAGCCTCTTCCAGCTGAGCCTTGGCCTTCTCGGCATCTTCCTTCTTGGCCTTCTCGAGGACGGCCTTCGGAGCGCCGTCGACAAGAGCCTTGGCCTCGGCCAGGCCGAGGTTGGTGATGGCGCGGACAGCCTTGATGACCTGGATCTTCTTGTCGCCGACGGCGGAGAGGATGACATCGAACTCATCCTTCTCTTCCTCAGCCGGAGCAGCAGCGCCAGCAACAGCGGCAACAGCGGCAACCGGAGCGGCAGCCTCGACGTCGAACTTCTCCTCGAAGGCCTTCACGAACTCGGAGAGCTCGACCAGGGTCATCTCGCCGAAGGCTTCCAGCAGCTCATCGTTGGTGTACTTAGCCATTATGGCTTCCTTTCAATCTTGGCGGCGGACGAAGTGGTAGATCCGCTGCCTAATAAACCTTATTGTTTAAATTATCGAAGCGACTGATTCATGCCGTGAGGGCGTAAATCAGGCAGCCTTCTCCTGCTTTTCGCGCAGGGCGTCGATCGTGCGCACAGCCTTGGTAGGCAGAGCGTTGAACAGGTACGCGGCCTTGGCCATCGATGCCTTGATGTCGCCGGCGAATTCGGCAAGCAGCTGCGGGCGGGACTTGAGGTCTGCCAGCTTCTTGGCGCCCTCGGCATCGTAGACAGTGCCGTCAGCGGCGGCACCCTTGATGACAAGAGCCTTGTTGTCCTTGGCGAAGTCACGGATGACCTTCGCAGCCTCGATGAAGTCGCCCTTCACGAAGGTGATGGCGGTCGGGCCGGAGAGAATCTCGTCGAGACCCTCAATGCCCGCTTCCTTGGCGGCGATGCGTGCCAGCGTGTTCTTTGCCACGGTGTAGGAAGTATCGCGGCCTAGCTTTTCACGCAGATCGGAAATCTGCGGAACGGTAAGCCCGCGGTACTCGGTCAGGTAGACGGCGTCAGCGTTACGGAATTCTTCCGTAAGCTGAGCGACTACCGCTTCCTTTTCGGGCCTCTTCATGGCGTTCCTTCCTAAGTCGGCCGTTGACTTGGAGTTCGGAACTTTCGGCCGGGCAACAAAAAAGCCCTGCACACAGGCAGAGCAATATAATCTCGCGAAGCGACCTTCGCCGGCCCTTGACGGGCTTATATCTCTCAACCTGCGCTGGCTTGGCGAACCAAACTTCGGAAATGCACTCGCGCGCACTTCAACCAACGGTCTGTGGTTTACGGATGATTAGATTACGGATGGTCAGCGACATTGCAGAATTCGGGCGTGTCGCGGGGCATTACAGCGTGGCGGCGTACTGGGCTACGGACGCGGTGACTTCCTTCAGATAGTCGAGCGAGCGACGCCAGTGGCCGGGCACCTCGATCGAATGGTTGGCATCCGGGTATTCGTGCACGTGCGGGGTGAGCGCGTTGGCGCGGGCTTGATCGTAGAACGGGTCGGCGGTGCCGGCGCAGATCAGCGGTGCCGGGCCGGAGTATCGGGAGCTGGCGGCGTGCGACTGGCCGGCCTGTTCCGCGCGGATGATCGCCCTTGCTTCGGCCACGCTCGGGGCCTCGGATTCGGCGACGATATCATCGCCGACAGCCGGCACCGGAATCACCCGGGCGGATGGATCGAAGTCGGCGTGATGCAGCACCGGGGTCAGCAGCACGAACGGCAGACCGTAGTGTGAGGCCACATGTGGGTAGGTCATCGTCGTCAGCGACTTGCCGATCAGCAACAGGCGAGGGCCGGACGGGGTGTCGGAATCACGGTTCGGCGAGCCAGCTGCGCCATCGGCCAGCACGGTAGCAGAATCATCGGCGGCAACGCCATCCCCGGAATCACCGGCTTTACCCGCGCCGGACTCGCGCGCGGCGGCCACCCAGCCGTCAATCGCCTGATTGAGGACCGGAATCACCGTGGACAGGTCGTCGGAAGCGTTGCGTACGTTCATGCGGTCGATTCGCCAGCCGGCCTCGACCAGAGCCTGGGCCGACCAGTAGAGCAGCGGACGGTCGCAGTTGTAGCCGGTGCCGGGCATCAGCAGTACGCGGCCGTACTCCTGACCGGGCTTGACGACATTCTTCTTCCAAGAGGTGATGCTGACTTCGACGGCCGGTTTCATCGCGCGCCTTCCTTCCACGGGTGTGTCCTGCGTGTCCCCTGAGTTGTTCCGAATTATTCTGGCAGTCAGTCTACTCCCGGACCCGTTCACGTTGCCTCCACAAGCTATAATCGGCCACGGTTCTGATTGGGTGCGCAGCGCCTGACGCGCGTTGGGCAGGCCGATCAGGGCGAGTCGCAATTCTCGCCGGGGCCAGCCGCAGCATTATGCACGCGGTGCGCAGCCCCGCATAAACCCAAGGAAGTAGAGAGTAAATGGAGAAGTTCTTCCATTTGAAGGAAAACGGCACGACCGTCTCGACTGAGATTCTGGCCGGCCTGACCACGTTCTTCGCGATGGCTTACATCATCGTCGTCAACCCGCAGATCCTGTCGCAGACGGGTATGCCGTGGGGCGGCGTGTTCCTGGCCACCATCATCGCGGCCATCATCGGCACCCTGGTCATGGGCCTGTTCGCCAACGTGCCGTACGCCCAGGCCGCCGGCATGGGCCTCAACGCGTTCTTCACCTACACCGTGTGCTTCGGCCTCGGCTTCAGCTGGCAGCAGACCATGTGCATGGTGTTCCTGTGCGGCCTGATCAACATCCTCATCACCGTCACCAAGATCCGCAAGATGATCATCCTGGCCATCCCGGAGTCCCTGCAACACGCCATCGGCGGCGGCATCGGCCTGTTCGTGGCCTACGTGGGCATGCTGAACGTCGGCCTGATCAAGTTCACTCCCGGCGATCCGAAGGCCGCCGCCAAGGGCGGTGCCGTTGCGGCTACCCCGGGTCTGGCCAACTTCAACGACAAGGTGCTGTGGGTCTTCCTGATCGGCCTCGTACTGGCCATTGTGTTCACCGTGATGAAGGTTAAGGGCGGCATGCTGCTGGCCATCGCCATCACCACCGTAATCGGCATCCCGTTCGGCGTGACCACCTGGTCCAACTCGCAGTCCATCAGCGAGACCTTCTCCCAGCTGCCGCAGACCTTCGGCGCGATCTTCTCCGCCGAGGGCTTCCCGGCACTGTTCTCTGATCCGACCAAGCTGCCGCTGGTCATCGTGACCATCTTCGCCTTCTCCATGTCCGATACGTTCGACACCCTGGGCACTTTCATCGGCACCGGCCGCCGCACCGGCATCTTCTCCGCCGAGGATGAGAAGGCTCTGGAGAACGGCCACGGCTTCTCCTCCAAGATGGACAAGGCCCTGTTCGCCGACTCCATCGCCACCTCCATCGGCGCCATCTGCGGCACCTCGAACACCACCACCTACGTCGAGTCTTCCGCCGGCATCGCCGCAGGCGGCCGAACCGGCCTGACCTCCGTGGTTGTGGCGATCTGCTTCGCCTTGTCCGCGTTCCTGGCCCCGGTCGTCTCCGCCGTGCCGTCCGCCGCAACCGCCGGCGTGCTGGTGATCGTCGGCTGCATGATGGCCGCTTCCCTGAAGGAAGTCAAGTGGGACGACATCGCCGAAGCCATTCCGGCGTTCTTCGCCGCCGTGTTCATGGCCTTCTCCTACTCCATCTCCTACGGCATCGCCGGAGGCTTCATCATGTACTGCATCGTGAAGACCTGCAAGGGCAAGGCCAAGGAGGTTCACCCGATCATCTGGACTGTGGCCGCGCTGTTCATTCTGGACTTCGTGTGCATGGCGATTCTGTAACGCTGATTGACAACGGATTAGCCTTTAAGGATTAATCCGCCGCCATACGGCATAAAGGCCGGGCTCTCACAAGGGCCCGGCCTTTGTTGTTGCCACAGTGATCAACGCCCATGAGTACCTTCGATGATCATCCGCCATTCTTGATGCATGGGAATAGTTGTCAACCGACAACTAAACGTACATGGCGGCAGCACGAGTGCCTTATTCAACATCGAAATATGCAGCGCGAAGAAGCCGAAAAACCAAAAAGGCTTCTATACCGAATGAAACGGTATAGAAGCCTTTTGGTTTGCGATCAAGCCCTTCTCACCCGAGAGAAGCTAGAGAACGATCAGTCCTCGAATGCCGAACCGTTAAGCGGGAAGCCCTACGGGCTTCCCGTAGGTGAGGGGAGCGGCTATGCCGCGACCGATCCGTGAGAGGGATTTAGTCCTCGAACGGATCAAAGTCGCGACGGACGCGGCGACGCGGGCGCTCAGTACGCTCTTCGCGGTCGGCGCGGTAGTCGTCGTAGTTGTCGTCGGTGGCGTAGCGCGGGTTACGGTCCGAGCCACGGCCACGGCCACGGGAACCGCCACGGCGGTCATCACGATCGCCACGGTCATCGCGATCGGAAGAGCGACGGCGACGCGGACGATCATCGTCACGGGAGTCGCGAGCATCACGGTCATCGCGATCGTCGAAGTCACGGTCGGCAGAACGACGGCGACGCGGACGATCATCATCGCGATCATCGCGATCGAAGTCACGGTCATCGGAGCGACGGCGACGCGGACGGTCGTCGTAATCATCCTCGAAGTCATCGGAGCGACGGCGACGCGGACGGTCGTCACGATCGTCGAAGTCACGGTCATCGCGCTCGGAGCGACGGCCACGGCCGCCACGGCGATCGTCACGGTCACCACGGCCACGGCCGCCACGGCGGTCATCGCGATCGCCACGGCTCGGGCGGGCGTTGTTCTCCTGATCCTCGAAACCAGGAATGGCCAGGGAGATCTTGCCGCGATCATCGACACCCTGAACGATCACCTCAACGGTGTCGCCTTCCTTGAGCACGTCTTCGACAGCGTCAATACGCTCGCCGTTGGCCAGGTTGCGGATCTGGGAGATGTGCAGCAGGCCGTCGGTGCCGGGGGTGAGGTTCACGAAAGCGCCGAACGACGTGGTCTTGACGACCTTGCCGTTGTAGGTTTCGCCGGCCTCGGGCACGTGCGGGTTGGCAATCTGGTCGATGATGGCCTTGGCCTTCTCAGCAGCCTCGCCACCCTCGGAGGAGATGAAGACGGTACCGTCATCCTCGATGGCAATTTCAGCGCCGGTGTCTTCCTGAATCTGGTTGATCATCTTGCCCTTCGGGCCGATGACTTCGCCAATCTTCTCAACCGGGACGGAGGTGGTGATGATGCGCGGAGCGAACTCGCTCATCTCGGCCGGGCCGTCGATGCACTCGTTGATGACCTCGAGAATCGTGGCGCGGGCTTCCTTGGCCTGCTGCAGAGCGGCGGCCAGGATGTCGGCGGGGATGCCGTCGAGCTTGGTGTCGAGCTGCAGGGCGGTGATGAACTCGGAAGTACCGGCCACCTTGAAGTCCATGTCGCCGAAGGCATCCTCGGCACCCAGAATATCGGTGAGGGTCTTGAAGATGTGCTTGCCATCAACGTCGCCGGACACGAGGCCCATGGCGATGCCGGCAACCGGAGCCTTCAGCGGCACGCCGGCAGCCAAAAGGCTCAGCGTGGAGGCGCACACGGAACCCATCGAAGTGGAACCGTTGGAACCGATGGCCTCGGAGACCTGTCGGATGGCGTAGGGGAACTCTTCGCGGCTCGGCAGCACCGGCACGAGAGCCTTCTCGGCGAGGGCGCCGTGGCCGATTTCGCGGCGCTTCGGGGAACCGACGCGGCCGGTCTCACCAGTGGAGTACGGCGGCATCTCGTAGTTGTGCATGTAACGCTTGGACTGCGGACCGGACAGCGCGTCGATCTGCTGCTCCATCTTGAGCATGTTCAGCGTGGTGACGCCCAGAATCTGGGTCTCGCCACGCTGGAACAGGGCGGAACCGTGCACGCGAGGCACAATGTCCACCTCGGCGGACAGGGTGCGGATGTCGCGCAGGCCACGGCCGTCGATGCGGTAGTCCTCGGTCAGGATGCGGCGACGCACGATCTGGCGCTGCAGTTCCTTGAAGGCGTTGCCGAGTTCCTTGTCCTTCTCGGCATCGTCCATATCGGTGAACTCGTCCGCGAGCACCTCGCGCACGTGCTCCTTGATCTCATGGATGCGGTCCTGACGCGGCAGCTTCTCGGCGATGGAGAGCGCCTCGTCCAGATCCTGATGGGCGATCTCGTCGATGCGGGCGTACAGCTCGTCGGTGTACTCCGGGAAGAGCTGGAATTCCTTGGTCTCCTTGGCGGCGATCTTCTTGAGCTCGTCCTGAGCCTCGCAAATCACCTTGATGAACGGCTTGGCGGCCTCAAGACCACCGGCAACGACTTCCTCATCGGGCTTGGTCTGACCCTCGTCGTAGATGAGGTGCCAGGCGTTCTTGCCGGCACCGGCCTCGATCATGGCGATGGCAACATCACCGTTCTCGATCACGCGGCCAGCGACCACAATCTCGAACACGGCGCGCTCACGCTCGCTCCAACGCGGGAAGGCAACCCACTGGCCATCAATCAGCGCCAGACGCACACCGGAGACCGGGCCTTCGAACGGCAGACCGGAAATCATGGTGGAAGCGGAAGCGGCGTTCAGGGCGATGACATCGTAAGCGTCATCAGGGTTCACGGCGAGCACGGTCTCGACGACCTGCACTTCGTTGCGCAGGGTGTGCGGGAACAGCGGGCGCAGCGGGCGGTCGATGATGCGGCAGGCGAGGATGGCCTCGGAGCTCGGGCGGCCTTCACGGCGGAAGAACGAGCCCGGAATCTTGCCGGCAGCGTACATCTTCTCTTCAACATCGACGGTCAGCGGGAAGAAGTCGTAGTTCTCCTTCGGGCTGGAACCGGCGGTGGTGGTGGACAGAATCATGGAATCGTCGTCGAGGTAGGCGGCCACAGCGCCATCGGCCTGCTGGGCGAGGCGGCCGGTCTCGAAGCGCAGCGTGCGCTTGCCAAACGATCCATTGTCGATTACGGCCTCAACGGCCTTGATTTCGGGACCCTCCATGGGGTTCCTCCTTCTTTAATTTTCTAATTATTCCTACATACTGTGCTGCGGTTTGGCGACTCGCTTGAACCGCAACTGTCCTCTTCAGCGGACGTCACATACCTTGTTTCGACTGGCCCCATGGCCGTCGTTCCTCGTGTCAACCCCTTCATTCGGGTTCTCCTGTCGGCCTCACCTGCTGGCCTATCCTCTAACCCTCTTGCCGTTGTTGCCGTTGGCTGGCGATATGTAAAACGCCCGAGCACCATCCTAGGTACTCGGGCGGAAGTCTTCAATTATCGACGCAGACCCAGACGCTCGATGAGGGAACGGTAACGCTCGATGTCAACGCGCTTGAGGTAGTCAAGCAGGCGACGACGGTCACCGATCATCAGCTGCATACCACGACGGGAGTGGTGGTCGTGCTTGTGCTCCTTGAGGTGCTCGGTCAGGTCGGCGATACGCTTGGACAGCAGAGCCACCTGGACCTCCGGAGAGCCGGTGTCACCTTCATGGGTCGCGTACTTAGCGATGATTTCCTGCTTTTCTTCAGCCGTCAGTGCCACGGCATCCTCCTTATATTGCTGCGCGGTGCTACCGGCCCGATGCCGGCGCGCTCTCTATCCGCGGGCGAAATACGCCAAGGGTCAATTATACAGGAGCACCAGACACCACGAATCAGACCAACGTCAGCAGGCCGCCAAACATCACAACAAGCAAAGCAATCGTCTCAATCACAAAAAATAAGATAAACGACGCCCAACTGCGCGTCAGCACATTCAACGGCGACTCTTTTTTAATCGTCGCCAACAATCCCACCCACAGCACCGCGAAAACGGCAACGCCAATACCAACTGGAATAATGCCAAGATTCGCCGCATTCGCCAATGCCGACGACTCTCCGTACACCACATATGTCGCATACCAAAAATCAATTTTCAGAATGCACAGGCCGGCAATGAGTTGCTCCGCCGCCAAGCCAATCACAAAAACCGCGCCCCACAAGCGCCGATGGGCGTCAACAACCAGCAGACCAAGGCCGGAAACGGCAATCAGCGTCACCGTCCAGGCAACAAACGCGGCGCCGCGCGGCTCAAGCGCGCTCAAATTATCAAGCAGCCACTGCGTATCGTTCACCGCAATCGCACGCCCCCACCAATACGGCACCACAATGGCCGCAATCACCAGCAGCGCATAAGCCAGCCACAATGCAGGATGCGAGCGCTTACGCTCAATATCGGCCAGCGACAGCGTCGATTCGGGAATGGACGCCACCGGATGCTTGGAAACATCGTTATGTTTGGAAACATCGTTGGGCATGGGCGAAACACCATCGGACCGCGTATCGATTTCAGCCTGCACCTCACCGCTCGCCTGCTGGTCGACCGGCTGTTTCTCCACGCTGGAATTCACCGCCATCTACGTTTACCTCGCGTTCGTTGTTCGACGCCACACCTGTCTGCACAATGCGTCGTCTCATGCCGCGACGCCCATGCTAGGACGGTATTGTATCGTGAGTGCGCCATACGATAATGACATGGCGCCGGACATAACGCCGCAATACCTGATTTTCGCTAATCGCAACCATGCTTCGGCGGACGACATAAGCCATACATATGTTCATAAGGGCGAACCATATCCGAATTACTCACTCCGCTAACATCACCACATAACGGCAACATAGATACACAGCCATACTTGATATCAGGAGAACGCCGTCGATTCGAAATGAAAACTGCCAGCCGCCCACACACCAGCTCCTTTGTTTCCAAAATCGCACATTCTACGCCGATGTCATGCTCCACCATGTCTCACGCCGCGGTCTCAACATAACAGGATGGGTTGTACGAATCCACGTTGCCGAGCATTCGCACAACCCACCATTGCGACACATCACTGATTCCGCACATTCAATCGCTGCAACCAACAGGCTGCGGCGATATTTCAGCGCGAAGAGCGGCGTATCCGAATGACACTGATGCCAGCCAGCATCAGGGCAATTGCAGACAGCACCATCGGTGTTACGGACGAACCAGTTGATGACAGTTCAGATGAATTATCATCAGCAGTAGAAGACTGTTGCTGGCCGCCATCACCGGTCTGATCGCCGTTACCCGACTGGTTACCGTCACTGGTCTGATCACCATCACCGGTCTGATCACCACCACCAGGATTTCCGCCATCACCAGACTGACGGTCAACCGCCAATTGCGCGAGCTGCAAACTCAGTGCACGCTGCGGGGCATCCACCTCATTTTGCGTGGAAGGATCGGATGCCAACGCCTGCTTTGCCTTATCAAGTAGCGTGAGCATCTTATCCCACTCATCCATAGGATATTCCGCAGACTGCAGAGAGTCAGCCTGATCAATGGCCGAACGCAGCTTAGACGTATCCACAGCTTTGCCGTCAGAAGTCAACACGTCGCTCAAGTCATAGTAATCAAAATCGACATAACCACCCGTATTCTCCTTGGCGTAATTGAACAAGCCGATTCGATACCCCTTAAAGTGCGACAAGCTCCAATCGTAAGTCAGCGGCCCCTGCTCGTCGCCAAGCTTGGACCATTGCTTACCGTCCAGACTGTACCAATACTGAATCGTCAACTTACCACTCGCATTATCCAGTGTGTTGTCCGACTTGATCCACACATTGGTCGCATCATCTGGCAATGTCACTGTGCCGCCCGATACAAAGGCCTCTTCAGCGTCACGATCAATCGTATCGTCAACGATATTACCGTCCGCGTCCTTCACGCCATTGTCGTAGACACGCTTGACCACACCCAACGTTCGCTGTCCATTTTCTTGACGCACAGCGGCATAGGCAAAACTACGGGTATATGTAGCGAGGCCTGCGGTGTCTCCATCCTTCATATGACTGACATCCATGTGGGTTTCCACAGACATGGATCCGCCAAAGGTACGCTGCGACAAAACGTTACGGGCGGTTTCAAAATATGTCAGGTCGCCATAAGTGCCTTTCATATATTTGGCCGTGGCGGAAACCTTGTGCCCATTAGTCAAACGCAACCAGCCTTCACGATCAGTGAGAGACCAATATCGGTTATCTGGATTATGTCCCCATTCCCATACCAAATCAAGATTCGAACCATTGGGTTGGTATTCTTCGGCGACCGGATATTCCTTCTCATCAGCAAGACCGATCAGGGAAATATCGTCGATGACGTAATCCATGCACGTGCCTTCCGCACCCCACGCGGTTTCGACAATGAGTTTGGAACCTTCCACATTAGCGTCGGATGGGATGGAGAACTCACCTGTGATAGTAGTCGTCTCCCCACGTTTCACTGTTCCTGTGGCCACACGATTAATTGTGCCGTCTGCATATTGAATCGCCACATAAAACAGGTGGGAAGTCACAGCCGATGAATCGACGCCGTCCATCTCATGGTCGTATCGAATCGTTGCACTGGCACGATATGTCACGCCCTGCTGCAATTTTCCATCCATAGATTGACCCGGGCCAGCGCCATTGTATTCGCCACGATTCGTCACAGCAAGACTCGTGGTTCCAGAAAGAGAACCATCCGTAATCGCGGTAAGCGTACCATTCCACTGAGGGGTCCACGATTCAGTCCCGTTTTCGAAATCGCCATTGTCCACCAGCTCGATTCCAATCAGAGAATCGTCAACCTGAGGAGGCTCCTCCAGAGTCCACCAATCCTGATCCTGATAAGACTGATGAGGCGCGTCATTATCAAAATCGTCCGAATTGACCAGGGAACGCTGGCGAACCAGATTCTCCAAATCAGCAGGCAAATCAATCAGTTTGTCGTAGGTGTCCGACGCGCTTACCTGATTATTGTCCCCAAACACAGGCCATCCGTCATCACCCCACGTTGCAGGAATCAAACCGGGAACACGTCCGGTCGGATATGTGTCTCGGAAGAAGAATCCATGCCAAGACGTCGTGCCATCACCGTTGTCGACTTCAACAAGGCTACCTTGTGCGAAAGCACCTAGACAATACTTTTTGGCTTCGTATTTGGAGCCATCAAGCAAATCAGTGGTGCGCAGCAGCATCACCGTACGACCGTCTTTGCCCCAGTAAATCGTTGGAGTATAGAAATAATCACCGATTTTGAAAGTCTGAGATCCTTCAAATCCGGTAGGAGTCTCACCAAGATCATCAGTGAACTGTTCGGCAGAGATGATATTCTCATGGCTCTCCACCACCGTGGTTAAATCATCGGACAGCCTATATTGGTTGACGCCGGAGATAATCCAAGGACTCCCTTGCTCATCAAAATACAATGACGGATCATGGAATCCCCGATTAAGGGCAATCTTCGTCCAAGGACCATTCTCAATATCATCGGTGTAGTAGATATAAGCGCCATTAAGGTTGTTCGTATTGAATAACACGTAGAAGCGGCCATTGTGATAGCGCAGCGACGGAGCCCACTCGCCTTCGCCATACGAGCTAGCTCCATTGCGCAAGGATGAAGCATCGCTCATAGAAATGCGATCATACACGTACGTGACTATCCACCAATTGACCAGATCATAGGATTTCATAATTGGAGATCCAGGACTGAGCTCCATAGTGGTACTCACCATGTAATACACATCACGACCGTCTTTGTTATTCGGATCGTCCTTCGACACACGAATAACACTGATATCCGGAACATCCGTGTTCAACATGGGAATGGAATACGTGCCATCACCGCTATCAGTCGTGGTGTAACTGCCATCCGATGGCGTTGAAGATGGCGTTAAATCATCCGCAAAGACCGGCATTGGCGCCAAAATCAACCCACAAGTCGACAACACCGCGATAGCACTAGCCGAAATTTTTTGTCGTAAATAATTCATAAGTCTTTTAAACTTTCATGATAAGCACTCAACATCGAGTGCGTATTCCAATAGCATGCCCGCACAAATCAGCAATGAATGACGATAAGACATTCCCGCATATGGATAAGTGATGGACATTACCACTGCCAAAACTTACGCTTGAACAAGTACCAGTTCTAGGTTTCATGTGCGGTCATCCCGAGGCTGCCGCTACGGGATGACCGCATTACCAAGAGGTAACTAGCGCATCTCGCGACGCACTCGCGCTACGATCACACCAGTGAGAGCCAAGCAAGCGACAATCACAGCACCAGGCAAGACAGAGGAACCGGTTTGTGCCAAATCCACGCCATCAGTGGAATCATCAGCCAGCTTCAGACCGGCACGTGCACTATTCAATGCAGCAAGCGCATCTTGAACCTGCTGTTCAGTAGCGGATTCATCCTGCAATACCGCCTGAGCCTTCTGCAATGCGTCAGCAAACACCTTCCAGCTCTCTTCCGTGTAATCGGAAGCGTTCAGGCCGGAATTCTCATTCACTGCGCTCTGCAAATCAGACTTGTCCACCGGAGTCGAAGGAGTTTCATCCTGCGACTCCGTGAAAGTGTACGTAGTGATGTCGTACAGCTCATCCTGAGCATTCGCACCACCATCGGATTTGAAGGAGAACACCACATGATGCACCCCTGTCACACCCTCAAGGGTGGTCGTGTAATCGGCGTACTCGGATCCATCACCGGCAGGAATCGAAATAGAAGCCACAGGTTCGGAATCCGGATCATCAAGACGAATCTCAAGGATGCCTCCGGCTTTGCCAGCTGCAGTCACAGTCAGCGAAGAGGCGCCGTTATTCCCGAAATCGACATTCGCCAAAGACGTCCACTCACCATTATTAATATTGCTGAGCTTCTGACCTTCGGAATTGTCTGTAGTCATATCGACCACGCGCACACCAGAAGTCAGGTCATATGCGTTCTGAATGCCGGAATCCCATGCAATGGTGGAAGCTGGAATGCCTCCATCTTGATACGCGTCCAGATTCTTCACCGAAGAGAGACCCTCATATGTCATTGCAATATCGGCAATGGAACCATCCTCGTTAACCGTAATCGGATCGAGATGAGTATTTCGGTAGCCATGCGCCGCGTCAAGATTACCGCCGTTCATCAATTCCTTTGCCACCGTTTGCGCATGGTAGGTCATATACCACTGGTCGCCAAGTTGAACCATCGCGTGATGATTGTTGCCGCCAACACCGAAATACGTGCTCGGATTCTTCAGAATCTCACCCTGATAAGTGAACGGCCCCATCGGGTTGTCTGAAGTCATATACGCGATATTGCCGTAACCGACCGTGTTACCATCAATTACGTTGTCATGGCTGAAATTAGTGCAATACGAGTAGTAATAAGTACCACCTATCTTGGCAATCCCGGAGTCCTCAAACATGGCAGGTGCGTCTATGGCCTGAGCCTCACCTTCGGTATGCAGCATGTCATCGGACAGTTTAATAACGCGAGCCGTGTTCGGATGTTCTTCCTCGCCTGTCGGAACACCACCTCCGTAATACAGGTAGCCCTGCCCGTCATCATCCACGAACACCGCGGGATCAAACAGCCAGACCACACCAGCGGATTCAGGAGTACCGCCCTTAATCAACAGCTCACCGGTTTCGTCCTTCCACGGACCAACAGGAGAATCCGAGGTCAGCACACCGATACCGCTGCCGCCATTGGCGAAATACAGGAAGAACTTCTCTTTACCGTTGATGGTCTTATGAGCGACGGCAGGAGCCCAGGAATTGCTGGCCCAGGTGGCCACCCCCTGTTCTCCAGCCACACGAATGTAACCCTCATTACGCCAATTGACCATGTCATCACTGGACAGAACATTGATGGTCTTTACTTGAGCGAACGAATTGTCCTTGATCTGCCCAGTACTGTCATATTCATAGTCATAATTCAACGAGCCATCAGCATTCACAGAAGTGCCATCACCCGTAGTGTAGATATATACGCGTCCGTTGTATTCCATAGCCCACGGATCGGCGCCATACCAATAATCGATAATCGGGTTTGAATAGTCGCCGAAAGCCTTGGCTGCCGTTGCCGTACCCGTAGTCGGCGGCACGAATGAGGAACCAGAATCCGAACCGGTTACGGAAATGTCGTCGACAATGAAGTCGGCATTGCTCGTGCCATACTTGTTTTCAATCACCAGCGAGGGACTGGTGAAATCACCACTACCACCTAACGTTCCAGTACCTGAAATTTGTGTCCACTCACCCGCTTTCGCCGTTCCGGTCGCAATCTGGTCACATCCGGAACCATTACCCGAACAAACAGTGATATTGAATTCACCGTCTTCCGTGGCCTTGACCCACATACTTCCGGTATATGTCTGTCCTTTTTCCACCTTGCCATCAAGAGACTGGATTGCACCAGCATCAGAGGATGTACGATCAGTAACGCTCAAGGCGCCACTGCCACCATGCACATCATCCGCAGTGACGGCAATGGACGATGCGGAGCTATTCCACACCGTTCCAGACTTCCAACCATTAAGATCGTCTTCGAATCCGCCGTTGACGACCAATTCGACGGGTTCATCGGCCGACGCCGCAGTCACTCCGATAGTCGCTGGAAATACAGCCCCCATGCAACACAGCACGGATGCAGCCGCAGCAGCAACCACACGACCGGTTTTCCTTGTTTGCAATATGTGAATGTTATAAACCATTCAGTTCCCTTTCCTGAATGATGGAGGGCGACTCCCCCCCCCCATCATTTTTTCTTCGCCGCACAATCGAATCCCACGTTGGTTACGACCACATCGCGGCTCATTGCAAAGCCATGCCAGAGGAACGTCCCTCAAGGGCAGCCATGCAACAGCCATTGTATAAGTGAGCGCATTTCACTCGCGATCGTCCTTGATAACAAATTGATAACGATATGCACAATGAAAATAAGTTCACATAAACGCAACGCAACACATCAAATATGACAGTTTCATATGCCAATTACACACTTTGCATAACATATTTCAACAAAGAATGGAGACGTACAAGCGAACTCATCTGATGCCACCACTCATCGCCTATAAAGCTGGCGTGTCGCGCCACAATAACATCACAGCCGATAAAACGACACCCCGAAGTTGAGACTCATTCAACAATGCGGCCAGCTTAGACACACAACCAACGCTTCGCTTCATAGCACCGAACATTGATTCCAGCACAGTCACGACCATCTTCTTTGAAGGCAATCGTGTTTACGCCCCGGGTTCTAAATAGAAGTGCAACACCTTGTCTAGGGTTGGAAGTGTTCGAAGTTTCTAACTTAAGAAGGTGTTGCACTCATGGGTCAACAGTATTCGCACCTGTCGTCCGAGGAGAGGATCCTGATCGAGAAGCTGCATTGCGAACAGCATCTGAGCGTCCGGAAGATCGCGGAGGAAATCGGTCGGGACAAGTCCACGGTGTCACGCGAGCTGAGGCGCGGCCTGTGGTTCGCGTCCAACGAGAACGGGTCGTACCGTCCCTACCGGCCGAAACGGCTGAAGACCGGGCCGTGGACCTCGGGTCCGTTCTATTCGGCGCTGGCCGCGCAGAGGAAGGCGGACCTGCGCCGGCGCGGATCCCGCAAGCCGCGTCGCATGGACTCGGACCGGCTTCGCGCCTGGGTGCTGGACTCGCTGCGCAGGGGGTGGAGCCCGGAACTGATCGAGGGACGGTTGAAGGCCCAGTACGCCGGCGACCCGTCGATGCGGATCAGCCACGAGTGCCTCTGCCAGTGGATCTACGCCAAGCCGCAGCGGGCGCTGGACCTGCGCCAGTACCTGGCGCGCGGCAGGAAACGCCGGACGAGGAAAAAGGGCAGGAAGGCGAAAGGGCCGCGCATCCCGATGCGCGTGCCCATCGCGGACCGGCCCGAGGCGGTCGGATCCAGGAAGGGGTTCGGCCATTTCGAGTCGGACACGGTGGTCGGCGCCGCGCCGTCGAGGCGCTGCATGAACACGCAGGTGGAGCGCAGGAGCCGCAGGCTGTTCGCCCGGCTCGTCGACGACAAGAGCGCGTCCGCCACGGCCAGGGCCGAATACGAGATCTTCAAGGACATCCCGCCGGCCGCGCGCGTCGACCGCACGTGGGACAACGGCACGGAGGCGAGCCTGCACATGCTGGTGGACGAGGCGCTGGGCATGCTCACGTACTTCGCCGACCCGTACAGTTCCTGGCAGCGTGGCAGCAACGAGAACAGGAACGGCAGGATCCGCCGCTATCTGCCCAAAGGAACCGGGTTCGAGGACTTGGCCCAGGAGGACCTCGACGCGATCGTCGGGGAGATCAACGACACCCCCATGAAGCTCCTCGGCTACAAAACGCCCAACGAGGTATGGGACGAGGAGATCGCCAGGCTACAATCGAAGGCAGCCAGCCCGAACACAAGCGTTGCGCTTACAAATTGAATCCGGGGGGCCTCATGAGCCGAGGGTGTAAGGGATAAGGTGTAAAGGGTAAGGGTTTAAAGGCGTAAGGGTGTAAGGGGACACTCACTCCTGCCGGTACAGCCGCGAATACAATCCGCCGGCCTGCAGCAGTTCGTCATGCGTACCGGATTCGACGATCTGCCCATGATCCATGACATGGATGCGGTCGAAATCCCGAATCGATGCGAGTCTGTGCGCCACGACGATGCACGCATTGTCGGAGTCGAGCAACGCCGTCATGACATGTCGCTCGGTATCGTTGTCCAGAGCACTGGTGGGTTCGTCCATAAGTAGGAAGTCCGGTCTTCCGACGACCGGATCCATCATCCCCTCGTTGATGCCGGCAACCTCGCACGCCCTGACGATGTCGTCATCCGTCAGCCACGGACGGTGCAGCGTGATATTGTCGCGCAAGGTTTCGTTGAACACCGTGGATTCCTGATGCACATACGCCAGCCTGTCGGCCTTCCATCGGCTGTCCGCGTCGTAAATCCGGCATCCGCCGTCGTTGATGGTCACCGTGCCACAGACGGGTTCGATGAGTCCGGCGAGCAGTTTCAGCAGCGTGCTTTTGCCCGAGCCAGCGGGGCCGACGATGGCGATCTTGTCGCCTTCACCGGCGGGAATCATCTCGCAAATCTTGCGCATATAGGTGGCGAACGCCATGATCTGGCTGATGACGCCGACGATGCCGGAGAAGGTTTCGATGAAGGCGCGTTGCACGTCAGCCTGCGCGACGGTCGCACGCTCGACCAGCGTCCTGTTGCGCAGGGAATAAATGACGGATACGACGAGCACCGCCGCGCACACCGTCAGGGTCAGCATCGTCAATGGCGCTGAATAGGCGATCATCATGATCAGGTAGACCACGAGGAACACCATCGACACGACCGTCGACGGCAGACTGCCGGTCACGATCTGTTCGACGACCATGACCAGGTTCGCGCGGTAGATCAGGTCACCACTGGAACGGTTCACGAAGAACGGGAACTCCCGATCGAGCACGCCGGTCATGTATCGGCGGGACAGGTATCGTCCGAATCGCACCTGCACGCGGGTGAGCATCATGGTGTTCAACGCGCCGACCGCCATCGCCGTGAACGCCGGGCGCGCTGCCTTCCACGCGGCCACGGGAGGCGTCGCAGGCGTGGCGGCGGGAGGACGTCGCGTTTCCCGATTCCCGGACGGGTTCCCATCTCCGAGCGTCCGCCGGAGGCCGGCGACCGCAGCGGTTTCGGCCATTGGGAGGCCGACGGCGTGATCGGCGCCGGATGCGACCTGCACACTGAGGTCGAGAGGAAGACCAGGTTCCTCATGGCCGGGATCGTGCCCGGCAGGACCGCCGGGGAAAGCGTCGGGGTGCGGCTGGCGATGTTCTCGCCGCTGCCGGCCGGCGCGCGCGTCAGCGTCACGCACGACAACGGCGCCGGGTTCGCCCGCCACACGCGCCTGCGCGACGGGCTGGGCATGGACACGTACTTCGCCGACCCGTACTCCAGCCGGCGGCGGGGAAGCAACGAGAACCGGAACGGCATGATCCGCCGGTATCTGCCCAAACGCAGCGAGATCCAGATGGTCATGGCCGGGGAACTGCGGGAGATTGTCGACGAGGCCGACAACCGTCCCATGCGCGTGCTGGACTACCGGACGCCCGCCGAGGCATTCGCCGACGAACTGCTAGAATTGCAGGACCAACAGGGGTGTTGCACCTCTAAATAGACATCGGGCACACGGTTTGCGCGGTGGTGAGCAGTGAGCGGTGAGTATTGAGCGACGTACGGCGACTCACGTGCGCTCACACAGTGGTGAGTAATCCGCCAAACAACACCACGAGCAGGGCGATGGTTTCAATCACGAAGTACAGAATGAAACTCGCCCAGCTTTTGGTCAGTACGTTCAGCGGCGAGGTCTTCCGGATAATCACCAGCAGACCAACAAACACCAGGGCATATACGGCGATGCCGATCGCCGCCCCCATAATGCCGAGGTTCGCGGCATTCGCCAGACCGGCCTGCTTGCCGTAGACCACGTACGTGGAATACCAGAAGTTGAGATTGAGCATGCTGAGTCCCGCGATGAACTGCTCACAGGCCAGCCCGAGCACGAACACGATCAGCCATGGCCAGGACGGCGAGACGACCACCGCCATCGCCAATCCGACGTACGTGATCACCACGGCCACCCAACCGACCAGTGCGATACCTTGCGGAGACACTCCCCCGAGCACGGCCACAATGGAGTCAGTATTATTCACCGCCAGCGAGCGACCGAACCAGTATGGCGCGATGATGGCGCACAGTACGGCAAGAATAATCAACGCCCAACGCAACGGATGGGAGCGACGGCGCTCGATATCAGCCAAAGACAAATCGGTCTCGGGTATGGAAGCCTCGGGGTGCCTGGAAACCTCGACGGTCTCTACTTTGCCGCCTACGATTTCCGTCGCCTCGTTAGGTTCTTGCTCGTTGGGTTCCTGCTCCATGCACCGCCTCGCCGATTACCTGCTCATTGCCATGTATTGCCATGCCGATTATTGCGATGCCTATCTTAGCGTGCGTGTTGGGCAAGTACCTGATGCTCCCTGCGGTTTCGCGCGCTGATTGGATACAGACAGGCTACTGCTACTGCCCGTCTGCATCCGGCGACTTGTCCGCCGCTGTATCCGTCTGTTCCTCAGGCAACGTATTGGCAGCCTGTTCCTTACGCCGCCTGCCGTGCAGCAGGGCCTCGAGCATGTCGACCTGACGCTCCAGTTCGTCGATACGACGTACCTGCTGCGAAATCAGCAAGTCGCGTAGGTCATTGTTCTGCTCTTTGCGGGAGACGGGGAAGATGATGGCGCGACGTTCGGGCGATACGTGGAAATCGGATTCGCTGCCGGTACCAGCCGGAAGTGACGATTCCGCCGAGTCGCGCCAAGCTCTCGCTGCTCGCGCACTCTCCGGAATGTTTGGTGCGCCCGCGGCTCCCGAGCGGAAAAGCTCCGAATCTGAAGCCCCCCCCCCAGCTTATTTTCCACGCCGGCTTTGGCATTGCCGGAGTTCAGGATTTCGTCTTGCGATTCACGCCAGCGGGCAAGGCAACGTTCGATGCGCTTGTACCCGATTAGAGCCGGATCCAATCCGGCTTCACGGAACATGCGCACGGGTGAGGCACCTTCGTTGTAGTGGACTACACAGTAACGCTTGAAATCATCGGTATAGGTGATGCGCTTCGCCGTGGCTTCCGCCACTGCCGACAACGACTTCAGATACTTGATCTCCTCGGGGCTAAAAGTCCCTCCACCACTGGTCATCCTCATCCCTTACACTCGTTGGAAGGCTCATTGCACACCCCCCTTGATTATGGGGTGAATGCCATAGTTCGGGATAGTAATACTTATAATTCGGACATGCCTAACCCCTAGTAGGGTCGTTTTTATCCCCGTTTAAGTGGAGCCTGAGTAGTGGCTGGACGGCAACTGAACGATAATCGGCCCACGAATGGGGTATACAGGCCCATCCTTCACCTCCCCTACGATTGTGTTCGCTTGGCGATTGTTACCGAGCCTGCGTGAAACGTTTGTTGTGGTGAAACACAAGTTATTTTCGATGCCCGGCCCCATTACATTCAAATCAAAATGCCATACATTGCCCATAAGATTCGGAGATGGTCCACAAGTCATCCGTCTGAGATGCCGCCAATATGACAAATGGCCGATCTGAATAATCAGATCGGCCATTGTTATAGCTGCTCAGTTATAAGCAGCAGTCAAGCTCACGCGTTGAGAGCGCGCTTGGTGGAACGGGACTTGACGAACACGGTCACCGCGGCGCCCGCGATCAGCAGACCGATCACGGAGAACAGCATGGTTCCGGCGGCACCGGTGAGCGGCAGCTGGGTGATGTTCTTGACGTTGGTGACCTGGAAGGTGCCCTTGTTGTCCTTGGACAGGTTCCAGGCATCCTTACCAGCGAAGGTGGCAGCAGCATCTGCGGTTGCACCGGTAGTGATCGTGAACTTGCCAACGAAGGTGCCGTTGTAGCCAGTCGGGACCTTCGTCTCAATCACGGTGTAGGTGGTGTTGAGCTTAAGACCGTTCAGAGTGTACTTACCCTCAGCGTTGGATTGCAGTGTGTCCGTGGCGCCTTCAGGGTAAGTGCCATCAGCATTGGCGGTCGGCAGAGAATACGCACCGTTAGAGCCATTGAACTTAAGCGGAGTCTTCGCTTTGAGCTCGTCAGCGGACAGACCGCTAACATCGCCTTCGTACACTTGGAACTCAGCACCAGTCAGAGCAGCAGCGTTCTTGTCGACTTTCTGCCAAGTCACGGCACCAGCCTTGGTGGTTTCTTCCTTGCTGCTCTTCAGGTCGACAACGCCGGCAGCGGCGAGAACGCCAGTGGCGTTGTTCACGGACGGCGCGGCGCCCGTGATAGCAGTGCCAGCGAGAATCGGAGCATTGCCATTCCACACGAGCTTGTGAGTGTCATTATCTTCGACGACCAGCTTTCCACTCTGGTCGACAATCAAGTACAGACCACCCTCAGCGAAGGTGAAGGTCTGGGTCTTGCCACCGTTAGAAGCCATCGGGGTAATGCCCGTGACAGCCAAATCCTTAAGCGCGTTCACAAAAGCGGTGGTCTGCGCGGCGGTCAGGGTAGTGTTGCCCAGCCAGGCCCACTCGTTCAGGGAATCACCCTTGGTCTGGTCGTTGTAACCAGCAGCAGCGAAAGCAGCATCCACTGCCTCACCGGAGACCAAACCCTCCAGCTCAACGCCAGTGTTGCCATCAGACACATACTTGGCGAGCTCAACGTACTTGAACATGCGCAGGTTAGCCTGCAGGTCAGCGGTGTCAACCGGCTTGGTGTAGAACTGGTTTGCATCCGTGGCGTTGACTGTGATAGTCGTGCTGGAGATGTTGGCCTCAGCCGCGTTGGCGGTGGTGGCGCCGAACGCCATGCCACCAAGCAGGGTGGCCGCAGCAGCGACACCCGCGAAAAGCTTCCTCAACTTCATGAGAAACCCTCTCTTCCTTATTGTGATTGATTTTCTTGCAATCGCGGAGGCTGCAATCCCACAGCAAGGCCTCCGCAATCCGCAAATCCTTATTGTTTTTTCGGGGAGGGAAGCCTTCATCGACTCCCCTCAGTCCGCCTTCGGCGGCCAGCTCCCCTCAGCGAGGGAAGCCAAAACCACCTCAAGTTTCTTGAAATCAGACCAGCTGACGCTTACGCCAGACCGTGTAGCCCGCAGCAGCCAGCAGGGCCAGCAGGCCCAGGCCACCGCCGAACACCATCCAGTCACGACCAGTCGTGCCACCGGTCAGCGGCAGACTGGAGATAGCCACATACTTGTTCGTGAACTGTGCCGACTCCGTATTCGTTCGGTCGGAATCGTTCTCGCCGTACTCGTAAGAGACAACGGCATCCGTCCTGGAGACCGTGACCTTGACGGTCACCTTATCGTTGTCATACTTCCAACCGGCAGCAGGCTTTTCGGTGTCCTCCGAAGCCTCGAACGTGTAGACCAAATTGTCAGCACCGGTCGGAACCCTGAACTTCAGGTCCCCATTGCCGAAGCCAACCGTCGCGCTCGCGCCGCTAGCAGTCAATTCGTCCTTGGACACAGTCGTAGTCAGTCCATTGTTGGCCAAGCCGGTAACGTCAGCGCACTTACCAGCATTCGCATCCGTGCTATCCACACACTTCAGGTTGAAGCCGAAGTCCGAATTAGCAGCATGTCCCTGCACAACCTTCGTCACCTTGACATCCGAAGCGGGCAAGGTCACGTAAGAAGGCGTGTTGGTTACCGTGAAGGCACCGGATTGTGCGGTCAAACCTTGTAGCTTGAGGTCAGTCTTATCAACCTTGGAGTCATAGCCTTCAACCTTGACCTCGGAAACCGAGTATGTGTGCCCCTCAGGGCCGGCAGGCACCGTGAACTCGTGAGTCCAGTTGCCGGCGGCATTCAGAGTTGCTGAACCGTTGGCATAATCCTCGCCGTCCTGCTTGAGCTGGACCTGCACGGAATCATTCGCGTGATTCTCGTTGTCGTCGGACCAAGTCTTCGTCACCGTAATCTTGGAGACCGGAAGGGTGATGGTCGGCTTCTGCGGGTAGGCGGCGGTCTGCGGATCGCTCGTCGTCGTGCCGCCCTGCGAGGAGGTCACCACGGTCTTGTAGTCGACAGTGGCGCTGGAGTTGTCGTTCGTGTAGAAGTTGTTGTCGCCGGAGGCATTGGCATCGTCCTTGTGGTTCTTAACAGCCTCGTCGAACGCAGCCTGCGTCGGCTTGACATTGAAGCTCACCGTGTAGGTGACGCCGTCCTCAAGCGTGTCGTCGTTGGACGTGACCGGCCAAGACACGGTGCCATCAGCCGCAACCGTCGCCTCCGGGGCGTCAGCCCACGCCGTGGTCTGGCCTTTCCGGGTCTTCGCGTACGTGAAGCCCGCGGGCTCTCCATTCTCGGAGGCGCTGTCGGAGCTCACGACCCAGCTGGACAGCCTGTCGTGAATCGTCACGTCGGCATACTCAGCCGTCTTGGTGATCTCCTGATAAATGGACTCGAAGATGTTGTTCAGCTGGCCGGCATCCGTGGCGGCCTTGTAGTAGCTGCTGGTCTCGGCGCGGTCACCGAGGTTGGCGTTCCAAGACTTTCCCCACAAATGCTCACTGCTCGTTGCAGTGGCATCCGGGTAGTTGCTGGAGATGCCGTGCATGTACTTGTTCAGGTTGCTCGAGGTGTCGCCGGGGTTGGCACCGCTGACGACGCCGATCGAGTAGATGGTCGTCCCGGCGTCCTTCAGGCTCTTCGCCTTGTTCACCGCGGTGGCGGCGACGGTGGGGTCAAACCCGCTGCCGTGGTTCGGCTCGCCGTCGGTGAAGAAGATGACGACCTTCTTCGCGTTGGCGCGAGGCTGATACGTTAGCGCCGCCTGGGCGCGGTTGAAGGCGTAGTCGGCGGAGGTCGCGCCGGACGCGCTCAGGCCGTTAACCGTGCTCGTCAGTCCGGAGACGTCGTACGTCAGGTTGCTGACGATCTGCGTGTAGTTGTAGGAGGACCAGCCTTCGCGGTAAAAGTCATTGCCGACGCTGGTCTTCTCGGTGCCGGCGAACTTCACCAGGGCGATGCGGTTCCGCTGGCTCTGGTCGGTAATCTTCGCGTTCTCTGCAGCCGTCGCATTGATGAATTTATTGACCGCGGTCTTGAGCGAGTCAATCTTCGTAGGCTGGTTCCAACCGCTAGCGATCTTTTCGGCCATCGAACCGGACACATCCAACACCAGCACGATGTCGAGTGGCTGGTTCGTCACGATCTCGCCCGTACCCGCGCTCTTCGCACCGGTGACGTTCAACGCCACCGTGTACGTGCCGTCTTCATTGGCGGTAACGGTCTTCTCGCGGGCCGGAGCAGACAACGTCGGATCATCCGGCACGCCGTTTGTTCCCTCGGTGGAAAGAGGAGCAGGCGCGCTGGCGGCCGCCTTCTCATCGGTGGTCTGCGATTGTGTCGTGGAGGCATTCCCATCGTCGGCCATGGCGGTTGCGCTCACACCGGCGACGCCACCGAGCATCGCCACGGCGGCAACGATCGCCACTAACCGTTTGCCTTTCCTGCCCGCCGCGGCCCCTACCGCTGCGAACCATTCTGCAATTCTCTTCATAACCTTGCCTGTCTCTTACGATCACGTACGCCAAAACCCGGCGTTACGCTTATAAGGCGTTACGGTATTAAGCAAAAAGCACGAATGCGTACACCCGGGTAGAGGGAATTTTTTACCCGACATTGAAAAGAACCTTGGAATTTTTGAAAAGTGGCACCCTCGTCATCCACCCTGCGATAACGCACTTTTCTTCTCGACGGGGCGTGCCGGTCCCACCATCTGGGAACTGAGGCGGATTTGCCGCCGCTGCGCGGGGGCCGGAGTTACTGACGACCGTCAGTATGCCACTGCTCCGCATGTGTGCAGTATCACATACCGCTACGCATACACGGAGACATACTACATGCAATTTCTGTGAACGCAAACATACGACTCACCAAGGCCGTGTTCTGTTGCGGGCGGTGGTGTTACGGGCAATGTTGTGGGTAGTACCCTAGCCACAAACCTATATAGTGGAGCGGATGACGGGAATCGAACCCGCGTAATCAGTTTGGAAGACTGAGGCTCTACCATTGAGCTACATCCGCGTTAAGCGTCGCTTTTGGCGACTTGAGTTATTATACATATTTCTTCGGGGATGGCAAACGCGTGCGGCTGCAGCAGGACCAGCCAATCTAGTTGATGGATTGCGGCTTTGCCGAGGACTCCCCTCAGTCGCCTACGGCGACAGCTCCCCTCAAAGAGGGGAGCTGGAAACCGTCGAAATCACAAATGGATGAGCTGGGACTCGTATGGTTGGAGGTCGGCGTCCATCGCGTTCAGAATGCCGTTGCAGGCGTTGAGGTGGGCGTGCTGCGGGTCGGGCGAGAAGTTGAACAGGCCGACCAGCGTCTTGCCTTCGTGCTGACGAATCACAGCGAGCACCGAATCGTTGAACGTATCCCACGTGGACACCCAAGCGTCAGGCGCGAAGCAGGGATCGTTGCGCATCGCGCGCAAATCTTCCATGCCCTTCCACAGCTGGTTCTGCAACGTACCGGACTTCTTGCGCAGAGCGGCCTTGGTCCAGTCGAACTTACTACGGTGCAGATTGCGGCTGTCTTCCACGCGATCCGGGTCTTCCTTGTAATCCCAGCCGTTGAGCTGGGCGATTTCGTCGCCGCAGTTGAGCATCGGGAAACCGCGCAGGAAGCTCATGGCGTGGTGCATCATGAGGTCGCGATCCACCGAGGTCTCTAGCAGTGGCTTGTCGTGCGTGATGATGGCCTTTTCGATGCCGCACAGGCTGGCGGTGGTGCCGCAACTGCGGGCGTCGCGCGTGGCTTCGTCGTAGTTGTAGAGTTCGCCCATCGACCAGCTGCCGGGGGTTGCGCCCTCGTAGAAGTGGTACAGGAATTCCTTGTGCTTGAGCGGGTCGATGTCGAGGTAACGCTCCACGTCTTCGTCCAAGCCCCAGCCGATGTCGTCATGGCAGCGCAAATAATTCACGAACCAGCAGTTTTCGGGCAGCGAGTTGAGCTTGTCGATCTGGTTCTTGAGCAGACGCACGTCGCGGCTGGCGAGCGCGCTCCACAGGTTGACCATGATGGAGACGTTGTACAGCATGTGGCACTCGGGGGCCTCGGGCGTACCGAAGTAGGCGGCGAGCTCCTTGGGGGCCATGACCACCTCGCCCTTAAGCACCACGGCCGGGCAGACGCATTCCAAAATGATGCGCAGCATGCGCACGATGGTGTGGACCTGCGGCAGGTTGCGGCAATTGGTGCCAAGCTGCTTCCAGATGTACGGCACGGCGTCGATGCGGAACACCTCGACACCGAGGTTGGCCAGGCGCATCACGCTGCCCATCATGGCTACGAGCACCTTCGGGTTGCGGTAGTTGAGGTCCCACTGGAACGGGTAGAACTGGGTCATCACCCACTTGTTCATCTTCTCATTCCAAGTGAAGTTGCCGGGCGCGGTGTTCGGGAAGACCTGCGGCACATCCCGGTCGTAGCGGTCGGGGATGGTGCGGTCCGGGTAGCAGAAGTAATAGTCCTGATACTCGGGATCGCCGGCTTCGGCTGCCTTGGCCCAGCGGTGGGTGGAGGCGGTGTGGTTCATCACGAAGTCGATGCACAGACTGATGCCGGCGCGGCGCAGCTTCTTGGCCAGCGCGGCGAGGTCTTCGTTGGTGCCGAGCTTCGGGTCCACGGTGTCGAAGTCCTGGACCGCATAGCCACCGTCGTTGTTCGGGTGCGGCATGTCAAGCAGCGGCATCAAGTGCAGGTAGGTGAGCTTCTGCTCCTTCAAGTACGGAATCTTGTCGGCAAGTTTCTTGAGGTCGCCGGCGAACAGGTCGGTGTACATGGTCATGCCGAACATATCGCCGCGCTTGTACCAGCCCGGGTCCTGCTCGCGGGTTTTGTCGAGACGCTTCAAATCGGCGGGACGGTCAGCATAGGCTGCGGCCATGCTTGCGACGAGTGCGTCGAAGGCGTCGTGATCGTTATATAGGCTCATGAAGAGCTGTTCGAGTTCGTCTTGATGAGCAGCAAGGCGAGCGTTGAACACGGCGCTCGAAGCGGGACGCTTGGCGGTTGCGGACTTGGTCGCCGCTGCCTTGGAGGTACGGGCCGAACGGACGGCAGTCGTCGCCTTAGTCGCTGTGGTTCTGGCCGTACGAGACGTCGTGCGCTTGGTTGCGGTTGTCTTGGTTGCCGTGGAAGTCGTAGCGGTTTTGGCCGCTCGGGTTGATGCTGTCTTGGCAGCCTTCTTCGCCACCTCGGTCTTCTCGACCGATTCCACTGCCTGTGCCGACTGGTTGCTTTGAGCCACCGGAAACTCCTTTGTCTCTATCCGTTGCCTGCGTCAATCGTTTGACGCTTTGTATTACAAAAGATCAAACCGGTTCGACAATCGCAACCCAAGACTCGCCGAGCCACCGGCGCTATTCCACAGAAATCGTCACCACCGCGGAGGCAATCGGACCATCGTGGCTCAGGGAAATATGGATATGCGGCATCGACCCCGCACCGAGAGCCGAGCGCTGCGCCGAACGCGCATTCCGCCGCTCCTGCATCACTGCATAAGGCCCGTTATCGGAAGCAGGGGAATAAGCAGAGGAATAGCGAGCGCCGGCAGCCGAATTCGCGTAATCAGTTTGGAAGACTGACGCCGTCCCCTTACCCAGAGACACATGCGGCACACCACGGGAATCATCCAAGATCTCGATTTCAGGCCACGGGAAATTATCAAGCGTGAACGGATAGGGGGCATCGCCAAGATAATCGCACCACGCTTTGAGGAACGCCTCCTTGCC
>OGJJ01000426.1_pt1 | contig 38662 bp, 33 predicted proteins | sample 1572081 | NCBI WGS metagenome assembly OGJJ01 (sample SAMEA2582122, study PRJEB24529) | metagenome | biome: Human gut stool | place: China | collected 2011
ACCTCATGCACGGTTTGATGAGGGGCGGATGAAATTTTCATCCGCCTACTCTACCGAGATATTATCATATTGCGACAGTATAAAGACAGAAGCTCTGCTGTAGGCTGACTTGACGAAGTTTTTAAATTAACGCATAATAATTATTGAAGACTATACATGTAACGTATGTTCTAAGAAGAAACAAAGGAGAAACGCGTATGCAGGAAATAAAAGACTATAACGACAAAAACGAAATGTATGATATCATGAACACTACACAGAGCAATTACTCAAATATGTTGAAGAGACTACAGCAAAAGAAAAGCTTCTCAAACTTTGTAATTACTTATTACAGTATTGCCCTGATTGTTTATTCGCTTACAGCAGTATTTTTTCCAGAAGTGTTCGATGAGAAATTATCAAGCTATTTCAATATAATATTGTCGATTGTTGTACTGACATATTCGCTGATCATTACAAATGCCAAATATTCAGAGAGAATCCAGGCAGCTGAACGGATTATGAACGAGGTGAAAGCCAGGAAAAGAGAACTTACGGATGATAATGTGGCGGAGAAACGCAGGGAATATGAAGAAGTCATATCAAAGGCAGAATACAGATCGGAAGTAGATTTCTTCCGCACATTGAAGCAGAAATGCAAGAAAAACAATATACGCCTGTGGCATTACAGACTAGATCTGGGTGAAATGACAGACCGGGAAGAAGCCAAGAAACTCAAAGAATATCTGAGCGAAAATTTTCCCCTGACGCAGCAGATCAAAATAATCGCTCAACATATATGGGAAGGGATTATCATTCTGGTTCCGGTAGTCATTTTTATACTCTGCTTTTACATATAATAGAGAAAATGTTCAAAATTCCACCAAAATCCCCACCATCCACCAAAAGCAAATATTAAAAAATGTCATAATCAGACCAAATTCGTGCCGATTCAGCATCCTACAACAGTTGACTACACCAATCGAAAATGCTATTGTATATACAAAACTAAAAATAGGGCATGTCTGTGCTCGAAAAATGTCTTATAATGTAACGCATATGCGTATACGGCTATAAAACATAAAAAGGAAACTTGGGAAAGGAAGGGACAGGAGATGCCCGCTACAACAGGGTGCTCCTGAATATGAGAGGTGCAAATGAAAAATAACGGAAACAAAAAACGAAACATTCGCTGGACACTTGTTTTATACGACATAGTGATATATCTGGTGGTTGCAGCTTTACTGTTGGTTCTCTATGGCGGCAACGATAAACTCGCGACAGTAACGGTTATCCAGCAGATGCTTCTTTCCGCGACATGTGTCTTTGCTGCGAGACTGATTGGCAATGTCTACGGGCAGGTATGGCGGTATGGCGGGATTCAGTGTTACATCAGGCTATTGTTTACAGATGCGATTGCATTCTGGGTATATGTATTACTGGAGATGATACTTCCTGTTCACAAGATTACCTTTGCAAGAATGCTGGCGTTGTTCTGCATGAACGTTCTGGGAGCGCTTACTCTTCGTATGATGTACCGTTACGCTTACAAATGCGGCAATCAGGAAACTTTGCATGGCAGATTTCTGGCGAAACTTCTTTATCTCGTATCCGGTGTACAGGCGGCAAGTGACAAAGAAGTACAGAAGATTAAGATTGCAATCATCGGTGCAGGTCGTGTAGGAGTAAGCTTTGCAGAGGAGCTTCTTAATAACGAAGAAGCTGCATACATACCACGTTGTTTCATTGATACTAATAAGGAAAAAGTCGGTCGTGAAATTCAGGGAATTCCAGTATACTCAGAAGACGAAGCAACGCTCAAGAGACTTGCAGAATACGAAGTACAGGAAATCGTCTTTGCGATTCCATCCATGGATGCTGACAAGAAAAAGGCTCTGTACGAATACTACAAGAAAGCCGGATACAAATTAAAGGTCTACGATTATCCGACAGTTTATGCAGCAGGCGGCAAACGCCACCTGAGAGAGTTTGATATTGAGGAGCTGTTATTCCGTAAACCTCTGGTCGTTACAGATGAGAAGACTTATGACTACTACCGCAACAAAGTAATCCTGATCACAGGAGGTGGCGGTTCCATCGGTTCCGAACTCTGTCGCCAGCTTGCCAAGATGAATCCACGCAAGTTGATCATTCTGGATATTTACGAAAATGGTGCCTACGATGTTCAGCAGGAACTCAAGATTGCCTACAAAGGTAAACTCGACCTTCAGGTAGAGATTGCTTCTATCACAAACCGCAGAGCGATGGAAAGAGTCTTTGAGCAGTATCATCCACAGATCGTAATCAATGCAGCAGCTCATAAGCATGTTCCGCTGATGGAGCACAACTGTATTGAAGCAATCGAAAACAATGTCTTCGGTACCAGAGTAATTGTAGAAATGTGTGAGAAACACAATGCAGAGCGTTTCATGATGGTATCCACAGACAAGGCAGTCAATCCGACCAACGTTATGGGTGCGACGAAACGAATGTGTGAAATGATCGTTCTGAGTGCAAGTACACACGGTAAAGTTAAATACAGTGCGACCCGTTTCGGAAATGTACTTGGAAGTGCAGGATCTGTTATCCCGCTGTTCAAACGCCAGATTGCCAACGGCGGTCCGGTCACACTTACAGATAAGAGAATCATCCGTTACTTCATGACCATTCCGGAAGCCTCTCAGCTGGTACTCCAGAGTGGGGCAATGGCACAGAATGGTGAACTGTTCGTACTGGATATGGGGAAGCCGGTCAAGATCCTGGATCTTGCAGAGAACATGATCCGTCTGTCAGGTGTGCAGGGAATCGATATCGTAGAAACCGGGCTTAAAGATATAATAGGGACAACCAGTGAAAACCTTTGTTTTTCAATGGGATAGCAGAGTCTCTAAGTCGGATGTTTCTATGTTGTTTGCGAATAATGGGCTTAAGATAGAATGCTATTTTATATGAAAATACAAAGATTTACTCTTGAATGTTTCTTTTTAACCCATTGAAACAAGACAAGATAGAATAACATGCATTTAGACTTAGTAGCCTGCCGTACTTCACATAGACGTACACAGGCTATTTGTTGTGTTCAAAAAGAATTTGTATATGAATATGAAAATTAAAGGAAAATATCTCGCATTTAAAAGAGAACCTTTTGATGATAAATAACAAATATGTCGAGATGATAGAGGGGAGAATATGAGTAGAAATTCTTGTAAAATAAGAAAAATGGAACACTGGGAAGTGGTCACTTTATTATTGATGATATATGATTTTGTGGCTGTTATAGTGTCATATTGTGCAGCACTGTTGATCCGATTCGACTTTAGATTTAGCATGATAGAAAAACAATATCTCCATGCATACTATAAAAGTATTTTGCTTTATGCAGGTTTTTGTGTGGTACTGTTCTGGTTTATGCGATTGTATAAAAGCATTTGGCGGTTTGCGAGTTACACTGAACTTTTAAGAGTGAGTGTGGCAACTGCAATTAGTGGCATTGTTTATATTGTGGCATTGACTGTATTCGTGCAGAGAATGCCTGTTTCCTATTATTTGATAGGCATTGTTTGCCAGTTCAGCTTGACTTTGGGAATTCGTTTTTCATATCGTTTCATTCTTCTTTTAAGAGGAAGAAGCAATAAGAGTGAGCATGAAAAGAAAGTCATGTTGATTGGAGCTGGTTCTGCCGGTCAGATGATTTATCGTGATCTGAAAGCATCGAAAGAGATAAATGAGAAAGTAGCCTGCTTTATAGACGATAATACGAACAAGTGGGGAAGATACATAGATGATGTTCCAGTCTTTGGTGGTAGAGACAGAATCCTGGAAGCTGTAGAAAAATTTGAAATTGAGAAAATCTATATGGCGATTCCAAGTGCAAGACCAGAAGATAAAAGAGATATCCTGCGGGTTTGCAGTGAAACAGCTTGTGAACTTATGAATCTGCCAGGAATGTATCAGTTATATACTGGACAGGTAACTGTTAGTAAGATGAAGCAGGTGCAGATTGAAGATTTACTGGGCAGAGATCCGATTAAGCCAGATATGACAGAGGTATTTGAGTATATCAAAGGAAAGGTTGTTTTGATTACTGGTGTCGGTTCTATTGGTTCAGAGTTAGCAAGACAGATTGCATCACATCAGCCAAAACACCTCATTCTTTTCGATATTTATGAAAACAATGCTTATGACATTCAATTAGAATTAAAGAAGAAATACCCGGAAATGAAGTTAGATACCATTATTGGTTCCGTGCGTGACAGTAGAAAAATGTTCCAGGTATTTGAAAAGTACAGACCTGAAATCGTATATCATGCTGCAGCACACAAGCATGTACCATTAATGGAAGATAGCCCGTGCGAAGCAATTAAGAATAATGCACTGGGAACTTACAAAACAGCATTTGCAGCAATGGCTCATGGATGTAAAAAATTCGTACTGATCAGTACAGACAAAGCGGTTAATCCAACGAACATCATGGGTGCATCCAAGCGCTTGTGTGAGATGGTTATTCAGGCATTTGCAGCTAAGGTGAAAGAAGGAAAGGCATATGAAGTGCCACAGCTCTTTACACATGAAATGAAAGATATGATTACGGCACCGAAAGTTGTTGAGGCGCTGAAAACAGCACAAACAGAATTTGTTGCAGTGCGATTTGGTAATGTATTAGGAAGTAACGGTTCAGTTATTCCGATTTTTAAAAGACAGATTGAAGCAGGCGGACCGGTAACAGTTACTCATCCGGATATTATCCGATATTTTATGACAATTCCAGAAGCAGTAAGTCTTGTCCTTCTTGCTGGAACTTACGCAAAAGGAGGAGAAATCTTCGTGCTTGATATGGGAGAACCTGTAAAAATAGATACATTAGCTCGAAATCTGATTCGTTTATCAGGATATACACCAGATGTTGATATTCAGTTGACATATACAGGTCTGAGGCCTGGTGAGAAGTTATACGAGGAAAAATTAATGGCTGAAGAGGGCTTAAAGAAAACAAAAAATGATTTAATTCATATCGGTTGTCCAATTCCGTTTGATATTGAAGAGTTTTTGGAGCAGCTGGATAGCCTCTTGGAAGCAGCGTATAAGAATAAGGATGATATGAAAGAAAGAGTACAGAAAGTGGTAAGCACTTATCATCCGGCATAAAAGGTTATTAAATTATAAAATATATTCAGATTAGGTAAAAGGGAGTAAGAAGATGGCAAATGAGGAAGTAAAAACAGAAATAATGGCAAGAAAAATACCTTTTAGTCCGCCCGATATTTCAGAATTAGAAATAGAGGAAGTCGCAGAGGCACTTCGTTCTGGATGGATTACAACTGGACCTAGAACGAAAGAGTTAGAACGTAGATTGGCAGGTTTTTGTCATACATCGAAAGTGGTTTGCTTAAATTCGGCAACAGCGGCAGAAGAATTAAATTTTAGAATTTGTGGCATAGAGCCGGGAGATGAAATCGTAGTGCCGGCCTATACTTACACGGCTTCCGCTTCACCAGTTATCCACTGCGGAGCAAAGGTAATATTTGTAGATAGCCAGAAAGACAATTGCGAAATGGATTATGACAAAGTTGCAGAAGCAATCACAGAAAAGACAAAAGTAGTTGTAGCAGTTGACCTTGGTGGTATTATCTGTGATTATGACAAATTGTATGCTGCAATTGAAAGTAAAAAACATCTTTTCAAAGCAAAAGAAGGCAACAGTCTCGGAGCAAGAATCCAACAGGCTATCGGTCGAGTAATGGTATTTGCTGACTGTGCACATGCATTGGGGGCGAATAAAGATGGTAAGATGGCAGGAGAATGGGCTGATTTTACAAGCTTTTCATTCCATGCAGTAAAGAACTTTACAACTGCAGAAGGTGGAGCAAGTACATGGAAGGATATGGAAGGAATTGATAACGAAGAAATCTACAAGCAGTTCCAATTATACAGCTTACATGGACAGAGTAAAGATGCACTTGCTAAAACACAGCTTGGTGCATGGGAATATGATATCATAGGACCATGGTATAAATGCAATATGACAGATATTATGGCTGCCATCGGACTTCGCCAGTTAGACCGCTATCCGAGAATGCTTGAAAGAAGAAAAGAAATTGTTGCAAAATATGATGCAATGTGCGATGAACTTGGAGTAAAGCACTTAATCCACAGTGGAGAAAACTTCAATTCCTCACATCATTTGTACCTGACACGTATTCCGGGAATCAGTGATGAAACAAGAAGAGAAATCATCATTAAGCTCGCTGAACGTGGTGTAAACACAAACGTTCATTACAAACCGCTTCCGATGATGACAGCATATAAAGCAATGGGATGGGATGTTAAAGACTTCCCGAATGCGTATGCATATTATGAGAATTTAATTACATTACCACTGCATACAAAGCTGAGCGATGAGGATGTGGAATATGTGATTGAGAATTATAAAGAAGTGGTTAGAGAATATATTTCATAACGGAGAAGATAGTATAATGAAAAGAGTTTTAATTATAGGTGCTGGTTTTCTTCAAGATTTTGTAATATGCAAAGCTAAAGAAATGGGCTATGAAACACATGCAGTTGATGCAGATCCTAATGCGATAGGATTTAAACATGCGGATCATTACGCAGTGGTAAATATAGTAGATGAGAAGGCTTGTCTTGAGTATGCAAAAGCAAATAATATTGATGGAGTGTTAACAGCTGCGACAGATTATGGAGTATTGACCGCAGCATATATCGCAAAAGAGATGGGATTACCTGGATTAAAATATGAGGTGGCTCAGCTTATCAAGAACAAGTATGAAGTTCGAAAATGCTTATATGAAAATCATGTCGATGATACAGAACAGGCATATGAGATTCATAAAGATACAAATATTGAAGAACTTGCTCAAAGAATTGTTTATCCAGTAATGGTAAAACCATGTGACGGATCAGGAAGTCGTGGCGCAAGTAGAGTGGATCGGGCGGAAGACTTGAAAGAAGCCTGTGAATATGCTATTGCAGGATCTATTACTAATAGAGCTGAGATTGAAACATTCATTACGGGTAGAGAATACGGTGCGGAAAGCCTGGTTATCAATGGCGAAGTACATGTTTTGGGAGTAATGCAGAAATGGATGACAAAACCACCATACTATGCGGAATTAGGACATTCGATTCCAAGTGATCTTAAAACAGAAGTTGAAGAAAAAGTAAAAAAATGTGTAACTAATGCAATTAAAGCGCTTGGTGTGAACTTTGGATCTGTCAATATGGATATGCTCATTACTGAAGACGGCAAAGTATATATTATTGATATTGGAGCAAGAATGGGTGGAAATATGATTGGACCATGCATTATTCCATATGGTACTGGTGTTGATTATATGGCAGCAATGATACAGAATACTGTAGGTGATTCAGTAGAATTGAATGCAAAAGACAAAGGTGCTGTGGCAACAAGGCTTCTTGCTTTCAATGAGGGAATTGTAAAAAAGCTTCCTGATATGAAAAAAGTAGAAAAGAAGTTTGACGTAGAGATATATCATCATCTTGAAGAAGGTATGAAAGTAAATGAATATCATACAAATCTTGACGGATGCGGATATATTGTAGCTAAAGCGGAAACATTGAAAGAAGCAGTAGATAAGGCAGAAACAGTACTTGACTATTTTAAAAGAGTAATATTTGAGGAATAGAAGAATGAGAAAAAAGACTCCAGAAGAATTGTATCAGGAATCAAAACACAAAAGAGGATATAAAGGGATTTATCAGTTAGGAATTAAAAGAGCAGTAGATATTGTGGCTTGCTTGATAGCACTTCCATTTGTATTGATTATTTTAGTTCCAGTAGCAATAGCAATTAAAATTGAAGATCATGGCCCGGTTTTTTATCATTCGGGTCGATTAGGTGTAGGATTTAGAGAATTTGGTATGTTAAAATTCCGCTCTATGAAAGTAAATGCTCCGGATTTGAGAAACAATGATGGGAGCACATTTAACTCTGATAAAGATCCGCGAGTAACTAAAGTAGGACATTTTCTTAGAGAAACAAGTATCGATGAGATTCCACAGATTTTCAATATTTTAAAAGGTGATATGAGTATTATCGGTCCGCGCCCGGGAGATGTTGAATCTAAAGATACATATGCAGAAGACGAAAAAGACAAGTTGTTAATTAGACCAGGAATTACTGGATATACACAAGCGTATTACAGAAATAATCTTGGCGTGCGTGAAAAACGATTGTATGACGCATGGTATGCACATAATGTGTCTATGATGCTTGACATTAGAATTTTCTTTAAAACGATTTCAACTGTATTAAAAAAGGAAAATATTTATACAAATTAGAGGGAGTTTGATATGAGGATTTTGATGTTAAAGGATTACTTTTATCCGGAACAATGTGCAGGAATTAGTTTGGCACAGGATTTGGTTAAAGAATTCAGTGAAAATAATCATTCTGTAGAGGTGTTTACGCCTATTCCTTGTCGAGGGATTACAAGTGATATTAGAACAAAATATAGAAACAAAAAAATTGAAAGCCATGGTAATGCAACAATTCATCGTTACTGGCTTCCATATGAAAAATCAAGTGTATTATCAAGGGCACTGCGATATTTTTTGCAGAACATTATTCAGGTTTGGAAAGGCTTGAGGTGTTCTTATGATGTTATATTACTGGGTAGTACGCCGCCAACAATGGGGTTAGTAGGAACTGTTTTAAAAAAAATCAAAAAAAAACCGTTTGTATATAATTTGCAAGATATATTTCCAGACTCATTAGTTACAGGAAATATTACGCACAAAGGCTCAGTTATTTGGAAAATTGGATCTATTGTAGAGAAAATTACATATAAAAATGCTGATCATATTATAGTAATAAGTGAAAGTTTTAAACGGAATTTGCTGGACAAGGGAGTACCAGAAGAGAAAATTACAGTTGTAAGTAATTGGATTGATATTGATGAAATTTATCCAGTAAAAAAAGAGAACAATAGATTATATGAAGAGTTTTCAATATCTCGGGATAAATTTTTGGTGGTTTATGCGGGAAATTTTGGAGCTGCGCAAGGAGCAGACATAATTTTGAAGTCAGCAGAACAATTAAAAAATTATTGTGATATTCAATTCGTGATTTTTGGAGGAGGAGCAGAATTTGCGACGGCAAAGAAAATAGTAGCTGATCATGAATTATCAAATGTAATTATTCATGACCTACTGCCAAGTGAAAGAGTTTCAGAAGTATATTCACTTGGAGATATTGCATTAATTACATGTAAAAAAGGCGTTGGAAAAGCAGGTATGCCTAGTAAAACGTGGAGCATTATGGCATGTAATACACCTATAATAGCGTCATTTGATACAGGAAGTGAATTGGACTTAATAGTATCCTCTGCAAATGCGGGAATATGTGTAGAACCTGAAAATCCAGATAAATTAAGTAAAACGATACTTGAATATAAAGAGAAAAATAATAAAAAAACGGATGCGGGTAGGAAATATGTTATTAATTATGCTTCAAAAGAGTCCTGCATTGATAAATATATTGATATATTAGAAAGGGAAGTAAAAAGGTGTGTTAAAAGTGATAAATAATATTAGATACATATTATCACGTATAATTAACAGAAAACCTGTTTCTGTTAAAAACTCGACAATTAGTAAAACTGCAGCAGTAGGAAATGGTGCGCAGATTGTAAATAGCACAATAGGTAGATATACATACATTTTTGAAAGTAAGCTTATTGCTACAGACGTAGGGAGTTTTTGTTCAATAGCAGCAGATTGTACAATTGGCGGTGGTTCTCATCCGAGTGAATGGGTATCTAGCTCTCCTGTTTTTTACAATGGCAAAAATTGTTTGAAAAAAAATTTTTCAACTAATGATTATAAGGAGTACAAAAGAACTGAAATTGGTAATGATGTTTGGATTGGATCTAAATGTCTAATTAAAGGTGGAGTTAAAATAGGAGATGGATCAATTGTTGGAATGGGGAGTGTTGTTACACACGATATTCCTGCATATGAAATTTGGGCGGGAAATCCTGCAAAAAAGATAAGAAAAAGGTTTGATGATTCTACAATTGATAAATTACTTGATTTAAAATGGTGGAACATGAGTGATGAAATGTTAGACAGCATAGGAAAGTTTTTTAATAATCCGGAGGTACTTTTCAAATGTTTAGAGGAGGAGAATAAATGAAGATATTACATTTAATGTTGGCTTGTTTTTACATTGATAATTACTCGTATCAGGAAAACTATCTTCCTAAATATCATAAAAAACAGGGACATGATGTGGAAATAATTGCGTCATTATTTAGCTTTGATAAAAATGGTAATGGAATGTATTTAGATAGTGGAAGCACATATATTAATGAATATGGAATAAAAGTAACACGTTTAGATTATGCTAATAGACCTATGGCGAAACGATTTAGACATTATGTGGGGTTAAAAAATGAGATTGAACGAGTTCAGCCAGAAGTGATTTTTTGCCATGGTGTTCAATTTGCTGATATTAAGATAGTACGTGATTATTGTCGAAAGCATCCTGATACTAAATTATATATAGATAATCATTCTGATTTTTCAAATAGTGCGACAAATTGGATTTCAAAAAAAATACAGCATGAAATAATATGGAAGCATTATGCTCAAATGATAAATCCATATGTAAAAAAGTTTTATGGAGTTCTTCCGGCAAGAGTTGATTTCCTTATAAACGAATATAAAATTCCAAAAGAGAAAGTGGAATTATTAGTAATGGGAGCTGATGATGAAAGTGTAAATGAAGCTGCATCGCTCAGCTCAATACAAAAGATAAGAGAAAAATACAACATTAAGAGTGATGATTTTTTAATAATGACTGGCGGAAAAATTGATAAGTGGAAAACCCAGACATTGTTATTAATGGAAGCTGTTCAAAAAATTCAAAATGATAAAGTAAAATTGATAATTTTTGGGTCCGTTACCGAAGATCTGCAACCGAAGATAAAAGAATTAATAGACGGGGAGAAAGTTCAATATATTGGATGGATACAGGCAAAGGATTCTTATAAGTATTTTGCTGCGGCTGATTTAGTAGTATTTCCAGGGAGACATTCAGTATTTTGGGAACAGGTCGCTGCACAGGGAATACCAATGATTGTAAAGTATTGGGATGGAACTACACATGTAGACATGGGTGGAAATGTGAAATTTTTAAGGAATGATAGTGTTGATGAGATAAAGAATACTATTGAAAAAGTGCTTGAAGCTGATAACTATGATAAAATGAAAAAGGTAGCCGTTGAAAAAGGTAGAAGACATTTTGCTTATAGCGAGATTGCCAAAAGAAGCATTGAATAATGTTTAGGAGGACATAGATGAGACAAAAATTACAAACATGGTCGATTTATTCCATTCTAATGCTGATTTACAAATGCCTTTTTGATTTTGTCTTTTTGCCGGTTTACTATACTGTTTTTTCATATATGACAGGGGCTACATATACATTTTCGAGTGGTAAATTCGCTTTATCATGGATTTCGTTTATTATATTAATGCTATTTGCGGTTGATTTGTTTGATAAATCAGATATTTATTCACCCATAATTACAATATTATATGTTATTTGCATTATTCCAATGCTTTCGGTATATGCATTTGTTAGTTTTGCTACTATAGATGAAATAATATATCCTATGATTTTTTGGTGTATATTGTTAGGATATTTTAAGAGAAAAAAAAGAATGAGTAACGGCAATGAGATAAATGTGATAAAAATTCCTTCGTTGCAACCTGCTTCAGAGGGAATACTTATTATTTGCGCAGTTGGAACATTAGTATGTTGGGCTTGGGCAGGCTTCCCAATTTTAGTATCATTATCTGATTCTACTGCACAACGTATTGCTTTACGAGCTAATAGTATGCCAACGTTATTAGGCTATGTTTTTATGTTTTTGGGTGGCGTTATATTACCATATTTATTTGCACGATTTCTTAATGAAAAAAAATTATTGTATACATTTATTTCACTAGTGTGTGGTTTTTTACTATATTCCATTAATGGAATGAAGACTTGGATTTTTTTATATCTTTTTGCATTTGCACTGTGCGTTTTATGCGATTTGTCGAAAAATAATGTAAAAAAGATATGCTATGCAATTGTTATTGGTTTATGCTTTTTACTTATAATATGTGTTGCTTTTTATGCAAAAGCCGGCATAATAGATTTCTTGAGTCAGTTTGGACGTATATTTTGTATTCCAAATGGTATAGGATTTCGATCAATAACATTTTTTAAAAATAATGAAGTTCTATTGCTTCGTGAGAGTATACTACGGCATTTGTTTGAATCCCCTTATCCAGGAGGATCAGATTTTTTTATAGATTATGGAGCAAATAGAACACTTACATCTGCACGATCGAACAACGGTTTGTGGGGAGATGCATATAGAAATTTTGGCCTATTGGGTACAGTTATATATCCTATCTTGATAGGTAAGATACTCGATATAATACGAATTTCATTAAATAGACTAAATTTAAAATTTCAAATTTTTGTAATGTTTTTAATGGTTTGGAATTCGGTAAATATTTCGTTTTTTACGTGGTTATTGACAGGTGGAGTAATGATTGTTTACCTGCTTAATAATTTCTTTGCGAAAGAAGATTTGAAATATCGTACAACGATTAGTAATTAGGAGGAAGAAAAATGTCTTTATTTACAGGAAAAACATTAATGATAACAGGAGGAACTGGTTCTTTTGGAAATGCTGTTTTAAATCGTTTTTTAAAAACGGATATTGGAGAAATAAGAATTTTTTCTCGTGACGAAAAGAAGCAGGATGATATGCGCCATGAATTTCAAGTCAAAATGCCAGAAGTGGCAGATAAGATAAAGTTTTATATTGGAGATGTTAGAGACCTTCAATCTTGTAAAAATGCTATGCATGGGGTAGATTATATTTTTCATGCAGCAGCACTTAAACAAGTTCCTTCTTGCGAGTTTTTTCCAATGGAAGCAGTTAAGACGAATGTAATTGGTACAGAAAATGTTCTGACTGCAGCCATAGAGGAAGGTGTGGAAGCGGTTATTTGTCTTTCGACAGATAAAGCAGCTTACCCTATTAATGCGATGGGAATTACTAAAGCAATAGAAGAGAAAGTTGCTGTTGCGAAGTCTAGAATGAGCGGAAAGACAAAAATTTGTTGCACAAGATATGGTAACGTAATGTGTTCTCGTGGTTCAGTTATTCCATTATGGATTGATCAGATGAAGGCAGGAAATCCTATTACTGTAACGGAACCATCAATGACAAGATTTATTATGTCATTGGATGAAGCAGTAGATTTAGTATTATTTGCGTTTGAACATGGTGAAAATGGAGATATTCTCATACAGAAGGCACCGGCATGTTCTATAGGTCTTCAGGCTGAAGCAGTAGCTGAAATATTTGGTGGGAGAAAAGAGGATATAAAAGTTATTGGTATTCGTCATGGTGAGAAAATGTATGAAACATTGCTTACAAATGAAGAATGTGCTAAGGCTGTTGATATGGGGAATTTTTATAGAGTACCTGCAGATAATAGAGGATTGAATTATGATAAATATTTTAAAGAAGGGGATGCGGATAGAAATCATTTAACAGAATTTAATTCTCATAATACTAAGTTACTTAATAAAGAAGAAATTAAAGAGAAAATATTGCAACTTACATATATTCAGAAGAGATTAGATGAAGAATAGTAAACAGGAGAAAGTATAATGTCATCTAGTATAAAGAAAAATCTGGGGTTGCAAACAGCATTTCAAATATTAAATACTTGTCTGCCGTTGATAACAGCACCGTACCTATCAAGGACTCTTGGAGCAACTTCTTTGGGCGTGTATTCTTTTACATCCTCAATTGTATCGTATTTTACATTGTTTGCTATGTTGGGAACTGTTAATTATGGTACAAGGACTATAGCAGCTGCGAAGGAAAATAAAGAGGAACGAAGTAAATGTTTTTGGAGTATATTTATGCTTCAATTTATCGTCACGGGGCTGTGTTTAGTAGCATATATAGCATATATGTTTTGGGTTTGCAAAGATAATTATGTTGTTGCATGGATTCAAGGTATCACTATTGTATGTTGCTGTTTTGATATTAATTGGCTTTTTTTTGGAGTCGAGAATTTTAAAATAACTGTTACGAGAAGTATGATTATTAAGATTGTAACAGTGGTATTGATTTTGCTGACGGTAAAAACAACAGAAGATTTATGGTTATATACCTTAATTATGGCAATGGGCACCTTGGTAAGTCAAGTTGTTCTATGGGTATATGTGCCAAGATATATAACTTTTAGTAAAATTTCCATAAAAGACATACGAGCACATATCAAACCCAATATAATTCTATTTATCCCGTTGCTCGCCATGTCTGTGTATCATATTATGGATAAAACCATGCTAGGCATATTAAGTTCTTATGAACAAAATGGATTTTATTATAATGCGGATAAACTAATAAATATTCCCTTATGTATTATAAATGGTATTGGTACGGTAATGTTGCCTAGAATGACTGCGTTATACAATTCTGATAAAAAGCAGGAAGCAAATGAATTGCTAATGGTTTCATTAGAAGGAGTGGGTCTTGTTAGTATTGTTATGGCGTGTGGTATAGCTGCTATATCAAAGGAATTTGTTCCCTTCTTTTTTGGGAGTGGATATGAATCTTGTATATTATTAACAATTGTGCTTTCTCCGGTATTGATTATAAAAGGTTTTACTAATACTATACGAACACAATATTTAGTTCCACTTAAGATGGAAAATTATTATATTGGTTCTGTCCTGAGTGGGGCAGTTACAAACCTTGTTTTTAACCTTTTGCTTATTCCCCAATTTGGTGCTTTAGGAGCTGTACTTGGTACTTTATTTGCAGAACTTGTTGCTTGCGTTGTGCAATTTATAGTTGTGGGAAAAAAATTCGATTTAAAAAATTGTTTTAGAAACTGCTTTGTATATTTATGTGCAGGAATTCTTATGGTTGTAGCGGTAAGATTTGTATCAAATATTGGTGTAAATGTTATTTTGAAAATTCTAATCGAAATAGTAACAGGTGGAATAGTCTTTATATTAGTAGCAGGGATTTTTATTTATAGGACACAGAGTAAAGTATTTAAAGAAATCTTTTCTGGAATCATAAAAAAATAAAATAGGAGTAATAAAGTGAGAAATGACATACTGGTAGAAAAACAGAATAAATATTTGTCTTATGATAGCACTAATTGTTTAAAAGGAATATTTGCAATTTTTGTGTTGCTACATCATTTATATCAATACAGTGGACTGTTAAAAAATTCTGCTATTGGACTTGCTTTTCAAGCACTTGGGTATCTTTCAGTAGGAATGTTTTTCTTTTATACGGGATATGGGATGATGGTGTCAAAAAACAAATTAGGATATGTGAAATCGATAGGGAAAAAGCGGATTCTTCCATTATATCTATTTTATGTATTTTTGATTATTTTATATGCGATTTGGCGATTGGTATTGCATTGTTCAGTATCACCTATGGAAGTTCTACAATCATTGTTATTTGGAAAGACAATTGTTCCACTAGGATGGTATTTTCAGGTGATTTTTGTAGTATATTTATTGTTATGGTTGGTATTTACTGTTGCGAAAAGAGATTTAGAATGTATAAGTGTTACTGGAATTGCACTTGTTATATATTGTATTATTTGCAATAAGTGTGGTTTAGCTTCAACATGGTATGAAAGCATATTTTGTGTATTGTTAGGAATGATATGGGCAGCGTATAAAGATATGATAGACAGAGCACTAAACAAAAGAAAATGGGGAGCTTTTTGGGTGGGAGGTTTATTGTTTTCTGTGTTTCTTGTTGGAACCAAAATATCACCATTGTTTAATATCGAAATTAAAATGATTTCTGCAGTGCTTTTTTCCGCTTTTGTGACATTTGCCACATATGTATTTCCAAGCACTATTTACAATAATATAGTAATAAGAATACTGGGAAAATATTCACTAGAAATATATGCTTGTCAAGGAATTTTTTTGATGTTGAGAAAAGATGGCATTATATATATTGATAATCCGTATATATTTATAGTTATTGTTATAGTAGGAACTGGAATAATGTCAATTATCATGAAGCCACTGTATGTGCAAATAAATAAAAAAGTAAAAGAATTATAGAATGTGAGCAAGTAGTCAATTATATTTTATAATGTGAGTATCAAAAGTATTAAGTATGTATTGCTTCTATGGATAAAGAAAATAATCGAATTTTACGTAATGGGAAATTTGAAGTGGAACTAATATTAGATAGAAAGACATGAAAATAGCTAAATATGTTAATTTTTAAAATAAATATCATATATTACAGATATGTAATAAATTTACAGGAGAAGAAAAATGGTGGAATACAAATTTAAATGGAAAAATGATGGTCGTACGAAAGTAATGATTGGTTGTGGAACACGTCCTGAGATTATTCGCCTGGCTGCGGTAATCAAAAGATGTAGAGAATATTTTGATTGCTGTGTTGTATACTATAATCAGAACTGGGATAAGAATCTTTCTACAGTTTTCTGGGAGGATTTCGAATTAATAAATACCTTTGGGGAATTTGGGCCAGATATTTTAGTTCCAGTTGTTGGAGATAACCTTGGAGTAACTTGTGGTAATATTTTAGGAAGATCTTTTGAACTTCTTTCTGAATTGAAACCGGATGGGTATCTTGTATTGGGAGATACTAATTCTTGTTTATCAGCAATTTCAGCGAAAAGATTACATATTCCCCTTTTTCATATGGAAGCAGGAAATAGGTGTAAAGATGAGTGCCTTCCGGAAGAAACAAATAGACGTATTGTAGATGTTATTTCTGATGTAAACCTTTGTTATTCCGAATTTGCACGTAAATACCTTGCGGATACGGGATTGCCGAAAGAGAGAACATATATGACGGGTTCACCTATGGCCGAGGTACTTCATATGAATTTAGAAAAGATTCAGAAGAGCGATGTATTGAAAAGGCTTGGGCTTGAAAAAGATAAATATATTTTGCTTTCTGCACACCGTGAGGAAAACATTGATTCAGAGAAGAATTTTTTTAGTCTTTTTACAGCGATTAATGCACTTGCAGAAAAGTATGATATACCAATTCTGTATTCTTGTCATCCAAGATCCAAGAATCGTCTGGAGAAGAGTGGATTTAAGCTTGATTCAAGAGTTCGAATAAATGAGCCGCTTGGATTTAATGATTACAATAAATTGCAGATGAACGCATTAGCAATCGTATCTGATTCGGGAACATTGCCGGAGGAAAGTTCATTTTATCTTTCAATTGATCATCCGATTGCAGCTGTTTGTATACGTACATCAACAGAGAGACCAGAAGCGTTGGAAGCGGGAGATTTTATCTTAGCCGGTATCACAACTAAGGAACTTTTAAATGCCACAGACATGGCAATTAAAATGAAACAAAAAGGTGTATTTGGAAAACCTTGTCCGGATTATGTGGATGAAACGGTGTCCATGAAGGTTGTTCGTATCATTCAGGGGTATGTGAATGTAGTCAACAAGATGGTTTGGAGAAAAGATCAGTAACATACAAATTAAATGACGGGTAAGTGATTGTTTTAAAAATATACGGAACTCGTCATTCTTATAATTGGAGGTAGTTAAATTATGAATATTCTTGTTACAGGTGCAAAGGGAATGCTTGGAACGGCTCTGATTAACAATTTAAAGAATATACGAGATAATAAAAATCGGACAAGACCGAATATTTCGATAGAAGAGATTTATGAATATGATTTAGATACAGATCCGGAAGAATTGGACGAATACTGTAAGAAAGCTGATTTTGTATTTAATCTGGCAGGAGTGAATCGCCCTGAGAATCCGGAAGAATTTATGAAAGGCAACTTTGGATTTGCATCACAGTTACTAGATACATTGAAAAAATATAATAATAAGGCATCAATTATGCTGTCTTCTTCGATTCAGGCAACATTAGCTGGACGATTTGGAAACTCTGAATATGGACGTTCCAAGCAGGCTGGTGAGGAGTTGTTCTTTGATTATGCAAAAAAAAGCGAAGTAAAAGTAGCGGTTTATCGTTTCCCTAATTTGATGGGACATTCCAGACCAAAATATAATTCCGCAGTATCTACATTTTGTTGGGCTGTTGCCAATGATGAAGAATTTACAGTGAATGATCCTTCAACAGAACTGGAATTGTTATATATTGATGACCTAGTTGAAGGAATGTTTGACTTACTGGAAGGAAAGGAACAGCACTGTGAATTCGATGGGGTAGAGACAGTGGCGAATCCAGAAGGACGTTATTGTTATGTTCCAGTGACACACAAAGTGACACTTGGGGAGATTGTAGATTTATTACAGCAATTTAAAGAGCAACCAGTAACATTAATGATGCCGAAGATGCCGGAAGGTTCATTTGCAAAGAAATTGTATAGTTTATATTTAACATATCTGCCTACAGATAAATTTAAATATGCATTAAAAATGAACGTAGATGACAGAGGTTCATTTACTGAGTTAGTACATACCGAAGATTGTGGACAAGTTTCTATCAATATTAGTAGACCGGGGATAACGAAAGGTCAGCACTGGCATAATTCCAAATGGGAGTTATTTATTGTAGTGGCAGGACATGGACTGATTCAGGAGCGCAATATCAATACTGGCGAGATGGTAGAATTTGAAGTAACTGGAGATAAGATTGAGGCAATTCATATGATACCAGGTTGGACTCATAATATAATTAATTTGAGTGAAACGGAGAACTTAGTAACAGTAATGACATGTAATGAAATCTTTAATTCGGAGAGACCAGACACATTTTTTGAACCAGTATAAAAATCATAGTGTAATATTTTGTAACAGAACATTAGGACAAGAGATAAGGTGGATAATTCTAGCGGATGTTAGAATGTTTGTATACTTGCATATATGATATTAAAGGAGAGCCTTTAGCTCTCCTCTTTTGAAATTAGTCGCGTTTAAAAATATCACGAGTATATACTTTTGTTTTTACATCATCAAGGCAGGAATCATACCTATTTGCGATAATTGCCTGGCTATTCTTTTTGAATTTTTTTAGATCATTTACTACGAGTGATCCGAAGAAAGTTTCACCATCTCTTAAAGTTGGTTCATAAATAATAACAGTGGCACCTTTGGCCTTGATTCGTTTCATAACCCCTTGAATAGAAGATTGTCTAAAGTTATCTGAATTGGATTTCATAGTTAACCGGTAGACACCAATTACACAATTCTTCTCCTGATCTGGAGTATAATCCCCATGATTATAATAATCATAATATCCGGCCATATTCAATACTTGGTCAGCAATAAAGTCTTTTCTGGTTTTATTGCTTTCTACAATGGCAGAAATCATATTCTGCGGCACATCATTGAAGTTGGCCAGGAGTTGCTTTGTGTCTTTCGGCAGACAATATCCACCATATCCAAAACTTGGATTATTGTAATGAGAACCGATACGTGGATCCAGGCAGACACCATTGATGATTTCCTGTGTATTCAATCCCTTGGATTCGGCATATGTATCCAATTCATTAAAGTAGGAGACACGAAGAGCAAGGTAAGTATTGGCAAAAAGTTTAACTGCTTCGGCTTCTGTGAATCCCATAAATAAAGTGTCAATATTTTCTTTGACAGCACCCTGCTGAAGAAGTTTTGCAAAGATTTCAGCTTTTTCTCTGGAGTCTTCATCGCAGGATACAATAATTCTTGATGGATACAGATTATCGTAAAGAGCCTTTGATTCACGAAGAAATTCAGGGCTGAAGATAATATTTTTAGTGTTATACTTCTTCCTTACAGATTCTGTGTATCCAACTGGAATTGTAGATTTGATAATCATGGTCGCATCCGGATTTACTTTTAATACTAATTCAATAACGGATTCTACGGCAGAACAATCGAAAAAGTTCTTCTTGCTGTCATAATTGGTTGGAGCTGCGATAACGATAAAATCAGCATTTTTATAGGCTGTTTCGCCATCAAGTGTTGCTGTTAAATCAAGTACTTTTTCTGCAAGATATTTCTCAATATATTCATCCTGGATAGGAGATTTACGGTTATTGATGAGATCTACTTTTTCCGGGATGATATCAACTGCAGTTACATGGTTGTGCTGGGAAAGAAGTGTTGCTATGGATAATCCTACGTAACCTGTACCGGCAACTGCAATATTATATTTTTTATCAAGGACAGGTTTTTGTACAACAGGCTTGTCATCTTCAAACAAATCAACTACTTCAAAATGAAGGACTTCTGCGATGGCCTGTAACTGATCAATAGAAGGTGTATAATCACAGCTTTCCAAACGACTGATCATACCTCTGTTGATTCCAGTAGCTTCGGCAAGTTGTACCTGGGTCATTTTTGCTTCTTTTCTTTTGCTGATGATAGTATCAGACATTTTTGTTATAGATAATTTTTTCATAGATAGTCTCCAAATGTTATTATTTATCACATTTATTACGCCTAATATTGGCTTATTATTTAAACTGGTATAATGATAACAGGCGTGAATGGAGATGTCAACCATAAAAGCATGTAAAAGAATAAAAATAATAATAAAAACGAAAACGCGTCATTTAAAACGACAAAAATAAATATTGACGAACAGATGTTCGAGTGCTATTATAATAACAACAGATATGATTTGTGTGGTCAGAATTATTTATCTGTTTGGAATCTTTCAAAGCAGGATTTCATTATGGTATATTATCCAGCAGACAGCAGTGCTTTGGTGCTTTCGGAATGGTCTACTGGTACTCATCAACGGTTTCCTTTCCCTTATCCGTTTCGGTGATGATTTAGATGAATTATTGCTAGGAGGACTGCAGATGAGATCAGATGTTAATGTAAAGATGGAATATTCGGAAGATATGTTAATGGATATTTCAAGGAGCAATTTACCGTATGGACAGATGAAGGAGAGGATGATAAATCTGTGGTTTGCAGTATGTGCGATCACAGAACGGGGAAATAATGCAGAAGTTAAACGAAAAAAGGACGGTAGCTTTACCGTATATGAAGTAAAGAAGAATATTGTGACGCTCCGATAAATTGGTATCGGAGGACGGCTAATAGGAGCCAGATAATGCTAGCAGGTGGTTAGTATTGTCTGGCTCTGTCTGTTGTTATGGATTGTTTTTTAGTTTTTGTTCATATGCTCCGTATCTCAGAATACTGCCTAATTCACGATCATCGCTATGATGGATATGGTAGGCTTTTTCCAATGCTGATAATTCACAGAGTTCTGCAATGCTTCGAGAATATACGGATGGTTCTAATTCATTATTTACGACACTTTTTGGAATGGCATAATACTCTGTTGCGATGTTTAGATAATTTTCCAGGTTTCGTCGGAATACCGGATCAAGGTCAGGACGTTCCAGGTATTCGGTTAAAGTGCTTTTTTTAATAAATATGTTTTTGTTCTGTAATCTGAGAAGTCCCTGAATGCGTTGTTTGGTTGCATCACTGATTTCAGGGTATTTCTGCTTGTTACATAGACAGAAACGATGGATTACCGGATAACGAGGTTTTCCAGAGGATGATGTTGCAGCACATCCAATGACACAGGCAAGTTCCGTGTTATTCAAGTTTCCATGGTCGAACACAAGGAACCAGTAATCGCCCAAATTGTTACAGACCAGATTGCAGAACATGATACTGTTAGTGGAGTAAATCAGACGTCCGGTATAGTGCTTTTTAAATGGGTCTCCATCACGGGTGAGATCACCGGAATCTAGGTCAAGAACAGCACTACATTCTTTACAGGAGTAAATATCACCAAATTCTAAGGTTCCACAAATAAGCGGTTTTTCCTCATGATCTTCCGGATCAGCAGAAGTTGGCAGGAAAAACACATGGTATTTGCCGGTGTAACCGTTATAGGCGGGATTTTCGATATTGGAAATAAGCTTGCCTTGTATCTGGTTATCAGAGGTTTTAGCAATTTCCATAGCATGAAATATGGAACTGAGATTTAGCTGCAATGTATCACATACTTTCAAGAGAGTTGAAATAGTGGTAGAAGATGGTTTTTTTAACATTGAGCCAATTGCTCCGTCACTAACAGGCATATCATTTTCATCACACATTCTGGATAATTCACGGTTGCTGATACCACGTTCCTCCATAGTGTTAAAAATGTAAGTTACAACATTTTTTATTACATCCGAGTTTTTCATAAGCGCATTACTCCCTTCTAAGACCAAGGTGGGATATTTTATCTTTCTTTAAGAATATTATAGCACTGGTAGATAAGGAAGAAAATAGGTGATAGTAGAAAGTGCGTAAAATATTTTGCAGAAGTTGAATGCATGACAGATGTAATTTCATGAAGGTTAAACGTATATGAAAAATAATTCAGCATAAATTACAAAAATGAGTTGAAATTTGAAGAGAAATATGTGCAATTTGACATATAGGCTGGAGTATGATATAATAGCGAAGCAATAAAAAAGAATCTGCACCCCGGCAAGAGTGCAGACTCGTTAAGACTTATTATACAGATAACAACATTACTATCCGCTTGGTTCATACATTCCAATTGCAGTTGGAATGTTCATGGGATAGGTGTCTGCTCTTATCAGTATGGTGTTACGATTACGGAAAAATCTGGCTTCTGGATGAAATTTATCCTTGAAGCATCTCACTGTAAACAACAAGATTTTTCCACACACAACATTAAAACTATATCACAGAGATTAATTGGAGTCAAGAAAAATATTTGAGTTTTGAGATAAAAAGCCATATTAATTGTCTGTAAATATGATAGCCAGAACGATATGGAATAGTAAAGAGAAATTAGGACCTTCTCGCTCGATGTGTAGCGAGAAACAGGCGAAGACGAACAAAAGAAGATTGTGAGATAAAAATGAATAAAAATTTGAATGTACAAGCGGCATACATAGTAACCGTTGACCAGGCAGTTACCTTTGACGCTGAAATTGCTGTTGCTACAGCAAAGAATGAGAGAAAAAGAAAAGTAAATAGTTACAAGATGACGCAAGGCACTGATAGTGGGACTATCATCAGTTCACACTGTTTTAGACAGAAATGGCGATATAGACAGCATACAAGGGGGATAGTGTCTGCGAAAAAATACGCTGGATAAACAACTGTGATAGTAACAGGAATTCTGCTTTCTTAATGATTTTGATTAGAAAAGCCGGGAATGAGATGCGTAATTATCTTGTTCCCGGCTATAATTGTCTCTATTTTTAGGATAAAAATCATTGAGGAAGGAGGGGGTTACATTGGATACTGACAGTACAGTGCGAAGTATGTGTACAATCGGGCAGGAAATAAGTATATGGTGCGAAAAGAACCATATTATAAATCAGGAATTGGCAGACGCACTTGCTGTCAGTAGGGAAACCGTGAAACGTATTAAGAATGGGACACGTGAATTAACATCGAAAGAAATAAGAAGGCTATCTGTTTTAATGGAGAAACCGGCAGATTTCTTTATCCCTAACGATGATGAGTTGGATGAGGATACATCTATTCAAATTGTGAAAAGGAAAAACGCAGGCCAGGATGCATTTTCAAGAGTAAAAGAAAAGGCTCAAAAGAATAATGAGATGGAAAAAATGTTGGCTGATGCCATGGAAACGATTAATGGAATCGTGAATGTTGAAAAAAAAGAAAAATTCGTACAACAGATTATAGTTATGGCAGATATTGCAAAAATGGGATAAGCGGTCATTTGAAGAAAATGCTTCAGATGGTCGTTTTTTATTGTCCAGAGATAAGGTAGTGGGTCAAAATTGAGCCACCCAAACAGTAATTGGGTCTGTGGTGGCTCACATAAATCAGAGAGAAATGATAGCATAAAAACACGCCAGAGGAATGGCAGAAAGGAGGCAGCTAAGATGTCAAAATCAGAATATGAATCCTATTTGGAGAAGATCCCCTATGATGCAATGGGCGATTTTTCCGTATTCCGTGAGAAAAGTCACAAGGAACAGTCGGCAGATCTGGAAAATACTCCCAAGAAAAAATAATAGTTTGTATTTATAGTATGGACTGCCATAGAGAAATATTGGCAGCAGTTAAAGCACCAAAGAGAGGCTTCGTGCCGCTCGGTAATAAAAAAAACCGGGCGGTTGGGAGCTGATTTTTGGTGCTTTCTCTATATGTGGGTATTGACCGCCCGGAAGCCAAAAGGCAGAAAGGTGGTCAATATGACAATCAGAGAATTAAAAGACAGAGTTCCATATGTAAAGGGTATCGTGAAATTACCGTCACCAAAAGGACTGAGAGAAGCAGATATCCCGATAATGGCGGATACGGATGACAGTCCGGAAACCTGTCTGGGTGAAGAATGTCGTGCTGTTGTATATATGAATGGACTGGTTCTGTATACGAGAGGAAAGTATGCGACCGTTTTCCGTCTTCACAAATGCCGGGAAACTTATGGTAAAGGTTCTGCCAGATCATTCACGAAAGTACCTTATCAGTTCATGCTGATGCTGGAAGGAGAACATAGACTGGAATATAACCAGGATAAGAAGGAAGCAGATTGGAATACATCTGCAGAACTTCTGGAAGAGGAGTATGGATATGAGCTTCCAGGAAGGGGAGATATATTGGATGAACTTGTCACGGATGAAATCATGGAATTTGTCTTTTCTATTCTGACCGAAAGACAGAAGATGGTTGTCTATATGTTCTATTTTGAACAGAAGAAGCAGGCAGACATTGCAGAGATTCTTGGTATCCAGAGAGTTACAGTTGCTACAATTCTTCGGACAGCATTAAAAACATTACGTGACAGATATCCGTCATTCTGATCATTCTTTTTAGATAGTTTACTAGGACTGGCTTCGGATGGAGCCGGTTCTGGTTCTAAAAAATATTTTTTAACTTTTTTCAATTTTCGAACAACATTATACCCTCTGCCGGCTGTATAAGTGTAGGGGTTAAGAAAAATTCAATCGGAACGTATCAGTTCAAATTCCCTTACAACGCACCTTGATAACTGAATATTGCTTAGCAAAGGGGTGATACAGAAGTGGAAGTCGAGTTACGCATTTTGCGCCTTCAGGCCTTTCTGAAATACGGCAGCAGATTACTGTTAAGACACTGTGCCAGGAACGGGCCCTTTGTGAATTTATAAAACGCTCAAACCTTTAAAATTTGTTGTTTTGTCCGGGAAACCGGATAAATGACAGCAGATACGACGCAGAGGAGGTTCGCTCCGTGCAGCTTCTTCTGTGTACATGTGCTGTCATTGGATAAAAGGATGTTTTGTTTCCTGAGAGCACAAGGAGACTTGGAAGGAGGGGATTAGGATGAAGACTTAGAAAAGTATCTGGATAAGGCATGAAACAGACAACAAATGATTGAGAAAGCGAGGAACAAAAATGAAGTTCAACACAAAACGGGTTATTTCCGGATTTCTGGCAGCTTTAACAATCGCCACATCAGCGATTCAGCCATTACCAGTTTTTGCAGCGGACAATGGAAGTGAGAAGCCGCCGTCCTACGAATCAGTAAAGGATTTGCTGGATGCAGATGAAGTGGTCACTGCAAAAGACCTGGAGATTGAAATGGGTGCTTCTTTTGATATTGAGAAGGACTTTAGCAATATTGAAATCCCGGATAGTAAGAAAGTGAAAGTGACTTTTGAAGAAGCCATGAATGATCAGAATGAATCCTTTGTTACCGACCATGAGGACACTTACAAAGCTGTTTATTATGTAGAACCACAGACAACGGATCATCCAACTTACCAGATTAACCGTAAGATTATTGTAAAAGATACAAGAGATAAAAGTGTATCTTCCACAGAAGTAAGTCAGAGTGAAACACAGACTGAAAACCAGAGTGATTCTGGCGGTGGTGGTGAAGAATCAGCAGAGGATGGAGAAGCTGACTCGGAGAATCAGACTGCGGTAGATAAAGAGACAGAAATATCTACAGAGGATACAGAATCTGAGAATTTAACAGACAAAGAATTCGATGAGCTTATTGAAGCAGCTGAGACACAGGATACAGTAGATGACGAATCTGGATTATCTCTTTCTGATGTTCTGCTTCAGGCAGGAGAACAGGGAATTGATTTAACAGCGATGGAAGAAGGAGAGACAGTTACTTTTACAGCTGAATCAGATGCAATTGCACTGTTTTCCGCAAGAGCAAGTCAGAATATTTCTATCACAAGAGGTAGTTGGTATCGTTATGCTGATTATGGTCTTGGTTCTTATCTGACAGCACCATATTATGTGAAGTTCGGAAATATTTCTGCAACAGCATACTGCGTGCAGCCGTCAAAGCCAGGACCGGATGATGGAACGTATACGGTAACTAAGCTGAGTGATGGAAAGACATTAGCAAAGGTTTGTTATTACGGAACAAAAGCATCTGGGGATGAAGGATTCTTTGCAGAGAAGCATCCGGATTTCTCTACTGGAAAGAGATTTATTATTACCCATCTTGCAGCAGCATACGCCAATGGTTCAAGTGATGCATTTTCCGGAGCCAATGCAACCGGTAAATCCCTGGCAATGGAACTTTATAACTACTGTGTAAATCAGCCGGAGATTCCGGACGTTGCCATGTCTTTTTCCAATGCAAATGTAAAAGCATACATGGATGGAAACAGTCAGAGAACACAGGAAGTTACCTTTAATGCTGACAAACTGCAGACGATTACATTTAAGCTGCCTTCCGGAGTAAAACTTCATAATGTGACAACAGGAAAGACAAGTGCAGCCGGTGCCAGTGTAGATATCTGTGGTGGAACAAAATTTTATCTTTCAGCACCGATTACACAGGCGGAGGATGTGAATGCAGTCTTTTCTACAACCATGAAGGGCAGCATTACAAAAGATTATTCTGCTTACAAGATTACGACAGGCGGTTCTACACAGGATCTGGCGTTTGTCTTCGGAGAAGGTGTGGACAATGAAGCGTATGTGAATTTTTCCGCAGAATGGGTGAAAATGGCTACTGTAGCCATTGAGAAAAAAGATGATGCATCTGGTAAGAATCTTGCTGGTGCTGTCTATGGTATTTACAAAGATGCTGCCTGCACACAGCTCATCACCGAGATGCCTGCGACAGACAGTAAAGGGGCATCCGCTGTTACAATTGAGAAAACACAGGATGTCGTGTACCTGAAAGAGATCACTGCACCGAAGAATTATGTGCTGAACACATCAGCCGTGAATGTGACACTGAAAATTGGAAGTACAACAACAAAAACCGTCACCGATAAAGAACAGCTGGCAGAACTGACCGTGTATAAGGAAGGTGAAATGCTGACTGGTGCAACAGTGATAGATGATGGTGTGACATTCCAGTACAGTAAGCAGAAACTGAAAGGTGCGACTTATAATGTCTATGCTTATGAGAATATCTATGCGGGTGATGGAACATTAGTATATGGGAAAGGCGCTTTGGTCAAAGAAAACCTGACAACAGGTGATGCAGGAAGTGTTACCTTAAAGAAGCTGCATCTTGGAAAATACGAGGTTGTAGAGACAGGTGCACCGAAGAATTATGTCAATACAGGGGAATCTAAGGTTGTGACATTGAGCTATGCCGGACAGAATGCAGAGACAGTGTTTGATTCAGTGATTTTTACGAATGCCCGTCAGAAAGCAAAGGTGTCTGTTGAGAAAGTAGATACAGATACACGCAATTCACTGAGTGGTGGTAAATATGCTATTTTTGCTTCTTCTGATATCAAGGACATGAATGGAAATGTCATTGTAAAGAAAGACACAAAAATTGAGACTGTAACAACCGGCAATGACGGTTCTGCAACATTTACAGCAGACTTGCCAATCAACTATGGATACTATGTGAAAGAGGTTCAGGCACCGGATAACTATTTCCGCAACAGTGATGATGTCTATGCGTTCCAGTTTGACTATACCAATGAGAAGGAAGCCGAGGTCGCATTCTCCCATACATTTGCAAATGAGAGAGTAGATGCTGAAATTCAGCTGATCAAGGTAGATAAGGAAACGGGAAAAGCACAGGGAGACGCAAAACTGAGCGGTGCTGTTTATGGGTTATATGCAAGAGAAGATATCATGCATCCGGATGGCGCAACAGGAGTTCTTTATAAGGCTGGCACTCAGGTGGCTGTGATGGAAACCGATGAGGAAGGAAAGGCTTCTGTGCAGGGACTGTATCTGGGTAAATATTATATCAAGGAAATCTCACCATCTGAGGGATATCTTCTGGATGAAACAGAATATGATTTAGATATGAGCTTTGAAGGTGACCTGGTTAAGACCGTAAAGAAAACTGCCACATCCAAAGAACAGGTGATCAAACAGCCATTCCAGGTGATCAAGACAGCTAACAACGGAAAGACAGATGCGGACCTTCTGAAAGGTGCTGGATTTACAACATATCTGGAGAGCAGTCTGAAAGTGAATGCAGATGGAAGTTATGACTATGCGTCGGCAACTCCGGTTGCTCTGACGGTAGATGGAAAAACAGAGATGTTTACCGATGCAAAAGGCTATGCCTGTAGTATTGCACTTCCATATGGTACTTATGTAGTACGTGAGACGACCACACCGCATAACTATACTCCAGTTGATGACTTTAAGGTGACAATTTCAGAAAATCATCCGAATGAGCCACAGATCTGGCGGGTACTTTTGGATAAAGAGTTTGAAGCAAAATTAAAGATCATCAAAGCAGATGATGAAACGAAAAAGTCAGTATTATTGGCGAACACAGAGTTCAAAATTTATGACCTGGACAGAGAAAAATATGTAGAACAGGTCACTACTTATCCGGTGACTAAAGTGCATAAGAGTTATTTCACAGATGCCTCTGGTTATCTGATTCTTCCGAACAATCTGAAAATCGGACATTACCGCATTGAGGAAGTGACTGCACCTGACGGATATACCATCAATCAGAACTATGTTGAGATCCAGGTGGATTCCAATACAGCGTACCGTACAGATTCTGTAAGTAATGATGTGATCATCGAAGCGGTTTATGAGAATCATCCGGTAAAAGGGGAACTGACGATTCAGAAAGATGGAGAAGTGCTGAAAGGTTTTGGAGAGGATTTTGAATATGAGAAGGAATCTCTGAAAGGCGCACAGTTCAATGTATATGCTTCCGAGGACATTTACACACCAGATCATCAGAAAGCAGAAGATGGAAAGAGAAATGTCATTTATGCAAAAGATGCACTGGTTGCAACGGTTACTACAGATGAGGATGGAAAAGCAGTGATTGAAAATCTTCCGCTTGGTAAATACCGTGTAGAAGAGGTAAAGGCACCGTATGGATTTACTTTAAATACCTCTGTGAAAGAAGTGAACTTTGTGTATGCCGGACAGGATGTACCAGTAGTGAAAGAGACAGTTTCCTTTACAGATGAACGTCAGAAAGTATCTCTGAGAGTAGAAAAACAGGATGCAGAGACGGGCAATGTAGTCGGTGGTGCAGTGTTCGGTGTCTACAATGCAGAATCTATTGTCGTTGACGGCAAGGTAATTGTGAAAGCGGATACTTTGTTACAGAAGATGACATCTGACGAGAACGGACAGGCTTTCTGCACACTGGATCTGCCACTTGGCAAATATTATGTGAAAGAACTGGAAGCACCGACTGGTTTTGTATCTTCTGATGAAGTATTGGATTTTGATGCTTCTTATCAGGGACAGGATGTAAAGGTGATCACACTGAAATCCATCAAAAAGAATGAGCCGACGACCGTTAGTGTTACAAAATCCGACATTACTACAGGGGTAGAATTAGATGGCGCATACCTTACTGTTCTGGATAAGGATAATAACGTGATCGACCAGTGGACATCTGTAAAGGATGAACCACACGTGATTAAATATCTGGTTGCCGGGGAAACCTATACATTACGGGAAACATTTGCACCGTATGGTTATCTGAAAGCAACAGATGTTACATTTACGGTATCTGATACTGCTGAGGTTCAGCCTGTAGAGATGAAAGATGAAGTACCGACAGGTCTTTTGATCATCAATAAAAAGGGTGAATTCTTAGATAGTGTGACACTGGTAAGCAAGATCAAAGGTATGGTTGAGCATATTTTCAACTATATTGCCGGCAATCTGACAGAGGTTACATTTGATGTTTTTGCAGAAGAAGATATTAAGGTTGCAGATGGTGTCAGCGAAGATTATTACAAAGCAGGAGACAAGGTTGCAACAATTGTGACAGATGAAAATGGTATTGCCAGTCTGGAAAATCTCCCATTGGGTAAATACTACGTCAAAGAGGTAAAGACAGCCCATGGTTATGTACTGGATGAGGAAATCCGTCACATTGATCTTACCTATCGTGATCAGGATACTCCGGTTGTTACATTCAATGAAGAATGGCAGAATCACCGCCAGAGAGTAGAAGTATCTGTTCTGAAGAAAGAAAAAGGCAGTGACAGAGTACTGGAAGGTGGTGTGTTCGGTCTGTTTGCTGCAGAGGATATTGTATCTTCCAGTGGAGAGGTGCTGATTGAAAAAGATGAGATTATTGAACTGAAAACCACGGATACAGAAGGTAAGATTGACTTTATTGCTGATCTGCCACAGGATGCGAAATACTATGTAAAAGAGATGTACGCTCCGGATGGCTTCGTGAATAGTGAAGAGGTTCAGGAGTTCACAGCTGAGTATGCCGGGGACAGTGAAAAAGTAATTCAGTTTGCGTTTACATTCGAAGATGAACCAACAACCGTGGAGATTACGAAGACTGCACTGACAACAGGAAAAGAAATTCCTGGATGTAAATTAAAGGTTACAGATGAGAATGATCATGTGGTAGATGAATGGACTTCTACAGAGGAGGCACATGCCATCAAAGAACTGGTGGTAGGTAAGAAATACACACTGACCGAGACAAAACCTGCAGATGGATTTGTTACAGCGGAAAGTATTGAATTTACCATTGAAAATACAGCTGATGTACAGAAAGTGGAGATGAAGGACGATGTGACAAAGGTAGAAATCTCTAAACAGGATATTTCTGGAAAAGAACTGCCTGGAGCAAAATTGTCTATCATTGATGTAAATGGAAAGGTTGTAGAAAGCTGGACTTCTACAGAAGAAGCACATTATATTGAGATGCTGCCAGTCGGAAAATATACGCTCAGAGAAGAGTCTGCACCGGAAGGATTCCAGATTGCAGAAGAAGTTGAGTTTGAAGTACTGGATACAGGGAAAGTACAGCATGTTGTGATGGTGGATGAGGCTGTGCCGGAAACACCACATACAACTGAAAAAACGGATGCACCAAAGACAGGAGATGAAACGAATCTGGCATTATGGCTGTTTATGCTCGGCTTAGGTGTGTGTGGAATTTCAGCTGCTGTAGCTGTAAGAGTGCGAAGAAAAAAGAATAAATAAAAGAATTGGGGCGTTTACAGAGGATATGTTTCTGTGAGCGCCCTGTTTGGAAAGGGGCAAGTAATATGGCAAAAATGATTCTGGTGGGTGGTGTACTGATTTTGGTGGCACTTTCACTGATTATCTTATATTCAGGACTGGTTCTTGCGTCCAGAGAAGACGATGAGATGGAAAAGTTACCACAGTGGAGAGAAAAGAAGGGAAAGGAGTGCCGGACAGATGGAAACGGATAAACAGATTTTTTCTGCTGATAAGCCTGTTTCCTGCAAGTATTGTTATTATTGGCTGGGTAAGAAAAAGGGTTGTGAATTGGAAAGCTGCTATTATCTTATCCGGGAAAAACCTATGCTGACTGCGGAAGAACTAGCAATCCGTCATCATCGTGGAAACTGCAGCACCTGCCCATATGGAAGAGCTTCGCCTTGCATTGGATACTGTATAGAAAAAATCCTGTTGGAGAAAAAGACACAGCATGAATTCCGATGAACGTCTGGAACTTCCGTATTATTATGGGCAGGAATCAGAGCAGTTTTCTTTTTACCGGATACCGAAGGCTTTGTTTTCCAATCCGGTATTTGCAGATCTGTCAACGGATGCGAAGCTGTTATATGGAATGTTGCTTGACCGGATGGGATTATCTGTGAGAAATCACTGGATGGATGAACAGGGACGGGTCTTTATTTACTATACCGTTGAAAATATCATGCGTGATCTGGGATGCGGGAATCAGAAAGTCAGTAAGCTCTTGGCAGAACTGGAAAAGAAGCATGGTCTGATCGAACGGAAGAAGCAGGGACTTGGGAAGCCGGATATTATTTATGTAAAGAATTTTGTGGGAGCACTTTTACCACGGTCACATTTCCAAATATGTGAAAATCACATGTCAACAGATGTGGAAAACACATTCCCAGAGATGTGCGAATCACAGTGTAATAATACTGAGTATAACAATACCGATGAAAATGAGACTGATTCTATCAATCCTTTCTGGAACAAGATGGATACATATGAGCATTATCGGCAGTATTTTTTAGATCAGCTGTCTTTTGATGCATTGCTTTTGGATTATCCCTATGAGCAGGGAATACTGGAAGAAATGTTGGAATTGATTGTAGAAACAGTGTGTATTGAGCGAAAGACCATTCGAATTTGCGGAGAGGATAAACCGGCACAGCTGGTAAAGAGCCGTTTGATGAAGCTGAACAGTGAACATATCCGCTATGTGATCAAATGTATGAAGGAGACAACCAGTAAAGTGCGAAATATCAAGCAATATCTACTGGCAGCTCTGTATAATGCACCAATGACGATGAGCAATTATTATTCAGCGTTGGTAAATCATGACATGTATGGCGGTGGAGGTGATTGAGATGTAGGAGAACAGGAGGAAGCAGATTGGATGAATTGATTCAGGTGAATTACAGCAGAAAGCAGCCCTTAGTGTCAGCAAGGAAACTGCATGATGGACTGGAGATAAAAACAAAGTATTCCATGTGGTTTGAACGCATTACGGAACTTGGATTTATCGAGGGACAGGACTTTTTCCCAGAAATGGGACAAAGTGTCGGAGGACGTCCGGGCATGGAACATTTTATTTCTGTTGATATGGCAAAGCAGATATGTATGCTGCAGAGGACAGAAAAGGGAAAGATGTACCGGCAGTATTTTCTGGAACTGGAGAAAGCGTGGAATTCCCCGGAGCAAGTAATGGCAAGGGCTTTGCAATTGGCAAATCAGACAGTAGAGGAATTAAAAGCCAGATGCATGTTTCTGGGACAGCAAGTGGAATCACAGAAGAAAACCATTGCGGTGATCGAACCGAAAGCGAGATATCTGGATAAGATCCTTGGTTCAGAAGAGCAGTTGATCGTAACACAGATTGCGAAAGATTATGGCATGAGTGCACAAAAGTTTAATAAAATCCTGTCTGAGTTACAGATTCAGTACAAGAGAAATGAGCAATGGGTACTCTATGCAGAGTATCATGACCAGGGATATACACAGAGCCGGACGGTTCCGATTGTATTATCCGATGGACGGATGTCTACGAAGGAACATACGGTATGGACACAGAAAGGCCGGTTGTTTCTTTACAATATTTTGAAGGAAAACGGTATCTTACCGATGATAGAGAAGGAGGTGTGTACATAGTCGATGCAGGATGAAGTAAATGAAAAGACGATTTCTCTTTGTGTCCGGGGAGCAAAGATGACAGCGGAACTTCTGAAAGCTGCCATGAGAAAATATCTGGCAGAAATGGAGAAGAAAAAGCAACAGCTCAGACAGTCATTGGGCGCATCAGAGAAAAAACGGGCACCGACACAAAAGCAGGGAAAGCAGACGTTGAAAAAGCTGATGCAACAGGGAAGGGAACTGACGAACATCCAGATAACAGACAACAACATCAAATCTTTTGACCGTATCGCAAGGAAATATGGCATTGATTACAGTTTGAAACGAGATTCTTCTGTAAATCCGCCACGTTACCTTGTTTTTTTTAAGGCAAAAGATGTGGAAGTGATGAACTCTGCCTTTAAAGAATACGCTGGTGTTTCCCTGAAAAAGACAAAGAAAATGTCTATCCGTAAGAAGCTGCAGATTGCCAAAGAAAGAGTGGCAAAGCATCGTGAACGGGAGAAGACAAAGCAGAAAAACAGAGAGGAGAGCAGATAATTTGAAGAAAAAGACGAATATGCCGAGAAGTCCCGGCATTTTAAAAAAGAAGAAAGCACCTTCAGAGAAAACAGGAGGAATTGGATGGTGCAATAAGATTTGTGACAGCATACAGGGCAAGATACAGATGATGGATAAGAAAAAAGCAGTTGCAATGAATATTCCCTATGTGATTGCTTTTTACCTGGTGGAGAAGGAGGCGTGGCTATACCGTCATTGTGTGGGAGAAAGTGTGGAAGAAAAAATGTGGGTTCTTTTCCAAAACTTTGGCATAGCATTTCAGAATCCTTTTCCAAGTCTGCATTTATGGGATATTGGCATTGGAGTAACAGGTGCAGTCATTTTAAAACTGATCGTGTATGTGAAAGGAAAGAATGCAAAAAAATTCAGACAGGGAGAAGAGTATGGCTCTGCCAGATGGGGAACCCCCAAAGACATAGAGCCGTTTATTGATCCGGTCTTTGAAAATAATGTAATTCTTACACAGACAGAACGGCTAACCATGAACAGCAGACCGAAACTTCCAAAGTATGCAAGGAACAAAAACGTCATTGTCATCGGTGGTTCAGGATCAGGTAAGACCCGATTTTATGTGAAACCGAATTTGATGCAGATGACATCCAATGTCAGTTATGTGGTTACCGATCCAAAAGGTACGATCATCATTGAATGTGGTAAGATGCTAGTCGATGGCGGTTATAAAATCAAAGTGCTGAACACGATTAACTTCAAAAAATCCATGCACTACAATCCGTTTCATTACATCCGCAGTGAGAAGGATATTCTGAAACTGGTCAATACCATTATCGCAAACACCAAGGGGGAAGGGGAAAAATCAACCGAAGATTTCTGGGTGAAAGCAGAGAGACTTCTGTATTGTGCGTTGATTGGCTATATCTATTATGAAGCACCGGAGGAAGAACAGAACTTCTCCACTTTGCTTGAATTTATCAATGCTTCAGAAACAAGAGAAGATGATGAAGAATTTAAAAATGCGGTGGATGAGCTGTTCGAAGATCTGGAAAAAGAGAATCCGGAACACTTTGCAGTACGTCAATATAAAAAGTTCAAATTATCGGCGGGCAAGACGGCCAAAAGTATACTTATTTCCTGTGGTGCCAGACTTGCACCCTTCGATATTCAGGAGCTTCGTGACCTGATGGCATATGATGAATTGGAACTGGATCAGCTGGGAGAAGAGCAGACGGCAATGTTTGTAATCATCTCAGATACAGATGATACATTCAACTTTGTGGTAGCCATTATGTATAGCCAGCTATTCAATTTATTATGTGATAAAGCAGATGATGAGCATAACGGGAGACTACCGGTGCATGTCAGATTATTGCTGGATGAGTTCAGTAATATTGGACAGATACCGAAGTTTGATAAGCTTATTGCCACTATCCGAAGCCGTGAAATCTCGGCATCTATTATCCTTCAGTCACAGTCACAGCTGAAAACCATTTACAGGGATGCAGCTGAGACAATCATCGGCAACTGTGACACGATGCTGTTTCTTGGTGGTAAGGAAAGCTCTACATTAAAGGAAATTTCTGAAACCCTGGGAAAAGAGACGATTGATCTTTACAATACCTCGGATACCAGAGGACAGAGCCGGTCCTATGGCTTGAATTACCAGAAAACAGGAAAAGAACTGATGAGCCGTGATGAACTGGCGGTTATGGATGGCAGTAAATGTATCCTGCAGTTAAGAGGTGTTCGACCGTTCCTGAGTGATAAATATGATATTACAAAACATAAGCGCTATAAGGAACTGGCGGATTACAATAAGAAGAATGAATTTGATATCGAAAAATATCTGAAACACGAACTGGTCATGCCGGTAGAACAGGAATTTGATCTATATGAGTATGAGGTAAGTGAAGAGGATATGGCAGAGGAGTGAGACACGTTTTCTTAGAATGTGTCTTATTTTTATGCGTTTTTACGAGAGGTGACATATGAAGAATTTACATAATCGGGGACCGCCGGGAGAAAGAAACAGTAACTTATTAACCGGGAGTTTTCCTACACAAAAAAAAATTTTCGAGAAAAGGAGATATAAATATATGAGTTTTTTTACTAGTGCTATTTCAATACTCCAAACGCTGGTCGTTGCTATTGGTGCCGGACTGGGTGTTTGGGGAGTTATCAACCTTATGGAAGGGTATGGAAATGACAATCCTGGCGCAAAGAGCCAGGGCATCAAACAGCTGATGAGCGGAGGCGGTGTTATCCTCATTGGAACAAAATTAATTCCGTTACTCAGCAATCTGTTTGGCTAAGAGTAAAGGAGGAAGTCATCCATGTTCAACGGCATTTTTGATGAAATCGAAGAGTGGATGAGAAGTCTTCTGACTGGAGTGATCAATAACAACCTGTCCACAATGTTTACGGATGTCAATGAAAAGACCGGAGAGATTGCGGCACAGGTTGGCAAAACTCCACAGGGGTGGAACAGCAATATTTTCAGTATGATTCAGAATCTTTCCGAATCCGTGATTTTACCGATTGCCGGTATTATCATCACGCTTGTACTTTGCTATGAGTTGATTTCCATGCTGACAGAAAAGAATAACATGCATGATATAGATACTTGGATGTTCTTCAAGTATTTTGTGAAAATGTGGATTGCTGTTTATCTGGTCAGTCACACATTTACGATCACGATGGCGGTCTTTGACGTCGGACAACACATTGTCAACAGTGCCGCAGGGGTGATTACAGGAAATACAGCCATTGATATTTCATCGGCATTAACAGACCTGGACGCAAAGATGGAAGCGATGGAGATTGGTGAACTGACCATACTGATGCTGGAAACCCTGATCGTCAGCTTCTGTATGAAGATCATGTCCGTATGGATCACGGTGATCCTGTATGGACGTATGATAGAGATTTATCTGTATACTTCGGTTGCACCTGTTCCGTTTGCAACAATGTCAAACAGGGAATGGGGACAGATTGGAACAAATTACTTCAGAGGGTTATTCGCCCTTGCATTTCAGGCATTTCTACTGATGGTTTGTGTCGGAATCTATGCGGCACTGGTAGCTGGAATCCAGTTATCGGAGAACCTTCATTCATCGTTATGGGGTGTGGCAGCATATACCGTTGTCCTTTGTTACAGCCTTACGAAAACAGGAAGCCTGTCAAAACAGATTTTTAACAGCCATTAAAGATTCTATTTCGGATAGAGAAGGGAGTGATTGCAATGGCTTATGTAAGTGTACCGAAAGATCTGACGAAAGTAAAAAATAAGGTTGTGTTTAATCTTACCAAGCGTCAGATCATCTGCTTTGGTGTAGGAGCACTGATTGGAGTGCCGTTTTATTTTCTGACCAAGGGCGTTCTTGGCAATACCAATGCAGCAACAGGGATGGTGCTTTTCATGCTTCCGGCATTTATGTTTGCAATGTATGAAAAAGATGGAATGCACCTGGAGCAGATTCTGATGAATTTTATCAATGTGTGTTTCCTGCATCCATCCGTGAGAAAATATGAAACCGAAAATTTTTATGAATCAGAATTGCCGGAGAAAAAAACAACGGCAAAGAAAGGGGGAAGAAAGCGTGCGAAAAAATAAAACGATTTTTAAGCCGGATAAGGCAGACAAGAATCGAAACCGTTCTTCTGGAAATAAGAAGCAGAAGGAAAAACGTGAAAGAGAAAAAAGACTGACTGCCCAGAACACCATTGCTTATAAGGAAATGGGGCGGGACGGAATCTGCAAGGTGCAGGGAAAGACGTATTCTAAGACCATCCGCTTTTATGATATCAACTATCAGCTGGCTCAGAATGAAGATAAAAACAGTATTTTTGAGAACTGGTGTGATTTCCTCAATTATTTTGATAGCACCATTCATTTTCAGCTGTCATTTATCAATCATAAAAGCAGCATGAAGGAATACGAGCGTATCATTCAGATCAAACCACAGAATGATGCTTTTGACGATGTGCGTATGGAATATGCCCAGATGTTGAAGAGCCAGCTTGCAAAAGGAAACAATGGGCTGGTGAAGTCAAAATATATTACGTTTTCTATTGAGGCAGAGAGCTGGAAAAAGGCAAAACCAAGACTGGAACGTATTGAGACCGATATTTTAAATAACTTTAAAGTACTGGGAGTGACGGCATATCCTCTGAATGGAGAAGAGCGTCTGCAGATTTTGTATGAGACCTTTAATCCGGATATTGGGGTTCCTTTCCAGTTTGATTACAAACAGCTTTTGAAGTCGGGACTGACAACAAAGGATTTTGTAGCACCGTCCAGTTTCCTGTTTAAATCCGGAAAGGATTTTATGATGGGAGATACCATTGGAGCAGCTTCTTATCTGCAGATTCTGGCACCGGAGCTGACTGACAAAATGCTTGCGGAATTTCTGGACATTGATAAGAATCTGATTGTCAATCTCCATGTACAGTCCGTGGATCAGATGAAAGCCATTAAACTGGTTAAGAGTAAAGTGACTGATATTAACCGGATGAAAATAGAAGAGCAAAAGAAGGCAGTTCGTGCCGGATATGATATGGATATCCGTGCGACTCGTTCCTGAACAAAGCCTTCGTAGTTGAAGGACAAAATCAGGCACTA
>OGJJ01000427.1_pt1 | contig 38553 bp, 32 predicted proteins | sample 1572081 | NCBI WGS metagenome assembly OGJJ01 (sample SAMEA2582122, study PRJEB24529) | metagenome | biome: Human gut stool | place: China | collected 2011
GTGGTTCCTTTTTTATCTCGTGGGCATGTGATTGAAAATTCTCATCTTAATTTCAGGGGTCAAAATTTTCTTATTTCATACTTTTATTACTTGGTATGCCTATAATTATCAATACACCTTACATATTGAATTTATGGCTTACTCTTATTCCTGAATACTCTGTTGTATTTGTGAGATATGCAATTGTGTTATCAATGTCTGAGGCTTTATCTCTACCTTTTGTAACAGGTATGCTAGCAACTGGTAAAATTAGAAATTATCAGTTAATTGTTGGAGGAATTAATTTACTGAATTTACCATTAGTTTATGTTTTGTTTGTTTTAGGATTTAATCCCCAGATACTCTTTTGGGTGGCAATAATATTATCCCAGTGTTGTTTGTTCGCTCGTGTTTTTATGTTGACGCCAATTGTAAACATTACTATTAAGGACTTTTTTTTCAAGGTTTATGTCAATGTTCTTTTAGTTACATTAGTATCATTCATACCTTCATTTTGGGGATGTACTTCCCAAATAGATAGCTTTGAAAGATTTTGCATAAGCATGTTGGTATGCTTTTTTATCTGTATATCTGCGATATGGGTTATAGGAATAAAAAAAGAAGAAAAAAAGTTTATCTTATCTCAAATAAGAGTTAAACTCAAATAAAGTCAAGAAAATACAAATTATGAAAATAGGAATATTAACTTTTCATAGAGCGCACAATTATGGCGCAATGCTACAATGCTATTCGTTAGCACAAACTTTAAAGAATCTTGGTCATGACATAGAAGTAATAGATTATCTTCCAGCTAAGTTTGAAGCAGAGTATTCGCTATATCCTAGTAGGCACCTAAGTTTAAAACACAATATTGGTAAAATATTAAAGTTAATACCAATTTTTTATTTTGCCTTTAAGCGTAATAAATCTTTTAGTTCATTTTTTAAGAATTTTACTCTGTCAAAAAGGTATGATTCTAATTCAAATTCAATTGTAGGGTATGATGTTATAGTTTTTGGAAGTGATCAGATATGGAATCCTTTATTAACAGATGGTGAGGATATTATTTATTCTGGTAAATTTAAGAAAAGTAATACTCGTTTCGTATCTTATGCTGCAAGTTCTAATCCTACTATATTTAATAACAAATTTGAATCTTACTTTAGAGGTATTATATCAAGGTTTGACGCTATATCTGTTCGTGAAGATTCATTATGCACATACTTGAACTCTTTGAAAGAAAATGCAGCAACAACAGTTTTAGATCCTGTGTTTTTGACGAATGTAGATGGATGGAAAAGGTTAGCAAAATATCCAATAGATAAAAAATACTTGTTAATATATACAGTGCCCCAAACCGAAATAATTTATAAATTAGCAAAAGATATTTCAGAGAGATTAGGTTTAAAAATTATTGAATTAAGACCCAATGCACGTAGTGGAGGTGTACCAGATGCTCTTCGTTTCTCTACGCCAGAAGAGTTTGTTGGATTTTTTGCCAATGCTTCTTATATACTGACAACATCTTTTCATGGAACTGCATTTTCTTTAATTTTTAATAAACAATTTTTAACAATTTCTTTGAATTTAGGTATAAATGATAGGGCTAGTTCTCTTTTAAAATCGATAGGGCTTGAAAATAGAATTGTCAATACAGATCACATTACGAATGAAGATTTGTTTTTTGACTATTCTGTACCGAATGCCAAATTAAGTGAATTGAAGTCTAAATCCATTAACTTTTTAATAAATAGTATATAAGTAATGAAACTTTATTTGTTCCTTTTTAGAATCTCAATATTGTTCTCTGTCTTATGGGGAGCACACGCATGGTTTACATGGTGGGTAGATACAACAGCCTATGGTACTCCAATATGCATTATATTGCTAGCAATTATATCGATTTGGTATAAAATCAAACAAAAAATAAAGCTTAAAAGTGATTTAAAGGTTTTATTTGTATTGGTATTATGGCTATTTTCTTTTATATCTGCATATGATTTGAGTTTAAGTTTAATATTAAGTTGTTTTTTAAGATTTATTCCTTTATGGGTCTTACTATCTGACGAACAATGTTCATCTCATTTTCAATGGATAAAAAAGACTATATCATATTTACTTATTCCAGGTATTCTAATTCACTTGATTTATATCGTTAAGCCTTTTGCTGGTTTGCCAATTCAATTTGGTAACTCAATGACTTATATTTTTTATAATTATTTTTTTGTTATTGAGTTAGCTCGTAATACTCTTGAGGATACAATTAGATTTCAGTCGGTTTTTTTGGAACCTGGATATTTGGGTACACTTCTTTGTTTTCTTCTATATTGTGATCGTTACAATTTTAAAGATACATACACTAAAATAATTTTATGTAGTTTAATTCTTTCCTTCTCTCTTGCTGGTTATGTAATTAGCTTTCTTGGATATCTAATCTATAGGAGGTTGATTGGAACTAATATTTCTAAATACATAGGTATCATTGTTTTTTTTAGCGCATTATATCTTTTTGCTTCAACCTATAATAATGGAGATAATATTTTATATAAACGAATATTTTATAGGTTGCAGTTTGATGATGATAAAGGTATTAAGGGATATAATAGAAACGGTTACATTACAGATTATTATTATGATCAAGTTATTTCATCTGATAGAATATTCTATGGTCTTTCATATGAAGAGATAAGACTTATTAATGGTGATAGTGATGGATATGTTGATGAAACAAATAAACTTCATGGAGCAGGTTTTAAGTTGTATGTAGTTCAACATGGTTTAGTTCCAGTCATTTTATATTTTCTTTTTTACTATTTTTTAATAATAGCAAGTGGTGTCCGTAGGAAATATTCGTTTGGTTTCCTTATTTTGATAGTATTCACTTTTCTACAAGCATCCTACCCTAACTCATATTCTTGGCTTATTCCTTTTATTCTAGGAATAAATAGTCGAAAACCATTATTAAAAATTCGACAATGAAGAAAGTTTTATTTGTTTATCATGTATCCACCGTTGGTGGAGGAAGTTTTTGTTTATTGAATATACTGAAGAATCTAGATAAATATAGAATTCAGCCTTTTGTGCTTCTAAAACAATCAGGTCCTTTAGTAGATGAGATTAATAAATTAAATATTCCAGTTTATTTCCTAAAAAATATCTGTACAGTTCCATATAATAGAGGGTTAGCTCATCTTCAATCATTAAAAGCCATATATAAAATTCAAAGTTCAAAGCGTGCATTTAAACTTATTTTATCTGAAATACAACCAGATATCGTTTATTTAAACACTATGATGCTTTACCCATATTTGTATACTGCGAAAAATTTGGGATTTAAAACATTTATTCATATTAGAGAGCATTGGCCAGAAAAAGAACATGTGAAGCAACGTGATTATGCTTTGAAGTGTATAGCGAAGTATTGTGATCATATAATTGCAATTAATCGTTATAGTGCTTCAATGGTTGTACCATATGGTCGAAAAGCTACTATTATATATGATTGGATTGACCTTTCTTCTCGTTTTACATATTTACCATTAGATAATATTTTTGGCGAAGATCTTTCCGGTAAAAAAGTATTGCTTTACACTGGAGGATTACAAGAAATAAAAGGAGTTTATGAAGTCTTTAAAGCATTTTCATCAAATGTCAAAGGTGATGATTATCGTTTGCTAGCTTTAGGTGTTCCTACTGAAATCCGTTATGTTGGATTAAAGAAATTGATTAAGAAATTACTTAATATTTTTAGAGTGCGTACTTATGTAGATAAAGTGTTAGCAATTGCAAATTCGGATCGAAGAATAAAATGTATTCCAAGTATATACAATTTATCCCATTTGTATAGACAAGTATATTGTATGATAAGTTATTTTACAATTCCGCATGCAAACCTGTCACTTGCAGAAGCAGTTATATCTAAAACATTTACAATTTCAGCTATGACTGATGAATCTTTAGAATATACAAAAGAAGGAAGATTAGGTTTGCTTTATGAACTTAATAATTATTTGGAATTTGAAATTAAATTAGGTTTATTAGATAAACTACGTAGTAATTATTTAACCGAACTCGAGCAACATTCTTACGAAGTTGAGCGAATGTTTAATCCTGATATAAATATAAGTAAACTTAACAACCTTTTGATTTATGAAGTCGATAGTAATTTGTAATAATCTTCTAAAAAAACAATCACCTGCTGCATGTATTGAGCAAGATTTACTAGATGGGCTTTCCTGTAATGGGATTGATATAACCGCTTATTGTTCTTCTCTTGGTGATTTATATTCTCCAAGCACTCATTATAAAACAATAATTGGTAAAGAATATAAAATTTGGAAATATATATTCGGAGGCTTAAGATTAGTCTTACCTGATTTAGCATATCTTCCAGATTATCGATATATATCTTGGGGGTTGGGCATAAAAAATAAAATAGAGCAAAACATTAATAAAGAGAATATCGATTTTATTCATTCTTTCAGTTTTGAGCAATCTTGTCATTGGCTAGCTTATAAGTTGAATAAGAGATATAAAATACCTTGGATTGCAACATTTTTTGATTCTTGGTCAGACTATCCAACTCGTAAATTTAAAACTTCATATTTCAAAAAAATAGACTTAAAAATGGAGCGGCTTGTAGCAGAACATGCGGATCTAATAGTGCATAATAATGAAGGTATTGCAAGGTTATGGGCGGCTCGTTACGGAGAGAAAGTTGCAAAAAAAATTGTAGTAATTCCGATGAATGTCGACTTCTCTAAAGAAACTTATATTGAAAGAAAAAGAGAAAAGTCGGATAAACTAATAATTTCACATATAGGAACATTTTATCCTAAACGTGATGCGTCTTCTTTCATAGAAGCTGTAAATTTAGCTATTAGTAATAACCTTGAGCTTAGAAGTAAAATTCAAGTGAACTTTATAGGTAGGGTACTTGACTACGATTTAGATAAAATTCGTAGATATAAATTAGATGATATTTTCAATTTGACAGGGAGGATTAGTCCTAAGGAATGTCAAAGTTATTATAATAAAAGCGATATATTTCTTTCAACAGCAGGGCTTCCTGTTGAGGATATTACATACCCCTCTAAAATAATAAAATACTTCTTTTATAGGAAGCCTATATTGGGTATTTCACCTCATGGAACTGTTTTGGAATCAGAACTTGTTGAATCTCGAAATTTCTGTTTTGAACCAACTTCTATTAGCGAAATTGCAGATTTTATAGTTAATGCTATTTCTGATTATTCTTCCATTTGTAATATAGATTATACATTTTGGAAAAAATTTGAAGTGTCAGAAGTGTCCAAATTATATATTAATAACATAAAAAAAATGGTAAATGGATAAAAAACAAATGGTTTCTTGCGTCATTCCCTCTTACAAGAGGTCGGATACTTTAAAACGAGCAATTGAAAGTGTCCTAGCGCAAACGTATAATGACATTGAAGTTCTAGTTGTAGATGATAATATAGCCGGAGATGAATATAGTTCAGCATTACAACATATAATTGACAATTTTAAAAGTGATGAACGTGTTATTCTCGTAAAACAGCCAAAACACATAAATGGTGCAGAAGCAAGAAATGCTGGTGTCAGAGCTGCGAGGGGAGAATGGATCGCATTTCTTGATGACGACGATGAATGGTTGCCCACAAAAATAGAGAAGCAAGTAGAAGCACTGCAGAATTTTCCTGACTGTATGGGCGTTTCTTGTTTGTATAACGAATATATGGATGGAAAACTTATCCATTCATGCCCACCATACAATACAGAAAAATTTAACTTTAAGATTTTCTCACGTCAAGTTGCTGTTTTCACATCGACAGTTTTGCTTAACAAAGATAAACTATTGGAATTTGGTTGTTTTAATAATAAACTTAGAAGACATCAAGATCTTCAATTACTTCTTGATTTCACCATTAGAAACAAAATGGTAGTTGTTAATGAATATTTAGTTAAATTACATATTGATTCTGGTATCAATAGACCGACACTAAGTAAGTTTATTGAAATAAAAAAAGATTTTTTTGCTGCTGTGAATAAAATTTTAAATTCTTATTCTAAATCAGATCAACATCTTATAAAGAGTGCACATTGCTACGAAGTAGTTTTCAGTGCACTTAAAGAAAAAAAATTCGGAATTGCTTTTAAATATTTTTTTAAAGCAGGTTTTCATCCCGCAGCTTTCAAAATGCTTAAACAAAGATTTAGTGATAGAAAATACATAGTAAAATAACTATATTTATATGGCAAGTTTAGAGCAGAAAATAAACTACCAGTTGAACAAAGTTCCTGGTGTTAAGAAATATATCAAGCGTGCATACCAGTTGGGTTGTTATGCTGTGAGTAAGAAGATAAAGTCGGAGGGCAATATTGTGAAGGTGTCGCCTAACGACCCTTCACATGAATATTTCTTTGGTTACTACGACAAGTCGCCATGGGATGCCACTATGCGATATATGATTTGCATGAGGGCTAAGGACACTTGGAGTGAGCCTGACCCTTTGGGTACAGCAGATATCCTGCTTATTGACACAAAGGATGGCTATAAGATAAAGCATATAGCAACTACGCACACTTGGAATGTGCAGCAAGGATGTATGGCACAATGGTTGGGACCAGATTTCAAGTCTCGCATATTGTATAATGATATGCGTGAGGGTAAGTATTGCTCTGTGATACTTAACGTGGAGACGATGGAAGAGCGAGTTCTGTCAATGCCTTGTTATACTGTTTCTGCCGATGGCAAGACAGGTTTGAGTTTGGATTTCTCTCGCCTTCATAGTTTGCGATTGGGCTATGGATATGCGGAACTGCCAGAAAAGACAAAGGGGGTGGCGTTGCCTGATGCTACTGCTGTATGGAAGATAGACATTGAAACGGGAAAGACAACAGACTTGTTGAAGTATACTGACTTCGCAAACTTTGAACCTCGACACGAAATGAAGGAAGTGGGAAGTGTGCATAAGGTGAACCATTTGATGTTGTCGCCAAATGGCAAGCGATTTATGGTGTTGTATCGTTGGTTCTGTGGTCAAAGAAAGTATACCCGTTTAGTAACTTGTAATGTTGATGGCTCTGACATGTATGTATTGAGCGACGACGATATGGTGAGCCATTGCTATTGGAAGAATGACGAGGAAATAATTGCTTTTGAAAGAAAAAAAGAATTTGGTCCTGGATATTATCTGATGAAAGACAAAACTCAAGAATGGACCCATATTTGGCCTCAGTTAAGCAATGATGGTCATCCAAGTTATTGTCCTACTGACAATAATCTTGTAGTGTTTGACACTTATCCAAGCCGTTCGCGTATTCAAGAGGTTAAGACAGGACTTGATACAGACACGAAGGGAGAGAGTGTTAAAGTGTTGGCAAAGGTATTCTCTCCATTCAAGTATGATAATGACACTCGTTGTGACCTTCATCCACGTTGGCGACAAGATGGAAAGGCGGTTTGCTTTGACAGTGTCTTTGAAGGACATAGAGGATTATATTATGTGAAATTAGATTAAGATGAAAGAAATAGCAGTAATTTTACCTGTATACAAAAACGATAAAGTTCCGTATATTAAACTGTCGTTTGACAGTATTCTGAATCAGACATATAAGAACATTCACCTCTTTATAGGGGTGGATGGTCCTGTAGGTAAGGATTTGGAAGAGTGCTTGAAAAAGTATGAGCAGGACGAGCGCGTGACTGTAGAATGGTTTAAGGAAAACCGCGGTCTTGCCATTGTGCTGAATGATTTGCTTGACATCTGTTTCAAAGAGGGTTATGAGCATATTGCCAGAATGGATGCTGATGACATCTCGATGCCAGAGCGTTTTGAAAAACAGATGGCTTATCTGCAACAACATCCTGAAATTGATGTTGTGGGTGGAGCGATAGAGGAGATTGACGAGAATAGCGAGAGTAGAGGAAAGACAATCGTTTATCCGTTGACATCGGATGATTGCTATAATTTCTTTGCTCGCAGAAACCCTCATGCTCATCCTGCTGTGATGTTTCGCAAGAGTTTCTTTGATAAGGCTGGCTGCAAGTATCGCCCAGAGTACAGGCAGAACCAAGACACCATGCTTTGGCTTGATGGTATGAAGGCAGGAACAAAGCATGCCAACTTGCCAGATGTAGTGTTGCGTTTCCGTTTTACCAATTCATTGTTCAAAAAGCGTCGTAATGGTTGGGCTTTTGCGAAGAAGCAATTGCACGACCGTAAAATCATCAACAAGACTCTTGGATATGGTTTTGGGGCAACAGTGTTCGAATATATGATGTTCTGCATGTTGGTATCGCCTCCGTGGGTTAAGAAGATTGCTTATAAAATTTTTAGATAAGATGTTGGAATTTGAATTTGTACAGATTGCAATTGGTAATAAGGATAAGTTTTTAGGTTGCCCATCAGATGAAGATTGGAAACGACTCTTTTATTTTGCACAAAAACAATCATTGCTGGGCTTCCTTTTCTGTGGAATAGAAAGGCTGCCTAACGAACAACGACCTAAAAGGGAATTGCTCTTGAGGTGGTATGCTATGACGGAGATAATAAAAAAAACAAATGCCAAACTGAATGCACGTTGTGCTGAATTGTATAACATCCTAAATGAAGGACACCTTAAGGGATGTGTGCTCAAAGGTCAAGGTGTGGCTTTGCTTTATCCTAAACCGGAATATCGCCAAAGTGGTGATATTGATATGTGGGTGGGAACCTCAGAGGGTAAGCTTGCTCCTGTTTCTTCTGTAGTGTCATACGCAAAGCAACATGGGGTGCAAATATCGCATGTTGATATTAAACATGCTGATATGCGGTTCTTCAATGATGCGCAAGTAGAAATTCATTTTAAGCCTAGTTATTCTTATAATTTTATTTATGACCATCGTCTGACTTCCTGGTTTGGATTAAAGGCGAAGGAGCAATTTGAAAACTTTGATTCTGCTGTAGGTTTTGCTTATCCAACTATTTCATTTAATCTTGTTTATTCTTTGTTGCATATCTACCGTCATCTTTTTTCTGAGGGCATAGGTTTAAGGCAAATGTTGGACTATTACTATATATTGACAAATAGTACAACGGATGAGAGAAAGCGTGCATATAAAACCATTTGTTGTTTTGGCATGAAAGATTTTGCTGGTGCGGCAATGTTTGTTCTGCAAGAAGTTTTTGGATTGAAGGATGATTATTTGCTTTGTAAATCGTCAAGAAAGTCTGGCAGATTCATATTGAATGAGATTCTGGTGGCTGGAAACTTCGGGAAATATGATACTCGCACGAAAAAGATAGACAAAGAGAAAAGATTAGAGAGAGGTTTTGTTCAGTTAACAAGAAATCTTCGTTTTGTTCGCTACTATCCACAGGAAGTATTGCTATCCCCCATATGGAAGTGTTGGCATTATGGATGGAGAAAGAAGCATGGGTATTTATGAATAAGATTTAAAAATAATTTAGCATGAACAAATCAGATATCTTCTGGCAAACATATTTAAACCTTGAAAAAGAGGTGATAGAAGTGTCGAGGTATATATTTATTACAGATGAAATAACAGTGCGAAAAGATGGTGCTGAAACTACACAAGCCTATGATGCACAATTGAACACATTCTCTCCACATTTAGCAGACTTATTAGTGCGTTGTTGCGTTCAAATAGAGGCAATTTCAAAAGAATTATATCATGCTAATGGTGGTACAAAACCGAGGGGTGATAAAACGCTGTTTTTTGATGAGGACTGCTTGAAATTAATTGATATAAAGTGGGCAACTCATAACAAAAGAGTTTTAGTTGTAGCGCCTTTCTTCAATCTTACGAAAGAGGAAAACAGAGTGTTAAGACCATTAAAAGAAGCCCATAAAAGAGGAGGAACATATTGGGGTAAAGCTTATCAAGCGGTAAAACACGATAGGTTCGCTTCTCTTAAGTATGGTAACGTAAAAGCTGTATTACATGCTTTGGCTGCTCTATATTTATTAAATGTATATTATAGGAATGAGTCGTGGGTTGTACCTTATAAGGATTTACGTAAGACAGATTATAGTTTAAACTCTTCAATATTTGCAGTAAATCCACCAACAGTTGAACAACTATGGTATGGAAATGAACCAAAACAAAGTGATAGTCCTTATGTCGTAAGATATAAAGCAGAAGACTATAAGCGTATTGAAGAAATGCAAAAGTCTGATACAGAAGCTTTAAATGCTTATTGGAGACAACAGCCAGAATTAAGTGATAAAGAATTTATATCGATACTTTCAGAAGAACAAAAGAAGCAAAGACAAAATCCCACATATAGGATAATGTATATATGGGAACTCGCAAAGTTCAGATTGAAGAAAATGCTCCCTTCAACAATGTCTTTTGAAGAAAGAAAACGTCAATTGATAAACAGTAAGGCTTGGAATTGCTGGATTAATCAAAATAATAAACATTTATCTATTGATGAAATAACAGAAGACAATATTGAAAAAGAAATAGAACATGTAGGAACTCTTTGGGGAATGGACATCGAAAAAAGATACAATACCTTAAAATGGATTTTCTTAGCTACGAATGAAGCTATGTGTGAGGTGTTTATTCCGCAATGAAACTTTGGAATAATTCGAAAACAATATATTTAGACAAAATGATATTCAAAAGACTCTTTGATATTATAGCATCTCTATGTGGATTGCTTTTAATTTGGTGGATATTCCCTATAGTAGCGTTTTTAATCCATAAGAAAATGCCGGGCGGTCCGGCGTTCTTCTGTCAGAAGAGAGTGGGAAAGAATGGTAAGTTGTTTACCTGTCATAAGTTCCGTTCAATGACGGTGAAACATAGCGGCTCGTCTGTTTCGGTAGCAGGTGACAGTAGAATTACTCCGTTTGGCGCTAAGCTGAGACATTATAAGATTGATGAGTTGCCGGAGTTGTGGGATGTATTGATAGGCAATATGTCGTTTGTAGGTCCGCGTCCAGATGTGCCTGGATATGCAGACAAATTGCAAGGTGATGACCGAGATGTGCTGAAACTTCGTCCTGGCATTACTGGGCCGGCTACTCTAAAGTATAGGCTGGAGGATGAAATGATTTCAGAGTATGTCGCTAAGAAACAAGCTGAGGGAGACAAACGTTCGATGCAAGAGATAGCTATTGAATATAATGATACGGTTATCTATCCTGACAAAGTACGCCTGAACTGCTACTACTATCGTCACTATTCGTTCTGGAAAGACATCGAAATGATATTCGCCACAGTGCTTGGCTTTAAGGTGAATTTCGCAGGGGAAGTAGTATAAATTAATTTAAAATGAGAAATCATTTGGTGTAATTGACATGCGTATGATAAATCAATTTGGTGACAAATCTATATATGTAGAGCATAATAGTGGGGTTATATATGCAGGTGAGAATGCGACTGCCCCGAACGATAGCTTTGTGGATCAATCGTTCGAGTTGAAATACTATGCGCCAAAGATTCAACCACCGATACAGCGTAGAGAGGTCGGATTGATATTGAGCTGGATTGCCAATGATACGCAGACCGATAAACCCAACAGGGTTGCCTTGCTATATGGCAGTGCTGGTGTGGGAAAGTCGGTTGTCATGCATGATGTCCTATTGGAAGCTCAACAGAATACTGATTATTTGGTTCTCGGCCTAAAGACTGACCAAATTGAGTTTAGAGACAGCGAGGATTTGAGGAAAAGGATGCATCTCGCTAAGCCTATTGCTTCTGTAATCAAAGATATGGCAAAGGAAAAGAAAAGAGTGGTTCTGCTTATAGATCAAATAGACGCTCTCTCGCTCTCCTTGTCTTCAAATCGTACACCGATACGCTCTATATTAAAACTCATTGAACAAGTTAGGTTGATACCACATGTAAGGGTAGTCATTTCTTGTAGACCATACGACTTGGAGTATGACCCAAATCTGAATGAAATGAGAATACCCAAGAAATGGGAGTTGAAAAACCTCTCCACCGACGATGTGAAAGGAACTCTATGCAAATACGGATTAGAGTCGAACCTCAACGACCAGTTGATTGGATTCTTGGGCAATCCCTTGCATCTGTATTTGTATTTGAAAGTAATGCCGTATGGGGAATTAAGTAATCCAATTACAGCGGATGTTTTATATGATGAATTATGGCGAATTAACGTAATAGATGTTGATGAAAGCAAGGTAAACAGAGAAAAGCTATTGGAATTCCTTGACATAATGGTAAATGCAATGTATAAACGTCAAGAGTTGTCCATACATCAGCGTGAAATAGAGAGTAAGTACAACAATGAAATGAGATACTTGCTCTCAAATGAATTGTTGCTGCAAGCTTCAAACGGACGCATACAATTCTTTCATCAAACAATGTTCGATTATGTGTATGCTCGGCGTTTCGTTGAAAGCGGTAAAGACTTGCTTGGCGAATTGTCATCTCAACATCAAGGGTTATTTTCAAGAGCGGCAGTAAAAAGTATCCTTACGTTTTTAAGAGAAACGAATCCAGTATTGTATATACAAAATATTAATAGTTTATTGTATGACAAAAATGAGGATGGTACAAATAAGTTTCGCTTCCACTTGAAATCGTTGGCAATGAGCAATATGACGTTCTTCGACAATCCGAAGGATGAAGAATTGCAGCTAATAAAGAGGAATGTGTATGATGACAGTCTTTACATGGGGGTGATATTTGAATCTGTACACACTAGTGTATGGATTGATGCTATTTGGAAAATCATTGAAGAAAAAGGAGGCTGGTCTACCTTAACAAAGGAATACAAAGAGAAGGTTATAACCATGTGCGGAAGGACCTTGTTGTCTGACGCTGATAAAATATTGGATATTGCTTTCAAAATACTCAGTTATGATAATGAAGAAGACAAGAGTCTCGTAATAGGTTTGGTTAGTCACTATCAATATATTGATTGTGATGCAGAACGTTTGATTGCTTTATACGACAAATTGGAACTGAAAGAAAATCCTTCTGATGGAACATACTTACTTAGGTCTATAGCGTTAAAATCTCCAGAGTTTGCGTGTGAAATCTTTAAGGAAAGAATAAAATATCAGTTAGAACAAGAAGATAAGCCAACATTCCATACTATAAGTATTAATTATGAAGAGGAGAAAATCCTCGAAAAGATGGAGAACGACCATCATGATGTCACCATCAGACTGTATGCTGACTTATTAGAAATCATCTATAATGCTACCAAGTTAGAACTTCCAAACTCGGAAATATCGTTCTCATTAGAGTTCTCTTATTTCCAGAGAGTGGAAGGAGGGCATAACTATCGAGATTTCGCCAAAGATATCACAAACAGATTGCTTGACGATTTTTTGGAAAACATAGAAACAGAAGAAACACAAGCATACCTAAAGGAATTTGATAAAAGCACTCATGCAGGATTTGTCTTCATCTCCTTATATGTATATACGCAACATCCAGATAAATATTTCAATGAAGTTTATTCCATTGTCACCCAGAGGCAAGTTTTGTCAGATGCACCATCTTGGATAGAGTATCAGTCATTGGAGGCATTAAAGGCTTCGTTCCAATATATGTCTGTAGAGCAGCAAGAACATATTGTTCATATGGCTGAAGTCTTGACTGACAAAGGAGAAAGTCGTATTTACGATAAGGACATTCAGAAAAGACGAATGTCTTGTGGTTTTGCATTTCCAATCTTAGACATAGATATACATAGAGGAAGACTTTTACGTGCTTTGCCTATAGCATCCGTAAAGAAATATAGCTGGAAAGCTTATCAAGAAAGACTAAGGATTGAGAGAAAATTTGCTTATAAGAAAAATGGCATAACTAGTTATTCACGTCTCGAAAATGAGCAACCCTTTAGAAGCTCGACAATGTGTGGTTGGACTTCTGTTGGAGTGGAAAAGGCCGAGAAAATGAATTGTGAGTCATGGTATAGGTCTATGACCAAATATACTGATGACAATCATACTATGGATTGGGAACGGCCGTCACTGATGGGACAATGCCAATTGTTTAGAAGTGAAGTAGGCAAGCATCCAAATAAATACTTAGGATTATTAAATATCATAGTAACAGATAGCAAGATTTCCTTCGCTTATGTAGAAGCAGGAATGAATGGCTTGTTGGATTCGATGGATCCGAAAAGATACAAAGAAGCGGAGTGCATATTCTCTAGTATAGTGAAAGAAATTAAAGGGGATGTTAACTCTGAATACAGAGACTTTGATATACATTCTTTCCTTTATGCTATTGATGATTTCGCCAAAGGAAACTACCTTCCACAAGTGGTTTTTGAGTTCTTGTGCAATGCTGTTGTGAATGCCAAGGAGAGTGAGATTAGCAAGGAACAGAATAGCGAAAGAGATATCTATAACACAGCAATTAATCAGGCCAGAGGCCATGCAGCACGTTTGTTGGTGAAATGCAGTGCTTTTGAAGAGTACAAGGAAGCAATATTTGATACGCTAGAAAAAATAGCTTTGTCTGCATCCGTTTATACACGTTCTGCTATTCTACTCGACATGGCGGTCTTGAACAACTTGGACAAGGAAAGAAACGTAAAGTTGTTCAAATTGCTGATGCACGACTATGATGCAAGACTGATGTCATTGCCTGTACATAACTATAACCCATTGGTGTATTTCGTCAATTATGCCGTTGATGACTTGATGGACTTTTTTGCACATGCAACTGATTGTACTCAATGTTATAAAGAACAGGTAATCTTTTTATGGATTGCGTGGATACATAATAATCATAGAGAAGATATTAAACAACTTCTTGATAAGATGTGTAAAAGTGATTGTCAAGAAGCGCGCCTTTCTCTTGTTGAATTTTTGACTCATCAAGACAAGGATTTGGATGAAGATGCAGTAGTATATATTACATCTTTAATGAGCAACCAATTTGATACGCCAGAATTTGGAAAACAATGTGACACGATGTTTCATTATGCAAACAGTTGGTCGCCTAATCACAAGCGTATAATGGCGAAAGCGTATGTGGACTCTCCACTGAGTGCGCACGAGAATAGAGGATTCATCAAGTTCTTGGCAGGTTATGCCATTATAGAACCATTGCAAACATTGGCTTGGTTGGAGAAAATACTATCAAAAAAATGTCCAGAGGATTATGGCATATGGAATGTCGTAACAGATGTTTTGGTCCAATCATATAATGGCATTCAATCTTTCAATGACAAGAAAGATCACGGAGTGTTAGAGAAGGCTATGGACATGATGGACCAACTAATGATGAGTAAAGACAACAGATTCTTGATTACTCAATTTATTCACAAAATAGATGAAGAGTAAGCAAAGCCAATTGACTCATCTTGGGGATGTCCTACAGAATAAGGAATCTGGGCTATATATTATAGAAACTGACTTAGATGATAATGACATAGAGGACTATATCAAACGATTTGGAGTCCATTCTTTTGTTAAAGAGGAATTGATACCCTCGTTTGGTTGTTCTTCATTTGAGTTGCTTGTAATAGCGTTATGCAGACAGTTTGAATGTGAAGAACTAGATTGTAAAAGACTTTCTATCTTGAGTAGCCGTGGTAGCCAAAAGGAAATTCTGATTTATGATACTCTAATAAGCATCGTTAGGATTCTTGGTAATGGAAAGTCAATTGTATTACTGTTATATGGCGAACTTGATTTGTCTTCTTTTAAGCATGAAGAACTTGCTAAATTGAAGTATGCGGTTACACATCATGGGGCTAAAACCATCATTCTTTCCAAACTGAAAAGGGATGGAAATGAAGCGTGTGACAACCTTGTTACGAAAATAAAATTAAATACTACTTACAAAATGGATAATAGAAAAACGAAGGTTCATATAACTTATAAACATAATGATGCTCATAGGTCTGGCATCGAAGCGATAAAAGCAGGCTTAGAGCTACATAAGATACCATATTCGATTGACGAATATGATATTAAATATAGGAGTGATATTCAATGGTATGAAAATGAAATAGGAGCATCCGATAGAGTAATCATGTTTGTGATACCAGAGTACTTGAAATCTTTGGATTGTATGTATGAGATGACGCAGTTGTTCCAAAATGGAAATGTGCGTCAAAGGGTGTTCCCAGTTGTAGATATGGGAAAGATTCCTCGTAATGGGGACGGATTAGTCCTAATTCAAAAACATTGGGAAGCCATAAGAACAAAAAAATTGGATGATGTTCAAGGTGGCATGGGTAATTCTAATTTCCTGTTGGATGAAATAAAGAAGATAAATGACATCTTAAAGATATTGGATGATTTTTGGGAATATATTGTTCATACGAATACTGGTAATTATGAAGACATGATTGCTAACAATGCAGAAGCCTTAGTAAAGGAAATTGGAAATAATATTGATACGTATGCCAATGTAGAGACAGGCTTATTTACTCCGACAAATACAACAGAGCCCCAAATGCCGAAGCGCATTTTACATCAAGGTGACAAAGCTGTGTACATCGAGGAAAATAACGGAATAATAAACATTAGCTAAAATCAATACTTCGGTAAGTTTTACCGATTTTAAAAATTAAACATTCGAGCCGGTTTATCCGGTTCAATATACCAATGAGTTCATTGAAATATTGTCAAAAACGAATCTTCAAGCATTAAGATTTATGTGCTTTGCGAAGTGATGATTCACTGAAAATAAGACAAGAAAAGCATTGCATAATTTGTTGATTATTAGCAAATTAGAAGTCTTCAACCCCTTCTGATTATGACTAGTAAATCTCTCCTTATGCAATACCAATCCGAGTGCCTTGAGGCTCTCAAATCAGTAGCAAATATACACAAACCATTTGAAAAAGTCTTCATGGATGCAATGAAATTGTTTATGGTTATCCCCAACAGGATAAACTTTCTTCAATTGGGACGATATGGAAAGTTATCGGAACAGACCTATCGAAACAATTTCAAGAAAGACTCATTTGACTGGTTTTCATTTAATGAGCAACTTGTCAAAGAGCACCTGCATGGTACAAGAAAAGCAATTGCCATAGATCCGTCCTATATACCCAAGTCCGGAAAGAACCCCCCTTGGTTGGGATATTTTTGGTCAGGTTGTGCAGGAGAATACAAGCGAGGTCTTGAAATCATGGGAATCGGAGTCATTGATGTAGACAACCACGAATGCATGACTTTAGGTTTGGTTCAAAGCCCCGACACCAAAACCTTGGACAATATTGACAAGACTCTTGTTGATTGGTACTCAGGCTATCTGATAAACAGAAAAGAACAAATCCAACGTGTATCCAACATTGTTGTTGCAGACGCTTTCTTTTCCAAAAGCACATTCGTCACACCTATGTATGACAATGGCTTTCAAGTCATCAGCCGTTTCAGGAATGATGCAGTACTGCTTTATCCAACAACAGCAAAACCAACGGGAAGGAAAGGATGGCCAAAGCTATACGATGGGACAATAGATTCTCCAGTCTTGACATCTCCAAATGTACGGAGTATGAAGTAGACAAGGGAAAATTATATGGGCTGAAAGCCTGGTCCAAAGCCATGAGACGCATAATTAGCCTTGCCGTCTGGTACCCTGATGAAAACAGTACTGACAAGTGGCAGCTGTACTTCTCGACAGACCAAAACCAATCGGCGATTGATGTCTTGGAATATTACAGGACACGCTTCCAGTTGGAGTTCTGCTTCAGGGACAGCAAGCAATATGCGGGAATCACAAACTGCCAGTCAACTGACTTCAGAAAACTGTCATTTCACTTTAACGCGTCACTTACAGCTATCAATCTGGCAAAAGCAGCTTGCAAAAGGATTGGAATACCTTATTCCATCTCATCATGCAAGTCGGTAATACACAATGCTTATATGCTTGAACGATTTATTTGCGTGTTCGGCATTCAACCGGACACGACATTAATTGACAAAATTTTCAAAGAACTGATATTATTTACTGCTAGAGCCGCTTAGGATTGGCAAATTTTTAACGAACTATTGTAAAATAGCAACAATAAAATATTAAACCATATATAGCAATGGAAGAAAGAAATACAATTTATCTCTGCCTTGCCCACATGAGTGAGGCTGGTTTGGAACAGAAATATGTGAAGGAGGCTTTCGATACCAACTGGGTGGTACCAATGGGACCGAATGTGAATGCCTTCGAAAAGGATTTGGAGGCATTTGCCAATAGCAAGAGTGATGGATCTGAGGAGCTTGACAGAAAGGTGGTTTGTTTGAGCGCTGGTACTGCTGCTGTTCATTTGGCTTTGATTGGCTGTGGCGTGAAGGCTGGTGATGAAGTATTGGTGCAGAGTTTCACATTCTGTGCTTCGAGTCATCCGATTACATATATTGGTGCCAAGCCAGTGTTCGTAGGTTCTGAGGGTGAAACATGGAACATGGATCCTGTTTTGTTGGAGAAGGCTATACTTGACCGTAAGGAGAAGACTGGTAAGTTGCCGAAGGCTATTGTGCCAGTAGCTCTCTATGGTATGCCCTACCGAATTGATGAGATTATGGCGATTGCGGACAAGTATGGCATTCCTGTTGTGGAGGATGCAGCCGAGGGTATGGGCTCACGCTTTAATGGACAAGTTTTGGGTACATTCGGTAAATATGGTGTATTGTCGTTCAATGGCAACAAGATGATTACTACCTCAGGTGGTGGCGCTTTGATTTGTCGTAATGCTGAGGATGCTAACAACATTATGTGGTATGCTACACAGGCTCGCGACGCTTATCCTTACTATCAGCATACGGCTATCGGTTACAATTATCGTATGTCGAACGTGTGCGCAGGTATTGGTCGTGGCCAGATGACAGTCCTCAATGACCATATTGCCCATCATAAGCATGTGCAGTCGCTCTATGAAGAACTGTTGAAGGACGTACCTGGTGTACATATCCATAAGCAACCTGCCGACAAGCGTTATGATGCCAACTTCTGGCTTTGTGCGGCTACATTGGATGCAGATGTGAAGATTCAAGGACAAGAGAACGCATATAAGGAAGTTATCAAGACTGCCGTAGGTGGTGCAGCAGGTGTAATCCATGCCGTTGATTCAGCAACAACCGACTGTCAGCCTAACGAAAATGTAGAGGCATTGCGTGTATTCATGCTGGGCAAGAAGATTGAGTGCCGCCCTGTATGGAAGCCGATGCACAAACAACCCGTGTATGAGGGTGCTCCTGTATATACTAATGGTATTGAAGAAGATCTCTTCAAAGTAGGCTTCTGTCTGCCAGCTGGTCCGTATGTGACAGATGATGATGTGAAGTATATTGTTGAAAGCATCAAAGAAGCAATTGTAAGATAAGCATTTGATTGATAAGCGATTAATGGACGTGATGTGCTGGTTACATAGATGTCTGTTAATCGCTCATTCGTATGATAACTATACACATAATGAGAAATGTTATAGTAGCAATTTGGAAATTGATTTCACCGAATGCCATCACGACTCGGCAGAACTCAAACAATTTTGGTTTGCTTTCACTGCTTTGGCAATTCTGTTCCTTCCTTTTTGTACCTCGTAAAGCAAACAGATTACCTAATGACTAACGATAATGGAGATAAACAAAGAATTTTTAGGCAAACTTTTTGAACAGGCTGTAAAAAATCCGCGCTTGCGTCAGAGCTACGACTTACGTACATCGTCAGATGATAACTCGCAACGTATTCTGAACGCATTGCTGCCAGGAACCGTTGTTCCCATTCATAGACATCCAAATAGCAATGAAAATGTATTGTTGTTGTATGGTAAACTTGTAGAGATAATCTATGACGAAAATGGCAAGGAGGAAGAGCGCATCCATCTTGACCCTACCATTGGAATTTATGGCTGTGTGATACCTCCTGGTGCATGGCATACTGTTGAAATCTTAGAACCGTCTGTAATTTATGAGGCAAAGGACGGAAAGTATGGAGAAGATGGAAGTGAAACATTGAATGCTTTCAAAGCAAAGGTAGCGGAAGACAAAACAGCTCCTACATTCTCCAACTGTTTTGGCGACCTTAAAAAGAATATCGAGTATTTGATTGGCATGGAACGACAATCTGGTAGAATGGAAGAGATAACTCCGCTTTATGTGTCGCGTATGCTGAATGTGCCATTGGAAGAGGTGGAACGAGTGATGAAAGAGATGAATATCTAATCTTCTAAATTCATTTGTGCCCCGTTTTTAATGGGAAGCTAATGACTATGAAGCAGAATAATTAGATGAAAGAATTTCCTGTAAATGGAAGAGATAAAGCGCATGAAATGGATTTGATGCGTAGATGATAATTTGTGGGAAAGACACAAATGAGAAAAGAAATACAGTTGTACGAATACCAGAAGGATATGTTACGGCAGATAGAGGATGCGTTTGCGACGCATCAATCTGTGATGGTGCAGATGCCTACTGGAACAGGAAAGACCGTTCTGATTTCGGAAGTAGTGAAGAGAGAAGAACGAAGAGTGAAGAATCCATGTGTGTGGATTGTGGTACATAGGCGTGAATTAGTAGAGCAGATAAAGGAAACGCTTGAGAGACGATTAGGTACTTCTCTTGATGCTGAGAGAGAAAAATCAAGCGTTATAGAAGTTTTCTCTATACAGTGGTTGTCAAGACACTACCAAGAGTTGGAGGAAAGACCATCACTCATCGTGATAGACGAGGCACATCATGCCGTGGCTAAGACCTACGAAGAGGTGATGAACGCCTATCCCAATGCCAAGAAGTTGGGCGTGACCGCGACTCCATGCCGACTGACCAAACGAGGATTTACCGATTTGTTTGAAGTACTGCTGTGTTCCCACTCTATACCTAAATTTATCAAGGAAGGCTACTTGTCTGACTTTGACTATATATCGCTCAATCCTAATAGTGAAGACCAAAAGAAGATAGACGGATTAGAGAAGCGTGCCGCAGACGGTGACTATAACATTGCAGAGATGCAGGAGGTGCTGGACTGCAAGCCATCCATTGAGCGATTATATCAGACCATAAAGGATTTTGCGGCAGGTAAGAAAGGCATCGTGTATGCCATCAATATAGAACACGCAGAGCATATAGCCGAATACTACAGAGAGCAAGGATTGGCAGCCGTGGCGATAAGTTCGAAGACACCGAAGGAGGAACGAAGGAGGATGATAGAACTGTTCAAGGAGGGAAGCGCAGGGAATAAGCCTTACTGTGCCTCACTAAGCCTTATTACGACTGTTGGACAAGACGAAACACCGAAAGAAATTCAAATATTGGTGAATGTGGACTTATTCGGTGAAGGCTTTGACTGTCCCGATGTGGAGTTTATCCAGTTGGCACGTCCAACGCTTTCGTTGGCGAAGTATCTGCAAATGGTGGGGCGCGGACTGCGTGTAGCAAAGGGCAAGGAGTGCTGCACGCTGTTGGACAACGTGGGGCTTTACCGCCTGTTCGGATTGCCCACCACTGACTGGGATTGGAGCGCTATGTTCTTGGGACAACAAGCAGGAAAAGGCGATATCGTTAGAGAACGAGATATGTCCATACGCATATTGGGGACATTCAGCAGCAAGTACAAGTCAGATGATATAACCAATGACCGCCATACCGAAATGGTGGTGATAGCGCGCCATGATGAGCCTGATGTATCACAACGTCTGAGAGAACTGCTATATGTGTTCCGCACTACGCCACACATGGAGAAGATGCGGAGCGGCTATATGGGGGGCGGACGCTATATCCGTAGTGAAGAGCCGCAGGGACTGTATAATTCTACCAATAAAGTGCGCATGGGGTGGCAGTTAGTCAGTGAAGGAGAAAATGAGACCGCACGATATTGGCTACTGCACACCAACAATGAGCGCATGGTGTATGTGGGCAGGAAATATCCCTGGGACAGACAAACGGACGGCGTGACGGAGATGTACTGCTATGCCAACGAATACGCCTATAACGGATTGAAAGAGATATATGCCAATGAACCAGAATATATCACAGGTGGTAAGCGCAAGGTGCAGGAGCAGGGACTCATACGCAAAGACCGCTGGGGCGAGGAACACGTAGTGACTTATATGTACTACAGCGTGGGCAGAAACAAGGGCGAAGAGTTTAATGGTAAGGATGCCTATGTATGCGAACTTCTCAGTCAAGGTGAGTATGCCATCTGCAATAACAACCACCACATCATCCTCCACGGACTGAAACAGGTGCAACTGTCGGACGACAACGTCGCCAAGGTAGTGTTTCTCGGTGAGGACGAAACTGTATGGGTGAACCTGTACACCATGCAGGAGTTTGAAAAGCGTCCCACAGTGGAGCGTGTAGGTTTTATGGAGATGCTGCGTGTAGGCTTCAACTACTATTTTTACAAGAACCGCCAGTTGGCTGGAATCCCCATACAAGACTGGAGTTGTGTAGCCAACGACCATGTGTTTCTGTTCATGGAGCGGTATGTGATACTGAAAGGACAGACAGATACCGTGTTTCGTGTGGAGGGAGAATACAGAAAGGGCAATCAGTGGATGATGAAACTGAGGAATATGGGTGTGGGAGGAGCGAAAGGTGACAAGGAGATTCCCTCGGCTTGGATGCCGAGAGGGAGGAATACATAAATTATCAGAACTTTATATTAACAACAATAATGGTGGCTTTTCTGTCTGTTTTGAGAACACAGAACTGGAAACCCCACCGTTATATCCAAATATCACGAACCAAATCGTTACAGAGCCAGAGCATTCACTTCGTCAGCATCTGCCACTCACAAGTAGCACTTTAACGCTAAATACGTGATATTTAACACTAATGAACGTAGAATTGTCAATAAAAAGTCGTAATTTTGCCGCGTTTCCTTAACATGCCGTAATTATATTGTATGAAAAGTACTATTGAAAAGACGTATTTCGTATGGCATACAAAAACAGGAAACACGATAAAAAAACGAAACCAATGAATATAACAACTTTGCGTCGTGCAGCACTTACACTTGTAATGGCAGGCATTGGCGCCACCGCTTATTGTCAAGACTTAATTGCGCGTCAAGCCCCCGTCGACCGTCGCCTACGCGCTGTCGACTCCGTAGCCATTCAGCGTGCTGTCGATCGCGACCTCGAACTTGATCTTAGTAGCGACGTTTACAACACATGGGTAACTAACCGCGCTCACCCCTATAAGCAAGAAGACGTACCTGAAAGCTATCGCATCGACCTCCGAGGCTTCCACATGCCTACCCCTTCACGCAACGTCACCTCACGCTTTGGCTATCGCGCTGCCTTTAAGCGCGTCCACAAAGGTCTTGACATTAAAGTTTGCACTGGCGACACCATTGTTGCCGCCTTCGATGGCAAAGTGCGCGTTGTACGTTACGACGCTGGAGGATATGGCAACTACATAGTCATTCGCCACAACAACGGCCTTGAGACTATCTATGGCCACCTTTCAAAGCAACTTGTTGCGGGCAACGAAATGGTAAAGGCTGGCGATCCCATTGGCCTTGGTGGCAACACGGGCCGTTCATTTGGTTCACACCTCCACTTCGAAACGCGCTTAGCAGGCGAGGCTATCAACCCCGAATTATTATTCAACTTCCCCGCACAAGATGTCACTGGCGACTTTTACACCTTCCACAAGAACGATGCGGGCAATGCCTCTACTCTCCTTGCGTCACGCAACGTATCAGCCGAAGACAAAATAGCCATGACAGCCACTCACTTCTACAAAGTGAAACGTGGCGAGACACTCTCTACCATTGCCGACAAGTTAGGCATTGCTGAAGACAAATTGGCTAAGACCAATCGCATGACCAACAGCACCAAACTGCGCACAGGACAAATCTTAAGATACTAATTAAGTTTTCATAAAATACTAAGCCTTTGATTTGACACCCTACTTAGGTTCCAAATCAAAGGCTTTTTCCGTCACGACTTAACACTTTCGTAATTTTTAAACAAGGTCCTGCCACCATTCAATTTTATTTAACTACATTTGCATAGTTAAGTAGGCTCAGTCCTACCATAATCAGCATAAATTATTCATCCAAACAGTTATAATCACATATCATGGAACAAAAAGATTTGCAACACATTGCCAATCAATTCGAAATCACAGGAACCGTTGCCGAAGTGAAGCCCTTAGGCAATGGTCTTATCAACACTACCTATAAGGTAACAACAGCCGAGGCTGATGCCCCGGACTACGTTCTGCAACACATCAACAACGCGATCTTCCCCGACGTTGACATGTTGATGAACAACATCGTTGCTGTTACCACCCACATTCGCAAAAAGCTTGAAGCTAAGCATACTGATGACATCGACCGCAAAGTACTCAAGTTCGTTCCCTGCAAAGACGGCAAGTACTACTACGTCTTCGACAACAAGTATTGGCGCGTCATGGTACTCATTCCCGATGCAGTATCAAAGAGCGGTGTAACCCCCGAAGGCTCTAAGATTGTAGGCGAGACGTTTGGCGACTTCCAAGCCATGTTGGCCGACATTCCCGAACAGTTGGGCGAGACTATCAAAGACTTCCACAACATTGAGTTCCGCTTGCAACAATTCCACGATGCCGTTAAGGCTGACAAGGTAGGTCGCGTTGCCGGTGTTAAAGACATCATCGACGAGATTGAAAAGCGTGCTGAGGATATGTGCCGCAGCGAGCGTCTCTTCCGCGAAGGCAAACTTCCCAAGCGTATTTGCCACTGCGATACGAAGATTGACAACATTCTCTTCGATAAAGACGACAACGTACTCTGCGTTATTGACCTCGACACCGTAATGCCTAACTTCATCTTCTCTGACTACGGTGACTTCCTTCGCTCTGCTGCCAACACACAACCCGAAGATAGCCCCGAGTACGACAAGATTGAATTCCGTATGGACATCTTCAAAGCATTCACTGAAGGCTACTTAAAGACTGCACGCGTATTCCTCACTCCTATCGAGATTGAGAACCTTCCCTACGCTGCAACACTCTTCCCCTACATGCAGTTAGTACGCTTCTTTGCCGACTATCTTGATGGTGACAACTACTACAAGATACAGTATGCCGACCACAACCTCGTTCGTTCAAAGAACCAACTCACCTTGCTCCAGCGCGCAGAAGAGAATATTCCCGAAATGGAAGCCTTCATCAAAGAGCAATTGGCATAATAAGTAGAAGTTTCCCTACTCTACTATAAGATACTATTGCGGCCCCATTCTTGCTTAAAGAATGGGGCCGCAGTTCTTTGACGATGTATATGTCGCTCTGCAAATTAATGTTGATTACATTGAAATGAATATACGTGACTAAGAACAAAACGCTCAAATATGTTGTCATCAGAGGCGACTACCATTATGACGAGATTGAAACTTTGACGAAGAAAGATTTGAAACTCCCCACTAAAGCTCCCCCGCTATTACATAAACCCTTGCATCTTCAACGCCTCGATTAATCCTTCTGACATCGTACGGCAGTCTTTAGCAGTATAGCGTATGTCGGTAAAAATCTGTGCTAATGTCTCGACATTGTTAATGTGCACAAACTCTTGATTTTCGGGGGCAGCTTCGGTGGTAGCATAATCACGGTCAATCGATGCTGGCGTATGAGGTTGATACGTTTCGTCATGACGGATAGCCGACAATGGAAGACGCATTGTTAACGCGGGTTGCTCGTCAGGCCAACCTAATGTAATCGTGGCCACAGGCATTACCAATCGAGGTAGGTGTAATAAGTCAATAATTTGCTTCGGTTGATAAATCGTTGTGCCCAAAAAACAAAGTCCCAACCCTGCAGCCTCAGCTAAGTCGCAAAAACGTTGGCAAAACAACAAAGCATCTGTTGCCGCATTCTGATAGGATAGAAAGTTGTCATATCCTGGGTGTCCTTTGCGCTGCTCTGCCCATGTTGTTACGCGATTATAATCTGCACAAAAAGTTAGCACCACTGGTGCCTGCGTCACCATAGGCTGATTAAAGTGACAAGGAGCAAGCTTTTGCTTCATCTCATCACTACGCGTCACTACTACCGAATAAAGTTGTAAGTTACCCATCGTTTGGGTGCGTTCTGCTTGTTCTAACAGTTCGTTGAGCATAACGTCATCTACGGGGCGCGAACTATATTTTCTAATACTTCTACGTGTCATAATTTTGTATAAAGCTAAAAAGAGGAAACAAACGCATCTATATATTTCACACAGACCATTGTTTCCTCTTTATTTATATTTGTTTCTAAGCCTTACCTTCCTCCTTCCATTGCTTCAACACGGCCTCGCGCATCAAGAATAAGTGGCGAATCTGTGCAGCATAGGTTGGATTATCTTTCAACTTATTTACGATGTCGTAATATAGCGTAACTGTATGCTTTAAATCCTTCACATAAGTAGCCTTGTCTATATAAAGAGAGGCTGGTAATTCATCAAAATGTGACTTAAACCACCCGACGACTTCGTTCAGTTCTTCATCAGTGTAATGCTTCTTATATTCCATCTTTAGGGAGAGTTTAATAAGTTTATGGGTTTAATAAGATGATTGCAAGAACTAAAAGTAACTTTTTAATCCCATTATCTTCTAACCCTATAAACCCGCCAAACTTTACTCTTCAGCATTGCGTTCTTTCAGCGCAGCAGCTATTTTCTCTTCCAATTCAGCGGTCAATTCTGGATTATCTTTAATAACGCGCTTTACCGCATCGCGACCTTGGCCTAAACGAGTTTCGCCGTAGCTAAACCACGAACCGCTCTTCTTAATAATGCCAAGTTCTACGCCTAAGTCAACAATTTCACCTACGTGTGAGATACCCTCACCAAACGTAATTTCAAATTCTGCCTTACGGAAAGGAGGAGCCACCTTATTCTTTACGATCTTTACGCGTACTTGGTTACCAATAGGTGTATCGCCATCCTTCAGCGTAGTTACACGGCGAATGTCTAAACGTACCGAAGCATAGAACTTCAAGGCGTTACCACCAGTTGTCGTCTCTGGGTTGCCAAACATCACACCAATCTTTTCGCGCAATTGGTTAATAAAGATACACGTTGTGTTGGTCTTGCTAATCGTCGATGTCAACTTACGCAAGGCTTGACTCATCAGTCGAGCTTGCAAGCCTACCTTATTGTCACCCATATCGCCCTCAATCTCAGCCTTTGGCGTAAGAGCTGCCACTGAGTCAATCACGATAATATCAATAGCCGATGAACGAATCAATTGGTCAGCTATCTCGAGTGCCTGTTCACCATTGTCAGGCTGAGCGATTAAGAGTTCGTCAACGTCTACGCCCAACTTCTTTGCATAGAAGCGGTCAAAAGCATGCTCTGCATCGATAAAGGCTGCGATACCGCCCTCCTTCTGAGCCTGTGCTATGGCATGAATAGCCAATGTCGTTTTACCTGACGATTCTGGACCATAGATTTCTATAATACGTCCTTTAGGATAGCCACCCACGCCTAAAGCAGCGTCAAGTGCTAAACTTCCTGTAGGTATCACCTCTACGTCTTCTACTTGTTCGTCGCCCATGCGCATTACCGAACCACGACCAAAGTCCTTTTCTATCTTTGCCATTGCAGCCTGCAATGCTTTTAACTTCTCAGCATTGGGAGTTGCAGCGTCCATTTCTTCTTTTGCCATTATTATAAGTTTATAAGTTTAATGAGTGTAACAAATTTATGAGTTTAATGAATCAACGAATTAAACAACAGTTAGACACACTAACTTTTTAACCTCATAACCCAATAACCTCATAACCCAAGTTTTCAATCCGTCATATCGTCACCCGTAGTATCTTGATTATTATCGCGCACAATACTTGCAGCGCCGCCATCAAGGGGGATTTCGATACTAAAAGCTGGGCCTTCTTCGATGCCTACCTGACCGATTTGTGCACCAAGGCGAATGGCATGTCCATCACTCTTGGCACTATCATAAGCCATGCCGAGCAACACTGTGCCTTGACGATCGGCTGCCGTGGTCAAGAATTCTGAGAAAGCATCTTTCGTAAACGAATTTTTATAAAACTCCTGTCCGTTGCACTTTATTACTACGTCAACGCGATTATCATAAAACTCCTTGCCCAAATCGTCCTTAACGATAGGCAATGTCTTATCAGCTACACGCGATATCGTAATCTCAAACTGCTTACCTGCCAACTTTGTTGTATAAGCATTACTTTGTGTTGGTTCGGCATACGGAGCATTGTTATTATTTACAGTCTGTGTACTATCAACGTTTTGTGCCTCAGCATCACTTTTTTTGTTGCTGCACGAAGCCAACGAAAGCCCCAACAGTAAGCAAGTTGATGCCAATACTATCTTCTTCATATACTCTGTTTGTTACATTTAATGGAATGGCAAAGTAACAAAACTTTAAGCATAAAAACAAGAAAACACTATAAGAGTTTTTTACCCTACATTATTTTCTATAATTTTGTATTATGAAAGTAAAACATTGGCTTATATATATTATATACATTGCTTTGCTCCATTCTTTGGCGTTTTGCGCCACATCGTGCCATAGGCAAAACAAGGATAGCGAAGCAAAGCGCACAACACAATCTGCCATCGACACCACGGCACTAATGGTTATGCGCGTTCAGTCGTGTGCTCGGCTTTATACGGCTGAGATGAAAATTCACAAACTCATCACTCATACCGACGAGCCTCGCATCAAAGGCAAGGTCTTAGGTCTGCAAGTCGATCTTCCTGCTCGCATGGGCGACCGCCGCATTGCTATCCCTATCGACGTTACGCTTAAAGCCTACATTGACTTTGCCAACTTTACAGCCGACAACCTACAACGCACTGACAGCACACTCGTCATCACCCTGCCCGACCCGCACGTCATCATCACTTCTACGCGTGTTGACAATCAAGGCACACGTCAATACGTTGATGCCTTGCGTTCACGCTACACCGATGCCGAGATTGCCAACTTTGCACAACAAGGGGCCGATAGCATTACAGCCCACCTTTCACGTTTCGGCTTAGAAGAGCGCGCCAAGCAGAGTGCTGCTCGCCAACTCATTCCGCTTTTTTCTAACTTAGGATATACCGAGAGTCAAATCACCTTACGCTTTGGCCGCAACTATTCTGATCACGATTGGACAAAGCTTCAAACGAACTAAAAATGAAAAGCCTACAACGCTTGCTGCGCTGGTGGTGGATTTTTGCCGTAACCGCCATCGTCATTGCCATTACTTATATATATATCGGTATTAAAGAAAATTCCCCTATACACCTTGAGGTGGAACGCAACACACGCATAGACCTTACTCCCGAACAAATTCTATCAGTGCGCGATATAGGGCAATGGGAGTTTCTTACTATCAACACCGAGGAACTTGTTGAGTGGCAGCGTTCTCGCACGCTCACCACCGACCGCCTTACGCGCATCTACCAAGGCACGCTACGCCTTGGCATCGACATGAGCAAAGCCTCCGACGATTGGTTCACCTCGCTCCCCGACTCTACCGCGCAACTTATCTTGCCACACGCTGCCTTGCTCGACAACAATTTTATTGACGAAGCACGCAGCCGTTCGTTTTACGAAAAGGGCTCTATCCCGCCCGAAGCACGTGACCAACTCTACGCTCAAGCTCGTAAGAAGATGATGCAACGTTGTCTCACTCCTCAAAACCTTCAAACGACTGAACGCAACGCACGCAACGAATTTACGCGCATCTTTAAATCATTTGGTTTTAAAACAGTCACTATTCAGTTTAAATAATGCAACGGTTATACCCACTCATTCTCCTTTTCAGCCTACTGCTTTGCAGTTGCCACGATGACGTTCCTGTGCAACCTGGCTCTACCGTAGCCCGCCGCACAGTACTTATATATATGGCTGCCCAAAATTCGCTCAAGAAGAAAGCAGCAGCCGACTCTACCGAAATCATGAACGGCCGACAATACTTAGCCGACAACGACCGTCTGCTTCTCTTTATCGACGATGATAGTCTTCGCGCCCCACGCCTCTACCGCATCGCGCGTCAATGGAACAAGCCTCACCTTGTCACCACCTTCGACAACGATGCGTGTTCGACATCGCCCCACACACTACAAACGGTACTACAAACGATAAAGGACAAGTTCCCCGCACAAGAGTACGGACTCACCCTATGGTCGCATGCTGACGGGTGGTTGCCCGCCACCAACACCGACTATGACAACCGCTACCCCACTACCGCCGCAGCGCCAGCCCGTCCCTTCTCTTTTGGCATTGACACGAACTATAATAAATACAATAGCGATGACGGCACCCAAATGAACATTACCGACCTTGCGCAAGTCATTCAGCGCACAGGGCTTCATTTCAACTACATTCTCTTCGACGCTTGCCTCATGCAAAACCTTGAAGTGGACTATGCCTTACGCAACGTTACGGACTACGTCGTAGCTTCTCCCATGGCCATTTCTACGGCAGGTGCCAACTACACCAACCAGTTACGATGTGGACTTTTTGCAGCCTCGCCCGATAGCATTACACGCACGTACTACAACGATGTTGTCAACGAATACTACACCGTTTATGATGATATAGGAATCACCATCTCTGCCGTGCGTACCGATCAACTCCCTGCACTTGCCACTACCCTAAAAGAGGCTCTCCCCTACTCTGCCTTGGCCAATCGTCAGTCGCCCGATATGTCATCTGTACTCAATTATCAAACATACGCGAGGATTTTCTATTATCGCCCTCACAACTACGATGCCTTACAAGCCTTCGAACGTCTATTGCCCGAACCTTATCTCTCCAACGTTCTCCAAGCTCTCGAACGCTGCGTAACGTCGCACTATAGCACCCCCCGCATCTACGTTGGGCCTTATAACCGCTACCAAAATATACCCACCGCCACCGATCACTATCGTGCAGTAAGTCTATTCATTCCACAGACTATCTATACCGACAATGCCAATAAATGTATTTTTGGCGATCTCAACCAAACGTTCCAACAAACTGAGTGGTACACAGCTTGTGGCATGAATACCACAGGGTGGTAACAATACACAATATTTTACCCCTATGATTGACCAAATAACCGACTTTGTCAACGCACTTGAGAGCTTCGTCAAGGCTGAATTGCGCCTAAGCATGGAGCCTGCCGACTATAACAACGAGGCCATCGAAATCATCGATGCGCGCAACCACCTATTTCGCAACGTGGGTCGTCAGTCCACCGACGAAGAATTGGGCATCTATGCCATTCGCGACCTCTGCCAAGTAGACGAAGACACCATGGAGACTATTCCCAACCGCATGAAATTTCTATCTATTGCCAGAACCTACTTCGGATAGAAACTTTAATCTACCATTAACGTTTAACGTTAATATTACTTTCACGCTTCGCGCGGTTTTTGAACATTAATCTCCATTAATCTATCATTAATCCTTCTTTTGCTCTAAATCCCCTAAAATTAAACGTGCAGATTAATGAATAAGATTAATGACAGATTAATGGAGATTAATGTTCAAAAACCGCGCGAAGCGCGAAAAACACCATTAACGTTCCCTTCCTTAACAACCATTCGTGTACCCCATGAAACCACACTTAGTATTATTACTCGTTTCTACTCTCATCGTTTCCTGCCAGAAGAGCGAGCCAACCTATCGCATCGGCATTTCGCAATGCAGCCAAGATCCTTGGCGCCAACAGATGAACAAAGAGATGAAACGCGAAGCCACGTTTTATAAAAACGTGCAACTCGACATACGCTCAGCACACGATAGTAACGAATTGCAAACCCGTCAAATCGATAGCCTCCTCAACGAAGGCATCGACCTACTTGTCGTCTGCCCCAACGAAGGACGTGCCCTCAGTCCCGCTGTCGAAAAGGCCATGGCAAAGGGCATTCCCGTAATTGTGGCCGACCGCAAGACCTCTACCCAACACTATACAGCCTATATTGGTGCCAACAATCGTGCAATAGGTAAAGATATAGGAGCCTTTGTCATTCATACACTACAAGGCAATGGCACCATAGCCGAACTCACGGGCCATCTTGCTGGCACAGCCGCCAGCGAGCGCCACGAAGGATTGCACGAAGCCTTACGTAAGGCTCCGGGCATTCACGTTGTAGCTCAGTTTGAAGTAGGTTGGGAAGGACCACGCATACAACAACAACTCGACTCTATGTTTAAGGCCGGGACAGTTCCTCAACTCATTCTCGCCCCCAACGACCGCACAGGTGTACGCATTCATCAAGCATTACAGAGCTTAGGACACCCCGAGATAAAAGTAATCGGTGTTGACGGTCTATCAGGCCGCGGTGGGGGACTTGAGAATGTGGAGCAAGGCAAGCTCTTAGCCACTTTTGTCTACCCTACAGGCGGCTATAAGATTATTGAAACGGCGCTACAAATTCTCAACCACGAGCCTTATCAGCGCAATACGGAACTGCGTTCAACCATTATCAACAGTGCTACGTCACGCATCTTCCGCATTCAGAGCGACCAGATCAAAGTGAGCGAAGAGCGCATTGACCAGCTCGGACTGCAAATGGACAAATTCCTTTCGCGCTACTCTATGCAAAACATGCTGCTCTTGGCCTGCATCGTCATCATCATATTGATTGGCTTATTGTTGAGTTTTGGCATTCGTATGTACTACATCACCATTCGCCGCAACGAAGAGTTAGCACAGCAGAAGCACAAACTTGAGGAGCAACGTGATCAACTGGTCAAAATGGCCAAGGAAGTAGAAGAAAGCACTCAGAGCAAACTCACCTTCTTCACCGAAGTATCGCATGACCTACGCACACCGCTCACACTCATCACGGCTCCCGTCGAACAACTCATATTGAGCCCCAATCTCAATGCCGAGCAGCAGCGCCTACTCAACATGGTCAGCACCAATGCCAACATCTTGCTGCGCATGGTGGGACAGATGCTCGACTTCCGTAAGTACGAGGACGGCAAGCTACAACTCCACCCTACCTCTATGGCACTCGACGAAGCTATAAGAAAGTGGTGTGAACCGTTTAATACCTTGGCACACAAGAAACTCATTCGTTACAACATCAAATGTCTGCCCACCACTGCCCCCAATGGGTGGCAAGGCTACGTTGACGGAGTGAAGATGGAGAGCGTACTTTACAACCTACTATCAAACGCATTTAAGTATACTCCCGAGGGGGGCAAGATCAACGTTTCGGCTCAACTCACCGACAACGTTGAACAAGGCCGACAGCTCACACTCATTGTCGAAGATACAGGTCAAGGCATTGAGCGCGACAAACTGCCTTACATCTTCGACCGCTTTTATCAAGCCGACGTGAGCCACGATGGGTCGGGCATTGGTTTGGCCACTGTCAAGGTATGCGTCGAGCTACACGGTGGAACAGTGCGTGCAGAAAGCACTTTGGGCACAGGTACACGCTTTATCGTTAACATACCTTGCAACGAACATAACGTAATTGACCACATCGAACAACCGCTTGAAAGCCAACCCGCTATTGGATCGGCTGAAGCTATCAGCAAGATGCAAAACGAGTTGCAACGCCCCGAACCGCTGCCTATGCCTTCTGATAATAAAGAGAACGAGGCTGACGAACCACCCACGGTATTGGTTATTGACGACAATGAGGACATTCGCTCTTATATCAAACTGCTCTTGGGAAGCGACTACAAGGTAATCGAAGCAGCCGACGGACAAGAGGGCCTAACCCGTGCACGCCAAATCATACCCGATGCCGTCGTGTGCGACGTAATGATGCCCGTCATGAATGGTTGGGAGTGTTGCCGCCGACTGAAGGACGAATGGCAGACCTCTCACGTGCCAGTAATGATGCTCACAGCCTGCACGCTCGACGACCAACGTGTAGTCAGCTTCGACTGCGGTGCCGATGCTTACATTGCCAAGCCCTTTAGCCCCGACATGTTCCGTGCACGCTTGCGCAATCTCATAGCCAACCGCCGACGCCTCAAGCTGGCCTTTGGTGACGACACGAACATACGCAAGTCTGACGTGAGCGACCTCGACAAGTCTTTTGCCGAACGCTTCCGATCGCTTATTGAGCAAAACCTTAAACATACCAACTTCTCCGTTGAAGATATGGCCACCCAAATGGGCATCGGCCGCACGCAGTTATATCGAAAGATCAAATCACTCACGGGCCTTTCGCCCATCGAGATTTTGCGTGTAGCGCGCCTTAAGAAGGCAGCCGACTTGCTCCACCGTACCGACATGAGTGTATCACAAGTTACATACGAAACGGGGTTCTCGTCTCCCAGCTACTTTACCAAGTGCTTTAAAGAATATTTTGGTGTGAACCCCAAAGAGTACTAAAACCACAAATTGAAGTCGTCTAAACTTTTATGAAGTTCAAAAATAAAGGCAAATCTTGAATTTAGAAGAGATAAAAGTTTAAATATAATCTTCGTCAGAAAAGTTTAGACGACTTCACTACCAACAAAATTGGCCGTGCATTTGTTGTTACAAATTCACGGCCAATTTTACTTATTACTTAATATTCCATTAATTGTGGAAGGTTAAACGATCGCCTGCGGCATCAACATGAATAGGCTTCATCTTGTCTACCATACCCGCCAATAGTGCCTTACTCAAGTCGTTGAGCAACATACGCTGCAAAGCACGCTTTACAGGACGAGCACCAAATTCGGGATCGAAACCTGCCTGAGCAACCAACTTAACTGCTGCATCACTCACGTCAAGCACAACATCTTGTTCTTTCAACAAACGTTGTATACCACCGATTTGAATGCGGACAATCTGCTCAATTTGAGGTTGCGTCAAGGGCTGGAACATAATGATATCGTCAATACGGTTCAAGAACTCAGGACGAATCGTCTTCTTCAACATATCCAACACCTGTGACTTCGTTTCGTCAATGATGCGCGCACGCTCTTCAGCATTCTTGTTAGCTATCGCCTCCAACTTTTGCTGAATCATTTGCGAACCCATGTTTGAAGTCATAATGATAATGGTGTTCTTAAAGTTGACAGTACGTCCCTTGTTATCAGTCAGTCGACCATCATCCAACACTTGCAGCAAGATGTTAAACACATCAGGGTGTGCCTTCTCTATTTCATCAAAGAGCACTACACTGTAAGGTTTACGACGCACAGCCTCTGTCAATTGTCCACCTTCCTCGTAACCAACATATCCCGGAGGTGCACCAACGAGTCGACTCACGCTGAACTTCTCTTGATACTCACTCATATCGATACGCGTCATCATATTCTCATCGTTGAATAAGTAGTCAGCCAAAGCCTTTGCCAGCTCCGTCTTACCGACACCTGTTGTACCGAGGAATATGAACGAACCGATAGGACGCTTTGGGTCTTGCAGCCCTGCACGTGAACGACGTACCGCATCAGCCACAGCTTCAATAGCCTCGTCCTGACCTACTACACGTTTGTGCAGTTCTTCTTCCAAATGAAGCAACTTCTCACGTTCACTCTGTAACATTCGCGTTACAGGTATGCCCGTCCAACGAGCTACGACATCAGCGATGTCGTCAGCCGTAACTTCTTCCTTCACCATAGCCTCCGCACCTTGGCGATTACGCAACTGCTCTTGTTGAGCCGTTATGTCATCAGCCAACTGTTTGAGTTTGCCATAACGAATTTCAGCTACGCGACCATAGTCACCCTCACGCTCAGCACGCTCGGCCTCAAACTTAAGTTGCTCTATCTGTTGCTTATCCTGCTGAATGCGTGAGAGCACTTCCTTTTCGCCCTCCCACTTAGCACGAAGGTCTTTCTCCTTCTCACTCAGTTCAGAGATTTCTTTATTCAGTTGCTCCAACTTTTGCGTATCATTCTCACGCTTGATTGCTTCGCGCTCAATCTCAAGTTGACGCAAGCGACGTGTTATCTCGTCCAATTCCTCAGGTTGAGAATCACGTTCCATACGCAACTTAGCTGCCGCCTCATCCATCAAGTCAATAGCCTTGTCGGGCAAGAAACGATCCGAGATATAACGATGTGAAAGTTGTACGGCTGCGATAATGGCATCGTCTTGAATACGCACCTTGTGGTGATTTTCGTAGCGTTCTTTCAATCCACGCAAGATGCTAATTGCATCTTCAGGCGTTGGTTCGTCTACCATTACTGTTTGGAAACGGCGTTCCAAGGCTTTATCCTTTTCAAAGTACTTTTGATACTCCTCCAACGTTGTCGCACCAATGCTACGCAATTCACCACGGGCCAAAGCTGGCTTTAAGATGTTGGCAGCGTCCATAGCGCCTTCGCCTTTACCAGCGCCCACCAAGGTGTGAATCTCATCTATAAACAAGATAATGTCGCCTTGAGCCTGAGTCACTTCGTTAATGACGCTCTTCAAACGTTCCTCAAACTCGCCCTTGTACTTGGCACCCGCTACGAGTGCCCCCATATCAAGCGAATAAAGTTTCTTATTCTTCAAGTTCTCTGGCACGTCGCCTCTTACGATACGCTCAGCCAGCCCTTCTACAATGGCCGTTTTACCCGTACCCGGCTCACCTATTAATATCGGATTGTTCTTGGTACGACGCGAAAGGATCTGCAGTACACGACGAATTTCCTCATCACGACCAATTACAGGATCGAGTTTACCATTGCGCGCCTCTTCTACCAAGTTGCGCGCATACTTCTCCAATGCCTGATAAGTATCCTCACTACTTTGCGATGTAGCTTTCTGGCCACCGCGCAATTCCTCAATGGCTTTCTTCAAGCCATCGGTCGTTACGCCAGCGTCCTTCAACATTTGGGCTGCCACACTCTTCACCTCGAGCAGAGCTTGCAACATCGGTTCGAGTCCTACATAAGTGTCACCTCCCTTGCGAGCCAAGTCTTGCGCCTTTAGTGCCACAGCATTGGCCTCTTGGTCAAGGTATGGACTCGCACTACCACCACTCACACGAGGTTGGCGACTCAATTCTTGATGAACGGCAGCTTGCAATGAACGCTCGTTTACGCCAAGTTTACCAAAGATAAACTTCGTAACGTTTTCGCCCACAGCCAGCACACCAGCCAACAAATGAACAGGGGTAATGGCCTGCTGCCCATTTTGTTGCGCACTATCCACGGCTTGTTGAACAGCCTGTTGTGCTTTGATTGTAAAGTTGTCGAAATTCATATATTTATTGTTTTATTATTATCAAGGTTTACTATTTGCCCTCTTGATTGCAAACACATTGCCAAAACATTCGGCACACGACGGCTATAACATATATTTAAAAATAATGACAACTTGTGCAGTACACACCGACCCACTTCTGCCAAAAAGGGCAGAAGACAACATCTATCTACTGACACTTGTGAATATTACGATTGTTAAACGTACCTTTGTAAAGTAAACAACATAAACACGCTATATGCCCTCTACCAATTCAGAAGCAAACATTTCGATACTAATGCCCATATATAATGGTTCAAAGTATTTGCCCGAAAGCATCGGTTCGATAATTGCGCAAACCTTCACCAACTGGGAACTCATCGCCTTAGACGACGGTTCGAGCGACAGCAGCTACGAGATATTAAAACAATTGGCTCAAAAAGAACCACGCATACGTATATATCATAAGGAGAACGACCCCACGGGCAACGTGGCACGCAACATTGCTCTCATGTGTCAATGGGCAAAAGGCGAATATGCCTTTTATATGTCGCAAGACGACACCCTGTCGCCCAACTGTCTGGAAAGACTCTATCAACGTGCCACAGAGATTAATGCAGACATCGTACTGCCAGATATGCTACTGCGATATGCGGACAATCGTCTTGGAACATGGCCGTGTTCCTATCCGCCTAATAAAGACTACCAATTAGTACTCTCTCCTCAGGAAGCATTCTACCTTGCCGCCGACTTTTCTATCAACGGCTTCGGCCTCGTGCGTATGCCCTTGATGGCCTACAAACGGAGCGACACGCGCTTTTACGATAGCGATGAGTACAACACACGCATGCAATTCTTGCACGCCAACAAAGTGGCCTTTGCTCCTGGCACATTCTACTACTACCAAGGCAACCCCAATGCGATTACGCACCAATTCTCCATGCGACGCTTTCAACGCCTGCAAACGGGCTTGATGTTACACGACACCTTCTGTAGTGTTTTTCCAGACAAGCAGCACCGACTAAAATTGATGACCCAGCTCATGCACTTTTATTTAGACACCACGATGTTGCTTTATATGCACCACGATGAAATGAGCGTTGCCGAACGAAAGACTGCTCTAACAATCTTCAAAGAATTTGAACAACACATTAACTTCCGAGGGTACAAAAGACGCATCTTTGCTCAACTCAACACCTATGAACGCCTCTTTGCTCTCCCCTACTACATCCTTGGTACAACCCGTCATACAGGCTGGCTATATCGCCTCATTCACTGGCTACGTAAGTAACATGAATAGATGCTAATCCTTCTCTTATTGCCAAGTTGGAGCATCGCGTCCTCACCTGTGGAAATCTCTTCCTCACCTGGGGAAATCGCGTCCTCACCTGGGGGCGACGCGTCCCCGCGTCGGCATTTGCTTGGCAAGGCTCGATGCCTTGACAAGCAAATACAATACATTTTCTCATTGCCAAGTTGGGGTATCGAACCCCAACTTGACAATACCGACGCGAGGACGCGTCGCCCCCAGGTGAGGACGCGCCTACCCCCAAAAATTAACGCAAAAAAAGCCTCTCTCAACAAATCTGTTGAAAGAGGCTTGTAAAAAAGTTGGCG